>ERZ894232.127-NODE-127-length-106644-cov-13.625036_pt1 | contig 106644 bp, 85 predicted proteins | sample MGYA00380296_ERZ894232 | MGnify/ENA primary metagenome ERZ894232 (study PRJEB32331, sample SAMN06328433) | human gut metagenome | biome: human gut microbiome; feature: stool | host: Homo sapiens | collected 2014-08-14 ...
GGACCGGAAGGTCAGGGTAACGGGAACCGGCTCGCCTGACAAGCGCCGCGCCGCGCGGCTTCCGTCGCTGGCACGCATCGTGCATTATACCCGGCCGAATCCCCGGGCGCTCTCCCCGGCCGGTTCCGCCGCACCGCCGCGGGCCTTACAGCGGCAGATGTCGGCGGCCGTCAATCGAGGGAATCGCCGCCGGGCCGGACGTCGGATATCCGACGCTCCACGACCGCCCCAGAGACAAGGAGTCAGGAACATGGCCATCAATGTGACAGCCCCCAAACTCGATTACGCGCGCTTCGCCAGACAGGGCGACATCATGTTGGCCGTGGGCGTGGTGGTCATTCTGATGGTCATGCTGATCCCGATGCCCACCTTTTTTCTGGATATCATGCTTTGCTTCAGCATTTCCCTGGGGCTGCTCATCCTGCTCACTTCCATGTTCATGACCTCGCCGCTCGAATTTTCCATATTCCCCTCTTTGTTGCTGGTCACAACTCTGCTGCGCCTGGGCCTCAACGTGGCGTCCACCCGACTCATCCTGCTCAACGGCGACCAGGGGCCCACGGCGGCGGGCGAAGTCATCCGTTCCTTCGCCGAATTCGTGGTCGGCGGCAGTTACGTGGTGGGCGCGGTCATCTTCATGATCCTGTTCATCCTCAACAAGGTGGTCATCACCACCGGCACCACCCGTATCGCCGAAGTGGCCGCCCGTTTTACCCTGGACGCCATGCCCGGCAAGCAGATGGCCATCGAGGCCGACCTCAACGCGGGGCTCATCGACGAGGATGAAGCCACCCTGCGCCGCAACAACCTGCGCCGCGAGGCCGACTTTTACGGCGCCATGGACGGCGCGGGAAAATTCGTCCAGGGGGACGTGACCGCCGGGCTGTACATCACCTTCATCAACCTGGTGGGCGGCATCCTCATCGGCGTGTTGCAAAAGGGCATGGACTGGGGCCAAGCCCTCACCACCTTTTCCCTGCTGACCATAGGCGACGGTCTGGTGTCCACCATTCCGTCCATCATCATTTCGGTGGCGGCGGGCATGATCGTGTCCCGCGCGGCGGCCGAGGCCAAGATGGGCGAGGAATTCCTGGCCCAGTTGTCCTATAACTCCCGGGTCCTCAAGCTGGTATCGACGGTGTTGTTCGTCATCGGCCTGGTGCCCGGTCTGCCCACCCTGCCTTTCTGGATTTTCTCGGGTCTGCTGTTCGTGGCCGCCCGCGCCGTGGGCGGCAAGAACGACGACGGCACGGACGCCCCCGGCAAAGCCAAAGGCAAGGATAAGGCGACCGCCAAGGCGGCCGACACGCCTGAGGAAGTGCAAAACCTATTGCCCCTGGATACCCTGGAGCTGGAAGTGGGGTACGGGCTTATTCCCCTGGTGGACGAGGAGCAGAACGGCAACCTGCTGTCCCGCATCCGCTCCATCCGGCGGCAATTCGCCCTGGACATGGGGGTGGTCATTCCTGCCCTGCACCTGCGCGACAACCTGCAGTTGCGGCCCGGCCAGTATTCGCTGTTGATCAAGGGCAACCAGGTGGCCAGCGCCGAAATTCTGGTCGATCACTATCTGGCTATGGACCCCGGCAACGTGACCAATCGCATCGAAGGCATCGACACCCGCGAACCGGCCTTCAATCTGCCCGCCCTGTGGATACCCGAATCGCAGCGCGAAAGCGCGCAGGTGGCGGGCTACACCGTGGTGGATCCGTCCACGGTCATCGCCACCCACCTGACCGAAGTTTTCCGCCGCCATCTGGCCGACTTCCTGGGGCGCCAGGAAGTGCAGGGCCTGTTGGACACCCTGGCCAAAACCGCGCCCAAGGCCGTGGACGACCTGGTCCCCTCCACCCTGCCCCTGGGCACGGTGCAGAAGGTGCTGCAAAACCTGGTGCGAGAAAACGTCACCGTGCGCGATATGCTGACCATAGCCGAAACTCTGGCCGACTACGGAACCCAAACCAAGAACGCCGATGTGCTGACCGAGTACGTGCGTGAAAAGCTTGCCAGAAGCATCGTCAAGCCGTACATGGATGCGGAGGGTTCGCTGTCCGTCATCACGCTGGACCCGCAGGCCGACCGCGCCATACAGGAATCCATCCGCCAGACGGAAGGGGGAACGTATCTTTCGCTCAACCCCACATCCGCCCAGCATCTGGTCACCAACATCAACAAGGCGGTGGACAATGCCGTGGCGGCCGAAGGGCAGCCCGTGGTGCTTACCTCGCCTCTGGCCCGGCCGCACGTGGCGCAGTTGGTGTCGCGTTTCCTGCCCAACGTGCCGGTTGTTTCGCAGGCGGAAATTCCCGCCGACATCAGGCTCCAGGCCGTGGGCAACGTGGGGATGGAGTGACGTGTTTTTTTGAAAAACGCGCGCGTGAGCGGCAGCCGCATTTCCGGCAGCGCCCCACGGGCGGCCTCAGATGACGACGAAGCGCGGAGCCGAAGCGACAGGACATTGTGTCCGCCAGGATAACCCTTTGCAAAGTTGAAATTTCTCATGCAGGTCAAAACGTACACAGGAGCCGGGACCCAGGAAGTGCTGGCCAGGGTCAAAGCCGAACTCGGGCCGGACGCCATTATTCTCGGCAGCCGCGAATTCCGTCGGGACGGACAGCGCATGTTCGAGATCACGGCGGGCGTCGAACGGACCGGGACCGAGCCGGGCACCGGCGCGGCGGGCGTTCCTCCGGGGTGGGACGAGTGGCACCGTGAATGGTCGCGCATGAAGGATCACCTTTACGCCCTCATGCAGCCGGCCATCCGCTGGGAGCATCTCAGTCCCCGCCAGCGCGTCGCCCTGGAATATCTGCAACGCGAGGGCGTGGAGGACGACGTGGTGGTCGAACTGTACCGCGCCCTGCTGGACGGCAATTCCGGCGCGTCCATGCTGTCGGCCCTGGCCGCCCTGGTGCCGGTCAAAGGCTTCGGCCCCCAACTGTGGCCCCAACGGGTTCATATCCTGACCGGCCCCTTCGGCGCGGGCAAAACCACGGCCGCCCTGCGCCTGGGCATGAGTCTGCGGTCGGCCCGGCCCGGGGCCTCGGTGGCCTATTTGAACGCCGACTGCGGCCGAGGCAACGGCCGCCTGGTATTGCGCCACTGGGCCGAACTTTCCGACTTCGCCTATTACGAAACGCCCGATGCGGCCTGCATGAAATCCGGTCTGCGAACCTGTCAAAACACCGACGTGATTTTTGTGGATATGCCCGGCCTGGGTCGGGGCGAAAACCTGGACGACAAACTGGCCGAGCTGGGGCTGCTGAGCCTGGGGGGCGAATTTCAGCCCGCCGTGCACCTGGCGCTGCCGCCCCACTACGGAGGCCGCCAGATCGACGCCTTTTTGAAACGCTATCACACGTCTCTGCCGTGCAGCCTGGTATGGACCAAGCTCGACGAGGCCGTCAACTTCGGCGGCCTGGTCAATGTGGCGGTACGCAGCGGCCTGCCCGTCTCGGCCCTGTCCTTCGGGCCGGAGCTGCAAGCCTCGTTGGTGCCCGCCGAGGCGGGGCTGATCTGGCGTCTGCTGCTCAAACGGCAACTGCCCGACGCCGCGGCTTCGGGCCAGGCGGCCTGAGAACGAGCCGAAGATATTTCAGGAAACGCGGGCGCCGCCCACGCGGCGCGCGTCCGGACAAACGCGCTTTAACATGTGCAACGACGGAAAAACGGATGTACGTCCCCTGTTCCGTCTATGAAGGATGAAGCCCATGAGTGATTTGCCTTTGGTTCTTTCCGTCACTTCCGGCAAGGGAGGTGTGGGCAAAACCAACGTCTCCGTCAACCTGGCCTGCTGTCTGGCCGGAGCCGGCAAACGCGTGGTCCTGCTGGATGCGGACCTGGGCCTGGCCAACGTGGATGTGCTGCTCGGCCTGACGCCGCCCCACAACCTGTTCCACCTGTTTCACGAAGGCGCGAGCCTTGCGGACATTCTGTTCGAGACTCCCTATGGCTTCAGCATTCTGCCCGCCTCCTCGGGCATGAGCGAAATGCTGACACTGTCCACCGGCCAGAAGCTGGAATTGCTTGAGGCCGTGGACGAACTGGAAGAACGGGTCGATTACCTTATCGTGGACACCGGGGCGGGAATCCACGACAATGTGGTGTATTTCAACCTTGCCGCGCAGGAACGTATTGTGGTACTGACTCCCGAGCCCACGTCGCTGACGGACGCTTACGCGCTCATCAAAGTGCTGAAGCTGCGGCACGGGGTGGAACATTTCAAGGTGCTGGTGAATATGAGCCCCGACGCCAAAAGCGCCAAGGACATTTTTACCCGCCTGCACGCGGCGAGCGATCATTTTCTGAGCGGCGTGTCGCTTGACTATATGGGATATATTCCCCGCGATCCGGCGGTCCGCAGGGCCGTGGTCAACCAAACGCCGTTTTGCGTGACCGATCCGAACTGCGCGGCCGGGCGGGCCATGCAGCAGACGGCGACGACGGTGCAAACCTGGGACGTCCCCGAGAATCTCGATGGCAACATCAAGTTTTTCTGGAAAAAGCTGCTCTTCCGCTCCTGAGGCCCCGGAGGGACGCGCAGCCGGAGGAGCGGAGCGTCCGTCCGCCGATTTTGTCCTCGAGCCCTGGGAACGCATGGAAGCGGGCGAGACGGCCTGGGACGACTTTCCGCTGTCCGACAAGGAACGGATTGTGCGCCACTACGCGCCCAAAATCCGTTTTCTGGCTCTGCGTCTCAAAGTCAAACTGCCGCGCAATGTGGAACTGTCCGAACTGATCAGCGCGGGCACGCTGGGGCTTCTGGAAGCTTTGGGCAAATTCCGGCCCCAGATGGGTATACGCTTTGAAACCTATTCGGAAAACCGCATCCGGGGGGCCATGCTGGATGAATTGCGTCGCCTGGACTGGTTTCCCCGCAGCCTGCGCCAGAGGGTGCGCAAACTCGACGAGGTCATGCGCCGGTTCGAGCACGAAAAAGGCCGCCCGCCCACGGCGGAGGAAATACAGGAATGCACCGGCCTGCCCGCCCGGGAGGTGCATCAAGGGCTGGAAGCCTTGCAGAACCAGTTGTGCGTGTCCCTGGATACCATTCAGGACAGCCTGGCCGGGGAAGCCGACACCGAGGGCGAACCTTTTCGCAAGGCGGCCAAAATTGAGATGGTGGAACGCGTCGCCTCGCTTATCGATGCATTGACACCGCGGGAGAAACTGGTATTATCCCTTTATTATACGGATGAATTGAACATGCGGGAAACCGCCGCCGTTATGGGCATTACCGAGGGCCGCGTCTCCCAATTGCATTCCCAAGCCTTGAGTCGCCTGCGGCGGGAGTTTCAATCCCAGTTCGGGGAAAGCGGCAATTTTTGACCGCGTTGTTCCGTTTTGTCCGTTGCCGCCAAGGCGGCAACGCTGGACGTCGAGAAGATGCTTTTCAAAAAACGGGCGGTCGTACCCCCCGCGGTGGAAACATCTTCCTAAGGAGATTGTTCATGCCTTATGATCCGAACATGCGCGTTCTGGTGGTGGACGATTTTTCGACCATGCGGCGCATTGTTAAAAATATACTCCGCCAATTGGGCTTCACCAACGTGGTGGAGGCCGACGACGGCACCACTGCCTGGGAAGTGCTGAACAAAGACCACATCAGCTTTATTATTTCCGACTGGAACATGCCCCAGATGACCGGCATCGAACTGTTGCGCAAAGTTCGAGCCAGCGAACAGTTCGGACACCTGCCCTTTCTGATGGTTACGGCCGAGGCGCAGCAGGAAAACATTATTGAAGCCGCTCAGGCCAAGGTATCCAACTACATCGTCAAGCCCTTCACCGCGGAAACGATGAAACAAAAGATTGAAAAAATTTTCAGTTGACGCCCGTTCTTTCCTTCCGGCCTCCATTTCCCGCCCGCAGGAAAAACGTATTTTTCCGCGGGCGCGGTTGTTTTCAGCACGGCATCTCGCCTCTGCCGGAACGGACAGGATGTCGAACACGGATATTGCTGTTGACCTGCCGCGTCGGGCCACGGACCGCAAGCGCGGCGCAAGCGGCTTTGTAAGACAATCCGCTCCCCTCGGGGAGTTCGCCATGACGTTCCTGCGAGGGATGAGTCCGTGCCGTTAGACGAACTGGAAGAAAAGGCCACGCCGGACGAAGGCACGTTGGCGGCCGGGGAATTCGAATCCCTGGCCGGACAAAAGGTACAGCTCGACATCGACGACGCGCCTTTCCTGCTCGATCCCGACGACATGCCGGAAGTGCCCGCCACCACGGAGAGCAAGCCTCCGGCTCCGGTGGAGGAAAAACCGCGCCGCAATACCAAAAAGCTGATGGCGGCCGTGTTCTTTATTCTGCTTCTGGCCGGAGCGGCCATCTGGTTTTTTGTTTTCCGCCAAGCGCCGGACATTGTAGCCCCACCCGAGCCCCCGGTCATCGTGGTGCCCACGCCCAAGGCGCCCACCATCCCCAAAGAATTCAGCACAAAACTGGCTCCATTCTGGATACCGCTGGTGGACGACGAGGGTAAAAGCCGTTTTTTGGTGGCCACTTTCGTGCTGAGTACCCCCGAAGACCAGGTAAATCAGGAAATCCAGGATAAACTGGTCACCCTTCGGGACGCCATTTTCTACTACCTGCGCAACAAGGATTACCATTTTCTGCTCGACGCGGCCAATGCCGAAACCATACGCGCGGACCTCCTGGGGACCATCAACAACTATATTGTACGGGGAGAACTTCATAGTCTGTATTTTGACAGTTATCTGTTGCAGTAATCCGGCGCGCCCTGTTGCTCCTTGTTGGTTTTTCCCGGCAATGGGACGCGTATTCCGACCCTGAATCGCGCATGGCAACGATATTCCGCGCGGACGCGATCGACAATCCGGGGTAAAGGCGGCGCTATGGTCGAACCGACCACCATTATTCCATTGCTGAACGCCCAGCAACAGGGCATGGTCGGGCTGGCCCACGGCTTCGCTCTGATGCCCGAACTGGCCCAGGCTTCTGCACGGGAACTGGCCTTGCAACTCTTGCGCCAGGAAGCCCGGCAGGTGCAAAAGCCGGAGTCGGGCAAAGGTTCGGCCCAGGTGGATGATGGGGACGACCGGCCCGGCTCTTCATCGGACACTCCCCGGCGGGAACGAAGACGGAAGGGCGAATCGCCTTCCGACGAGGCATCCCCCAGCTCCAGCCCGCTGGTGGGCAATCTTCTCAACGTCAAGGTATAATGAAGTCGGAAGCGGCTTCCGGCCAAGCTTGCGGTCCACCCGGAAAGAGCCCATGAATACGTTTTTTCTTCTCGCGGTTACGGCGGCGGAACTGCTGCTGCTTATCCTGGTTCTGCTGTTCTTTATGCGTCTGCGCCGCTCGGAACAAATACTGTCCGCCCTGCAAGCCAATCAGGATGATTTACTCGATCGTATGCTGCGCAATGCCGAGCTGGAGCAGGAAATGGTAGCCACCTTTTCCCAGCGTCAGGAGCAACTGGCGCAGCTCAACGCCCGTATGGAAGAACGCATCGCTTCCCTGCGCCGTCTGCTGGAGCAGGCCGAAGGCATTACCCGCTCGCCCCATTTTTTGCGGGAAGTTATCCTCAACTGCCGCCGCAAGGGGCAATCCGTGGAGGACATAGCCCGCAAAACCGGCTTGGCCCGCGATGAAATCGAGCTGATCCTGGCCCGAGAACACGGACGGGAAGCCTAGTTTTTTGGCGTTCCCGAGACTGCAAACTGCGACGGCGACGCGGACAACGCCCGCAGCTGGACAAACGCCGCTTACCGAGACCCGCCATAATCAAAAAGTGGGGAGAGTCGTGGGGACGCGACTCTCCCCTGATTCGTCCGGCATTTTTTTTGGGGGGGGGCGCCGGACGAACCAATGGGTTCAGATCGGGCTTATGCCCGATCGGAAAAACAGCGCCGCGTTTCGCCGCCCGGGACGTCTCGCAGCGTCCCGGGCCCAACGGTCTGCCGGAGAGGACCACATATTGAAAAAAATTCGCTTCGCTTCCCCGCATGGGACGCGAAAGTCGGAGTTGTGCCCCTTGTCGCCGGTTTTGACGGACGGCACGGCACGTCGGCCTATCCGAGAGGCAAGCAGAGAGAGAGAGAGAGAGAGAGAGAGAGAGAGAGAGAGAGAGAGAGAGATGTAGGGTAATTCCCGACAGCGGAAGGCAAAAGACAACGCATAGAAATATCCCGACAAAAAACGCTACTTCTATACAGTTTCGGCATATTCCAAAGGAACGCCAACCCCACGGCGTCCAACGTTCCCCCCCGTTGACCACGTATAAAAGCTAACGGCTTCCTCGTCGCTTTGTCAATACTTTTCCCTTACAGCCTCAAGACATGCGTATAAGATGCGCATGTCTTGCCCACATCTCCCGCCCGCACCGAACGGCCCCCCCCGGCGACTTCGCCTCTCTCCAGCTTTCGCGCGGGAATGCCTGATTTCTTTCCCGGAAAAACTCATTGCCCTCTAATCCAAGCCTCCCTATTCCGGTTACTGAGGTCGCCGTCCGGAGAAAGCCGCGGACGCCGCGTTTTCGCCCCCCCTGAGACGCGTCGGCCGCGACCTCCCCCGGCGGGACCTCCATACCTTTCACTCAGTCAACCTTTCGGAGGAACGGGGTTATGAACATTAACTGGAAACGTCTTCACCTTCCCGCCATCGCTCTGGCCGTAGCGCTTCTCGCCGGGAACGCCGCGCCGGCCAAAGCCTTTGATTTCACGGGCATCTATCTGGCGCCCAAATTCGTCTACGGCATCCAGGTGACGGACGGCAACAAGCAGAGCGGCACTTTTGACTACGGCTGGAAAAGCTCGGAGAAAAACGTGTTCGGCGGCGGCGTGGCCCTCGGCTACAATTTTGATCCCATTCTCAACTGCCCCGTCCGTGTTGAAGTGGAATATCTGGCCTTCGGCAACAAACAGTCCGAAAAATCGCGCCGGTTCGACAGCGGCGACATCCTCAACTACTCGCACCGCATCGGCGTGCAGAGTCTGATGTTCAACGCTTATTGGGACATCAAGACCGGCACGCGCTGGACGCCTTACCTGGGCGCCGGTCTGGGCATGGGCTTTTTGTCCATGAAGACCACCAACCACGGCTATGACGCGACGGGCGCTCAGAACCTGGCGCTGAGCACCGGCTATGGCGACCGCACTCGTTTCGCCTGGAACGTGGGCGCGGGCGTGGCCTTCACCGTCAACGAACGGCTGGCCTTCGACCTCGGTTACCGCTATGCCGACTACGGCCGGGCCGAATCCAAGACCGCCGTCTCTGCCGGCGGCTATACCCTGAAGGGCAAGTCCGACGTAACCATGCATCAATTCCTTCTGAGCGCGCGCATCTCCTTCTAAACGACGCGTATCCGCTCTTTCCGCAAGGCCGCCCTGAAGGGGCGGCCTTTTTTTGCACACGAGCGCCCCCCACGGGAGAAGCCGCGCGGCTTGACTTTGGCGAGGGGCTGTGATTCCTTGGTCAAGACGGGAAAGCGCGGTCAACATGCCAAGGCATTGCGCTCCCGAGACATCTTTTGAGGAGGAACTTCATGACATTGCGTAATTGCCTGGCGGCATTCGCCGTCCTTGGGCTTGTCGTCGCCGCCGTGCCGGCCAAAGCCGCGGATGTGGGTCTGTACATCGCTCCCAAACTCAGCTTGGGCATTCAGTCGTTGGACGACATGAAAGCCAAAGGCTCGCGCGGCGCTTCGGAAGGTCTGGACAGCGGTTACGACGGAACACTGGGCCTGGGCGCGGCGCTGGGCTTCGACCTGTATCCGCGCTATATGGTGCCCGCCCGTATTGAAGTGGAATATATGTATATGGGGAACGCGGAGGAAAGCGGCTCTACCACCCACCTCTTCAGCGGCCAGAACTTTTCCTATAAACAGAAAAATTCGGTGAGCAGCCTGTTTGTCAACGCCTACCTCGATATGCATACCGGCTCCATGCTCACCCCATACGCGGGCGTAGGTCTGGGCACCGCCTGGGTCAAATCCGAAGGCAACCTGGACAACCGGGGGCTGGGCTCCAACAAGGAAACCAACCTGGCCTGGAACGTGGGACTGGGCGTAGCCTTTGAACTCAGCTACAACGCCAGCATCGATCTGGGCTACCGCTACGCCAGCTTCGGCAAAGCCAAAACGGCCGTCAACGCCGGCTACTCCCTGGAAAGCAACCTGGGCATGCATCAGTTCAATCTGGGCCTGCGGTACACTTTCTAAAGTCCGTTTTCCCGCGCGTAGCCGACAAACGGCTTGCGGTCCCGTAACTCATCGTCCATTTCGTCAAAAAGCCCCCGCACGACGGCGGGGGCTTTTTGATGTTCCTTCATAGACATGAAACGGACAAAGCGCACGCGGGACTCAATCCTTGGAGTTCATCCACAGTTGAAATTCGGCGTCGAAACTGGGCTTGGCCGTGCTCCACGGCACCCCCGCCTTAAAATGCCGGTCCAGTTCGGTCAACTGGGCGTCCAGCACCTTGAGCAGATGATCCCCATTGAACAGCGCATATTCGTTGGCCGACAACAGGGCGTCATACGCTTCTTTAAGCTCCGGCCGCTCAAAATCGGATTCCGGCGTATCCGGAGCCAGATCATGTCCGGATACCTTGCGGTAGAGCCTTTTGAACTTGTCGTACTCAATGCGATCGTAGGCCACGGACCGCATATAGTTTTCCAGCTCCTTGTGCATATCGTAAAAGACGTTTACCGCGGCCGTGGCCGCGGCTCCGGTCAGAAAAGGATCGTAGTTGAGCAGCAAAAAATATTCCTCGTACAAAAATTTCTTGATACGCGGAAACTCGTCCGGGCTGTAGAGCACACTTTCCCAGTCCGCCAGAGGTTTTTCGTCGTCCATGACGTCGATGAGCTTCATCTTGTGGTGGAGCAGTTCGCCGTATACCCGGCTGCCCCGCCGTTTAAGCACGGTGATCGCCACGTTTTTGGAATGAAAATACATGATGAAGGAAACGATAAACGCCACCAGAGCCACGGCGAATACGGCAATATTGACGTTGAGCACCGCCGGGGACGGGCCGCCGAGATGTTCCACCGAAAAGAACACGATAAGTGCCAGCGAGCACAGGGTCAGCACCGCCAGGGCACAGGTCAGGTTACGGTAGGTTTTCATGAATACGCTCCTGCTTTCCCGAAACCGGCCGTCACGCCGCCATACGGGAAAATCCTCCCCTGAAAAAAGAGGGATGACAACCTTCTCTAACGAAAATGCGGAAAGGTCAATGAGCAACCATGCATCTCTATCCGCAAAGGGGCTGCACGGATTCGGGCGCGAAAAAGGGGTTACATTTTCATGTAACCCCTTGATTTTTCTGGCTCCCCGAGACGGACTTGAACCGCCAACCTAGTGATTAACAGTCACCCGCTCTGCCGATTGAGCTATCGGGGAAGGCAGCGCCTCATCAGCGCAAGGTGTGTATTAGCCAAAGAGGGAACGGAGGTCAAGTAAAAATCCAAACAGAGGCTCACAATTTTACGCGCAGGACAGTCTTCACCCGGCTTTTAAGCGCTTTTCTCTTGCGGCCGTGTCGCGCCCGCGCCACGCTCCGGCTCCGCGCATTCCCGTCGGAGCCCGCACGCCGCCATATCTCCGCCCCGCGCTCTTTCACCATACGCCTTGCCTTTTGCTTTCCCCTTTTCTACACTGTCAGCGCTTTTATTTCGTGTTCCGATCGGCAAGGAGTCTCCATGCCCCCATCCCAGGCGGCCGCCGTTTTTTCCCCCTCCGCGGGGTCTTTCGTCAATGGCGCGCGTTGCGTGGTGTGCGGTCGTCGCTTCGATCCGGAATACCTGAACGCCGCTTATGTTTGTCCCGAACACGGCGACGAGGGGATTCTGGACCTCGATTATAATTACGAGGCGGCCGCCCCCCGTTTTCCGGCTCCGGAACAGCCCGGCCTGTGGCGCTACCGAGCCCTTTTGCCCCTGCCCTGGACCGCGCCGATCCCCCCCCTCGCCACGGGGTTGACGCCGCTGTATGAGGCCCCCGCCCTGGCCCGCACCGCAAATTGCGCCCGCGTGCTGGTCAAGGACGACACCCGCCAACCCACAGGCTCCTTCAAAGATCGGGCCTCCGGCCTGGCCGTCGCCCTCGCCCGCGTCCGGCGCGCGCCCGTGGTGGCCACGGCCAGCACGGGCAATGCGGCCGCCGCCCTGGCGGGCATGGCCGCCGCCATGCACCAGGCCTGCGTCATCTTTGTGCCCGCCTCGGCTCCGCCCGCCAAGGTGGCTCAATTACTGGCTTACGGCGCTCGCGTGCTGCTGGTGCGGGGCACGTATGACCAGGCTTTTGAACTGTGTATGGAAGCCTGCCGCCGCAAGGGCTGGTACAACCGCAATACCGCCTATAATCCATGTATGGCCGAGGGCAAAAAAACCGCCGCTTTTGAAATTGCCGAAGACATGGACTGGCGGACGCCGGACGCCGTATTCGTAGGCGTGGGCGACGGCTGCATCTTGGCCGGACTGCACAAGGGGTTCTCCGATCTGGTCCGTCTGGGGCGGACGGACCGCATTCCTCGCCTGTACGGCGTCCAGGCCGAGGGCAGCGACTTTTTATGGCAGGCCTGGAAGGAAGGGCTACAAACGCCCCGGTCCTTGCTGACCAAAGCTCCCATCGCGGCGGACACGGTGGCCGACTCCATCAGCGCCGGTCTGCCCCGCGACCGGGTGAAGGCCATGCGGGCCGTGTGTGAAAGCAAGGGCCGCTTCGTGCGCGTGGCCGACGCCGATATTCTGGCGGCCGTGCCCGCCCTGGCCCGGGCCTGCGGCGTGTTCGCCGAGCCGGCCGGGGCGGCCGCGCTGGCCGGTCTTGTCACAGCCGCGGCCGATGGGCTGATCGCGCCCACGGACACGGTATGCCTGGTGGCCACCGGATCGGGCCTCAAAGACCCAGGCGCGGTGGCGGCGGCCCTGTCCGCACCGTCCGCAGCCGCCCCGGCGGCGGACGGGCCCGTCGACGTCGACCCCGACCCGGCCGCGCTGGACGAGGCGCTGTCCCGTCTGAATCTGGATCAGTCCTGATTCCGATGCCTTTTCTCTCTCACTTCGACCCAGGAAACACCACCATGATCGACCTGTCCATCCATCCCGAAGGCCTGGATCACGCGGTCCAACGCGCGCGGGAAAAGCACATCCTCATCCCCACCTTCGCCCAGATGCGCGATCCGTCCCTGGTTCCGGCCCGGGTGCGCGAACGTCTCTCCTCTGTGGGACTGTGGGACCTCGATCCCCTCAATCTGTTCCGCATCACCTGGAAGAACCGGCCCACGGCCAAGGGCGGCGGCTACGGAGGGGTCAACCATCTGGTGCTGCCCACCGAACTGACCGGAGTCAAGGCCCGCATCGTGGTGTTGACCGGCAAATGGTTCCCCACCGGCGCGCACAAGGTGGGCGCGGCCTTCGCCTGCCTGGCGCCGCGTCTGGTCACCGGTCAGTTCGACCCCGTATCCATGAAGGCCGCCTGGCCCTCCACGGGCAATTACTGCCGGGGCGGCGCCTACGATTCCGCCCTGCTCGGCTGCCGCTCCATCGCCATTCTGCCCGAGGGCATGAGCCGCGAACGCTTCGAATGGCTGGAAAAGGTGGCGGGCGAAATCATCCGTACCCCCGGCTGCGAGTCCAACGTCAAGGAAATCTTCGACAAGTGCCACGAACTGCGCGCCTCGGGCGATGATGTCATGATCTTCAACCAGTTTGAAGAATTCGGCAACTATCTGTGGCACTACAGCGTCACCGGCCCGGCTATGGAGGAAGCGCTGCTGCCCCTGGCCACGGGACCGCGCGGAACACGCCACATCCGGGGCCTTGTTTCGGCCACCGGTTCGGGGGGCACCATCGCCTCGGGCGACTACCTCAAGCACCGGTATCCCTGGTTCAAAATCGCGGCCAGCGAGGCGCTCCAGTGCCCCACCCTGTTGGCCAACGGCTTTGGCGACCACCGTATCGAGGGCATCGGAGACAAGCACGTGCCCTGGATACACAACGTCAAGAATACCGACATGGTCATCGCCGTGGACGACGAAGGCCCCATGCGCGGCATACGCCTGTTCAACGCCGAGCCGGGCAAAACGCTGCTGCGAAAACGGGGAGTGGACCCGGCCTTGGTGGATCAGCTCGATCTTCTGGGCATTTCCGGGGTGGCCAACGTGCTGGCCGCCGTCAAATTCGCCCGATACTACGAATTGGGCTCGGACGATCTGGTGGTCACCATCGCCACCGACTCTATGGAAATGTACGGCTCGCGCCTGGAGGAAATGAACGCCGCTTACGGCCCGTTGGGCGAAGCGGAGGCCGCCGCCGCGTTTGAACGCTGGTTCCTGGGCCAGACCACGTCCGACATGCTGGAACTGACCTGGCCCGAGCGCAAACGGGTACATAACCTCAAGTACTATACCTGGGTGGAGCAGCAAGGCAAAACCTATCGCGAAATCCTGGCCCAGTGGAACGACGACGCCTATTGGGAAAGCCTGCCCGAGTTGCTGCCGCGCATCGACGCCCTCATCGAGGAATTCAACGAGCGCACGGGCGTGAAGCCCTGACCCCGGCCTCCCCTCTGCCCGGACAAACAGAACGGGGCCGCCCGCTGGGGTGCGGGCGACCCCGTTCTGTTCCTCGGGCCAGGCGGCGCTTCAGGCAAAATCGGTACGGAGCCGGAGAGCCGGGCCTAGAGCGGTTTGCTGTTGAAAACGGCAACCGCTCCGGCGGCCGCGGAAGCGGCCGCCCGCGCCGAATGAGCCTGAAAACCACGCTTTTCAGGCGAAATGACGGCAGCGCCGCTTTTGAAATGGGACAATTTCAAAAGCAAAATGCTCTAGGGGACCGGCCGAAAATGGCCGGACGACGCCTCGGGCCCATCCCGCCTTGCCCAGCGGCATGTCGGCTGCCGACAAGAAGCGCCGAGTCGGGCTTATAGAAAAGCGACATAGCGGTACATGACCCAAAAATGACACATGCTGCCCGCGATGACGAACAAATGAAAAATTTCGTGAAAGCCGAGAAAACGGCCGTTGGGCCTCTTTAGGGCGTAAATTGCCGCACCGATGGTGTAAAACACGCCTCCGCCCACAAGCCACAGCACGGCGGCCGCGGGCATGGTCCGGAGCAGAGGATAAAAGGCCACCACGGCAATCCAACCCATGCCCACGTATAAACCGGTGGACAGCCAGCGCGGAGCCTCCAGCCAGAATATCTTGATAAACAAACCGGCCACGGCCAGTCCCCACACCACGCCGAACAGCGACCACCCCCAAGCCCCGCGCAACGGAACGAGACAGATAGGCGTGTAACTCGCCGCGATATAGACAAAGATCATGGAATGGTCGATACGCCGCCACAACCGGGTGCCCGCTTCCGACAAAGGAAGCCAATGGTACAGAGTACTGGCGGTATAGAGCAGGATCATGCCCGCGCCGAACACGGCAAAGCCCACGATGTGCCAGGGTTGCGGGGGCGAGGATGCCCGCGCCACCAGAAGGACCAGCCCCACCACGGCCAGCAGGGCGCCCACGCAATGGGTCAGACCGTTCACGGGTTCTCTGAGAGTCATGGAACCTCCTCAAAAATAAAAGGTGCGCCATTGTCCGTTGCTCGTCAAGCGGCCCGGTTCAGGGACGCAAAACGGCTTTGCCGCCGCAGCGGTTTTACTGAATATCCATATAATCTCTTGTCGTTATTATATATTATTTTATAATCCTCTTGCCCGGATCGGCCGAGGGAAAAGCGAAGCGCGCCCTCGCCCCGGCTTTTCCACCGGCCTGGTCCGCGCTATACTGGCGACATGTTTGCCACGGAGAAAATTCATGCCGCTGTCGCTGCTTTCCTTGTTCGACCCGCCAGTCCCCGCCCGGTGCGTCGCCTTCACCGGGGCGGGGGGTAAAACCAGCCTGCTGGCCGCCCTGGCTGCAGCTTTGACGGGTGAGGGACGGCCCGTCGTCGTCGCCACCACAACCCATATCTGGCCTCCCAACCGCCCCGCGCTCTCGCCCTTGCGCGGCGACGGTCCTTTTTTCTGTCGGGACCGGGCCCTGCCCGACCTTGCCGCTGAACTGCTCGTTTTGTTTCGCGCCCGCCCCGGCCGCGCGCTTGTCGTGGGGCGCGACCTGGACGCGGCCACGGGCAAGGTGCGGGGACTGGAACCGCGCGAACTGTGCGCGCTGCGCGCGCTGCTGGACGACGCCGTTTCGGACGCGCTTCCCCCACCCGTCATTCTGGTGGAGGCGGACGGAGCGGCCCGGCATCCGCTCAAGGCCCACGCGGAGTATGAACCCGCCATCCCGCCCTGCGCCGATGCCGCCATCGCCGTCATGGGGCTGGACGCTCTGGGCCGTCCCCTGGCCGAGTCGGTGCACAGGCCCGAACGGGCGGCCGCCCTGCTCGGAGGGGATACCGCACGGCTCGTCACGCCGGACATGGCGGCGACTCTGCTCCTCCATCCGAACGGCCCCTTTCGCCATGCTCCGGCCCGGCGCGCCCTTATGCTGAACAAGTCGGATCTGCCCGGCGGCGAGGCGGCCGCCCTGGCCGTGGCCCGTGCCGTAGCGGTTTTGGCTCCGACCCTGCCCTGCCACACGGGCAGCCTTGCGGCCGGAGAATCGCGCCTGTTGGCGTAGCCCCCCTTCCCTCCGGCGGAAAAGGTCTTATTCTTTATCCTGCATTTTTGTATCCGTCCTTTCAAAGAACAAGGGGACGCGGCTCACCGCCCCATCGGCGCGGCGACCGTCGCCCCCGGGAATCAAGTCCATGAGGATTTCCCCGACCCTGCCTTCCGTCAAACCGCCTTCTTCCCCGGAAAAGGCCGTAAAGGATTCGTCCATGAGCACACTCACGCCCCGCCAGATTGTGGCCGAGCTTGACAAATACATCATAGGCCAGGACCAGGCCAAGCGTATGGTGGCCGTGGCGGTGCGCAACCGCTGGCGGCGCCAACGCCTCGATCCGGCCCTGCGCGACGAGATAGCGCCCAAGAACATTATCCTCATGGGCCCCACCGGCGTGGGCAAGACCGAAATAGCCCGGCGGCTGGCCAAATTGACCGGCGCGCCCTTCATCAAGGTGGAAGCCACCAAATATACCGAAGTGGGCTATGTGGGCCGCGACGTGGAATCCATGATCCGCGATCTGCTGGACCTGGGCATCAAACTGGTGCGCGACGAGGAAAACGAACGCGTGCGCGCCGAAGCCGAATCCCAGGCCGAGGAACGCCTGCTTGATCTTCTGCTGCCCGGGGCCGGCTCCGAGGGCAGCCGCGAGGCCACCCGCGAAAAGCTGCGCAATCTGTGGCGGCTGGGGCACCTCGACAACCACGAGGTAGAGGTGGAAGTCAAGGAAAACGCGCCCCAGATGGATATGTTCGCCGTACCCGGCATGGAACAATTCGGCAACCAGATGAAAACCATGATGGGCCGCATCATGCCCCCCCGCGCGACGCGCAAAAGCATGAAGACGCGCGCGGCCTGGAACATTCTGGTTCAACAGGCGTCCGAGGGGCTGATCGATGAAGACCGCATCGTGGAAACAGCCAAGGAGCGCGTGGAGCAGAGCGGCATCGTATTCATCGACGAGCTGGACAAAATCGCCACTTCGGCCGCTCAGCAGCGTTCGTCCGACGTGTCGCGCGAGGGCGTGCAGCGCGACCTGCTGCCCATTGTGGAAGGCAGCACGGTCAACACCAAGTACGGCATGGTGCGTACCGACCATATCCTGTTCATCGCGGCCGGGGCCTTTCACTTCAGCAAGCCGTCGGACCTCATCCCCGAACTTCAGGGGCGCTTTCCCCTGCGGGTGGAACTCCAGGCCCTGGGCAAGGACGAATTCTACCGTATTCTTACCGAGCCCGACAACTCCCTGCAAAAGCAGTATGCCGCCCTGCTCTCCACCGAAGGCGTGGATTTGCGGTTCACGTCCGACGGTCTGCAGGAAGTGGCCGCCTTTGCGGAAGACACCAACACCCGCACCGAAAATATCGGCGCGCGGCGCTTGTATACCATTCTGGAAAAAATTCTGGCCGATATTTCCTTTGAAGCTCCGGATCGCCAGGGGCAGCACATCGTGGTCGACCGCGACTATGTGTCCGCCCACCTTGAAGACGTGAAAAACGACGTGGATCTGAGCCGCTACGTGTTGTAATCGCCCGCGGGGCCGCAACGTGCGCTTTCCGTCCCGGAGCATTTCGCCCTGAAGTGCTCTACGGAGTCGAGCCGGGCGAAACTTCCGCTCTCCTTATCCGTCGCTTCGCGCTGACGGCCAAGGGTGCCGCGACGGCGGACCAGCCGCAACTTCAGCGACTGCTGGCGCAAAGCGCCTTACGGATGAAGAGAGCAGAGATGAGCCGCGACCTGCTTCTGATTTTCGGGGCTGCCGACTTTATCGGCGGCCTCAAACGAACGGCGAGGGGAATCCCCTCGCCGTTCGTTGTATGGTTTTCGGTCCGTCCGCAGCATGTTCAACGCGTTTTGTTCAAACGCTCAAAGCCTTCCTCCAGATCCGCGATGAGGTCCTGGGGATCTTCCAAGCCGATGGAAAAACGCAGCAGGGTATGGGCCGAATCGTCCCAGCGGGATACCGTGCGGCCGGGATGGCTGGTCAGGACCAGGCTTTCATAACCGCCCCAGCTCGCGCCTATGCTGAAGTAGCGGTAATTATCAATCATGGCCCCCAAAGCCGCGTCGGACAGTTTGGGCAACAATACCCCGAACAGCGCGCCCGCGCCGGTAAAATCGCGCTTCCACAGCGCGTGGCCCGGGTCGCTCTCCAGGGGCGGGTACAGCACGCGTTCCACTTCGGGACGGGCTTCCAGCCAGCGGGCGATGGTCAGCGCGCTTTCCTGCTGCACGCGCATCCGCGCGGACATGCTCCGCAGCCCGCGCAAAGCCAGATAACAGTCGTCGGGCGAGGTGATTTCGCCCATGAGCACGGCCGTGTCCTTGAGTCTGAGGTATATATCCCGGGTGCGGGCCGTGGCAATGCCCATGACCAGATCGGAATGCCCGGAAATATATTTGGTGGCGGCCTGGATGGAGACGTCCACCCCGTGCGCCAGAGCTTTGAAATACAAAGGAGTGGCCCATGTATTATCCATAAGCACCACACAAGCGTGGCGGTGAGCGACCTCGGTTATGGCCGGGATATCTTGCATTTCAAAGGTCAGCGAACCGGGGGCCTCGGTGAAGACCAGACGCGTATTGGCTTTGATCAGAGTTTCGATCTCCGCGCCAAGGGAAGGCTCGTAATACGTGGTCTCCACACCGAAACGTTTGAGCACCAGATCGCAAAAACGCCGCGTGGGGCCATAGACGGAATCCGGCACCAACAGATGATCCCCGGCCGACACAAAGGGCAGAATGGCCATGGTGCATCCGGCCAGCCCCGAGGACATGACCACCGCTCCCTCGCCGCCTTCCAGAGCGTTTACGGCGTCGGTCAGGGCAAAGGTGGTGGGAGTGCCGAAAGTGCCGTAACACACATCGTCGTAGCGGTGCTCCTCCCGTTTGTCATAGGCCTCCTGAGTCGGGAACAGGATGGTGGAGGCGCGGTACACGGGCATATTGACCGTGCCTCGGGTGGAAGCCGGATCGCGCCCGACATGGGACAGCAGCGTGGTGTCTTTCATCTCTGACGAACCTCGGAGGAAACGCCCGCGGCGGGAGCCGACGGCGTGGGAGGAGTGATCACAGGCAGGCCGGGCCGGGAAGGGGACGCGGGAGGGGTGACCGTCGGCGGCGTAACTCCGGCGGCATTTCCGGCCGGAGGCATGATGAGGGGCAGAGCCTGCGCCCCCGTGCTCCCGGGCGCGTCGGGCGCGGCCGGATCGGCGGGTTGAACGGGGCGGTTGGTCTCGTTCCCCGGCCGGGGTTCGTCGGGACCGGCCGGGGGCATGACCAGCGGCAAAGAGGGATGCCCGGGGGCCGGAGTCGTTGGCGGCTCGACCGGACGCGCGGGCAACGTGGTCCCGGTGGAAGGCATGGCGATATCCATGCCGTGGTTGGCCGCAAAGGCCCGCCATTCCTCCAGAGAAATATGGCCGTTCTTATCGGCGTCGATGATGTCGAAGCCCTGGCGGGCGATGGATTCGTTGGCCTTATGGAACTCCTCCCAGGTGACGCGGCCGTCGCCGTCGCCGTCAAGGGCGGCGAAGCGGATATCGGTGGGAGAGACGCCGGACGGCGCGGGAGCCGCGCATGTCGCGGCCGGAACGCCTGCCGTCAGGGCAAGCGCGCACAGGACGAAACAAGGGTGACGCATGATACCTCCGGGCCGCTCGGCGGCCGATCGTCAGCTTAGCGCAAGGCCGCGCCGCTGTCATCCAGGACGCGGACACGGGGTATGCCCCAAACAGTAGTCATGGACAGTCAAAAAAGAACCGCAGTCGAGAGCCTGCCGGATCTCTTGCATGTGCCCAAGCAAAAAAGGCACCTACTGAGTTTCAATAGGTGCCCGATAAAATGGTGGGTCGTGCAGGATTCGAACCTGCGACTCTCTGCTTAAAAGGCAGGTACTCTACCGCCTGAGTTAACGACCCGGACGGATGTTCTTAGCTCCGAGCGCCGAGGGAGTCAAGCCGAAAAAATACAATCCCGCTCCGACAACGAGCTATTTTTCCCTTTACATCGGCCCCGGCCGGGGATATCGGCTGTTTTCCACCTTTGAGGTTCAGCCCCATGTCGATTCCCGCCCCGCATCTGCGTCGTCAGCTTTTCAGCCTTACCGCGCCCATTTTCGTCGAGATTCTGCTCATCATGCTGCTCGGCGCGATGGACGTCATCATGCTCAGCCAATATTCCGACAACGCGGTGGCGGCCGTGGGCGTGGACACCCAGATTCTCAATATGGTGTTCATCGTCTTCGAGGTTTTCACGGCGGGCACCATGGTGCTCTGCGCCCGTTACCGGGGCGCGCGCGAAGAGCGCGACATGACGCGGGTCATCGGCATATCGCTGCTGTTCAACGGCCTGGCGGGGCTGGCCGTCAGTCTTATGCTCGTGTTTGCGGCCGAGCCCATCCTGGCCGTTATGGGCATCCGGCCCGACCTCATGCCCGACGCCGCGTCGTATATGCGCATCGTGGGCGGTTTCGCCTTCCTGCAGGGCTTGTCCCTGACCATTTCGGCCGTGCTGCGCAGTCTGGAAATGGCCGCCTGCCCCATGTTCGTCACCCTGCTCGTCAACATCCTGAACATGGCCGGCAATTACACCCTCATTTTCGGTCACTTCGGCGCTCCGGCCCTGGGCGTGACCGGAGCCGCCATTTCCACCAGCCTGTGTCGGGGCGTGGCTCTGCTCATTCTGGCCTACATCCTGCACCGCAAGGGCGTGCGTTTTCCTTCGGCCTGGTTCCGGCCTTTCCCTTTCGACAAGGCCCGCGAACTGCTGAACATAGGCCTGCCCGCCGCCGGGGAATTCTTCTCCTACCAGTTCTCGCAGATCGTCATCACTTTTTTCATCAACAAGCTCGGCAACGAGGCGCTGGCCGCCCGCACTTACTGCGTCAACATCATCATGTTCTCGTACCTGTTCGCCCAGGCCATCGGCCAGGGCGGGTCCATCCTGGTGGGCTTTCTCATCGGCAAGCACCGCCTGGAGGCCGCGTACAAAATGGGGTGGTTCTGCTTCAAGGCTGCCGTGGCGGTCACCCTGAGCATTTCGATGCTTACGGCCCTGCTCGGTTCCACCATCATGCGTCTGCTGACCGACAATCCGGTCATCATTCATACGGCCGTGCTCATCCTGTTTTTGGACATTCCGTTGGAATTCGGCCGCCCGGTGAACATTCTGGCGGGCTTCATGCTGCGCTCGGCCAGTGATGCGGGGTATGTGTTCCGGGTGGGGGTGGCCATCATGTGGACCGTGTCCGTGGGCCTGAGCTATCTGTTCGGCATCACCCTGGGCTGGGGGTTGGCGGGCATGTGGGCGGCTTTCATCCTGGATGAGAACATCCGCGCCCTGCTCCTCGGCCGCCGCTGGCGCGGCCGCAAATGGGCGCTCAAGTTCCGCGGGCGCGTGGCGTGACCGCTCGCGTCCGTCACCGGAACAACACGGCCGACCTTTTTTCTCCGTCCTCCCTTATCCGCTGGTCTTCTTTTCCTTTAGGCGTTATGGGGGTAAAAAGCCTGTTTTTCCATCATGGAGAGGAGAACTTGTATGAAAAAATATATCGCCGTCGTATTGGGCTGCTGGCTGCTGGCGCTCGGCGCAGGTTGCGTCGAGCAGGTCAATCTGGCCAAAGTGGGCGGCGCCGTGGCCGATCTGGGGGCGGCGGCCACGGTCGACGACGAGGAATTGAAGGAAATGTCCCGCGCCATGCGCGCCCGGGGCGACGCTCAGGCCAAGGTGGCTCCGGCGGACAGCGCCTATGCGAAACGTCTGGCCCGGATTATGGCCGACCATACCGAAGTGAACGGCATTCCGCTTAATTATAAGGTATATCTGACCTCCGACGTCAATGCCAACGCCTCGGCCGACGGTTCGGTGCGCGTCTATTCGGGCCTTATGGACCTGATGACCGATGACGAAATCCGCTACGTGCTGGGGCATGAAATCGGCCATGTGGCGCACGGCGACACGCTTAAGGCCATGCGTGTGGCCTATATGGGCTCGGCCGCCCGCAAGGGGGTCGGCGCGCTCAACCCCACGGCGGACGCCCTGTCCGAATCCATGCTCGGCGATCTGCTGGAAGCGGCGCTCAACGCCCAGTTCTCGCAAAGCCAGGAAAACGCGGCCGACGATTACTCCATGCAGTTCCTCAAGTCCAACGGCTACCAAACCCGGGCGGCGGTCACCGCCCTGCGCAAGCTGGAAAAACTGGGCGGCAAGGGCGGCGGCCTGCTTTCGTCCCATCCCGATTCGGGCAAGCGCGCGGAACGCATGGAAAAAGCCATACAAAGCAGTTCGATCTGAAAATCATAGCTTCAACCGCGAGAGCCCGATAAGCACAGGACCATCCCGAGGTCGGGCGCTCTTTATGCGGCGTCCGTCCGCGCCTTCCCGGCGAATTCTACTCCGGAGCAATCTCATGTTCGTTTTTCCCCTTGCGTTCCGCAAATCTCTGATGCCCGCTCTGCTTGCCCCTCTTCTTCTGACCTGGCCCGCCCGCGCCGCCGCGGGGCCGGACGCCGAACGCGCCCCGACGGCCGACGTGGTGTATTACGGCGGCCCCATCTATCCGCTGACCGAGGATTATCTTCACCCCTCGACCCTGGTCCCCGCCCGGGCCCACCGGGTGGACGTGGTAGCCGTCAGAAACGGCGTCATCGTTTTCACGGGCGACCGGGCCGAGGCTGAAAAAGCGGGCTATTTCGAGCCGGGAAGGACGGCCTGTCTGGTCGATCTCGACGGACGCACCATGTTGCCGGGGTTTGTGGACGGGCACGGGCACTTTCCCGTCCCGGGCGCGGCCGACCTGTATCAGGTGGATCTGAGCAGTCCGCCCGTGGGGCGAATGAGCAGCATTGAAGACTACATTCACGCGCTCAAGGCCAAGGCGGACGCGTCCGGCCCCGGTCAGTGGGTTGTGGGGTGGGGTTACGACGATACTCTGGTCAAGGAACAGCGTCACCCCACACGGGAAGATCTGGATAGAGTCAGCACGACCCGGCCCGTGGTGGCCAAGCACGTTTCGGCCCATTTCATGGTGGGCAACACCAAGGCGTTTGAACTGTCCGGGGTGCCGGTGGACGATATTCCGCCCGGCGGCCTGCTGGACGATACGAATATGGGCCTGATCAACATCCCGCCCTCCACCGCGGACCCGGCCGAGGCGGACCGCATGATGGCAAAGGCCATCGCCCGCGCCTCGGAAATCTACGCAGCCCAGGGCGTGACCACGGCCGACCAGGGCGGAACCCTGCTCCACCCTCTGGAACGCGGTTTTCGCCTGGACGAAGCCGCGGCCGCCCGTATGGCGGACGCCGAGGCGGACCGGGCGGAAGCGGATCGCCCGTTGAGCGACGCGGAACGGGATGCCCTGCGCCGGACGACGCTCGATACATTGCGCACCGCCCTGGAAAAAACGGTGAGCGATCAGGTGCGGCGCTGGCCCGTGGAACACAGCGCGGCCGGACATCTGTTTGAATTCCAGAACGCCGTCCACAGCGGCGATCTGCCCATCCGGGTCATCATCCATCCTCTGGGCGGCGAACTCATGGGCGAACTCAACCGCGACTTTCTGGGCTGGGATTCCAGCGGTCCGTATGAGGGACTGCCCGTGCTCGACCCCGTCGGCAAGGCGGACATCAAGACGCCCGCCGCCAAAAGTCCGGGCGACGACATCAGCAACTACAAACGGCCGGACGGTATACCGCCCCTGCCTGCCGACCGCCTGATGCTGGGGGCCTGGAAGCTGTTCCTGGACGGTTCCATTCAGGGCTACACCGGCTGGCTCAAAGACCCCGGCTATTACGACCGCGAGGCCCTGGCCCGCGCGGGGCGCGACGCCGACTGGCGCGGCGGCGAGTACGACGAGGCGGCCCGCGCCCTGGCCGGACTGTTCGCCCGCTATCACTTGAACGGCGAGTCCGTCGAGGTGCACGCCAACGGCGATATGGCCGCCGAGGCCGTGGTGCGCGGCCTGGAAGAGGCGGTTCGGCAGGGCATGGATGAACCTTCCCCGGTGACGGACACGCGTCATGCCATTATTCATGCCCAGATGTTGGGCAAGGATCATATCGCCCGCCTGACCGGCCGGACCGAACGGCAAGGCGCGGCTCCCGGTCTGGCCGAGGCCATGAAGGCCCAGAATTTCGTGCCCAGTTACTTCATCAATCACGCCTACTACTGGGGCGACCGCCACCTGAATACTTTCATGGGGCCGGGGCGCGGCAAAAACCTCAGTCCCGCGGGCTGGAGCGTGGCCTACGACCAACCTTTCGCCCTGCACAACGACCCTCCGGTCACGCCCATTTCGCCCCTGCGCAGCGTACAGACCGCCGTCACCCGGCGTTCCGCGCCCACGCCCACGTCCGTTCCTCCCCGGCCGGGCGGCACCCTGGTCAGCGGCCGCGGCCACGACGTGAACGCCACAGCCCTGTATCCCGCCGTCCGCGATAAGACGCCGGACGGCAAGGCGGACGAAATGAACGACGACACGGCCGGTCGGAAATCCGAAGCCGCCTACCCGGATTACGATCAGCGCGTCAACGTGCTCCAGGCCCTGCATGGAGTGACCACGGTGCCCGCGTATCAGAATCACCTGGAGGACCGTATCGGGTCCATCGCGCCGGGCAAACTGGCCGACTTCGTCATTCTGGGAGAAAACCCCTTCGAGGTGGCGGAACGCGCCCCCGACACCCTGGCCGATATTCCCGTCGTGGCCACCATTGTGGACGGCAAGGTCGTGTACGGCAAGCTGCCGTCGCCGTGCGTGACCCCCTGATCGCCCTTTCCCCCGACGAAGCTGAAGACGCGGCGGCGCCGGAGCGGCCGCCATTTCCCGGCGGCCTTGGCTCCCGCGTCCGCCCTGCTCGGGCCCGTTTTTACCATTGACTTTCCTGTGCCCTCTCCTCTAGTGTCACGTTTATGAAAAACGTAGCACAACATGATTTTTTTCCCGCGCCCCTGTCTCCCGCCGCCTGGGGCAAAGCCGTGGCTTTTCACGGCCACGCCTGTCCCGGCCTGGCTCTGGGGTGCCGTATGGCTCTGGCCGCGGTGCGCGCGCTGGCCCTTGACGATTCCTTTCTGACCGCTCCCGGGGCCGGAAACGCGGGAGCCGCCGCCCCGCTCAGTCCGGATGAGGAACTGGTATGCGTGGCCGAAACCGACGCCTGTTGCGTGGATGCCGCGCAAAGCCTGCTCGGCTGCACACTGGGCAAGGGCAATCTGCTGCTCAAGTTGCGGGGCAAGACGGCTCTTACCTTCTATCATCGACCCACGGCACGGGCTGTCCGCGTACTATGGACGGCGGCCGCGACGAGCGACGAAAGCCGCGAAGAACGCATGGAGCGTTTTCTGTACGGCCCTGAAGACGGTCTGTATCGCGTGCGTGAAGTTCCCTTCGATCCGCCGGGCCGGGCTCTGATCAGCGCGTCGCTGCCGTGCGCGGGCTGCGGCGAACCCACGGCGGAATACGCCGTGCGCCTGCGCGACGGCAAACCCTGGTGTCCGGACTGTTTTCCCGATCCCGCCCGTATATTGTAATTGCCTTCGGAGGTCCCCATGTCCCTTGCGCGTTTTTCCGCTCTCGCTCTGGCATTGACGCTGATTCTGCCCCTCACGGCTCAGGCCCGCGTCGTGACCGACATGCGCGGCAAACAGGTCAGCGTGCCCGACAAGCTCAGCCGCGTGGCCACCATCGACGACGGTTTTGTGGAAGGCGTCATGACCCATCTCGGCGTCATCGATACGGTAACCATGATCGGCTCGTGGAGCATGAAGCGCGATTACACGTACGACTTCCCGTCCGAATCGGGCGAGACCTACACCTACCGGGGTTGGAACACCATGAAGTATCTTCACCCCTGGCTGGACGATCTGCCCTGCGTCAATTCACCCCAAGGCAACGTGATCAGTTATGAAACCCTGGCCTCGGGCAATCCGGAAGCGGTCATCCTGCGTGTGGGCGATTGCACCGTGGGCGCGGGCAACGTGGAGGCCGTGACCCGGACCATCAACACTATCGAGGCCCTGGGTCTGCCCCTGGTGGTGTTGTACGCGCCGGGCTGGTACAAGTCGGCGGACCTGGCCTCCATGCGCGAGGAAGGCCGGGTGGTGGGCGCGCTGTTCGGCATGGAGGACAAGGCCGTGGCCCTTATGGACAAACTGGCCGCCACGGAAAAACTCATCCGCGAACGCACGGCCGACGTGCCTGAAGCGGACAAGCCCCGCGTGCTGTATATGGGCCTCAACCCCGACGTGCGGCGCAAGGGCGGAGCGGGTACGGTCCACGGCGTGGACACCCCGGAATCGTACATCATCGAAACCATCGCCGGAGCCCGCAACGCCTTTGAAGGGCGGGGCTCGGGCGTGCCCCTGGGGGCCGAACAAATATACGCTCTGGACCCGGACGTCATCCTGTTGCCCACCTCCAACGGCTACCATCCGCCCCGCGAGCTGTACGAAGCGCCTTACTGCGCCAACCTGCGGGAACTGCGGGCCGTAAAAGAAAAGAAGGTGTACGCCATGCCCTGGTCGCCCATGAACTGTTCGCGCCGGGTGGAATACCCGCTGGATATGCTCATCGTGGCCAAGGCCGCCTATCCCGATCGCTTTGCGGATATCAGCGTGTACGACTTTGCGTTGAATTTCTATCGGGAGGTGTACGGCGTGGACGCCGAACAGGCCGCCGCCCTGCGCTCGCACCAGCTTCTGGACTGGATGAAGGAGACGGGATTTTGAGCCGTCGCGATCCCGCTCCCGTGTCTTTGCGGGTCGTTCCCCGAGGCGACCTGAACGCGTCCGGGCCGGACGCCCCCGCGGCGCTCGGGCCGGAATCGCCGCCGCTCGTCCGGCGCTTGCCCCGGCGCGGGCCGTGTTTCGCCCTGCTGGCCCTGGCTCTGCTGATATTGTTCGGTTGGGCGCTGACGGCGGGCGACTACGCCATCAGTCCGGGCAAAGCCTTTGAAGTGGCCCTGGCCAAGTTGACCGGAGCCTCGCCGGAGGCCCTGAGTCGGGCGGGCATCACCCGCATGGACGAAGTGGTGGTGTGGAACATCCGCCTGCCGCGCCTTCTTTTGGCCGGACTGGCGGGCATGGCCCTGGCCGTGGCCGGAGCCGCCTATCAGGGCTGCTTCCGCAACCCGCTGGTGGAGCCCTATCTGCTCGGCGTGTCGTCCGGCGCCGCCTGGGGAGCCTCGTTGTCCATCGTATTTCCCCACCTGTTCCCGCAAGGACAGGTAACGGCTTTCGGCTTCGCGCTGCTGGCGGTGTTCCTGTCCTACTCCCTGGCCCGCAGCCGGGGTCGCACCCCGCCCGTAGCTCTGATTCTGTCCGGAATCATTGTGGGAGCCATTTTTTCCGCCCTGGTAGGGATTATGAAATATCTGGCCGCCGATACCCAGTTGCGCGAAATCACCTTCTGGATGATGGGAGGGTTCTATTACGCCACCTGGGACGATGTGGCCGTCAACGCGGCCGCCGTGCTGCCCTGCGCGCTGCTCATCGGCCTCATGGGCTGGAAGCTCAATCTGCTGTCCCTGGGCGATGAGGAAGCCCGCAGCCTGGGCGTGCATCCGGACCGCGCCCGCATGCTCTTTCTCGTACTGGCCACTCTGGCGGCGGCGGTATGCGTATCCACCGTGGGCATCGTAGCCTGGGTGGGCCTGATGATGCCCCACGCCGCCCGCCTGATTCTGGGGCCCGACAATCGATGGGTCGTGCCCGGAGCCGCCCTGCTGGGAGCGCTGTATATGCTGCTGTGCGACACTCTGGCCCGCACCCTGACGGCGGCGGAAATCCCCGTGGCCATAGTGGCCTCCATCGTGGGCGCGCCCTATCTGTTATGGCTGCTGCGCAGCAAAGGCAGGGAACTGTATGGCGAATAAGGCCGCCGTTCCGGCCCTGGAGGTGCGGGAACTCAGCTTCCGCTACGGCAATCGTCCCGCCCTGAACCGGGCCTCGCTGAGCGTGGCTCCCGGCGTGGTGTGCGGGCTGCTGGGGCCCAACGGCTCGGGCAAGACCACGCTGTTCAAGTGCTGTCTCAATTTTCTCAGGGCGGCGGAGGGCGAAGTGCGCGTCGACGGCCGCCCCACGGCCCGGCTGTCTCCGGCGGCCCTGGCCCGGCTGGCGGCTTACGTCCCCCAGGAACATCGCCAGGCCTTCCCCTTCCCCGTGCGGGACGTGGTCCGCATGGGCTGCGCGCCGCACCGGGGCGGCCTGTCCGATCTGTCCGGCCTGTTCGGCTGGCGCGCCCGCGCGGCGCAAGCCGCCCGGCTCACCGAGGACGCCATGCGCCGCGTGGGTATCGCCCACCTGGCCGACGTGCCCTGCAACCAGCTCAGCGGCGGCCAGCGACAACTGGCGCTCATCGCCCGGGCCGTGGCCCAGTCCACCCCTCTTATGTTGCTGGACGAACCCACCTCGGCCCTGGACTTCCAAAATCAAATGGAGGTGTGGAACACGCTGCGCCAAGTGGCCGCGCGGGGCGTGGCCGTGGTGGTATGCTGCCACGATCCCAATCACATTCTGTGGTTCTGCGATCAGGTCGTTCTGATGAAAAGCGGTCGCGTTCTGGCCTCGGGCGAGCCCCGCGCCGTGCTGCACGACGAAGCCCTGACAACGCTGTACGGCGATACCTGCGGCCGGGGCGTGTTGAACGACGGCAGCCTGCCCGTCATCTACCCCGAACGGGCCGTGGGCGCGCGGCCCTGAGGCGCGCCCCTTCAGCCTCCTCCGCCTTCCCCCTCTTTTCCCGGGGCAGACGCGCACGATGCGTCTGCCCCGCTTCTTTTCCGCATACTCATGGACCGCTCATCCCGCCCATGCTAGAGCACTTTCACTTTGAACATGCTCCCGGAGTCGAGCGAAGCGAGACTTATCCATGCTCTCTTCACCCGTAAGGCGTTTCACGCCCACGGCTGAAGGCGCCGCGACGGCGCGGCATTGCCGCCCGAGGGACGTACGGGCATGGACGGCAGAGCAAACGACGGCAGAGGCGTGAAACTCAAGCGGCACAACATCGTGCCCTGAACCAGCATAATTTCGAAGTAAAACCGCTCTGGCGGAAAGGTGACACCATGCCGGACAAACACGCGCCACGCACCAGTCCCTTATCGAAAAAAACGCTGCCCCCCGGGGAGCGCAACCCCTTTCGCCCCTCGGACGAGGCGCCGCCCCGGCCGGAAGTTTCCCGACGCGACATGCTCAAAGGCGGGGCAGTCGTGCTTGCGTCCTCGCTCTTTCCCTTTTCCATCGAAATCTTCAACGCCGACCGCGCCGACGCCGCCCCCCCGGCCCCCGCGCCGGACCCCGGCGAGGAGCGCATCCTGTGGAACTCGTGCAACGTCAACTGCGGCAGCCGCTGCGCCCTGCGTCTGCGCGTCAGGGGCGACGAAATCGTCCAGGTCGAAACCGACAACACCGGCGACGACACCTACGGCCACCAGCAGTTGCGAGCCTGTCCGCGCGGCCGCTCCATGCGTCAGCGGGTCTATGCCAAAGAGCGCATCCCCTATCCCCTGCGCCGGGTGGGCAAACGCGGCGAAGGCAAGTTCGAGCGCATCACCTGGGATGAGGCCTTTACCGAAATCGCCGGACGCCTGCGCTCCACCATCGATACCTACACCAACGAATCCGTGTACCTGACCTACGGCACCGGCGCCCTGGGCAGCACCATGGGCAAAAGCTGGCCCCCCGGAGCCACGCCCGTGGCCCGCCTCATGAACATCCTGGGCGGTTACCTCAACATGTATTCGGACTATTCCACCTGCCAGATCACCATCGGCATGCCCTACCTGTTCGGCGGCACCTGGGTGGACGGAAACTCGCTGTCGGACATGGCCAACAGCGAACTGGCCGTGTTTTTCGGCAACAACCCGTCCGAAACCCGCATGTCGGGCTGCAAAGCCGTCACCCTGCAACACGCCCGATTTAGCCGCAACACCCGTACCATCATCATCGACCCGCGCTACACCGACACTATGGTCTCGGTGGGGGACGAATGGATACCCATCCGGCCCGGCACCGACATCGCCCTGGCCGCCGCCCTGGCCCACGTCATGATCAGCGAGGACCTGGTGGATCACGCCTTCCTGAACAGGTACACCGTGGGCTACGACGAAAACTCGCTGCCCGAAGGCGCGCCCGCCGGTTCGTCCTACAAATCCTACATCCTGGGCGACGGGCCGGACCGTCTGCCCAAAACCCCGGCCTGGGCCGAGGCCATCACCGGCATACCCGCCGCCCGTATTGAAAAACTGGCCCGTGAAATCGCAATGGCCAAGCCCTGTTTCATTACTCAGGGATGGGGACCGCAACGTACCACCAACGGCGAAAACCAGTCCCGCGCCATCGGCATGCTGGCCGTGCTTACCGGCAACGTGGGCATCGCGGGCGGCAATACCGGCGCGCGTGAAAACGCGGGCTACATGCTGCCTATGGTGGACTTTCCCACCCTGGAAAATCCGGTCAAGACCGCGCTGTCGTGTTTCAACTGGTACCAGGCCATCGAGGATTATACCTGGATGACCGCCGAAACGGCGGGCATCCAGGGTCGCGACCGCCTCATCGCGCCCATCAAATTCCTGTGGAACTATGCGGGCAATTGCCTGACCAACCAGCACGGCGGCATCAACCAGATGCATCCCATCCTGGCCGACGAATCCAAGTGTGAGACCATCGTGGTGGTCGACACCACCCTTGCGCCCTCGGCCCGCTACGCCGACTACCTGCTGCCCTCCTGCCTGAACATGGAGGAACCCGACTGGACCCTCAACGGCGACAGCAACATCGCTTACGTCATCTTCGACAACAAGGCTATTCCGCCCTACGGCGAAAGCAAAGGCATTTACGACATCTGCGCGGGCGTGGCCGCCAAGCTGGGCGTGGAGCAAGAGTTCACCGAGGGACGCACCGAATACCAGTGGCTGGAATACCTCTACGCCGAATCGCGCAAGAATGTCCCCGAACTGCCGCCCACCCTGGAACAGGCCTTCCAGATGGGAGTATACAAAAAGTACTTCCCCGAAAATCACATCGCCTATAAAGACTTCCGCGACGATCCCGAGGCACATCCCCTGGACACCCCCTCGGGCAAGATTGAAATCTACTCGCCCCGTCTGGCCGAGCTGGCAGCCACCTGGCAACTGGCGCCGGGCCAGGAAATCACTCCCCTGCCCGTCTGGATCGATTCGCCCGAAGGGGCGCTCAGCCCTCAACGCCGGACCTATCCCCTGCAGCTCATCGGCCACCATTACAAACAGCGCACCCACTCCACCTACGGCAACTGCTCCTGGCTGCAGGAGGTGGCCCCGCAGGAACTGTGGATCAACCCCGTCGACGCCCGAGCGCGCGGCATACGGTTGGGCGACAGGGTCAAAGTGTATAACAATCGGGGCGTATCCTTCGTGCGGGCCAAAGTGACCCCGCGCATCATGCCGGGCGTGGTTTCCCTGCCCGAGGGCGCATGGCATACCCCCAACGACAGGGGCGAGGACACCAACGGCTGCGTCAACGTGCTCACCCTGCTGCTGCCCACGGCTCTGGCCAAAGGCAACCCGCATCACTCCAACCTGGTGGAAGTGAGCAAGGCCTGACGCCCTCAACCGCCGGAAGCGCGCGTCGGCGCGTTTGGAGACCGACCCGCAGGGGCCGTGCCCGTTGGCGACGAAGGAACTCTGCGGGCATCAAGAGCGGCGATGCCCCCGCCGTGTGGAACACGGATGGAGAGGGACAAAGCGGACGAAGCGTTTTCCGCGTAAAACGCGAGCAAAAGCGAATGTAGGCAAAGCCGACCGAGCGTCATGGCAAGTCACGGACCAAGGTCGCGCGAAGCGGAGCCTTGGGAAACGAAGCGTGCCGAGGCGGGACGCAGCCGATGGCGGCCGAAGTCTGCCTTTGGCCGCACAGGAAGCGCGGCTGCCTTACACGAATACCGACAGGAAATCCAGGATGGTGCGCAACCGCGGTCTTACAAAAAAACGGCCCTCTCCACCTCCTCCAACTTTTCTTGGACGGAAATGACCCCAGCTTTCCGGGAGACAGCATGATCAAGAATCCGACGTTCTACTTCAATTCCGAGCTGTGCACGGGCTGCAAGACGTGCATGATCGCCTGCATCGACAAACACAACGTGCCGTTGGGCGTGCTGTGGCGGCGGGTGCTCGAATATTCGGGCGGCGACTGGCTGCCTGTGGGCAAGGGCTACGAGCACAGCGTGTTCGCCTATTACGTGTCGCTGGCCTGCAACCACTGTGAAAACGCGGTGTGCGTCACGGCCTGCCCCACAAAGGCCATGCACAAGGACGAATACGGCATCGTGTCCGTGGACCGGTCGCGCTGCGTGGGTTGTCGCTATTGCGAGTGGAATTGCCCCTACGGCGCGCCCCAGTTCGACGAGGCCATCAAGAAAATGACCAAGTGCGACTTCTGCAAGGACAATCTTGAGCGGGACGAGCCCCCGGCCTGCGTGGCGGCCTGTCCCTGCCGCGCTCTGGACTATGGTTCTTATGACGAAATGGTCGCCAAATACGGCAACCCGCCCGCCATCGCGCCCCTGCCCGACCCCGGCCTCACGAAGCCCCACTTCATTTGCGCCCCCAACCGCCATTCCCGCCCCCAGGGCAGCACGGCGGGGATGCGCGGCGCGCTCATCAGCAACCCCGAGGAGGTCTAGGTCATGGTCGACTACTGGAGTCTCGTCATCTTTACCATACTCGGCCAGAGCGCGGCGGGCATCATGATGCTGCTGGCCCTGTCCCGGCGCGCCACGCGCTCCGCCGTGCGCCGCACCTGGGTGGCCGTGATCATCCTCATCGCGGCGGCCGTGGCCTCCCTCGGTCATCTGGCCGACCCCACCATCAGTTATTTTGCCGTCACCAACGTGCTTTCCTCCTGGCTGAGTCGCGAAATCCTGTTCGCCGGGCTGTTCGGCGCGGCCATGCTGCTGTGGATCATCTTCCGCCGTTGCCGGCTGCTCCGGCTGGCCGCCCTGGTGGGACTGGCCTTTGTCTACGTCATGAGCCGGGTCTACATTATCCCCACCGAACCGTTCTGGAATTCGCTGCTGACCTTCTGGAGCTTTTTGTCCACGGCCTTCCTGCTGGGCGCGAGTCTGCTGCTTCTGCTCGATGAGCTGGGCGCCCGCTGCCGGGCCGGGGGCGTGCGTCAGGCCCTCTTAGGCCGATTGCCCGCCGTGGCGGCCATCGCCGTGGGCTTCCGCCTGATATTTTTGCTGCTCCAGCTCGCCCGGCCTCGCCCTATCAGCGAAGAAATCATCTGGCTGGAAATAGTGGAAATCGCCCTGCTGACGGCGGGCGGCGGTTTGGGCATGCTGCTCCTGACCCGGCGGGCCGCCGCTCTGCCCCCCGCGCTAGAACCCGTCGCCGACGCCGTGGCGCTGCCTCCGGGCAGGCCCGTCCCCCACGGTCGGGCCGAGCCGATTATCCTGGCCCGGGCCGAATCCCTTCCGCCCGAAACCGGAGAAACCGGCAAAAACGTGGACGGCGTTTCCTCCATAGTTGCCGAACCCGTGGCGGAATCCGCTCCCGAAGCGACGCCGTCGGGGCTGCAAACCCGCGATTGCCGCGCCGGTGGCCTGGTGTTCTGGACCCTGGTAGCCGTGGCCCTTGTATGGACGGCGGAAATCTGCGGCCGCGTGCTGTTCTATAAAAGCTACGTATGGTTCGGCATGTAGCCGGTCCGCACGCGGAAATGCCGACGCCCCCTCCGTCACGGACGAAGGGGGCGGTTCTGCGTCGAATATGCCGCCAGGCTCGGCGCTTACAGGAAAAGATCGGCTCCGCACGCAAGCATGGTCGCCCGCACGCAAAATGTATGCTGAGGCGGACGAGGCTCTCTACCGGCAAAAAAGAAAAGGGCGTAACGGATACGCCTTTCTTTTATGAGGAAAATTCCGCTCGAGCTTGAGTTTGCCGGAACTTTTTTCGGGCAGAAGACGTGTGCCCCGGGTTGGCAGCGGGCGCGCGCTCCGCGCGCCCGCTGCCCGGACAGTGGTGCGGGTATCGGATGAAGAGATGCCGCACAGAGGGATTTTCGGTTCAGAGCATAATGCGGCAGAGGTTATAGGTAATGAGCGTACCCATGACAATATTGAAGACCCAGTAGGGGAGCGCGTATCTGAATATCATTCTGGCCCTGACCCATTCGGTGTCCCCATGCAGGACGGCGGACGCGGCGGTTGCCGCGGGAGTGGCGATGCCCAGCGTACATGTCAGAGTAAGGCAGGTAAGGATGGATTGAGGATCCATGCTGCCGTTGGCCAGCGCCAGACTGTAGGCTATGGGAGCGAAGGTGGCGGCCACGGCGGTATTGTTGGTAAGCTGGGTTGCGATAGTGGTAATGACAACGACAATGAAAATCAGAGCATATTCGCTGTAGCCCTGCAGGAGGGGTTTGCACAGTTCTCCCAGCCAGTGGGTGACGCCGGTGGAGCTGAAGGCGGCGGTGATTTTCAGGACGGAGATAACCAGAAATATGGCCGGCCAGGCAACTGATTTGGACATGATTGCCTTGATATTGATGCCTTCCTTGAAGTTGAGCAGCAGGTAGAAACCGATGTAGGCAATCAGCAGGCCATTGGTGGTCAACCTGTTCAGAAAGGCTGCGGGAGCCCAGTCGGCGGGAGCGATATTGGGCAGGAGCAGCAGAACGAGAAGCACGCAGAACGAATACAGAATGGTTTTCTGGTAGGAGTTCAGCGATTCATTGAAGCTCATGTCCGCACTGCCGTTCACAATTCTGGAAACATCCGGCCTGAGAATGAAGCGGAACAGAAACAGCATGAACAGAACGGCCAGAACAAGCTGGATGGCGCAAATGCCGACATAGGCGGTGTAGTTGATGACGTGCCCGTCGCTGAGCTGGGAGTATACGCCGAAGACCACGGCGGGCAGAGCCTTGAAGGGCAGCATCATGAAGGCGACATCCGCTATGTAGAACATGGCGACGAAAAGCATGACGGGGAAGGTGTCGCCGGGCTTGTAACCATACTGTTTGCATACTTCTTTAATAAGAGGAAAGCCGACCACCACGGCTGCGGTCATGGTAAGCATGGTGGCAAGGACACTCATGGCCGCCGCAAGCATGAGTATCAGCATATAGGGACGGCCCCGCACAATGGGCAGACTGATGATTTTGCGCGCCATCCATTCGGCGATGCCTGCCGCGTTGATGATGCTGGCCACCATGCAGAAGAGCAGGATGAGCAGCACGGTTGAGTTGCCGAAGGCGCTGCCGATAACCTCGGTCATGGGTTCGTTTATGGCCAGCCCAAGGGCAACAAGCCCCAGCAGAGAAGGCCAGACGATGTCGAGAAAGAGCCACCCGTACAGTACGGCGAAAAAGATGCCGATGACGGCCATGCCTTCGGCAGTCAGTCCTTCCGGGGGTACAGGCAGTCGGAAGATGAACATGATGGCAAGCATGATGCCCAGATGCAGATATGACTTGGGAGTGTTTTTGCTGAGCGCGGCGCTCATGAGGTGCCTCCGCGTGGGGATGTGTTGTGCCGCCTGGTCGCTTGTGGATACGGAAAGCGGCTGGTTTTAAATGTGGAATGTACTGTTTCGGAAAAGGCCTGTGCTGAACATGGTCCCCTTGTTTTCTGTTCAAGATTTATCCGCAAGGCGTTCAGCGCTTACAGCCGGGAGGGCCGCAGCCCCTCTGTCCGGTGTGTTGCATCCGGTTTCGGATGAAAACTGCGGCATACAGAGGAGCTGACGGGGAGAGTTTTCAATTCAAAACGCTTCAGACTTTCTTGTCTCTCCACGCTGTCGCGACCTTCCCGTCTTCTCCGAGGAAAACGTCGAGCATTCTGTCTGCCAGGAGAGGATTGGTGAAGGTATAGTCGGAGCGCCGGTGAGCGGCGCGAGTTTCCCTGCGTTCCAGAGCGGCATGGAAGACGGCTTCGGCACAGTCGAAGAGGTCCAGCACCTCGGCGGCGCGCATGAGCGTATGCGAGCAGGAGGTGTGGAGCGTGGCGAGCGTTTCCGCGCGCAGTTGGGCAAGGTAGGCCAGCCCCGCGCGGAGCAGGCTTTCCGAACGTACCTTGTAGGGGCCGGCCGGGGCGTAGTCGTCCATGATCTGGTTGAGGGCGCTGTTGGCTTCCTGCCAGTCCGGGCCGCCTTCGCGCTCCGCAAAGGCGGAGAGCTGCTCCATTTTTGTTCTGACGGAAGGCACGGAGGCCAGATTTTCCGTCGAGCCGGACGGGGAGCCGGAGACGGCGGGGATATCCCCCGCCGCGGCCCTGCCCGCGCGCCAGCCGAGCCATGCGGCCAGCCCGAGACCGCAGCCCGCGTTGCCCACCAGGTCGCCCGCCGCGTACAGGCCCGGCACGGACGTGCGGCCGTCCCTGTCCACATCCAGTCCGCGCCCGTGCAGCGTGGGTTCATAGCGCATGCACTCCACGGCATGCCTGCCGGGCTCAATGCCCTTGTCATCCATATAGTGGATAAGGGCGGAAAGACCTTCGTCAAACATGGCCTGACGCATGTAGGCGAGCATGTCCGGCGTGCATTCGGAACAGTCCAGATACGCCGGTCCGCTGCCGTTGTGCATGACATCGGAGAACGCCGTATTCCAGATATCGGCGGTCACGTCGCCGTATTCGGCGTCGGGTCTGGTCACAAAGGGGCCGAGGGGGCGTCCGTCGGGATATCTGTATACCCCGATCCAGGTGGCCTTGCCCGCGCGCTGGAAGTATTTGATTCCCGCGTGGGTATAGGGGAGCTCCATGTTCACCATTTTTGCGCCCGCGCGCCAGCCGAGAGCCTGCCCGCCCGCGCAGTTGGGACAGTGGGAGGTGTTGAACATGCGCGAGGGGGTGGCGGCGTTGGTGTACAGGCGGTGCGTCAGGCCGGTGGAAACGATGACGTTGGGACTTTTCACCAGCACAAAACCCGGTTCGGGCGTGCTGATGTCCAGCGCCAGCGCCCCGGCGATGCGTCCGCCGACCTTGGCCAGTTCCACCACGGGGTGATGGTTGAGCACCTGCACGCCGTGCTTTTTCATCTGTTCGGCCAGCACGGCTTTCTGTTTGCGTCCGTCGAACTTGAGGAAGACGCGGGGCCTGCCGGGCAGGGCGTGCCCCTGGAAATTCCACTTGCCCAGCGGGCGCATGTTGATGCCCCACTCTTCCCATTTTCTGACGATATCGAAACTTTCCTCAAGGTGAAGGCGGATCATGCCGGGGTCCTTGTTCTGGCCGATCAGGCTCCCCATGGCTTCCCTGAGCACGGGCTCGATGTCCGGGCCGTGGACTTCGGGGATATAGCAGCTGAAATGATCATTGCCCGTGGCCCCGGACCCGGAGCGGCGCACGTTGCATTTTTCCAGCACGACAACGCGCTCCGCGCCGGCTTCCCTCGCGGAGATGGCGGCCATGGCCCCGCCGATGCCTCCGCCCGCGATGACGACATCGGCTTCAAGAGTCTTTCGTGTCGGAATCATTGCCTGTGCTCCTTTGCATGAAGTGTGGCCGCATTCACATGCAGCAGCGTGTAGGGCAGGGGAATGCGCAGGGCAATGGCGCCCTTCGGGCAGTCGATGACGCAGGAATCGCAGTGCCAGCACTCGTCGGGAAATCTGACCTGGGGAACCCTGTCCACGGCACGGTCATGCACGAAGATATGCGAATTGCAGATATCCGCGCAGGTGCCGCAGCCGACGCACTTGTTTCTGTCTATGATCGGAGGCATAGGAGATATCCTTGGCAGTAGGTTGAAATGTCAGGGCATTTTTGGTTTGAAACTGCTTCATGAGTCGAGCGGAGCGAGACTCCGCCGCGACGCGGAGCAGCCATACTTCACTTGCGGCTGCTCCGGCGGAGGCGTGAAAGCTGCGGGTGAGAACATAGGGTCCCGGCCGACAGCTATTTCAATGGCAAAACACTCTAGAGGAGAAGGCCCAGTTCCGTACCCTGCGCAACGGCGTCGCGCGCGTCTCCGATGCGCCTGCAGTCTCCGATGACATGGGTGGGAACGCCGAAGTCATGTTCCTGAAGCGACTTGTCCGGCACGGTGCCGATGGCGAGAATCACGGCATCCGCGTCAATCGGGAAGACGGAGCCCCCGTGGGCGATTTCCACCTGATGCCGGGTGAGGCGGAACACGGAAGATGAAGGGAAGAGCCTCACTCCCGCTTCCATCATGCGCCGGAACATTATGCCCCGGATGCGCAGGATGACGCCGCGTCCGATTTCGTTCATTTCCACCAGAGATGTTTCATATCCCTGTTCCGCCAGTCTGACGGCGCACTCCATACCGATATACCGGCCCCCGACCACTACGGCCTTCCTGCCGGGCACACGCGCGCCGCGCAGCACGTCGATGCCGAAAAGCCTGGCGATGCCGTTCTGTTCCGGCGAGGGCAGAATATCCACGCCGCTCAAGTCGCGGGGATGCGCCCCGGTGGCGAGAATCACGACATCCGGCTTTTCGGAGAGGATGGCGTTCTTGTCCGGAGCGGAGTTCAGACGGATGTCCACACCGGCCTTTTCCATGCGGCGGACAAGTCCGGCGGTAAGGGTACGGAAGGGCCGCTTGTCCTCGCCGGCTGAGGCAGCCAGCCACTGGCCGCCCAGCTCGCCGCTTTTTTCATGCAGTATGACCCGATGGCCGCGCTCGGCCAGAGTGGCGGCGGCGGACATGCCCGCCAGACCTCCCCCCGCCACGACAATGCTTTTCAGGGCGCAGGCGGGGTGAGACGTCATGCTTTCTTCGACCATGAGAGCGGGATTTACCGTGCAGCACATGCCGCGTCCGGCCAGAGCGGGGCGTGCCTCCCACGTCTGACAGTTGTTGCAGCGCAGGCAGGGGCGGATATCTTCGAGCCGGCTGTGTCTGACCTTGTCCACATAATCGGGATCAGCCAGCAGAGGACGGCAGATGCCGATAAAATCAGCCTGCCCGGCTGCGAGGATATGTTCGGCCTTGAACGGATCGTGAATGCCACAGTTGGCGATGACGGCAACATCCGGCAGAGCCTTCTTGACAGCGGAGAAATCTTCCAGGCCAGGGATCTCGGGCACGCAATAGGGCGGACAATCGCTCCACAGACTTTCCTGCCCTCCGGTGCTGAGCAGAAAGGCGTCAACCCCGCCTTCGGAAAGCAGGGAGATCTGTTCGATACCCTGTTCAATGGTAAGGCCGCCCTCGGTGTGTTCGGCGCAGGGCATGCGGAGTATGACGGGAAAATCCGCGCTGGTACGTTCCTTGATGGCGCTGATGATCATGTTGACATAGCGTACGCGGTTTTTCGCGCTGCCGCCGAATTCGTCCGTCCGGCGGTTGCTCCAGGGGGAAAGGAACTGACACATGTACTTGCCTGCACTGCCGTGCAGGGAGATGCCCTCAAAGCCGGCCTCATAAACGCGGCGTCCGGCTTCGGCATAGCACTTGAGGTACTGCATCATCTCCTCACGGCTGATTTCGCGCGGGCGCTTCATGTTCCATGATCCGATCACGGGAGAGGGGGCCATTTCTATGCCTGCCAGACGGGAGCCGGAACCTCCGAGCTGAAGCACGGCTCTGGAGCCGCCTTTCCTGATGGCGGAGGCAAGGGCGGCCATTTTCTCGATGTATTTGTCGTCCCACAGTGCCAGGCCCCTCGCCAGCCTGACGGCGGGCCATGCGAAGGTCTGCTGGGCGATGACCAGTCCGGGGCCCTTTCCGTCATGGCTGCGGGCGCGGTGAAAGGCTATGAGTTCGGAGGTGACGTATCCATCGTCGTCGCCGCCTCTGCTCTGCACCGGAGACTGAATGAACCTGTTCGGTATATCAAGCTTGCCGATTTTACCCGGCGTGAAAAGATGTTCAAATGCCATGCGGCCTCCTGATATCGGGGTTGATATTCAGACTGATGTTGCGGTGCGGCTCTGGAAATGCCGCGTGATGTCCGCAAATCAGGAACGGGAGGTAAAAAGCGATTTGCGGTTTCAGACGGCAAAAGCCGCCTCTGCTCCGTCCCGCGTGGCGTAAAGGGCATCGCCGATGCGCCTGCAGTCTCCGATGAGGCGGTATTTCAGGCCGAGAGCATCCAGCTCCGGGCCGAGATCGTTAACCGGCCGGGTTCCCACGGCAAGAACAATGGTATCGGCCTTCAGGCTGAGCATGCTGTTCAGGTGGGCTATATCCACGCCGTAGTCCATGAAGCGCAGCACCGGTGAATCGGGATAGAGATAGACGCCTTTTTCCACCATGAGATTGCGGTACAGGCCGAGGATACGCGGGTTGGTGTCATGCCCTATGGCCGCTGCGTCAACCACGGAAACATGATGTCCTTCCCCGGCCAGCTTGACGGCGCACTCCATCCCCACATAGCGGCCTCCGATGATAACTACGCGATGACCGGCCTTTGCGCGGTCCATGATGATGTCGTTGCCCTGAACCAGACTGGGGCCGGGCTGGGGAAGCTCAAGGGGAAGTGAACGCGGAACCGCGCCTGTGGCAAGGATGATTTCGTCCTGAGCCGCTTCCTGCAGCATGGCGGCAGTTACCTTCGTGTTCAGGTGAACGGTGACGCCGTTTTTTTCCAGCTCGCGCGCGAGCCAGGGAATGTAGGTTTTTTCTTCGTGCTTGTAGGGGGCATGGGAGGCTACGAGCCACTGCCCGCCCAGTGCGGGGGATTTTTCATACAGATTGACCTTATGTCCGCGCAGGGCGAGCACACGGGCGCATTCCATACCCGCCAGCCCCCCGCCGACCACGGTCACGCGTCTGGAGACAGCGGCTTTGGCCGGAATATCGTATTCCGTTTCACGCAGGACTTCAGGATTGACCGTACAGCTCACACGGGCAGGCTGAATTTCTCTGCGCTCGTTAAAAGTGAAGCAGTTCACGCATCCGATGCAACGGCGGATGGAGGCGAAATCCCCGGCCGCAGCCTTTTCCAGCCAGCGGGCATCGGTAAGCAGAGGGCGGCCCAGAGAAATGAAGTCCGCCTGCCCGTCCGCCAGCGCTTTTTCCGCGGTGAGCGGCTCGCCGAGCTTGGCCATGGCAATGACCGGAACGGGGCTGACCTTTTTGATCGCCTCGGTAGTGGGCAGCAGATAAGCGGGCGGAAAGAAATAACAGCAGGAAATGTTCCACATGCGTTCCTGCGTTCCCACGGAAGGCTGTACGGAGTCCACCAGAGGGGCAATGAGCTTTGCAATGCGCACGCCTTCCTCCAGGTCTATCCCGCCGGGAACCATTTCATCCACCGTAAGCCGGACGGAGAGCGGGTAATCGGTTCCGGCCTTGGCCCGCATGTCCGCGATGATTTCGCGCAAAAAACGGGTGCGGTTTTCCGTACTGCCGCCGTATTCATCCGTACGGCGGTTGCTGTACGGCGAAAGGAACATGGAGATCAGCTTGCCGGTGCAGGCATGGATTTCCACAGCGTCTATACCCGCCTCGCGGGCGCGCCGCGCGGCGTCGCCGAACTGGGAAACATGTTCACGAATTTCTTCCGCCGTCAGCTCGCGCGGGATGATGGACGTGTATCCGAAACGCACCGGACTGGGGCCGGCGGCCGTATTGGTGCCTTCAATACGGGTGCCGCGCGCGACGATCTGCACCATGATTCTGGCGTCCAGCTCATGTACCTTTTTTACAATGGGAATGAACTGGGGAATAAAATCGTCGCTCTGGAGTGAAATGGTCTTGCCGTGGGGGGCGCCTTCCTGCTGGTAAGGATAGACGCCGGGCAGGCTGACCAGCCCGACGCCGTGTCTTGCGCGTTCAATAAGGGAAAGGGCGGCCTCTTCGCTGATATGACCCTGTCTGTCCGTAGAGCGCAGATCCATGGCCGAATAGATGACGCGGTTTTTAAGTTCCAGATTCCCGATGCGACCCGGTTCAAGCAGCTTTTTAATGCTGTTCATGAAATCCTCCTGAAAGATCAATGCGGGATCGTGCCGTTTTCCGCATGAAGCGACATCTTGTTATTGCCAGAAATGTGCCAAAAAATATAAGTATAAAAATCAATATATTATAAAAACACAATGAAAATCTATGTTGTTAAATGCAATAATATATGATAGTAAATCACTATACTTAAAAAACTTTCTTGCTATCCTGGACCGGCAGCCCATTAGCCCGAGATTTAAAAACAGAGCCGCAGCAAGGCGGAAGAACATGGAAAGTGATTTCTTTGAGGGAGGAGGATTCTCCTGCCGCATACTCTACCGGATGAACGGCCTGGAAAGCGCCATGCGCTTTCTGCTGAATCTCCTGCAGGAAAGTATGCCCGTGGAGCGCATCAACATCATGTGCGCAGCTACTGACCTCAGCGTCTTCGTGCCCATTTCCGATACAAACGCGGAGAAAATGGACGTGATACACCGGATGCCGGGGAGAACCGCGCCGCTCATTGAACCGGAGCGTCTTTCCGAGCCCCTGCTCGTGGGGAATCTGGCACAATACAAGGAGCGGCTGTGCCGGGATATGCCCGATTGCCGTCTCCCTTTTTTTGAGCATACCTCTTTGCTGCGGCTCCCCCTGTTCCGGCGCGGCGTCTATGTTTTTCTGATCAATTTCTGGAGCAACAGGCGGAACGCATTTACCCATGAAAACATAAAGCAACTGAGAAAACTGATTCAGCCAATGAATGCCGAGCTCCAGGACAAGTTTTCTCATATCGAAAGCGTTGCCGTCCCTCTTTCCGAGTCCGGCACCGGGTACGAGGGGCTGAAGCGCTGCGACGGGCTGGCGGCGGTGCGTGAAGCGGTGGCCAGAGTGGCACCTACGGAAAGTACGGTGCTGATTACGGGAGAGACGGGAGCCGGCAAGGAAGGCGTGGCGGAAGCCGTGCATGAGCTTTCGCCGCGCAGCAAGGGGCCCTTTGTGCGCGTGAACTGCGGAGCGATAGCGGAAAACCTTGTGGACAGCGAACTGTTCGGGCATGAAAAAGGCGCGTTTACGGGAGCGCATGCCACGCGTGTGGGGTACTTTGAACTCGCGGCGGGCGGCACGCTGTTTCTCGACGAGGTGGGAGAACTGCCTCTGTCGGCCCAGGTGAAGCTGCTGCGTGTGCTGGACAGCAGGACCATCATGCGCGTGGGCAATCCCCGGCAGATTTCCGTGGATCTGCGTTTTGTGGCCGCTACCAATCGGGATCTGGAACGGATGGTCGACGAGGGGAGCTTTCGGCGGGATCTGTATTACCGTCTGGCCGTGTACCCCATTTCCGTGCCTCCGCTCCGCCAGCGCAGGACGGATATCAAAACGCTCACGGAATACTTCATCAGCACCAAGACAAAAAAGATGAAGCTCCACCTACCGCCAAAACTCTCGCATGACGAGGAGGACAGGCTGTATCTGTACCACTGGCCGGGCAATGTGCGCGAACTTGAACATGTGGTGGAGAGGGCGCTCATCAATTCCCGTTCCGGCAGTACCGCAGGCGAACTGCACTTTGATTTGCCGGAATCAGGCTCAAGGAAGCACAGCCCTATCGAGCCGTTTCAGGGCTGGCCCACGCTGGAGGAACTCAACTCGCGCTATATCGACGCCGTTCTGGAAAAGACGGGCGGCCGCCTGACCGGGCCGAAAGGCGCCGCGGCGCTTCTCGGCATTCATTACACCACCCTGCGCGCGCATCTGAAACGCAGATCGGTTTCAGGGCAGCCGTGATTCAAGAGTATTTCGTGATTGAAACGCTCCGCGAGCCGAACAAAACGTTTTGAGGAAATGCAAAGCGTTTCCCTGCGGGATCGCGGAGCAAGATCGTCTGCAAGCTGCAAGGAAGGAAAATTCGTCAAAGCGGAGACATCTGTCAGCTCAAGTCTGAACTACTGCACTTCATTGAAGCCCCCTTCTACCCCGTTCTCACGCTGTTTCGTCCGTCTCCCTCTTTTTCCTGATTATCCGGAGACATCCTGCCTCGTCAGATACCCCCCCGAATTTTCGGGGTATCTTGCGGGGTAAAATTTTTTCAAAATATTTTTTATCCTATTTTTTCAATATGATAACTCTCAAAAACAACTGAGCTACGAATATGCCGCCAGGCTCGGCGCTTACAGAAAAAGATCGGCTCCGCCCACAAACATGGTCGCCCGCACGCAAAACGCGGCGACCAGCACCAGAGCGGCCTGAACGGGGGCGGTGGCCCGCCCCATATAGGACAGCCCGATCGCCACGCCCGTGGCCATGACCGCCGCCCAGTAGGGCAAAAATTCCATCCAGGCCACGGACAAAAGGCGCATCAAGGTATCGACGAACGTCCCCCCCAGGCAGGGCACCAGGACCAGCGTCACCAGCAAAAGCCATAAGCCGAGGCGCAGGGGCCGGGCAAACCCCTGTTCGCTCCCCCGCCCCAGTTGCGCAAAGGAGGCGCCCAGCGTCCAGGCGCCGAGGGCAAACATCCAAAGGAACAGCACGCCCACCGGAGACGGCGCGGGCAAGGGCGCGCAGCGCAGCCCCTGGAGCAGAACGCCGACTACGCCGGCCGAGGCGGCCAAAACGCTCAATATCTTGCCGCCCCGCAGATGCCAGGCCATGAAGGCCACGGCCAACAACACGGTAAAAGCCAAACCTTCGAGACCGGGCAAGAGCTCGCCGGGATGCCACTGCCCGAACAGCGACATGACCAGGCCCAGAGCCGCGGCCGCCGTCACCGGCGCCCAGGCGGGCCCGGACGGCCGTTCTCCGGCCCGCAGAGCCCGTCGCGTCTTCCAGGCCGTGAACACGGCCAGACCGGCCGCCCATTGCGTCAGCAGGGTATACAATACCAAAGACCATTGTGCTGTCATACATCCTCCGAAGGGCCGCCCCTTGCTTTTTTCACCCGCAACGCAAAGCGGCCGCAGAAATCCGGCTGCCCGGCGGCCGGGCGCCGCCGGAAAAATCCCCACTATGTCGGAACAAAAAAGACTGTGCGGACGCCCGTCCCCGCCTCAGCGCCGTTCCCTCAGCGCCTTTTTCAGCGCGTCGCGGTACAGGCGCAGCACTTCCAGGCGGGCGCATTTCTTGTCTTCCGCGGCCACGATGTGCCAAGGGGCGTAGTCCGTGCTGGTGCGGGCGAACATTTCGTCCGCCGCGACCAGGTAATCCCGGCGCTTGTCACGGTTGCGCCAGTCTTCGGGCGTGATCTTGTACTTTTTCCAGGGCACGGTTTCCCGCTCGCGGAAGCGCCGGAGCTGCTCGTCCTCCGAGATGTGCAGCCAGAACTTGAGCAGAATATTGCCGCCCTCGCGCAACTGCTCCTCAAAATCGTTGATTTCGGCATAGGCCCGCCGCCAGTCGTCCGGCGCGGTCAGATGCTCCACCCGTTCCACCAGGACCCGGCCGTACCACGAGCGATCGTACACCGTGACGAAACCCGCCATAGGCACATGCCGCCAGAAACGCCACAGGTAATGGTGCGCCAGTTCCTCGTCCGTGGGCGCCCCGACGGGAATGACCCGGGTGATGCGCGCGTCCACGCCCGCCGTCAGACGGCGTATGGTTCCGCCTTTGCCCGCCGCGTCCCAGCCCTCGAACACCAGAGTGCTGGAAATGCCCTTGCGGTACGCCCGGTAGCTGAGATCGAACAAATCGGCCTGAAGCTCCGCCAACTCCTTGCCATAGGCCTCGTGAGCGCAGGCGGCGGACAGGTCGAATGCATCCAGAGCCGAAACAACAGCGGGCCGGGCCGCCTCCCGCAAATCCTCCGCGGGGGCCGCCGCGTCCGGCGGTGGCGGCCCGGCCTTGCGGGCGGCCAGGGCGCGCTCCACGGCTTCGGTCACGGCGCGGACCACCGTAATGTCCCGAAAGTGCGGGTTTTTGGCATCCACCAGAGTCCAGGGCGCGTCCACCCGATCGGTCAGGGTAACGGCGCGGGAGGCGGCCCGGATCAAAGCCTCGTACTCCTCGCCGCTCTGTTTGTCATAAGGGGCGAAGTGGTGAATCTCCTTGTGCTTTTTTCGTTCTTTCCGGCGTTCTTTAAAAGTTGCGCGGTCGAGGTGCAGCCATAACTTGACCAACACCATGCCCGAGGCGGCCAGCGCCCGCTCCAGACGCACCCGGCGTTGCATACGGGCCTCAAAATCCTTTTCCTCCATGCCGCCGCAGCAGAAGGTGCGAATGGCTCCCCCGTACCAGCCTCCGAAAAACACGCCTATTTCCCCGGCTCCCGGCAAGCTGCGCCAGTAGCGCCAGGCCTCAGGCCGGGCGCGTTCCTCATCCGTTTCCAACCAGAAGGTATGGTTGTGGATTCCCTTGGCGTCCATCCACTCCGACAACAGGTTGGCGACCTGGCCCCGGCCGGAGCCGTCCACGCCCGCCACCGTGATCAGCACGGGCACTCCCGCCGCTCGGGCGTCCTGTTGCGCCTGAAACAGCCTCATGCGCCATTCCTCGGCCAATCTTTTGTATTCCTCGGCGGCATACGCCCGGCCCAACGAGGCTGATTCAAACATGGTGCGGCTCCTTATGGACGATGATTTTCCGTATATTCCGGCCAAGCCCGAAACGAGTCAATGAAAAACGGAGCGCGGCCCGGTGCAGGGCCGGGAAAAAAAGGCCTGCAAATCCAGTTTATCCGTGGCGACGCGCTCCGTAAAGGCCCGATCGTGTTCCACGAAAACCAGAGTGGGTCCGGCGGCCAGCAATGCGTTTTCGATCTGCTCGCGCGCCTCGATATCCAGAAAGTTGAGAGGTTCGTCCCACACGTACAGATGAGCCTCGGCGCACAGACCGGCCGCCAGCAACATTTTTTTCTTCTGCCCGTCGCTGTACAGACGCATATCCCTGTTCCACAGAGATTTGTCCGCCTTGCCGCCCATGCCCAAGCGATCCAGCACGGCCCGGAAGCGCGCGGGGTCCAGCCCCCGCAGGATCGGGAAGTTCGCCGGATCGCCTTGCAGAAAACCGCAATCCTGGGCGACATAGGATACTTTGAGCCCGGAAGCGCGGCGCAGATGTCCGGAAAAGCCCGCTCCGACCGTTTCTTCTCCGGCCAGCAGCCGCAACAGCGTGGATTTGCCCGAGCCGTTGCCGCCGCTTATCGCCAGTCGTTGCCCGGGCTCCACTACCAGGTTCAGCCCCCGGCACAAAGGTCGCTCCGCTTGATACCAAAGGCTGAGGTCCGCTGCTTCGAGCAGTCGCCCCGGCCGGGACGGCAGCGGGCACAAGACCGGCGGTTCGCGCTCCTCCACGTGGCGCAGCAACGAGGCGGCCTCTTCGGCGGCCTTGTCGCGCCGAACCTCCAATGCCTTGGCCCGCTTCATCATCTTGGCGGCCTTGTGACCGACAAAGCCCCGGTCGGGCACGTGCGCGCCTATTTTGGAGCGTTCCACGGCCTCCGACCAGCCCGCGCTGCGCCGGGCCGCTTCGGTCAGCCGCCGGGCGTCTTTGCGCAGTTTGTCGTGCCGCGCCCGCTCGCAGGCCTCGGCATATTCCCTGTTGCGTTTCCAGTCGCTGTAACGACCCTGTTGCAGTTGCGGTCCGTCGCCGGTCAGAGCCAGAACGTGATCCACGCAAGCGTCGAGCAGCGCCCGGTCGTGGGAGACCAGCACGAAGCCCCGTTTGCGGGCCAGGTAGCGGCCCAGAGCGGCGCGACCCGCGGCGTCCAGATGGTTGGTGGGTTCGTCGATGAGAGGAAAGCCCGTATCGTGGGCGAACAGAGCCGCCAACAGGGCTTTGGTCTGTTCGCCCCCGCTCAGGCGGGCAAAGGGTCGCGCTTCCCAGGCCGACGCCTCAAGCTCGGCCACGCCGAGCAAGGCCAGTTCCCGCCGCCAGCGCCAAGGGGCGAAATCCGGAACCAGCAGGCGCGCCAACGCCCCGACGGGTAGTTCCGGATCGGGAACGGCGGGAGGGAAACGGTGCGTGGGCAAAGGCATGTCGATATTTCCGGCATGGGGCAAAGTCCCGTCCAGCAGATGCAGCAGAGTGGTTTTGCCCCTGCCGTTGCGGCCGATAAGGCCCAATTTCCAGTCTGTGTCCAGACGCAGGGAAAGGTCGTCGAACAGGGGACGAGGAGCCCCTTCGTGGGCAAATGTCACATGATTCAAAGCAATAAGAGCCATACGCGCCTTTGCGGACTCCCCACGCCGCCCGGTCGCTCCGGGCCAGGCCCCTCGCGGGGGTCGCCGCCGCGCCCCGGTTTCGACCGAACAGGCCGCAAACACAAGACGCAAAAAAAGAGGAAGCGGCACGATTGCCGTTTCCTCTCCCGCGTCATGCTATCCTTGCGGCGAACAACGCTCCGGACCCGAAATCCGGGGCGCGCGCGTCGGAACATACGCTGCCGCGAAAGGCGTCGCTTCGCCCGTGGAGGCGGACGGCGACCGTTTCCGCCCTGACGGCGGAAACGCGACGAAAACGGCTGTCGCTGCTGTCTTCAAGCACAAGACGCCGCGCGTCAGCGCTTGAAGCGGCTGCCGAAGCGGGACGCGGCCGGAGCCGTCCACGCCTCATCACTGATATGGGAAGATCAGATTCAGCAGGAAAGCATGCGCATTATCGTCGACCCTCGGTTAACGTTCTGTCACCCGGACCTATAACCGACTTTGTTCACTCACGCAAGGAGAAGAACGCCACCATCGGGGCGGACGCATACGATGCGTCCGCCCTGCCCCTCACGCGGAATGCCGACGCCGGAGGCCTCAGCGGATCAAGGACAGAAAATACGCATGCAAGCGCAGATCGTCGGTCAATTCGGGATGAAAGGATGCCCCCAGCACCCGGCCCTGGCGCACGGCCGCGGGCTGTCCGCTCTCTTCGTCCCGGCCGGGCGCGCGGGCCAGAATGTCCACATCCGGCCCGCAATCCAGCAGCAGAGGAGCGCGGATAAACACGGCGCGCATCGGACGATGCGGTGAACTTTCCCGCCTCGCGTCCGTTACCCCGCGCACCTCCAGATCGCATTCAAAGCTGTCCGTCTGTCGCCCGAAGGCATTGCGCAGCACCGTGGCGTCCAACAAGCCCAGGCGAGGCTGGTCCGAAGGCCGGAGTTCGGGCGGACGCGGCCCGGCCTCTTCCGCGGATGAGGCTTGAACCGCGCTTGTCATGATCCGCCGACAGAGCAAAATCAATCCGGCGCAGGTGCCGAACAGCGGCATGCCGTCCAGGCCGCAGCGGCGGATGGGGTCCAGCAGTCGCCAGTCCGTCAGCAGGCGGCCCATAGAGGTGCTCTCTCCGCCGGGCAGGATCAATCCGTCCAAACCGTCCAGCCCCCCGTGAGGCCCGCCCCCCAAAGGCTTGCGGATCAACACCGCCTCGGCTCCGCAGCGTTCGAGGGCGCGGACGTGTTCCCGAAAGGCCCCCTGCAGGGCCAGCACGCCTATGCGCGGCATCACCAGCCCCTTTCCTGCATACGTTGTTCCGGCGGCAAAGTTGACCACGGGCAGGCGGCCTTCCGCGCGGACGCGCTCCACCAGCTCCAAGGGAGCGCCTATTTCCTTGGCGAAGCCCGGCACTTCTTCTCCGGGCAGGGCGCACAAGGCGCGGATTTCGCCCAGGACCACACGGCAGTGGCGCACCGCCTCCACCACGTTGCCCGTACCCGGCTCGCCTTTGGTGCGGATCATGGCCGCACCCTCGGCTATGCGACGCAGGGCCTCGCCCAGATTGCGCGCCCCGCACACGAAGGGCGTCTCGAAATCGTGCTTGGCGATATGAAAGCGCTCGTCGGCGGGGGTCAAAACCTCGCTCTCGTCGATGTAGTCCACGCCCAGGTGTTCCAGAATGCGGGCCTCCACAAAATGCCCGATGCGCACCTTGGCCATGACCGGGATGCTCACCGCGTCCATAATGCGGCGCACCAGCCCCGGATCGGCCATGCGGGCCACGCCGCCCTCGCGCCGGATGTCGGCGGGCACGCGCTCCAGAGCCATGACCGCGCAGGCCCCGGCCTCCTGGGCGATTTCGGCCTGTTCGGGGCTGGTCACGTCCATGATCGCTCCGCCTTTGAGCATATCCGCCAGGCCGGTTTTCAGTCGCAAGGTGCCGTGTTCCATGTCGTTCTCCTTTATGGTAAACAGGACCCGCGTCGCCTGCGGCAAGGCCGCCCACGACGCGGGAACGATCCGCTTTTCTTGTAGCGCGTCCGGCGCGCCGTGCCGAGCGTCCGGCCCGGCGCGGGGACAATAAACATTGTCGCGGTGACAAAACGTCCATGAAGCTGGCCGATCTGTACGTACCCTCCTCGCCCAAATATCTGGCCCTGGCCGACGCCGTGGAACGGGGCGTGGCCGGGGGGCTGCTTGCGCCCGGCGAGGCCCTGCCGACCCAGCGCGAACTGGCCGGGGCGCTGGGCGTCACTGTGGGCACCGTCACCCGGGCCTACGCCGAAACCGCCCGCCGCGGCCTGACCGTGGGCATTACCGGACGCGGCACCTTTATTGCCGAAGCGCGGCCCGATGTAGACATTCTGACCGAAGACGCCGTCCTGGGCGGACCTGACCTGCCGGGCCCGGCGGACGGCGCGGCCGGACGCGGCGGAACCGGTCCGGTCCGCAACCTGGGCTTCATCGCTCCCTTCGAACGGCTCAACCCCTCCCTGGGCGAAGCCCTGGCCCGCCTGGCCGGGACGGCGAAAGGCCGCGCGGCCCGCGACCTGTGCGAGCTGCAGCGCTACCAGCGCCCCGGCGGCCTGGAGAGGCACCGTGCGGCCGGGGCGCGCTGGGCCCGGCGCTACGGCGCGGCCGTGGACCCGGACGATCTGTTGATCTGCGCGGGGTCCCAGCACGCTCTGGTGACCATCCTCACCTCGTTGTGCAAGCCCGGCGACCGCATCGCGACGGAAATACTCGGCTATCCCCTGCTTAAACAACTGGCCCGACGCCTGCGCCTGCACGTGGTCCCCGTCCGCTCCGACGAAAGCGGCATGTTGCCCGACGCTCTGGACGCCGCCTGCCGCAGCGGGGGCGTGGCCGCCGTATACCTCATGCCCACCTGCCGCAACCCCACCACCGGGGCCGTGCCCGCCGCGCGGCGGCGCGAACTGACGGAGGTCTGCCGCCGCCACGACGCGCTGATTATCGAGGACGACGTGTTCGCCCTGTCGCTGCTGCCCGAAAAAGGCGCGCCGGACGCCCCGCCCTTTTCGGCCCTGGCCCCGGAACGCACCTGCCTGATCGCCGCCACCAGCGAAATTCTGGGCGGCGGCCTGCGCGTGGCCTACCTGTGCCCGCCCCAGCACCTGCTGCCGGAACTGGAGCGGACCATTGCCTACACTATTTCCATGGTGCCGCCGCTTATGGCCGAACTGGCCGCTCTGTGGATCGAGGACGGCACGGCCGACCGCGTATTGGCCGCCAAACGGGCGGAAGCCGCCGCGCGCAACCGCCTGGCCCGTTCCGTTCTGGACGGTTTCGGCCTGGAATCGCGCGACACGGGCTTTTTCTGCTGGCTGCGGCTGCCCCGGCCCTGGACGGGCGCGGCTTTTGCCGACGCGGCCCGGCGGCGGGGCGTGCTGGTGGCCGAGGGCGAACATTTCCTTATGGGCCACACCACGCCCGAACATGGCGTACGCCTGGCCCTGGGCGGCGTGGACGAGCGCGACGAACTGAGCGCCGCCCTGACCGAACTGGCGGCCCTGCTGCACGGCCCGGCCCCCCGCACCTGAGCCCGCGCGGATTATCGAGGGCTTGCGCCCAAAGCCCGAACGCGGGACAATACACGCATATTCCCAACAGGAGATTCGACATGTCGGAATTCAAGCCGATCAACCCCGAGGCCCTGCAAGACAACCCTTTTTCCCTCATCGGCAAGGGCTGGATGCTGATCACGGCGGGCCGCGACAAGTGCAACGCCATGACCGCCTCGTGGGGCGGACTGGGCGTGATGTGGAGCAAAAACGTGGCCTTCGTGGTCGTGCGGCCCCAGCGCTACACCAAGGAATTTCTGGACGCGGAACCCGCCTTTTCCCTGTCCTTTCTGGGCGACGAGCATCGCAAGGCCCTGTCCTATCTGGGCTCGGTATCCGGCCGGAACGAGGATAAAATGGCCCGCTGCGGCCTGACCCCGGCCCGCGAGGACGGCATTCCCTACTTCGCCGAAGCCCACACGGCCCTGTTCTGCAGGAAACTCTTTGCCCAGCCCTACGATCCGGCCGCCTTTCTGGACAAAAGCATCATAGACCGGCAGTACCCCGAACGGGATTTCCACACTCTGTACATCGCGGAAATCGTCAAAGCCCTGGCGAAATAAAAAGGCCGTGTCGGTATAGGGCGCGCTTGACGGCAAGCGCGGCGGGGCGTCGCTCAAGGAGCGCTGCGCTTACTGACGATGGGGCTACTTCATGCATAGCGTCACGAAGAAAAATTTTTTCTCTGCGCCTCACGCGGCAGAGGTAGCCCCATATTCTGCATTTTTGCGCGAAGGGTGCTGTAATGAATGCCTAAAAGCGTGGAGGCGCCGTCAACCCCAAGCATTTTGCCCTTAGTCTTTTTCAACGTTTCTCTGATATGCCTTTCTTCCACTTCTTTCAGTGTGGGCCAATGCCCGCCCTCTGACGGATTCAAGACAAATTCGTTTGTTTTGTCGTTGCGTTCCGCGGCGGACGACAAAGGGAAAGAAATCATTTCCCCCATCGACTCGCCGGGCAGCACAAAATGGAGAATTCCCTTGTCGTTGTCGTGGATGATGAGGGAGCGCTCCACCACATGTTCCAGTTCTCGGACGTTGCCCGGCCAGTCATAATCGTAGAGACGACGGATTTCCTTTTCCGAAACGCTTCCTCGAAAATTCAATTTCAGGCTCTGAGCTTTTGAGAGCAAAAATTCTTTGACCAGATGGGGAATATCGTCCCGGCGTTCCCGCAAAGGAGGAATGCTCATAGGAAATACCGCCAGACGGTACCATAAATCCCGTCGAAAAAGCCCTTTTCGCATTTTTGCGTCGAGATCGACATTAGTGGCGGCGATGATGCGGACATCAAGGCTCATGGCTCTGTCGCCGCCTACCCGTACGAAATGACCTTTTTCCAGCACACGCAAAAGCTTGACTTGAGCAGAAAGCGGAAGATCCCCAATTTCATCAAGAAAAATGGTGCCTCCCTGCGCCTGCTCAAAATAGCCTTTATGGGTGCTTACGGCCCCTGTGAAGGCTCCTCTTTCATGGCCGAAAAGTTCGCTCTCTATAAGCGTGGAAGGAATAGCGCCACAGTTGACGACGACAAACGGCTTCTCTCGGCGGGGCGACTGTTCATGAACGGCGCAGGCGACAAATTCCTTGCCTGTGCCCGTTTCTCCCTGAATGATGACGGTGGCGTCGGTCCGGGCCACCTTTCGTATCAGCCCGCATACATCCCGCAGCCCCGGGCAGTGTTCAAGCTGTCTTACGTAAAAGTCGAGAAAAGGCTCCGACTTTTCTGAAAGCTCCATTTCCTCCTGTTCCCGATACTGCTCCGGGTCGGACAAAGCAAAATTTGCCTCCAGTTCTTTTCCCAGCGGACCGATCAACTCCTGCATAAGGGGCATATGTTCCGGCGTGAACGCGCCAACCATGTCCGACCAGAAATTAAAGACAAATACAAACGGCTCCATTGTAAAAACGGGCAGGCGCAGCAGTGCATTATGCCTCAGAAAAGGAATGCCGTTGTACAGAGAATTATTGAGAAGCGCATGTTCTTTATAGCTGGATAAGTCATTAATAAGGGTAGGTTTATTGATGTCTTCCAGTCTGACGGCGATCTTTTTTTTCCATAGAGTCTGTTTCGCGGCTATGGACGCTGTCTGCTCGGGCGACAGATAATAGGACACCATGCGATCATTGGGCTGTGTGTCGAAAATATTGAGGATAGAATTTCCGTCCCTGGAAATGAATACGCCGTTGATACGACTGACAGGGCTGAACTGACGCGTGATTTCAAGCAACACCTTCAAAGCGCGGCCCATGCCCTGCCTGCGCAATTCGGCAAGACACAACTGAGCCAAGGGCTGAATATGTTCTTTTGTGATGTGCGTGAAAGCGAATCCGGGGTCAGTCATGGCGCCTCCGCGGATATGAGCAATATCAACATACATTTGCATAATACAAATTGAGAAAATAGTCACATCCCCATGTCCGAGACTGCTTATTTTTAAATAACATATTAAATTAATTAATAATAATTAAAAGGCATAAGGCTTGCATACTCAGAGCATTCCAAGGGCTGAACAGCAATACATGAGAAGCCCAAAGGCTTTCGCAAGCAAAGGAGCAAACTTATGCCGCCTCTGATTGATCAGACAAAGTGTATAGGATGTGGCGTTTGCATGGAAATTTGTCCCATGCAAGTATTTCGTCCTCATAAGGAAACCCATAAACCTCAGGTCGTTTATGGCGATGAATGCTGGCATTGCAATTCATGCGTTCTGGATTGCCGTCAAAATGCAATTTCTCTTCGTATTCCTGCTCCGTTTATGATGCTCCATATTGATGCATCCGAGCTTAATCCTAACGGGAGATAATTATGCTGAATATACATAAGACGGTGGATACCGATATTCTTATTGTGGGCGGAGGCATCGGCGGTCTGATGGCGTCGATATGCGCCGGAGAACAGGGGCTTTCAACAATTGTGGCGGAAAAGGCCCATGTGCGTCGCAGCGGTTCCGGGGCGACGGGAAACGATCATTTTTTGTGTTTTATGCCGGAGATTCAAAACATAACGCTCAAGGAAATGATCAACGAGATGCTGGCGGGGCAGGTTGGCCCGTGGCATGACACTCAGCTTACCAAAGTTTTTTTGGAGCGGACCGCGGAAATGGTTCACCGCTGGCACTCGTGGGGCATCGACATGAAGCCCTTCGGGCCGGACTATGTATATATGGGGCATGCTTTTCCGGATCGTCCGCGTATGTACATCAAATACGACGGACATAATCAAAAGGAAATTCTGGTAAAAAAGGCCAAAGAAGTCGGCGTCGCCTTTCTCAACCATCACCCCGCAACGGATCTTTTGGCCGAAAACGGGCGTGTAAGCGGCGCCGTGCTCATGAATGTAAAAGAAGACGAGCCCTCCTTTGTTCTGGTGCGGGCGAAGGCCGTCATCATGGCCACGGGCTGTTCCACCCGGCTGTATCCCAGCTCCATGACTCCGGCAATGCTGTTTAACAGCGGTTTTTGCCCGAGTTGCGCGGGGGGCATGGCTTCCGCATATCGCATCGGCGCAAAGCTGGTAAATATGGAATATCCTTATACTCATGCGGGCACCAAATATTTCGCGCGCTGCGGCAAAGCCACATGGATAGGCGTATACAAGTACCCCGACGGGCGTCCCATAGGGCCTTTTGTTCGCAAACCTACCCGTGAACTCGGCGATAATACTTCCGACGTGTGGAAATCCGTTTTTCTTGACGTCATGAACAACGGCACAGGACCGGCTTATCTGGACTGCTCCGAGGCCTCTCCGGAAGATTTGCAGTTCATGCGCCAGGGCATGGTGAGCGAAGGGCTGACCTCTCAGTTGGACTATATGGACAAGGAAGGCATAGACCCCGCGCATCATGCCGTTGAGTTCGGGCGCTACGAACCCCTGCTTTTCGGGCGAGGCCTGGAAATCGACGAAACCGGCTCCACAAATATCAGGGGCCTTTATGTCGCGGGCGATCCCATAGGCAACTTCCGGTCCGGCATTGCCGGGGCGGTGACGTGGGGGTGGATAAGCGCGGAGCACGCCTCGGCGTATGCCCGCGATGTTCAACTTTCCGACAAAACGCTTTCGGACGCTTCGATTGAGCAGCGCCTGGCCTTGTATGACAAGCTGCTGCGTCGCGAAAACGGCGCGCCCTGGCAGGAGTTCAACATCGCTCTGCAGCAGCTCATGAACGATTACTGCCCCGCGGCTCCGCGTGCGCGCTCCGAAACCCTGCTCCGGGCCGGTCTGAAGTATATGGCGGATCTGCGCGCCCATGCCCTGCGCGACATGGCTGTTCCCAACTCGCACATGCTGATGCGTGGACTGGAAGTGCTCGATCTCATCGATCTTGGCGAGGCGGTCATGACGGCGGCCCGTGAAAGACGGGAAACCAGGGTGCAGCATATCCGCTCCGACTGTCCCTTTACCAATATTTCCGACGGCGAGAAGTTCATCACTGTAGAACTGAAGGAGGGAAAGCCTGTTACGGCATGGCGCAAGCGCCGGATGCTATAGACGTTCCGCCCGGGCCCTTCCGCTTTGGGAAGGGCCCGGCCAGACGACTGCTTCTTTGAGAAAATGGAGACTCAAATTCTGCTGAAGACGGAATGTTTCATTTTCGCGCTGATACAGCGTTGTCACATGAGGGGAAACCTCATAAGGAGCACTGATGAAAGACATCCTCTATCGCAACAGGCAGATCATATTTTTTCTGCTCGGTCCGATACTTTGCTTGCTTATCCTGCAATGCCCGGCCCCGGAAGGGCTCGGCCATAAGGGCATGAAGCATCTTGCCGCGGCGGCATGGATTCTCGTGTGGTGGATCACGGAACTTTTTCCGCTTGGCGCGGTCTCCCTCCTCAGCATTCTTATTTACGGCATCGTGGATGTCATGCCTCCGGTCAAGGCCTACGCCATTTTCGCCAATTCCAATCTCATGCTGATGGTCGGCGCCATGATGATTCTCGGGGCCTGGAAGGACAGCGGACTCATCACCAGATATGCTTACTGGGTGTTGAGTCTGCCGTGGATCAAGGGACGACCCAGACGTCTTATGTTGGTGTTCGCCTTTGCTACCGGGCTTGTTTCCACCATTGTTCCCAATATCCCGGTCGCCATTCTGTTTGTGTCGTTGGCTGTGGCTATGGGTAAAGGCATTAACGCCGAACCGGGCAAAAGCAATACCATTCGCGGTTTATGCGTCATGTCCGGCGTCGGTTCCGCCCTTGGAGGGGCCGGAACGCCCATAGGCGGAGCCCCCAATCTGGTGGTGATAGGCGTCATAGCTTCTTCGCTGAACTACAACGTTACGTTTGCGGAGTGGACCGCTCTCGGGATGCCCGTATGTCTGCTTATGTTGCTTGCGATGGTGCTTCTGGCCTATGTGTTCTTTCCCTCCCGCAAAGACGGCCTGATAAGCAACTCCAGCGAATATATTCAAAAAAAGCGGGAAGAACTCGGATCGGTCACGGCGTTTGAGCATGCTTCCATGTTTGTCATGGGGCTGGCGATGCTGCTTTGGGTGTTTGGTCAACCCATATCCAAAATGCTGAACTGGGAAATGGGGACCGCGCTTTTCGCACCGGCGTCCACAGCTCTGCTTATGGGATGCAGTCTGCTCTTTCTGCCGATCAAAAGGGACAAATACAGCGGCACATTCCAATTCGCCATGTCTTGGAAGTCTTGTGTAAATTCTGTGGACTGGGGCATCATCATTTTTATGGCAGGCGCCATTTTGTTCGGCGAAAACCTGGTCGCCGGCGGAGTGGACAAGTGGCTGGGCAATATTCTTATCCATGCCATCGGCGATATGCCGCCGCTGCTGGTATGGTTCGTCATCATGCTCATCGGCGCCATGCTCTCTCAGGTCATCGTGAATCTTGCCGTCGTGGGACTGTTCATTCCCGTAACGGCTACCCTGGCCGCGCACTACGGGCTGAACCCGGTGGTTGTTTGTCTTACTGTCGGCATGCTGTGCAATGTGGGCATTATGTTTTCCGTGTCGTCCGTTCCCATTGCCGCCGCCATGCTTGGCTCGGAAGGATATTCTTCGCCGCGTGACTATATCGTCTACGGGTTCTCCGTGCTGATAGTCTGTTCCATGATAGCTTTGTTCTGCGGGATACTGCTCGGCAACACCATTTTCCCCATGCCTTCAGTATAAATAATACACGATGTCCATTCACAAAGTCATGCCGGTCATTTTTCCATTCATAACTTTATACGGGGTATACCCTTATTCAGGAGATTGTCATGCCTCCCATCATTCATACCGAACAGTGCACCCACTGCGGCATGTGCGCAACCATTTGTCCCATGAACATATTTAAACATAAAAAAGGAGAGATTCCCCAGGTAGCCTACCCTGAAGAATGTTGGCACTGCAACGCCTGCGTTCTCGACTGCCCGGCCGAAGCCGTGGAACTTCGCCTTCCCCTCAACTATATGGTGCTGCATGTCGATGCGAACACCCTTCACGCATAGGAGATAGACATGCTTGAATTCAACGCTCCCATTTCCACCGATGTTCTGGTCGTCGGCGGCGGCATAGGCGGTCTCTGCGCGGCTATAGCTTCAGCCCGTGCAGGCGCCAAAACACTGGTGGCCGAAAAAGCCGATACCCGGCGTTCCGGCTCCGGCGCCACGGGAAACGACCATTTCGCTTGTTATTATCCTAAAGCCCACGGCAATGATATCCGTGTTATTCTCAAAGAACTCCGTCAGAGCATGGTCGGAGCTTATCATGATGAAACGCTTTCTCTGCGCTTTCTTGAAGAAAGCCTGCATGTAGCGAATCTCTGGCACGAATGGGGCATCAATATGAAGCCCTTCGGCAATGACTACGAATTCATGGGGCACGCGTATCCTGAGCGTCCGCGTATATGGCTCAAGTACGACGGCCACAATCAAAAGCAGGTTCTCACTCGTCAAGCCAAACAGGAAGGCGTTGCGCTCATCAACCATACGCCCATTGTGGACCTTATAGAAGTAGGCGGCGAAATCGCCGGAGCGCTGGCTCTTGACGTCTCTAAAGACACCCCCGCTTTCACCGTCATCAAAGCTAAAAAGGTGGTTCTTTCCACAGGCACGGCAAATCGCCTGTATCCTGCCGCCGGAAGCCCCGGCTGGCCTTTCAATACGGCTTTCTGCCCCGCCTGCACGGGCGCTGCGCAAGCGCAGGCATGGCGTATCGGCGCGAAGACGGTCAATATGGAAATGCCCAACCGTCACGCGGGGCCCAAGTTCTTTGCCCGTGCCGGAAAGTCCACATGGATCGGCGTGTATAAATATCCCGACGGCAAACTGCTCGGCCCCTTTGTGGACAGGGCGACCCGTTATGTGGGCGATATCACCTGTGATGTGTGGAATTCAGCCTATACCGACGTCCTCATGAACGGCACCGGTCCTGCCTATATCGACTGCACTCAAAGCACGCCTGAAGATCTCGCCTTCATGCGCGAAGGCATGATCAGTGAGGGGCTGACGACTCTTGTCGACTACATGGATCGTACTGGTCTTGACGTTTCCAAGCACGCGGTGGAATTCATGCAGTATGAACCGCATGTCATCGGACGAGGCCTTGAAATAGATATCGACGGCCAGACTTCCATTCCCGGCCTCTATGCCGCCGGCGATATGGTGGGAAACTTCCGCGCCGATATTGCCGGAGCGGCCGTTTACGGCTGGATTGCCGGCGGTCATGCCGGAGCGGCTGCATCCGCCGCGAAAATCAAGGAAGCAGAAAAGTCTCCCTGGGTTATGGAGCGAGCTTCGTTGTACAGCAGCTTCATTGAACGGAAAAAGGGCGCGGCATGGAAGGAAGCCAATCTGGCTGTACAGCAGATTATGGATTCCTACGCCGCCGCAGGCCCGCACCGTCTTCGCTCGGCCACGTTGCTCACCGCCGGATTGAAGTATATGGCCGACCTGCGGAAAAACGCCGTCAGCGAGATCGCCGTGCCCGACGCCCACAGTCTTATGAGGGCAATTGAAACCCTGGACCTCATGGACAACGGCGAAATCATCATGCACGCGGCCCTGGAACGCAAGGAAACCAGAGGGATGCATCTGCGCTCCGACTACACTTTTACCAATCCTCTGCTCTCCGACAAGTTCCTGAATGTGTGGCAGGAAAACGGCACGGTTCGCAAAAAATGGCGTCAGTGCCGGAACTGACGCATACAGAGCCATTAATAAGGTCATGCCTGGCCAGCATAGTCTGAAATGACTATATACCAACCAGGCATGACCGTTAATACAAACGTAATACGGTTAAAGCATTTTCAGCTTGAAAATACTCCAGGAGTCGAGCGAAGCGGGGCTCGTCTCTGCTCTCCTTATCCGTAACGCGCTTCGCGCGGACGGCTAAGGGCGCCGCGACATCGGAGCCGCCGCAATTCATGGGCGGCCGATAGCTCCGATGGAGGCGTGAAATCTGCGGGCCGGAACACAGGGCCCTGGCCGACAGGTATTTTCAAGGGCAAAACGCTCTTGGGAACCGATCTGAAAACCTTGTGTTCCACCCGGCAGATAACGACCTTGACCCGCTTCCGCTCCATTTGGCCTTTTCCCGTACCTCTCCGGCCGTTGCGACACGCTTCCCGCACGTCTTGTCGCGTTGTCTTTCCCAAGGCGTCGTCAGTCAACGGCACCCGGCCGCTTCCTCAAAAACGCCGGGAGCCGAAATCGGCGCCAAGGGTCCTGATTGCGGTCATTCATACGCGGGCGTCGATATCCGCGATGACGTCCAGCACACCGGCCATATCCCCGGCGGCGGGCACGCGAAAGCGTACCGAGTTTTTGCCGATGCCGGAAAAATCCGAGCCCGATATGACCAGCACCCGCCGTTTGGCGAACTCGCGGGCCAGGTCCACGGCGGGGTCGGCGTGGGTCAGCAGAGAAATGGACACCGTGGGTTCGGTGCATGCCACGGCGATGCGCTTCCAGGGCCGCAGCAATTCCCGCTTGATGGCCGCCGTCCTGTCCCGCAACGCGGTCAGAAAGGCCGCGTCGGTCACGGCCCTGGCGGCCACATGCCGGGACAGGGCGGACACGGTATAGGGGTTTGTGATGTTGCCCGCGGCGCGGGCCAGTTCATCCGGCAGCACCAGATAGCCCGCCCGAAGTCCGGCCAGCCCGAAGCCCTTGGAAAAAGTCTTGGCCACCAGCAGGTTTTCGTGCCCGCCCCACAGGGTCAGGGCCGAGCATTCCGGAGCCATATAGTCGCCGTAAGCCTCGTCCACCAGCACGGCCACATTCAGGGCGGCCGCCGCCCGCAGAATTTTCTCGATGGCCGCCAGAGGGATGACCTGTCCGGTGGGATTGTTGGGATTGTCCAGGTAGGCCAGCTTGTGTTCCGGCCGCAGGGCGGCGATAAAGGCGTCGGGATCGAAGCGGTACCCGTCTTCCGCCCGCAAAGGCACGGCGTCGAACAGGCAGCCGCGCATCTTCACGTCGGTTTCATATTCCGAAAACTGGGGCACATAGCCCAGCACCCGATCGCCGGGTTCCAGAAACAGACGGTTGACCAGATACAGCCCGGCCACGGAGCCGTCGCACAGAACGATGTTGTTCCGTTCCGGCCCCTTCTGCCCGGAGGACCTGGGCGCGTGGGCCACGACGGCGTCCTTGAGAGCGGGGGAATGAGGGTACGGCCCGGCCATGGCGAAATTCAGCCCGGCGAACGCCTCTCGCGCCCGCTCCGAGGCCATGACCGTATTGATGCCTTCGCCGCAGTCCACGTCGAAGTCGGCGAAAAGGTCTTCGGATTCGATGGCGTAACTCTTTTTCAGATGACGGCGTATGCCGTCCGCGATGCGAAATTCCATATTGCTGCTCCCCTCCGGACGCCGCGCGGCGATCCGGACCGATAACAAAGCGTCCGCAGTCTCAAGCGCCCCGCCGGTTTGTCCGGCGGGGCGCTTGCATGTCGGGTTTACGACCGTTCAGCGCAGCGCCTTGCCCGCCGCCGGATCGGTTTGGGCCGGAGCCTGCCCGCCCGTCACCGAACCGTACTTGACGACCTTGTACAGGCCCACGGTCACCAGAGGAATGAGATAAACCAGAATAAAACCGTAAGACATGAGCTGATACCCCATGCCGATGAGGTCGATAATGCCGAATTTGGCGAAAATGGTGGCCAGCAAAAAGATGATCACCGTCACGCCGCCCCGGCTGAAACCGCTCATGTAGGGTTTGCCCGCGTCGGCCAGACCTTTGTCGATACGCTCCAGAAGGGCGTGGATCATGCCGGTGGCGGTTTCGATGAGGGTCCAGCCCACCACGACGCCGAACACGATAACCAGCAAAGGACTGCCGGATACGGCCCCAAGCATGGTCAGCCACGGCACGGAGGCGCCCAGCACCTGGGGATCGGGATAAAAGGCCATGACCGCGAAGTAGGTGAAAAACCACGGAATGGTCATCAGAGCCGCGCCGATAACGCCGGAAATGACGGCCTCTTTACGGGTGGTCTGACGACGCAGGGTAAACAGCCCGGCGGGGATGGCGGACAGATTGTAGCTGGCGTACAAAATGCCCCAGCCCGCCGCGGTCAATACGCCCGCGCCGGGCACGTAGCTGGTGTCGTGGGTGGCGAATACCTGGCCGATCTGCGTATGGCGGCCGGCAATGACCAGAACCGTAAAGACGATATAGGCCGCGTACAGGATGATGGTGCCGAAGGTTTCGAATTTTTCCACCACCCGGCTGCCGTAAAAATTGAGCAGCCCGGCGATGATAATCAGCGCGATGACGCCTATCCAGTAGTTGAGACCTATGGTCTGCTGCAATATTTCGCCCGTGGCCGAGGCCATGACCGAAATGATAAGAAACAGCAGGATGAAATAGATGACGTCGTAGACGATCCACAACGGTCCCGCAATGGTCCGCACGATGGATTTATAGTCGTAAATTTTATAAATGCGGGCCAGCTCGAAGGTGAGCACGGCGATGATGCCGAAGGCCAGAAAGATGAACAGGCCGGAAATCCAGCCGTTGGCGCCGAATTTGGCCCCGTATTCGATGATTTCACGCCCCGTCGCGTAACCGCCCCCGATAAGCACCGACTGGAGGACGATGCCGGGCAGCAGGTATTTGGCCCAGCCCCTGTTGAAAAAACCCCGCTTGTTCTCTGCCATCTTCCCTTTCCGCCTGCATGGGACGGCGCGCCGCCCCTGGTTACAAAAAAAGCAGACCACAGCCGCCTTGTCGTGGCGGCGCGGCGTGCTTGCCCTTGCTTCCGTATCGCACGGGGGTATATTTTTTTGCCAAAAATGTCAAACAATGGCATTATTCTGCCCGATAATCCGATACGGTCGGAACAGCCCCGCCCGACGCGACGCCCCGCATCCGACGACAGAGCGGGCGACGGCGGCCCGTGGATACCGTGGATGCCGTGAATGCAGCGGATGCCGCAGAGGCCTTGAACGCGCAAAGGCCGCGCTTCCTTACAAAGGAAATGCGGCCCCATAAGCAAGCCCCCGCGGCTCCCGGCATCATGCCACGCTGTTACCGTCGCCGAAAGCCTGAAGGTCGCAAAACAAAAAACACGGTTTTGCCTTGCTCACACGCCTGCGGCGGCGCGCGCCTCCTTCAGGGGCGCGCCTGGTGCCGCGTCAAGCGACGCCAGAGTATTTTGCTTTTGAAATTAGCGGCGCTGCCGTCATTTCGCCTGAAAAGCGTAGTTTTCAGGCGGGCGCGGGCGGCCGCCGGAGCACTCGCCGTTTTCAACGGCAAACCGCTCTAAGCCCCCTCCCGCAGTCGGGCGGCCTCCTCTCGCTCATCCAGCGAGGCGTACCCCAACCGGCGCCACAGGCGCTCGTAGCGCTCCAGGGCCAGGTTGCGGCCCTCGTTCCGCGCCCGTAGAATTTCCGTCCCATACAGGGCCAGGGTGACATCGGACCAGGTTTCCAGTTCGCAACGCATATAGTGACGGAAGGCGTCTCCGCCCCTCCCCGGCACCGCGTGGGGATACAACCGGGACGCCTCGGCCAGAAAATCCGCCTCTTCGCCGGTGATGACGTCAACCAGCGGATTGTCCGTCAGCGGGGGCAAGCTGTCCTCCATGCGGGCGTATTTCTCCACCATGAGGTTGCGTCCCTGCATCCCGGCCTGCTTCAGATCGTTCAGGTACGAGGTCAGGGTGGAGTCGTCGTGCACCGACAGACTCATCCAGCGCATGAGGCGGAAAGTTTTGGGCCGTTTCTGACAGGTCGAGGGACCGTCCGCGTCGGGCACGGCCAGAAACATGGCCAGTTCGCAATCTATGATTTCATGCAGCAGCGCCTCATGGGCATCGTTATCAGGCATGATTTCCTCCGTCTCTGTTTGCAACATGGAAATCCGGCGGCCGCGGGCCGTCCCAAGGTCGTTCGCGTTCCCTCCCCGGCGAACTCCGCCCGCCGGACGGCGAAAAAGCCTTGCGCGGACCGGCATGACTCGCCCCGGCTACGCTCGCTGTTCCGCGCGCGCGGAAACCGGGGCCGCGCTTTCCGCATTGGTTTCATACGCCTTATGATGCAGCAGGCGGGTGCCGATGAGGACGCAGACAGCCAACAGGGCCATATAGAACAGAATGGCCGCCCGGTAGCCGCCGGTCAGATCGAACACCAAGCCCGACACAATGGGGCCGAGGGTGGCCCCCAGGTAAAAAAAGCTGGCCACGCGACTGTAAATGGCGGAAAAATCCTTCTGCCCCAGGGCGGCCATGGTGACCATAGGGGTAATGATGGTGGGGCAGGACAAGCCGACTCCGAACAGCACGGCGGCGATGTAGCACATCACGATGCCCTCGCGCACGAAAAGCAGGGTCAGCATGCCGCAGAAGAGCACGCCCGTGGCCACACAGAAGTTACCTCTGGTGCCGATTTTGTCGTCCAGCCAGCCGAACAGCATTTTGGCGAAACCGTTGCACAGACTGGCAATGCTCACTACCGAGGCGGCCAACACCACGGCGTACCCCACATCGGTCAGGTAAGCCTGCATTTGAGTATAGATGCCGATGCCGCAAGCGTTAAGCGCCATAGCAATGAAGCATACGGCCAGAAACGAGCCGGTTTTTTTGGCCTCGTCCCAGGTCAGGCCGCTCATCTCGCAGGTCCCGACTCCGATACATTCCCCGTCCGGCGCGCGTTCGGCCAGGCCCAGAGCCACCTGCCCCTTGTCTTCGGGCTTGAATGCGTAGCCCAGCAGATAGGGCGCCATGCCGCAAAGCAGAATGCCCGCCGTGATCCGGTAGGCGGCGCGAAAGCCGAAGCTCTGGATGAGAGCCGCGCACACCGGGTTATAGATCATGGCTCCCATCGCCGTGCCCAGCATGGCGATGCCCAGGGCCTTGCCCTTGTTCTTCACGAACCATTTGCCGGTGATCATGGCCACCATGGTGGTGCCGGTAAACGACAGCCCCACCCCGATAACGGCGGCGCACAGGTACAGGTGCCACTTATTTTGAGCGAAAGACAGGCAAAACCAGCCTCCGGCCACGCAGAAAACGCCGAGAGTGGACCACACGCGCGGCCGCGCCGCCTTGAACAGTTTGGTAAGCTGCGGCACCAGCAGAATCATGACCACAGTCAGGCAGGAATTGTACAGGCTGGCTTCGGACCGGGCGATGCCCAGAGCCTCGGTCAGCGGTTTGAGAAACTGCCCCGCGCTGTTGTTGACCAGTCCGGTGCCCGATGCCAGCACCAGCAGGTTGAACATCACCATATACCAGCCGTAAAACGCCTTGCCCACGGCTTCTCTCCCGTTATGGCGCGCCGCTGTGGTCCGCAAGCGCCCGCCCCGGCGATCACGGGGCGCAAACCGTGACCCCGGTCATGCGCGCGCCATGCCCCGGATGTCGGAAGAAGAAACGGTACCGCCGCCCCGCCGGGTCTCTCCGGTCCCGAACCGGGCGGACAGGCTACGGTATTTCAACGTGTGCTTTCAAAACAACCATGCGTTAATAATACACATCGTCGCCCACGTAACAGGCTATCCGCCGATCGAGGTAGACGTTTTGCAGACGTTCCATAAGCTCGGGCGGCGTCCCCTCGCAGTCCGCGTAGGCGTAGGTCATCCCCATCTGCTCCCACTTGGACGTGCCCAGCCGGTGGAAGGGCAGCAAATTGATTTCGAACAGGCCCAGCGACTCCATAAAACGCGCGGTTTCAGCGGCGTTTTCCAGGCTGTCGTTGAAGTCCGGAACCACGGGCATGCGCAGAATGAGCCGCCCCTTCCAGCCGGACGACGCCAGCCGGGCAATATTGGCCAGGATTCGTTCGTTGCCCACGCCGGTTTTGGCCCTGTGCCGCTCGCTGTCCATGTGTTTGACATCGATGAATGCGAAGTCTATGAGGCGCATGATCTCCTCAAACGTCTCCGTCCGGGCGCAGGCCGTGGTTTCGATGGCTGTATGAATGCCCTCCTTTTTGCACTCGCGCAGGATGTCGAGCAGAAAGTCGCTCTGCAGCATGGGTTCTCCGCCCGAAAAGGACGCCCCCCCATCTTTGCTCCAGTACTGCCGATCGCGACGAAACACGTTCATAATTTCGCTCACGCTGCGATATACGCCGGAAACGCGCGCCCCCTCCTGACTGCACACGCGGGCGCAATCGTAGGTCTCGCAACTGCGGCACACGGCGTGATCGAACGTCGGTTCACCGCCCTCCACGGTCGGAAGGGCAACGGCCCCGTGGGGACAGACCTGGAGACAACGACGGCAGTTGTTTTTGACGAACCGGCATTTCTGCCGACTGAACAGCAACTGACGCTTCAGCTCACGCCCTTCCGGATTGGCGCACCACTCGCAGCGCAGGGGGCAGCCCGACAAAAAGATTTGCGTGCGGCTCCCCGGCCCGTCGTGCACGGAAAAGCCCTGGATATCGAAAACCAAGCCCTCTCGTTCCGCCATAAGCCCTTTTCCTCCGGCGAGACGCTTCGTCCCGTTCAAGACTGGTGGTTGACCCCGTGACGGGGGGGGGAACGCCGCCTTCCCGCCCCCCTCGGCACGGGCATAATGCCCCTTGTCCCCATACGGGCCGCCCCGCCGGAATGACGCAACAGCCTGAACTCCGTCGCCGGAGAGTCAAGGCGGGACGGTCCCGATACGAGGAATGGGGTTGATTGTCTCCCTGCGAGGTCTTCAGTCGTCGAGGCCAAGCGCCTTACGGATGAAGAGAACGCAAGACGGGCGGGAGGGGCCCCGACCCGGGGCGCCATGCGCCCCGGTCCATCCGGACTCCCCCCGCGCTTTGCGGGGCTCAGGCCCTGGCGTAGCCTTCGCAGTTGAGGGCGACGCGCTCGCCCAGAGCCCAGTAATCACGGTCTTCCAGGCCGTCGCAGCGGCCTATGCCCTGCTCGTCCGCCCGGCTGAAGTGGGAGCAGTTTTTGCATTTGGCCTTCTGCCGGAAGCATTCGCAGGCTTCGCCGTCAAAGGGCACCAGACCATTTTTATTCACGCAGTAGCCCTTGGCCACGTCAAAGAACTCGAAGTTCTCACAATCATTATGTTTGCTCATATTCTTATACTCCTTCATATTCCGTGCGGGCTACCAGTTCGTCCTGAATGGGTTTGCCGATTTCCACCCAATACTGGGTGAAACCGGCCACGCGGACCATAAGGTCGCGATAGTTTTCCGGATTGGACTGGGCCTTTTTGAGCAGCTTGCTGTCCACCACGTTGAACTGGATGTGGAAGCCGCCCTTCTTCATATACGCGCCCACCAGGTCGGCCAGGCGTTCGGTGCCCGCCTCGCCGCGCACGGCGGTGGGGTGCAGCTTCATGTTCATCTGCGAATTCTGCGAATCGCTGTGGTCCCACACCGTGGCCGAATTGAACAGGGCGTAAGGGCCGTTGCGGTCCGTGCCCGGATAGGCGGACATGGAGGCGTCGGCAAAGGTGGTGCCTTCCAGACGTCCGTCCGGAGTGGCCATGCAGCCCTGGCCCAGCAGGCCGTGCGTGGACACGGAAATCTGGCAGGCGTACATGGGCTTGCCGAAGGGCGATTCGAATTCGGCGCAGGTGGGGATCAGCCAGTCTTCATACTGCTTGAGGATGGCTTCGCAGTACCCTTCATCGTTGCCGTACTTGGGCGCCAGCAGACAGTCGGAATGGATGTCGTCGTACCGCTCCATGTTTTCCTTTTTGATCTGCTCGCCCATGGAATAGTTTTTGGTTTCCGACGCGGTGTAAAAGCCGAAGTTGTTGTGGATGGCGTCCCGCATCTGATCCAGGGTGTACTTCTTGTCTTCGTAGACCAGTTTTTTCAGGGCGGCCAGAGCGTTGACCATGCTGATGGTGCCCGAGGTCTCGATGTTATAGGTGGCGTTGTACCGGAAACCCATATTCGCGTGTTCGTAGCCCTTTTCCAGGCAGTCGGGCTTCAGCGTGGACTGCCACACCGGCACGTCGATCTTGCGGTGGATGTCGTGCTGAATGTTGCAGCAGCGCTGCTGCACGCGGATGCAGTACTTATAGTATTCGCAATAGGTTTCCCACAGTTCCTCGTAGGTTTCGAGCTTCTTGTCGTGGGGCGGGAAAAGCTGAACCTTGTACTTGTGGTCGTAGCCGTTATCCAGCACCAGGCTGAGGATTTTGGGATTGGAGATGAAATGCACGCCGATGGACGTAGAGTTGCCCGCGCCCACCGGGATTTCATAAGTTTTGCCGTTGAGGGTAAGTTCCTTCCAGCAACAGGGCGAGGTTTCCAGGCAGCCGCCGATGGCCATGGCCCGCGCCTCTTCCTCGGTCATCCCTTCGGGGGCGTACTGCTTGCACAGGAACTTGATGCCCACCTGGTTGTTCATCCAGGCCGGGTACCCCGTGCCGGTCTTGACCACTTCGGCGCACTTGAGCACGAAATCGCGCGGCAGTTTTTCATCCCACAGCACGCTTAAGGTGGGCTGCGGCGACTGAAGCGTTTCGGCCGCATGCAGGATGAGCCATTCCAGTCGGTTGCAGGCGGGCTTGCCGTCACGGGTCAGGCCGCCCACGCTGACGTTGTTGAAGGTGTTGCCGGACAGCACGCTGGTGGAACTGCCGCTGACGAACAAGTCCATGCAGGTGAACTTGACGCGCATGCACTCCAGCATTTCCAGCACGTCGTGTTCGGTCAGGCGGCCCGCTTCCAGGTCCTGCTCAAACCAGGGATAGAGCACCTGGCCCAGACGCCCGGGAGAAATGCCGGAGGCAACCTCTTCATTGACCAGGCCCAGATGGGTGAACCAGCACAGTTGCATGGCCTCGAACAGGGTTCGGGGCTGGTTATGGGCCACCCAGTCGCAACGCTCGGCGATGGCCGCGTACTCGGCCTTCTGGGCGGCGTCCCGAGTCAGCCCGCTAAGGCGGCGGGCTTCCTTGGCGTAGTTCTGAATCCAGGTCTGGATGCCTTTGACCAGCACGATAACCGCTTCGTAGTAGTACAAACGGTCCATGCCGCGCAGACCGTCGCCGTCGGCATACCCCGCCACCTCGGCGGCCCGACGCCGGCAGAACTCGATCATGCCGTCCAGCCCCATCTGAAGCGGATAGTAATAGCTGACCACCTCGCGGCCGACGGGAATGGTGTAGGCCGAATCGGGCCGGGCGGTGAGTGTGCGCCCCAGTTCGTTCTTGGTATGGAATTCGGGCACGCGGGCGCTGTATTTTTCACCCAGGTCCAGAATGGTCTTGCCGTCCCAGTAATCGGTGATCCGGTTCAGACCGGGCAGCTCTTCGGTACGCACCCCGAACTTGCCCGCCAGCGAGACGATGCCGGGCATGTCGTGGGTAACGTTGCCGCCGCCGGTGCCGAGCACGGCCTGGGCGTCGATGGCGTTGATGGTGGCCCCGGCCTTCTGGCTGAATTCTTCTTTCTTGGCCGCGAAAAAGGCCTGGATGAGCCAGGGCATGGGGAAAGACCCGCGCAGGTAGCACGCCTTGCCGCCCACGATGATTTCACCGGGATAAATGCTGGTGGTCACCCGCGAAAAAGCGGCCGCCAGGGAATGGGCACGGCGCATAATCTGGATTTCGCCCTCCAGTTGCTCATACTTGCGGGTATACCAGTAGGTCCACTCGGTGGAGGTGGAAGCCAGGGTGTTGTAATACAGGTCCATGAGCTTTTTGGCGCGGGGCGTGGGCTCATAGGGGAAGGTCTCGCGGTCGGCTATTTCATTTTCGTTGCCGCCGGTGCCGCCGTATGTGCGGTTCAGGCCCATGCCTTTTTCCGCAAGGATATCCGCCAGTTTGCGACTGGTCGCCTGCATAGTTCGACTCCTTTTTTAGGATGATGGATATGAATGCCCGCGTCTTGCCGCCTAAGCGGCTTTGGCCGGTTCAGGGGCCTTCTTGCGGAGCAAATTGGTGCCGATGACGATGGATATGACCAAGAGCGCGATATAAAACAGAATAGCCGACCGGTAGCTGCCGGTGTAGTCGAACACCACCCCGGAAATGATGGGCCCGATGGTGGACCCCAGGAAGAAAAACGAGGCCACCCGACTGTAAATGGCGGCGAAGTCCTTCTGGCCCAGGGCGGCCATGGTCACCATAGGAGTGATGATCGACGGGCAGGCCAGGCCGAAGCCGAACAGCACGGCCGCCACGTAGCACACCGCGATGCCCTGCTGTACGAAGAGCATGGCCGTCAGCCCGCACAGGAACACCGCCATGGCCACCATGTAGTTGCCGCGAGTGCCGATTTTATCGTCCAGCCACCCGAAGAACATTTTGGCGAAGGCGTTGCACAGGCTGATGATGCTGACCACGGTAGCCGCCAGCACGGCGGCGTATCCGACGTCGGTAAGGTAGGCCTGAACCTGGGTATAGATGCCGATGGTGCAGGCGTTGAGCGCGATGGCGATGAAGCACACGGCCCAGAAGGCCGGAGTTTTGCGGGCCTCGGCGTAGGTAAGGCCGGTCATTTCCTTACGCGGCGCGGCGGGACCGCCCGCGGAGGCGGCGTTGTCTTCCAGCCCCAGCGCCACCTGCCCCTTGTCCTCCGGTTTGAAGGCGTAGCCCAACAGATACGGGATCATACCGACGAACAGGATGCCCGCGGTGATCTGATAGGCCGTACGGAACCCGAAATGCTGAATGAGAGCCGCGCAGGCCGGATTGTAAACAAAGGCGCCGATGCCGGACCCCAGAAGGGCGATGCCCAGCGCTTTACCCTTGTTCTTCACGAACCACTTGCCGATGATCATGGTGACCATGGACGTGGCGGTGAAAGACAGACCGATACCGATAATGATGGCGCATATATAAATGTGCCACTTGCTTTGGGCGAAGGACAGACTGAACCAGCCTCCGGCCACGCAGAACACGCCGATGGTGGAGATGACGCGGGGCTTGACCACCTTGAAAAGCTTGGTGACCTGCGGAATGACGAAAATCATGGCGATCGTCATGCAGGAACTGTACAAGTTGGCTTCCGACCGGGTGATGTCGAGAGCCGCCGTGAGAGGTTTCAAAAACTGACCCGAGCTGTTGTTGACAAGCCCCGTGCCGAAAGCCAACACCAGCATATTGATGAAAACGACATACCAACCATAGAATTTTTTTTGCTCAGCCATAATGTAAAGCTTCCTCGGTTAAGAAATATTCCTTTAACGTACCAAGAAGCCGGCGGTATCTGAATGCGTGCCACCTCCCCATCCGGCGTCGATCGCTTCTCTCTCTTTTTCGTCGCGCCAGGTTTGCGTCCGGCCTGAGCCGAAACCTTTAAAGAAAACCGCTCTCGTGAAATTCTCCACTTTTTCTTCCACACCACGTCCGTCCTCAAAAAGGACGAAGATATGTAAGAAAAAAATTTCCGGTCGCGGCCTCCGCCCGGTGTTCAAAAACCACGGAGCGGAGACCCGACAGGCCGGTCCATCACGGAAGCGGGCCGGAAACCGAACGTCCGCGGAGCAGGAAGACCAACCGGAGCAATCCCCTTGAACCCTCATGAGAACAAGGTTCCGCCTCCGATCGCAGAAGCCCGGACGTTGACCCCTGCCAGGGGGCGCTGATAAAGTTGATGTGTCGCATTACTCGTCAGTCCCCGTGAGACGGATATAGGAAAATTACTGCTCAAAATCAAGCATATTTTTGCACAATGAGCATCATTCCTTTTAAAGCAGGACTTTCTTCCATTATTTCCGATTATTTTCCGCCTTGCGATGGTTGGGACCGACTTTATCTCCAACCCAGGAATCATCACATCTTATGGACATCGCAGGACGGATCAGGATGGTCCGGGGGAATTTGTCCCAGGTGAAGTTTGCTGAAAAAATCGGCTTATCCCAGCGGACAATTGCTAACTATGAAAACGGCGACAACATCCCGAACGCCGAGGTGGTGACCCGCATCTCCGACATATTCGGCGTATCGCTGGACTGGCTGCTTAAGGGGCAAGGAGCGATTCATCCGGAACTCGCATCTTCCGAGCAGTCCGACAAAGACGAAGACGGGGATGCGGCGATCCGCTTCCAGTGCCCGCGCTGTCGCAAGCTTTCGGCCGAACTGTGGGCCGAACGCCGGGAAGCGCGGTTGCAAACCGCCGAGTTGCGGGAGGTAAACGCCGAAAACCGCCGTTTATGGCAGGAAAACGCCGGCCTGCGCGAACGTCTGGCCCGCCTGGAACCGAGGGGGCAGGAGCCTCTGAACTCCGGCGACCCGCCGATTCCGTCCCTCTCTGACCGGCGGGGTTGACGCCGCCCTCCACAAAAAAACGGGCGACGCGCCCCAGCGGCGCGCGCCCACCCGTTCCCGGCCCGGCGGTTCTTCCATTCCGTTTCCCCGACGCCGCGCATACTCGCGCGTTGTCGCCGCGTTTCTTCTCTCCGGCGTGGCCGCGGCGGCAGGTACAATGGGCATGCTTGCCGCCGCACTGTTTTTGAGGCCGGGACGCGAACGACGGCCGTCGCCCGGCGGCGTCCCCCCTGTTTGTCGCGGGACATGAAGCGCCCGACGGACCGCCGGAAAGCCCTTTTCTCCATTGAAACACAGAGGGCTTATCCCGTCCCCGGCCTCAGCTCCGGTCTTCGATGGCGTAGAGCCGTTCAACCTCGGACGGAGCGAGCGTGTCCAGGATCAGGCCGCGTCCCTCATCCAGACGGGCGATGGCTTCCCGATCCGCGTTGTCCAGGGTGAAATCCCAGATGCGGAAATTTTCCTCGATGCGCTCTTTATGGACGGATTTGGGAATCACGGCCACCCCGCGTTCGATGTTCCAGCGCAACATGACCTGTGCCGCCGTCTTGCCGTATTTACGGCCGATGGCGACCAAGGTTTCGTTGTGGAAAATGCCGCGCATCCCCTCGGCGAAAGGCGCCCAGGCCTGGGCCCGGACGTCGTGCTTGCGCATGAGTTCCAGGGCTGTCACCTGCTGGCAGAAGGGGTGCATTTCCACCTGATTGACCAGAGGGGGAACGGCCGCATTGCGGCATAAATCCAGCAGCCGATCGGGCAGGAAATTGCACACGCCGATGGCGCGGACACGGCCTTCGGCATAGGCTTCCTCCATGTCTCTCCAGGCGCCGTAATAATCGCCGAAGGGCATGTGAACCAGATACAAATCCAGGTAGTCCAAGCCCAGACGCCGCAGCGACGCCTCCAACGCCCTGCGCGTTTTGCCGCGGCCCGCCGCCGGAATCCACACTTTGGTGGTGATGAACAAATCCCGGCGGGGAATGCCGCTTTGCCGGACGGCCGCGCCCACAGCTTCCTCATTGCCGTATACCGACGCCGTGTCGATAAGCCGGTACCCGACCGCCAACGCCTCGGAGACCGCCCGCTCGCACAGGGCGGCGTCCGGCACCTGAAAGACGCCGAAGCCCTGCAAGGGCATATCTACCCCGTTTTTCAAAGTCACAGTCTGCATCATGGTTTCCTCATCATAATGATTGGTCAGGCGTTCCGGCCCATATCGCGGGCCGCCCCGAGAACGGCGGACAGAGCGCGCACGGCTCCCGCCCGGTCCGCCCCCACACCCCGGACCACACCCTTCAGGGACGTTTTTTCAAAACAGTCAATCCAGCCCTGTATTTCCTTGACGGCTCCGTCCACGGCCCGCTCGTCTCCGTCGGCCGCCGTCGCCAGCAGATAGACGTCGCGAAACGCGTAATCCGACGGGAACAAGGGATTGGTGCGATCGAGCAGAGTCTTCAACTGGCCGCACACGGCATAAAAATAAATGGGGGTGGCAAAGACCAGGACATCCGCGTCCTTCATCCGCTGCGCGATGGCGTCCGCGTCGTCGTGGATGACGCAGCGTCGGGTCCGCTGGCAGGCCAGACAGCCCCGGCAAAACCCGATGGCCTTGTCGGCCAGGCGTATCGTGTCCACGTCGTGCCCGGCCTCACGGGCTCCCCGGGCGAACTCTCCGGCCAATATGGCGGAATTGCCGTCGGTACGAAGACTGGAGGAAATAATCAGAATTTTTTTTGCCATGACAATCATGCTCCCACAGGTTGGAAAGACGACAACGCGCGTCGGCGTGGTCGTGCCGTCCGGTATTTCGCTGTCTTTTCACACTCCGGCCGGGTTCTAGGGCAGTCGTCCGGTCTCCCGGGCGTACAGGGTAAAACTGATTCGCACCCACAACGCGGCGACGACAAGAAACGCCGCGGCGATCAGGAAAATGCCCCGGATGCCGAAGGCATCGAAGGTCAGGCCGCCCACGGCGGCCACCAGCCCGATGGCGAACTGGGTGACCGCCACGGACAGACCGCCCGCCAGTTCGGCCTGGTCGGCCAGGGTGCGGGCGATCCACGCGGACCAGCCGACGGGAACGAACCCGAACAACAATCCCCAGATCAACACCAGGAACAGGTTCAGGGCAAGCCCCGCGCCGAAGAAGAACAGGAGCGCCGCCCCCGCGAACGCGAGCAGCACCAGGGGCAGGGTCAGCCGAAACCAACGGCCCAGCACGGCCCCGGCGGCCACGGTGCCCGCGCAGTTGGCGACGCCGAAGGCCAGCAGCACCCCGGACAGGACGTCGGGCCGCAAGGCCAGATTCTGCTCCAGAAACGGCCGTAGATAGGTGAAAAAAACGTGGTAGCCGCCGTAACTGAAAATGATGCCGCCCATGCCCGCCAGCACCCAGGAGCGCCGCGCCAGGGCGAACAGATTTCGAAAGCTGCTGCCCGGACGCGCAGGCAGGGACGGCATGGCCGCAAACTGCCAGGCAAACATGATCACGCCCAGCATGGAGGCCAGAAGAAAGACGTTCCGCCACCCCATGAGGTGCCCCAGGTAGCTGGAGAGGGGCAAGGAAAGGATGGTCGCCACGGACACCCCGGCGTATACGATGCTCAGGGCGCGGGGCAGCTCCTTCGCAGGCACGAGTTGCAGGGTGACCGCCGGTGCCAGGGACCAGAAGCCGCCCACGCAGACGCCGAGCAGTCCCCGCCCCGCCAGAAGCACGCCGTAATTCGGCGCCAGGGCGACCAGCAGATTCGAGAGCACCAGCAGCAGGGAAAAGGCCAGCAGAATGTGTCTGCGGTCCACGCCCCTGGTCAGAGGAGCCAGAAGCAGACTGGAGAAGACCGAGAATACCCCGACGGCGGTGACGGTCTGTCCGGCCATGCCTTCGGTGACGGCCAGATCGCGGGCGATGGGAGTCAGCAGGCTGACGGGGATAAATTCGGCCGCGATGAGGCTGGTCACTCCCGCGAACAGAGAAAACACCGCCGCCCAGTGCGGCGCTTCGGTGGAAAAAATGGCTGTTTGCGCGTTCATGCGATTTTGTCTCGGAGGTAAGCGGCTCCGCAAGGGAGAGCCGGAGCCGCGATGGTTCTTGGCGTTGAGTCGTTCCCGGGGCTGACCACCGAAAGCAGGACGGGAGCCCGCCGGTCCGCGGGCTCCATCCTTTTCCGCTTGGGGCTTAGCTGTTCCAGGGGGTAAGCATGTGGTCCCGGGCGAGGGTCGAATGGATGCTGCTGCCGTCCGAGGCAAACGCGGAGGAGGTCAGGGTCAGGGCCATGACACAGAACAACGCGGTCAGAAAGAACTTGAACATGATAGACTCCTTGGGAGATTATGTGGTGTTGAGCGGCGTTACTTCAAGTTTTCCGTAAAGAAGGACGTGAGCTTGGCAAAGGGGATCAAATTCACGCGGTCATACAGGTCCACGTGGCCCGCACCGGGCACGATATACAGTTCCTTCGGCTCGGCTGCGCGCTGGTAGGCGTCTTCGCTGAATTCGCGCGAATGGGCGTTTTCCCCGGTAATGAACAGCATGGGGCGGGGGGAAATGGTTTCGATGTCATTGAAGGGATAAAAGTTCATGAACTTGACGTTGCTTGTGAACGTGGGGTGTGTGGTGAGCAGGGGCGACGAGCCCGCGGGCGTAAATTCACCCCGGGGCGTACGGTAGAAGTCATAGAACTCGCGCTCGATGGGGGTGGAATTTTCGGTCAGCTTATGCACGGTTCCGCTGGTATACCTGGTCTCCCCGCCGTTGAATTCCACGTAACGCTGTTCCGCCGCTTCCGCGAGAATCCGCTTTCGCTGCTCCAGACTCAGCGAATGCCCCAGGGAATGGCGGTTGGCGGCGCCCATATCGTACATGCTGACGGTGGCCACGGCCTTCAGGCGCGGGTCGATTTTGGCGGCGCTGATGGAAAAGCTGCCGCTGCCGCAAATACCGATGACGCCGATTCGCTCCCGGTCGATAAAGGGCCGGGTGCCGAGAAAATCCACCGCCGCGCTGAAATCTTCGGCATAAAGGTCCGGCAATACGGCGTTGCGGGGCCGGCCGTCGCTTTCGCCCCAGAACGACAGATCCAGCGACAGGGTCACAAAGCCCTGTTCCGCCATTTTGGCGGCGTACAAATTGGCGCTCTGTTCCTTCACCGCGCCCATGGGATGGCCGACGATAATCGCCGGGTATGTCGCATTCCGATCAAAATCTTTGGGCGTGAAAAGATTGCCCGCCACGTTCATCTTGTACTGGTTGGGAAAGGATACCTTCTGCATGGTCGCATCCTTGCTGGTGTAAAAATTGGCGGCGCCGTCGGACATATCCTGCGCCAAAGCCGGTTCGCCCATCATGGACATCATGCCGCACACGGCGGCAACAGCCGTCAGCAACTTTTTCATGGTCTCTTCCTTGTGGCTTTCCGAGCCCCGGGCTCGGGTTGAACATGAGCGGTTACGGCTCAAGCATCCTTCCCAGGAGAAATGCTCCGAGTTCCCCGTCCATGCTTGTTTCTCTTGTGATGTTTATGTAGGGTCCGGCCTCTGAAATAGCAAATACTTATATTGAATGGATACCCATGCTTTACAAGCATAGCATTAACCGATAAGCTCCCAAGCGCATCCTTCATTGATGCGGGACATCATCATGGCGCACCGGGCCCGGCGCCCGGCAGAGAGAAGACACTATGGAACTGAGGGTACTTCGCTATTTTCTGGCCGTGGCCCGGGAGGAAACCATTTCAGGGGCCGCCGAGTACCTGCATGTGACCCAGCCCACCCTTTCCCGTCAGATGATGGAACTGGAAGAGGAATTGGGGAAAAAACTGTTCATCCGGGGCAACCGGAAAATTTCTCTGACGGAGGAAGGCATGTTTCTCCGCAAACGGGCGCAGGAAATTGTGGCTCTGGTGGACAGGACGGAATCGGAATTCAGCGTATCCGACGAAAACATCAGCGGCGACGTATCCATCGGCGGCGGCGAGACCGACGCCATGCGCCTGGTCGCCCGCACTGCCACCAGGCTTCAGGCCCGGTATCCCCACATCTCCTATCACCTGTTCAGCGGCAATGCCGACGACGTGGCGGAGAGGCTCGACAGGGGGTTGGTGGATTTCGGCATCTTTATCGGAGCTGTGGAACTGTCGAAATATGATTTTCTCCAGTTGCCCGTACGGGACACCTGGGGCGTCCTGATGCGCAAAGACAGCCCCCTGGCCGCCCAAGCAGCCATCCGGCCCGGCGATCTGGCGGGGGTTCCCCTCCTGTGCTCCCGGCAGAGCCTGGGGCGCAACGAATTGTCCGGATGGATGGGGAGCGGGTATAGCACGCTGAATTTTGTGGCGACCTATAATCTTTTATACAACGCTTCTCTTATGGTGGAGGAAGGTCTGGGCTATGCATTGGGGCTGGACCACATCATCCGGACCTCCGGCGACAGTCCGCTGTGCTTCCGACCTCTGGAACCCAAACTGGAAGTGGGGCTCAACCTCGTGTGGAAAAAATATCAGATTTTTTCCAAGGCCGCGGAAAAATTTCTGGAATATCTGCACCAGGAAATTGCGGAATAAAAAGGGAGACAGGCAAAGTCCGGCCGGTGGGCGCGGCGCGCGTCCTGCTTTGCCTACCCCGCATTGTTGTCCGCAACCGCAAACAAACGGCGGACAGACAACAAACAAGGGCTTGGGTGAACCACCCAAGCCCTTGAAAATGGTGGGCCCTGCAGGGGTCGAACCTGCGACCTGCCGGTTATGAGACCATAGGTCGTATTTTTTATAGACTTGCATGAAGCTGGCGCTGCACCTCCCGTTTGTCCGCCAACTGGAAATCGCTTGGGATGCGGACGCTTGTCCTGTCCGGGCGCATCTGGATTTTGTCCTGGCGTCCGCAGAGCTTCATCCGACTGTCCGCATTCTGGAAGTGAAAAGCGCCTCCCGTCTGCCGGACAGCCTGTATGCTTCCCACGAAGCTCAAGTCTATGGTCAGATCGGTCTGCTGGATCGATGCTGGAATCTTCCGACGTTCAACCTCAATGACGAAACGGGAAATCCCGTCTTTTCCCATCTGACATTTCCGCAGGCAGCCAAGGCTCTGTGGGGCATGACGCTGCCCGACACGCTTTCTCAGGTGGATGTGGAGGCATGGGTACTCGTCCTGTCCATGACGGAGGGCAGGGCGTTTGGTCCCTATTTTGCCCATGACGCCCTCCTGAACGCCTGCCTGAACGGAGCGCAGGAACTGTGGCGTCTGCTGGAACAGGGACGCCAAGGCACGCTGGACATTGGCGCTGTGCCCGTGGCCGTGGGTTTTCATCCTCTATGCTCATGCTGTGACGTTAGTTCGGACTGTCCGAAATTTGCCGGACAGACCCATCCTGAACTGGAAGAAGCCTTGGGGGAACTCGCCTTGTGGAAGGCGCAACGCTCCGCATTGGATGCAGAGATTAAGGAACGGGAGGCGCACATGAAGGAGTGGTACGCCCATGCGGGCGCTCAAGGTCAATGGATTGAAGCCGGGGGAAGACGGTTTCGTGTTTCTCAACAGTCCGGCAAGCGCACCCTGGATAGGGATAGTCTGGCAGAAGAGCTGGAATCTCTCTTTCAGGTTGAGGGCATTAAGGGAATAGACGTGCCTGCTTTCCTTGCCCGCCATGAAAAGATGGGAAAAGCATCCACGCGATTAATCGTTACCCATTTGATTCCGTATGAGGCCGCTCTATAGAATATCGCATGGAAATCATGGGAGGCTTCAAGGAGAATCCATTGGGTATAGCGCTGAATCAAAGCGTCATTATGGATGCGTCTGACTGTGTTTCCCAAGCGGAGGGTATTGTCGGGCGGAATGCAGCACTGCCACAATGGTGAGGTTTTGTTCCGTCATTTCATACACAAGTATATAGTGCTTGTGCAGGACAAGCTCTCGCGTTCCCTGCACCCTGCCATCCCGCCCCAAGGCGGGAAATTGTTTCAATCGTCGGGCTGCCTCGTCCAATGCGTTCAGCAGAGCGCAGGCGGCCTCCACATTGTCCTGGGCAACATACAAGGCGAGGTCGTCCTATCCTGTTTCGCGGACGAGGACCAGAGGACGTGCATCAGCGCTTTCCTTGCTCACGCAAGGATTGCCGCAGCAGAGCGCTTTCCTCCTCCATTTCCGCCATCGTGTAGACTTCGCCTCGGGCGGCTGCAAGACGGCCTTCCTCAACTTTGGCCCGGAACCACTGGTCATAGGTCACCTTGTCGGCGTGTTCCTGCACGTAGCGCCGCATGAAATCCCGCAGCACCTGCGCCCCGGAACGATCATTGGCCTCGGCCACGGTGGCGAATGCCGCTTTGAGCTCTTCATCCACTCGAAAGGTAAACGTCGCCTGACTCATAGCTTCCTCCTTTGTTGTGTTTGTTTGTAACACATCAAAACACCCCATTCAAGCCCGGAGTCCGGCTCTGCTTCTGGGAAGCTGTTTTTTCCATCCAAAGAGGAGAACTACGACAAGTCCAACCTTGAATTTCACTTGACGGAAGCGGTTAGGCTTTTTTAAAATAATAATATTTTTATACAGGAGAATTCCCTTATGTCTAAGCTTACCCCTTTTGATTTAGAAGAAACGGGGTTAGAAACCACACTCACGATCATTAAGTCAGCGAGTGACATTTTTGGCTCTTTAGTGCCTATTTTAGGCCCAACCCTCTCTAAAGCAATAGAATATAGATTATCAGATATTCAACACAGAAAATTTGTGGAATACATTCAAGCTCAAGCTGATTATTTAAAAAATATTCCTGAATCTCTCCTTAATTCTGATGAATTTATGGATGAGCTTAGAAAAGAAATTGGAATCTACTTAAATGAAAGTTCTTTAGAAAAGAGAAAACTTTTAATTAATCTTAATCGATCCTTTTTTACTATTTTAAGGACTTCTGATAAAAATATATTTAATATAAATAGGGCTTTTAATGATTTATTTTCTCAGCTTTCAATCCCTGCCTTAGATTGTTTATTGAACTTTCAAGATAAATTTCCTTTGAATGCAACACGCTATGACATTATACAATATTTTAATGAAAGACAGGGAATTCTTGGTAGGCATTGTTTTTTAGAATTAGAGACACATGCTCTTCTAGAAGAAAAAGATGTGTTTGAAATGCCTCCTACATTTTGTCTTGACAAAAACCAAAAAAGGCTTGGTGAACCCGCTAATGATATACCTTTGGGTCAAAGGTGTTATAAAATAACACCCCTTGCTGGTGTATTTATTGATTGGCTTAAAATGGATATCTCAAAAATAAAGGAATAAATTTATTATTGATGTAATTCTTGAAATGAGAGGTGTCAGTTATAAAACTTATAGTTATAAATGATGCACATGTGAGAGATGCATAGCTATCCTTTCTTTAGTATTTTAGTATCTATCTACTAAAAGGAAGCATAATAAATTAATTTTAATCCATGTAATTCATTTACATTATCAAAAAAATTGATTTTAGGATGGATTACGGTGCTTTTGCATATTCATATACTCAATCCCTGTGATCTGGATGAGGCATTGTTCTTATCGTGTTATCTTCATCGCGAGCAACACCAAGATGGAAGGCATACTACTCACTCCATTTGAATCCGTAGGAGGGCGTTCGATAACCTCGTGAGTGACTCACCTTGACGAAAAACGAAAGGATACTTCATTTAACATAGAAAAAGATATTTTTTAAGGTGCTCTTTATGGAAACCATCCACGCCGACATGACAGTCAGCGTCACGGAATTAAAGCGCAATTTCGCCGCCATGCTCTCATCGGCGCAAAGCTCGCCCATAGCCGTGCTGAACCATAACAAGCTGGCGGCCTATTTGCTTTCCGCCCGACACTACGAACACCTGCTTGCGCAACTGGAAGACGTGCGAGATAGGGAAACGGTCATGGCACGAAAGGAAGGTCCGTTTGTCGAGGTAAGCCTTGATGAGCTATAGTCTGCGCTGAAAAAATGAAAACCTTAATGAACAGTCCTGAATACGTATCGGAGAGATGTATGCTATTGGCGTTCGACGAACTGACCAAAGTCGCCATACAAAACCAGCACATCATTCTGGGCGAAGAACTGAAGAAGGGCGTTCCCCTGAACTACCGGGACGAGGAAGGCTGAAATGTGCTGAAGTTCTCTGACGGGCATGCTGAAGTGACGGAGGAAATCATGCCGCCTCTCTTTCGGCGGAACGGGCTTGCCGAGTTGGCCTCCCTCGAATCCGCTGATTTCGGCTTGGAGCCTCCTCAAGTTGGAAGGCGAACTTTTTCGGACTGAGAAATTCTGGTGCGATAGCCCTACGCCGGGGGCGTGTAGGAACCTGACGTGAGTACATTCCGCCAATCTCTGCGGGCGTAAAGGATGCGCAGGACGTAAACGCGTTTGGCATCGGCGTACAGGGTATAGAATACGAGATAATTGTCCACAGGAATAAAGCGGATTCCCTGGCCCCGCAACACTTCATCAACAAGCAGGGCATGGCGTTCCGGCATAGTCTCCAGACTGAACACGGCAGCGCGAAGGCGCTCAATTTGCTGTGAGGCGGTTTCCGGCTCCAGTAAACGAAACCGGATATGCCGGTCAATTTCCCTTAAATCTTGTGCCGCACTTTCCGTAAGCTCTACAGCATAGACGTTCACGCCTGTTCCCCAACAAGGCGAAAGGCGTCCGCCGCAGAAACTGTTCTGCCTTCGCGCACATCGCGCAGTCCCTGCTCCAGTTCCGTCCGCAAGCTGTGCATGCCCGCAAGGCGTTCATAGGTTTCCATGCTCATGACCGCCAAGTCTCCGACGCCATTTTTGGTGATGAAGACGGGTTCAGGTGCTTGATGGCAGTAGGCGGCAATCTCCGCGTATTTGTTTCTCAAGTCTGAGCTTGGTCTGATAATAGGCATGATACCCTCCCTATTTGATATCATCATTTTATCACAATTACGATACAATTTCAAGCACTCTTTCCACCGATCCATTTCTATTTCCCGGTTCCCTTCGGAGCCGGGATTTTTTCATTTAAAGGAGGTTTCTTCATGAGCACCGCATCACCTGCCACCCTCATCACTCTGGACGCCGGGCAAGTCTTCAGCGGTAAAAAGTCGGGCACGCCTGTCAGGGGGTATGCCCGGTCCTCACCTCATACTCCGACGCTCGATCCGGACTATGCCTTCCACGAATCCAGCCGCGACGTGATCGTCTGGCTTCTCATGGACAAGCCGGAGCCGCTGTATGTGTACGGTCCCACCGGCTGCGGCAAGACTTCGCTTGTCCGGCAGCTTGCAGCCCGCCTCAGGTATCCCGTTTTGGACGCCACCGGCCACGAACGCTTGGAATTCTCGGATCTTGTGGGGCATCTCACCGTGCGGGACGGCACTATGGCCTTTGAGGACGGCCCGCTGACCCTTGCCATGCGTCAGGGAGCCATCTTCCTCTTTAATGAAATCGACCTTTGTTCTCCGGCCACCCTGGCCGGGCTTAACTCCATTCTGGACGGTTCTCCGCTGTGTATTGCGGAGAAGGGTGGAGAACTGGTCACGCCTCACCCCATGTTCCGTTTCGCCGCCACGGCCAACACCAATGGCGGCAGTGACGAAACCGGGCTTTATCAAGGCGTCCTGCGTCAAAACCTGGCTTTCCTGGATCGCTTCATGGTGGTGGAAACCGGCTACCCGGCCCCGGAGATAGAACAAGGTTTGCTGGAAAAACGGTTTCCCGCGCTTTCCTCCGATTTGTGCAGAAAAATGGTGGAGTACGCCGGAGAAGTCCGCAAGCTGTTTATGGGCGAAACCTCACAGTATGCCGGAGCCATTGAAGTCACCTTCAGCACCCGGACCCTGCTCCGCTGGGCGGATTTGACCGTCCGGTTTCAACCTTTGGCGCGCCAGTGCATCGCGCCGATAACCTATGCGTTGGATCGGGCGTTGGGTTTTCGCGCCTCTCGCGAAACCAGGGCCATGCTCCACGAACTGGCCCAGCGCATCTTTCCCCGCGATATACCGGGGGAGTCATAAGGGACGAGGCTTCCGCCCCGTCCCGTCTTTCTCGCCTGTTTGAAGGTGTGTTGAACCGAGTGGCCGTCATGGGGCCCTCGTACCTGCAAGGACGTTCGCTCCTTCCGCAAATACGCCTCGACGCGCCTGGGACCGTTTCCGGCACTCGTAAATTCTGGGAAGCCACGGCCGGGCCGGATGGCCTGCGCCTGCGCTGGGGGCCGGACGGACGGCAGGGCCAAACCACGCTTATTGCCCCGGACCGGTGCGCCGAGGGAAATCCCGTTCGAGAACTTGTCCATCGCAGTGAAAGCAAACTGGCGGAAGGCTACCATCTGAAAAAAGCCTGCTGCTGAGGAGATTCCGTATGAATATTCCCGTCACATCCGACATCACGGTACTCGATCACCTCTTGGCCCTTAACCTTAATATCTCCCTCTGGTCAGCCCGGCGAAAACTGGTGCTGGAGGACTTCGGCAACGTGGAACTGCCCCCGGAGGACATCGCCTCTCTGGGCTCGAAGCGCGTGTGCGATCCGGCAAGACTGTGCATCTTCAACACGCTCAAGGCCAGAGCCGTCAGTCTTCTGGACCGGCATGGCATCCGTTTTTTAGGCGGTTGGGGCATTCCCGAAGACAAGGCAGGGGCCATCATCACGGAACTTGGCGTCATCCGCGACGAATTCAACCTTGAAAAGGAAAAATTCCTGACGGGCTATGATCAGGCCATTTCGGACTGGCTCGCCAAGCATCCCCGCTGGGCGAACATACTCGCCGGTTCGACGGTAAGCGGCGATTATGTCCGAGCCCGCATGAACTTTTCCTGGCAGTTATACAGGGTGACGCCGCCCGTGGAGTTGGGCGACGAGGGAACCATGCGTGAATGCGGCCTTCATGAGGAAGTAGAGGGGATTGCCAAAACTCTGTTCGGAGAGATCGCCAAAGACGCGGAGGACATCTGGAAGAAAGTGTATTCCGGCAAAAACTCCGTGACCCACAAGGCCTTATCGCCACTACGGGTTTTGCAGCAAAAACTGACCGGACTGACCTTTGTGGAACCCCACGTCGCGCCGGTGGCCGATCTGGTGGATACGGCCCTGGCCCGCACGCCCCGCCGGGGGAATATCGTGGGAGCCGACCTGCTCATGTTGCAGGGCCTGGTCTGCCTGCTGCGCGAGCCTGACGCCCTGGTGGAGCACGCCCATAAACTGCTGGAAGGATATGGAGCGACAAACGTTCTGGATGGCATTCTTCAGGAAACCTGCCCTGTGGAAACAGGAGATACACTCCAAGTGGAAGCAGAGTATGAGGACGAGATGCCTTATCCTCAAGTTTCTCCCTGTCCTGTTTTTTCGCCGCCCACAGACGGCTCCGGCAGCGATATTCCTCCCTTCGGCAATCCTCTGGCATTTCCCGACAGCTTGGGATTATGGTGAAAATATGATTCGCACCAAAGACATTATGCGCTGCCTCCCCTTGGTGGCTTCGGTCCTGGGGCGACGCTACGGCGTCACGGTCCATATCGGAGGCGATTCCGCATACACGGATGGAACCGTCATTCATCTGCCCCGCCTGCCGCTGGACGGCGGGGAAAATCTGATCGCATTGGCACGCGGATTTTTGGATCACGAAGCCGCCCACATCCGCCATACGGATTTCAAGGCGTTGAAGGCGGCCGAACTGACCAACATGGAAAGGTATGTATGGAACTGCATCGAAGATTGGCGGGTGGAACACGCTCTGGCAGCTATCTACCCTGGGTGCGGGCATAACTTCCGATGGCTGATACGCCATGAATTTTTGGAGAACGCGGAGGCCGGACCTGAAAATCCGGCCTCCTCCATATTAAATTGGATACTGCTCACCATCCGTTCTTGGGACGTACCGGAATTGAAGGGACATTGCGCTCAGGAAGCCCAGGTGGTGAACCGCGTGTTTCCTGGTCTGTTGCCCAAAATAAGCTCGATTCTGAATCAGGCGGCAGGACATTGCACAAGCGTCGAGGACGGCATCGTCTACGCCCGGCAGATTGTCGAGTTACTTCAACAAGAAAAGGATGCGTATCCTCAGCAAAAAGGAGCATCACGCTCTTCCTTTGATCCGCACGCAGGAGAAGAAACGGAACAGGCGAAAGAAATTTTGGAGCAGCTGTTGTCGGCTACGGGCGATTTCTTTCCCCCCGGCATGGGAGAGCGCCTGGCCCACGCGCTGGAAGAGCAAAGAAACACAGGGGGGAACGACGGTCTGCGCGTTGCGGTTCAGGGACATCTGCCCGTCTATCCGCTGAAGGAAGAAGAGTTGAGGAGCAGCGGACAAAGCTGCCGGGCCTTGCGGACAAGGCTGCAAGGGCTCCTTCAGGCCCAGACTCTGGAACGTTGCGTTGCCGCACGTCATGGTCGCCTGGACACGCGACGGCTCTACCGCCTGGCGGTCAAAAATCCTTACGTGTTCGAGAACCTGGGGCGTCGGCAATCTCTGGACACAGCCGTCCATATCCTGCTGGACGCTTCAGGTTCCATGTGCGGCGACCGCATCCGGCTGGCGACGGCCTCCTGTCACGCCGTGGCCTCCGCGCTGCAATCCATCCCCGGCGTCAACGTGGGGGTGAGCGTTTTCCCCGCCCACGTGACCCATGGAGAAGTGGGCGTGTATCCCCTGGTGCGGCACGGCCAGCGGGTTCATCAGATTTTCAGTGTGGACGCGGGCGGCGGCACGCCTTTGGCAGAAAGCCTGTGGTGGATCATACAAAGGATGTTGCCGCTGAAAGAGGCAAGAAAGCTGATTCTGGTCATCACGGACGGCGAACCGGACAATGGACCGTCCGCTCAAAAAACAATGGCGACAGCGGACAAAATCGGCATGGAAATCTACGGGGTCGGCATTGACGCGCCGACTGTGGGGACCCTGTTCCCACACTGGACCAATATCACACGCATGGAAGACTTGGCGTCAACCCTGTTTCACACTCTGCAAGGAGCTTTGCTATGGAAAAGGAGAACAAAAGAATGCGGTTGAAAACAACAAGCTGGTTGGCACTGGCAATCGCCATTCTGAAAGTCGTTCAACAGGAAATGAAGGATTGAGGCATGCCGTGCTTCAGAATGGATATTATGCAACCTTCAACATACGGGGACCACAATGAGATATGTAACGATATTTTTGTTGGGTTTTACCTCGGCTGCTGTGACTATTTTGGGCGTCATCATCTGGTATGACTAGTATCGGTAGTAAATTCAATATAAAAAAACACAGAATACCTCATATGGCTAAATTAAACATATGCGGCATTCTGTGTTTTACAATTTTTATTATTATACTATTTATATATTACTACAAATAAAACGATAAAGGTATATTTCTAATGTTTAGAGAATACATGGTAGAGTCTAATTGAATATATTGCATGGTAATATGATGACAATCTACCTGTGACCATAGCTCTTGGCAACACTAACGGATGGTATCCTGACTAAGTTTAGCACCAAAAATAATACTTTTAACGGCTTGCTTTGGAATATCACATACTCCTCTTTTTTTATTATCATACCAAAGATATCTCTCATTATCAGTAAGCGGTGTCACTAGTCTATATTCATTCTCATACGCCCAAATATTACTTTTTATGTATAAAAAATCATTTATATCCAATTCATTTATATTTTTATTAGGTCTGGTAGACGCATACATAACAGGACGTAAAGTAAAGTTTATATCCTCTCCTCTGTGAAAAAATTCGTTTTTAGCATCATATTCCACCACAAAACCTTTATAGGAATTCCCATAATGTGACCACATGAGCAAATTATCATTCTGTGTTGTAAGACACAAAACTCCTACGAGTGATTTAATTTTTTGGGGAAGAAGAGATGCAAATCTAGGAGTTGCCATTTGTACGAGATCTAAAAAATTTTTATATAAAATATTTTTATTAAGATTAAAAGGAAGTTCCAGTACTTTCATGGAAAATATTTCTCTTAAATTGCTATCAAGTCCTTTCCATACTTCCTCAGCTCCTTTTGTGACCTGCATCGAGAAATTGCTTTCAAAAAGCTCATATAAATTGTCATCACAAGCTAATCCCGTTATGGCTGGTAAAAATTCAAACGGATCATTGAAATCATCCGGAGGAGTGAAGCGTATAGTCCAATCTCTGCACATATATTGCCAGCTTTCTATGGGATAATATTTATAAAACCTTTTAGGCTGGTCAATTTGATTATTATCATTCATTACCATATTCCCAAATAATTTCAGTATGTTTTGGTGAATTCTTCGTAACGAAAGAGATTTGCCTGAGAATCTCAGACTATTATTTTTTAACTGGCAGTATTACTTTTTTACCAGCTTTCTTTTTAAAGGTTGGAAATAGGGTTGGAAAAATTTTTGATTAAACACCAAGGGTTTGGATTTTTACATCCAAACCCTTGAAATAATTGGTGGGCCCTGCAGGGGTCGAACCTGCGACCTGCCGGTTATGAGCCGGAGGCTCTACCAACTGAGCTAAGGGCCCGCTCGGGTTTTATGGCCCGAAATCCGTCTTTTCGCAAGTCCCGAAAAAACTCCGCCTGCCCGGCGGCGCGACGGTTACAGCCCGAACTGGGCCAACAGAGCGTCGATATCGTTCTGATTGGCGTCGCTGGCGGGGCCCTTCAGTTCCGAACCTTCCACTTTCTGCTTCAAGTCCAGCACGGCGGCCTTGGTCTGCTCTTCCAGGCTGGATATATCCCGGTCGGGCTGTTCCTCATAGGCCTTCATCATCAGCCCCGACGACAGATACAGTTCCAGCACCGTGGATTCGAGCTGCTTGATGGCCGCCACCACTTTTTTGATACGCTGGCCGGTGAGATCCTGAAAGCTCATAGCCGTCATCAGAGTGACCAGATCGTCTCCCAACACCTGGTTGATTTCGTTGAGGCGCTGCCATTCGGCGGGCGTGATGCGCCCCAAGCGGGCCTTTTCCAGCAGTTCCGCCGACTCGGCCTGCCAGTCCATGTGTTTTTCCACCACGCCCATGATGGTATTGGCGGCGTCCTCGGTTTGGCGCAGCACCGCGGAAAGCTGTTCCGAAGCGTCGTGGAACAATTTGTCGGCGGCAGCCTTTTCCGCCGCGGCGTCCATAATGTCGGGCTCGCTCCCCGGCGCGGCCGCGTTGCGGGCCTCGCTCATTTCCTTATAGATACGGCGCAGGCCGCTGCGCATGTCGGTGCTGATCCGGCGGTAAAACTCGCTTTCCAAAAGAGATTTGGTCAGCGATTCGGTCAACTGTTTTTCCAGGGTGGTGGACAGCACCTCCCGCAGATTGGCCGTCAGCGTTTCCGTCACATCCTCCATAACCTGCCGGAAAAGATCGTCGTCTTTCGCCATGCCGCTTTCCTTTACGCGCCGCGCGTTCCCGGTCGATGCAACAGCAGCGCGCCGCCGTGCCGGGAGACGGCGCGCGCCCGAATGGTCACCCTATATGCCCGTCCTCAAGCGTCGCTGTCCACCTGCAGGGCGTGCACGGGACAGACGCGGGTGCACAGCGTGCACACGGTACACTTTTCCGTATCGAAGCGCAGACGCCGTTCCGACGTCATACGCAGAGCCGAGGTAGGGCAAATGGCCGTGCACACCCCGCACTCCACGCATTTCATTTCATCCCGCCGGATGCGCTGGGCCACGGGCGTCACTTCCACCCCGCGCCCGCGCAGATAGTCTGCGGCCTTGGCGCACTGTTCCGCCGACCCCAGCAGTTCGAGGATGAGAAAGCCCTCGCGCCGGGCGGAAATCTGAGCCGTGGTAATGTTGAAATCGAGATCGAAAAGGCGGACCAGGTTGCACACCACCGGTTCGGTGCTGATGCCCGAGGGAAAACGAAGATGAATGTTGGTACCCATAGCTGTCCGCCCTGCTGGACTGTCGCAAATTTTCGAGGGGGCTGCTCGCCCCCTCGTACTTCTCCCGGCAGGAAACCGCGTCCCCTGCCCCCCATTCGGGCCGCGCCGGTTTTGAACAAAAAGATGGATCGTCATCCAGGCCGACGTGACGTTCAAAGCCGACACGGCCCCTGATGAGGAGGGGGGGCATGATGCCCCCCCCCGGCGGGTCCGGAACGGCCCCCGGTTCTTACCAGTCTGCTACAGCTTGTTATTCTGGATTTCCTGACGGGCGCGGGTGGCCTCGGGCGCCTTGGGGTACTTCGCGATCAACTGGTTCAGACGTTCACGCGCGGCGTCCTTCTTGCCCAGTTGCAAAAAGCTCATGCCCTGCTTGAGATAAGAGGCCGGGGCCTTATTGCTGTTGGGAAAACCGGAGATGACCTTTTCGTAGGCCAGGGCCGCGGCCGCATAGTTTTTCATCTGATAATTGCACTCGCCCTGCCAGAACCAGGCGTTGGACACCAGTTTGTGCTGGGGGTAAGCGCCGGTAAAATCGGTAAAAGCCTTGAGGGCCTGGTCGTAACGACGGTCGTTGAAAGCGGTCATGCCTGAATCGTACAGGGCCTGAGCCATGTCCACCTTGCCCGGGTCGACGGGCGCGGAAGGCGGCGTGGTCACTGTGGTCGAAGCGGGCGTTGAGGGCGCCGTCGCCGCCGGGATCGTCGAGCCCGGCAGAACGGTTCCCGGCGTTCCGGCGGGCGAGGTCGCGGGCAACCCGGCCGCCGCGTCGTCCAGTTGGAGATCCATGGCCAACTGGGTTTCGATGAGGCGCAGGGCGCGATCGTGCCGGGCCAGCATGTCGGCCATAGCCTGGGCTCCGCCCGCCTGAGTGAAGGAGTGGGACATGGTGTCCACCTCCCCGCGCAGGGAGGCGATTTCCTGGCGCATGGACTGTACCTGGGACCAGGTGTCGGCCTGGGCGGGCTGCACGCCCGAAAGCTGCATATTGAGTTGTTGCAGGGCCTGTTCGTGCTGGGTCACCTGAGCTTTGAGCACGTCATAATCGCCGGTCATGCCCGTGCACCCGGCCAGGACCAGGGACGCCAGGGCCAGAATCGGGCCGCGTTTCCAGTATCCGTTCATGGCAAAACCTCATTGTTTTTCCGGTGTATCGTCGCCTCCGCCGGTCAGGGCGCATCCGCCGCGCATGGGGCGGCTGCGCCGCCACCCGAACAACAGATAAAGCATTCCCCCGAGCAGGGGCAGAAAGACGGCAGCCAGCGTCCACAGATATTTTTCCCGCTCGCCGGGAAAGTCGTGCCGCATGGCATGCCAAATAGACCACAGGTTGGGCAGAATGGGAAGTAGCAGCAGGGCCGCCTGGCCCCCGGTCAAATCGGTCAGCAGCATGGCGTCTTCGCCTCGGGTTCAATGTCCGGCCGCGGCGTCCGAGCGGCGCCACAAAGCGATGGCGGCCAGCAAAGCCCCTATGCAGATGGCTGCGTCCGCCACGTTGAAAGCGGGCCAGTGCCACGCGCCCACGTAAAAATCCAGAAAATCTATCACGGCTCTCAGCCGTATGCGGTCGATGAGATTGCCCACGGCCCCGCCCAGAATAAGCCCGAACCCCACAAACAGCGCGCGGCTGTAGCGGGCCGTCCGGGCCATGCCGAGAATAAGACCGCAAGCCAGCAATGTGGCCAGCAGAAACAACCAGAACTGCCAGTCGATGTCCGGCCGATTCAAAAAACCGAAGGCAGCCCCCCGGTTGCGGACGTGGACCACATCGAACAAGCCCGGCACCACGCGCACGCTTCCGTACAGAGGCAACGAAGCCGTCACCGCGGCCTTGGTCAGTTGGTCAAGCGCCACACAGCCCGCCGCCAGACCGAAGATGACGCGGTAACGGCCGTCGCCGCTCCGCGTCGTTCGGGCCACATTCACCGGGCGCCCTCTTCCCGCGCCGCCAATTCACGCAGCACAGCCGCGCAGCGGGGGCATACCGTGGGATAAGCGGGGTCCGTGCCCAGTTCCTCGGAGTACATCCAGCAGCGTTCGCACTTGTCGCCGCCCGCCTTGCGCACCTCCACGGCCAGGCCGGGCAGTTCGCCGAGGACGGCATCCACCGGCGCGTCCCCGAGGGCGGCCGTGTCGAGCCGAGACACGATGGATACGGCCCGCAGGTCGGCCCCGGCCAGGCTGACGGCCTTGCGCAGTTCATCATCCATGTACAGGATGACGTGGGTATCCAACGGATGTCCCACGATCCCGGCCTTGCGCAGGGGTTCGATGGCCCTGGTCACTTCGGCCCGTATGGCCAGCACGCTTTCCCAGGCCCGACGGCGGGCGTCGTCCAGGGCGAAGGCCGCCATGTCGCGCGAGGGCATGGCGAACACCGTGGGAACGTCGACGCCGTCGGCGTATTTGGGCTTCAGCGCCTCGGGAATATAGCGGAACACCTCTTCGGCCGTGAAGCTGAGCACCGGGGCCATATCCCGCAAGACGAGCAATAGAATCTCATACAGGGCCGTCTGGGCCGAACGCCGTTCGCGGCTGTCGGGCAGGGAGGAATACAGACGATCCTTGAGCACGTCCAGATAAAAGGCCGACAAATCCGTGGCGCACAGTCCGTGCAGGGTATGGAACACTTTGTGGAATTCAAACTCCACATAGGCTTCTTCCACCCGCCGGTGGGCGGCCAGGACCATATCCAGGGCGTAGCGATCCAGAGGCTCCAGATCGGCGACGGGCACCAGCTCCGCCGGGGTCAGATCGTGGATGCTGCCCAGCAGATAACGGCAGGTGTTGCGGATGCGTCGGTAGGCGTCCACCAGGCGACTCATGATTTCTTCCGAGTAGCGGATGTCCTCGCGGTAGTCCACGCTGGACACCCACAGGCGCAGCAGTTCCGCCCCGTACTTGTCGATGACCTCCTGCGGGGCCACCACGTTGCCCAAGGACTTGGACTGCTTGCGGCCCTCGCCGTCCACCACGTAACCGTGGGTCAGCACGCTGCGGTAGGGAGCGCCGCCCCGGGTGCCCACCGACACCAGCAGCGAACTGTGGAACCAGCCGCGATGCTGGTCCGAACCTTCAAGGTACAGGTCCACCGGATAGCCGCCCTCGGGTCGCCGTTCCATGACGGCGGCGAAGCTGGTGCCCGAGTCGAACCACACGTCGAGGATGTCGCGCTCTTTTTTCCAGTGCTCGCCCCCGCAGTGCGGGCATTTGAGGCCCCGGGGCGCGATTTCGGCGATGTCGGCCTCGTACCAGTAGTCGCATCCCGTGGGATGGGCGGCGAAGCGGGAGGCGATGTCGCGCATCCAGTCCGGGTCGTTCCACGCCTCGCCGCAGTCTTCGCACAACAGGGCCAGGATGGGCACGCCCCACATGCGTTGACGCGAGATGCACCAGTCGGGTCGGGACTCGATCATGTTATAGATGCGTTCCTCGCCCCACGAGGGCACCCACTTCACGTCGTCGCGGATGGCCTTGAGGGCGTGCTGGCGCAGGTCGTCGGTATCCATAGTGATGAACCACTGGGTGGTGGCCCGGAAGATGACGGGCTTTTTGCAGCGCCAACAGTGGGGATAGGAATGGGTGATTTTCTTTTCGGCCAGCAGATTGCCCACTTCACGCAGCTTGGCGATAACCTCGGGGTTGGCCTCGAATACGTTGAGGCCGTGGAAAAATTCCACGGAGGGCAGGAAACGGCCTTCGTCGTCCAGGGGCGAATACACGTCAAGCCCGTATTTAAGCCCGACTTCGTAGTCCTCGCGGCCGTGGCCGGGCGCGGTGTGCACGCAGCCCGTACCCGCGTCCAGGGTAACGTGTTCGCCCAGAATCACCAAGGAAGCGCGGTCGTAGAAGGGATGCCGGGCTTCCAGACGTTCCAGGGCGGCGCCGGGCGCTTCGCCCAGCACGGTGTATTCTGTCCACCCGAACAGGGAGGCGCAGGCGGGCAGCAGTTCTTTGGCCAACACGTACTGCGCCCCGTCCACGTCAGCCAGGACATAAACAAACTCGGGATGCACGGCTACGCCCATGTTGTCCGGCAGGGTCCAGGGCGTGGTGGTCCAGATGGCCACGTAGGCGCGGGAGGGGTCGGCCTGGGGGAAAACTTCCTTCAGGCGCGGATCGGGCAGAGGAAAACGCACATAAATGGAGGGCGAGGTGTGATCGGCATACTCCACCTCGGCCTCGGCCAGCGCGGTGCCGCACGAACAGCACCAGTAGATGGGCTTTTTGCTGCGGACTACCCCGCCCTTTTCCACAAAACCGGCCAGTTCGGCGGCGGTGACGGCCTCGTAGGTCGGGGCCATGGACATATAGGGCTTGTCCCACGAACCGAACACGCCCAAACGCTTGAATTCCCTGCGCTGGATGTCCAAAAACTTTTCCGCGTACTGGCGGCAGCGCTTGCGGATGACATGGGCGGGCAATTCCTTCTTTTTATCGCCCAGCTCCAACTCCACATTGTGCTCGATGGGCAGGCCGTGGCAGTCCCAGCCGGGCACATAGGGCGTGCGCCAGCCGAGCAGATTGCGGGACTTGACCACCATGTCCTTGAGAATTTTATTCAGCGCCGTGCCCAGATGGATGTGGCCGTTGGCATAGGGCGGGCCGTCGTGCAGCAGGTAACGGCCGCGCGAGCCGGAGGCGGCCTGCATCAGGCTGAAGGCGTCCACCTCTTCCCAAAATTTCAGCGTATCCGGCTCCTTGTGCACCAGGTCCGCCTTCATGGGGAACTTGGTCACCGGCAAATTAAGCGTCTTTTTATATTCGGCCATGAGATTCCTCCGGACATACTTCGAAAAGAGAAATATCTTGTGCCAGCAATCAAGCCATTGTCAAGTTTTCAGCCCGATTCGACCGGCGCGAAAGCCGGGGACGGAACTCCGGCGGAGGCGCTCCTTCCGGCTGGTCTTTGCCTCAGCCTCCTGATACCATATCTGAACGCGCGCACTTTGCGTCGCGGGCTCTTTCAAGCTTCGCCGCACAGCGACTTCAGGAGGCTGCCCATGAAAACCGTCGCCATTGTGGGGACGTTCGATTCCAAAGGTCGAGAATTCCAGTTCGTCAAAGAGATTATCGAAGGCCAGGGGCTGAACACCCTGATGATCCACTCCGGGGTGTTCGAACCGTCGTTCACGCCCGACGTTTCCAACGAAGAGGTGGCCCGTGCCGCCGGTTCGGACATCCGCGACATCGCGGCCCGCAAAGATCGGGCCTACGCTACGGAAATTCTGGCCCGGGGCATGGAAAAGCTGCTGCCCCGTCTATACGCCGAGGGACGCTTCGACGGAGTAATCTCCTTCGGAGGGTCAGGCGGGACCTCGCTGGTGACGCCGGGTATGCGGGCTCTGCCCGTGGGCGTGCCCAAGGTCATGGTGTCCACCATGGCCGCCGGGGACGTATCCGTCTACGTGGGGTCCAGCGACATTGTCATGGTCCCCTCGGTGGTGGATGTGGCCGGACTCAACTCCATTTCGGTCAAAATTTTCACCAACGCCGCTTTCGCCGTGGCGGGCATGGTCAAATTCGAGCACGATGTCAAACTGGAGCACAAGCCCCTTATCGCGGCCACCATGTTCGGGGTGACCACTCCCTGCGTGGATACGGCCCGTGCCTATCTGGAGAAGCGAGGATATGAAGTGCTCATTTTCCACGCCACGGGCGCGGGCGGCAAAGCCATGGAAAGCCTGGCGGCTTCAGGGCTCATCAAAGGAGTGCTCGACCTGACCACCACCGAATGGTGCGACGAACTGTTCGGCGGCGTACTGACGGCCGGGCCCCATCGTCTGGAGGCCGCCGGCAGCCACGGCGTCCCCCAGGTGGTGTCCGTGGGAGCACTGGACATGGTCAACTTCGGCGAATACGACTCGGTGCCCGCTCGTTACGCGGAACGCAACTTGTATCGCCATAACCCTACCGTGACCCTGATGCGTACCACTGTGGAGGAAAACCGCAAACTCGGCGAAGTTATCGCCGACAAGCTCAACCGTGCCGAATCGCCCACCGCCCTCATGCTGCCCCTCAGGGGCGTATCCATGATCGACGCCGAAGGCCAGGCATTCTATGGGCCTGAGGAAGACGCGGCACTGTTCGATACCCTGCGTCGCCGCGTCGACACCGGCCATGTGGACCTGATCGAAATGGACAACAACATCAACGACCCGGCATTTGCCGAGGCCGCCGCCCAAAAGCTGCTGGACCTCATGGCGAAAAAGTAAGATTGGCTCTTAAAGACCGGTTGAAAGTATGGGGTAAAAAACCTTTAACCTGCGGAGCAACGCGCGTCAGCGCGTCTGGAGCGACGCTCCCCCGCCGTGTGGAACACGGGCTGTCTTCGGGCTGCCGAGGCTCCCGCGTACGCGTTGCGACAAGCTTTGTTCAGTCTTGCAATAAAAATTCAGGAGACCTACCATGATGACAAGACAGGAAATTTTGAAAAATTTTAAGGACCGGCGGGCGCAGGGAGAAATACTGCTCGGCGTGGGCGCGGGCACGGGCATCACGGCCAAAAGCAGCGAGGCGGGCGGGGCCGATATGCTGATCATCTACAATTCGGGCCGCTATCGTATGGCGGGCCGGGGTTCGCTGGCCGGGCTGCTGTCCTACGGCGACGCCAACCAGATTGTAGTGGAAATGGGCGCGGAAGTGTTGCCCGTGGTCAAACACACCCCGGTGCTGGCGGGCGTATGCGGTACCGACCCCTTCCGGCTGATGGATAAATTTCTGAAACAGCTCAAAGAAATGGGCTTCGCGGGGGTGCAGAACTTTCCCACTGTAGGCCTCATCGACGGCGTCTTCCGCCAAAACCTGGAAGAAACCGGCATGGGCTACGGCCTGGAAGTGGACATGATCCGCACGGCCCACGAACTCGACATGCTGACCACGCCCTACGTGTTCGACACCACCCAGGCCCAGGAGATGGCCCAAGCCGGGGCGGACATCGTGGTGGCCCACATGGGCCTGACCACCAAGGGCACTATCGGCGCCACCACGGCCCTGACTCTGGACGACAGCGTGAAGCGCGTGCAGGACATCTGCGACGCGGTCAAGGCCGTCAACTCCGAGGCCATGGTCATCTGCCACGGCGGCCCCATAGCCGAGCCCGAAGACGCCCGCTACGTCATCGAGCACACCCGCAACGTGGACGGCTTCTTCGGCGCGTCCAGCATTGAACGCCTGGCCGCCGAACGCGGCATCAAAGCTCAGACCGAAGCCTTCAAGAGTATCCGCAAGTAAAACGTTCCACGCGGGGACGGCTTTTTGGAAAAGCCGCCCCCGCCCCTTCAGCTCGCCCCCTCTTCCTTTTGTCCGTCTGCGCTCAAAGCCGCCACCGCCGCGCCATGTTCGGCGGGAGGCACGAACAGGGCGTTGTATATCTCGGAATGACCGCGCAGTTTGCCGTCCAGGGTTTCCGCGTCCATAAGCTCCAGCAGAGTGGGTTCGCCGGAATACAAAGAAACTCCCAGCCCCATACGGCCGCCCGGCACGGTACCGCCCAGAGCCTCCAGCATGGTGGGAAGCATGTCCAAATGAGAGACACGCCGCTCCGCATCGGGCAGCGGGCGGGCCGGATTGATGAACAGATTGAAATTGCGGCGTTCATCCTGGTGAGCGGCAAGGAGGTCATAAAGAGGGTTGACCATAGCCAGATGATCCCCCATTACCACGACCATCGTATCGTCCGCAAAAGGCTGAGCCGCGATCCATTCCAGAAAATCGGCCGCCATGTCGTCGGCACAGACTACCACATCCCGAAAATCTCCATATACGGCAGGGCAGAGAGGATCGAGATATCCGTCGGGTTGATGCGTATCCACGGACAGCACAATGGCGGCGAACGGCTTGCCTTCGCGCGCCAGGGCCTCTATTTCCTCCCGCGCGTGCCGGTAGGTTTCCCTGTCCCGCAGGCCCCATCCCGTTCCCCGTCGTTGGGCCGATTCCGGATCGCGAGCCACCAGAGACTGATAATCCAGCACATCTTCAGGCGGCACATGGTGGGAAGTGAAAAACTTATCCTTGCCGGCAAACGTCCGATCGCTGCCTTGGATGAATCGCAACTCGTACCCGTGCTCATCCAGCACGTCCGTCAAGCAGACGGCTCCGGGTAAAAATTCGCCGAACCGGCCCATGCTGTTGCGTTCAACGGGGGCGCTCAGCGGCACGGCGCATAGAGAACTGAGCATACCGGCGATGGTCCAGGAAGAAGCGGCGAGCTGACGAGCGTCACGAATTCCCGCTTCCCGCTCGCGCAGGGCCGACAGTCGGGGCAACAGATTGGCCCCGAACACGTCCGCCCGCGCGTAAAGAGACTCCACGGATTCCAAATAGAGCAAAACAAGATTGCGGGGCCGGTCCAAGCCGACGGCGGACGGCTCGACCCGAGCGTAGCGTCCCTCATAAAAATCCGGCACGTCGGTGTGCAAGCGAGCCCATACGTAATCGTATCCGTAAAACGCCGTCCCCAAATACGCCATCCCTCCTATCCCTAAAACAAGCCCGACCACAGGCAATACCCCACGGCGCCCCTCCAGCGGGCTCAAACTGCCTATGACGGTTCCGGCTAGGACAGCAGGTAAAATTAAGGCAAAAATAATAAATACTTCTAGAATATACTGGTCCATCCCCGCCCGCGACATCATGATATGGAAAAGCGCCTGCTCCACGCTGCAAGGCCCGAAATACAGTCGTACCCAGGCCCCGACGGTCAGGAAAAGCGCCGATATATAAATCAGAAAACTCCACGTTTTGTGGGCGAGAACAAAGGTCTTTATCCGAGGCAGAAGCAGCAGCGTCCCCCACGAAAAGAAAGCAAACAGGCAAAAGCACGGAATCGGCCTGATTTTCTGCCCGTATAATGCCAGATAAAAATACGCTCCCGACAGCACCGCCACCGGCAGAGCGGACAACCACCCCAAGCGGACGGCCCGCGGCAGACGGCGCAGGATGCACAGGGCCACAAACGCCATCAAAAACGGCGTGAACACGACGTCTTTGACAAACCTGCGTATCCCCCACCAGGTAGGAGCGTCGAACGCATGCAGAATATGCCGGTACATGGAAGCCGGATCGCCGGGCCCGAATACACGCCGGAGCGTAAAGCCGCCCATCACCATCACGGCGCACAGGAAAAACACGGTAAACAAGGTTTTGTTGTCCCGACAAAACAACGCGCCCTCTTTCCCGTACCGTTTGACGGCTTCGGGCGAACAATAGCGGCGCGCAGCCGCTTTCAGCCGTTTGCCGTCAGCGCACAATGCTTCTTTTCCGGCTTGCCATCCGGCATTGACGCATATATCCGATCTATCCATCCGTGCTTTCTCTCCCCCCCAAAAAAAACGCTCCGCTTTCCTTTACCGGAACTTCGCCACATAGCCCTGCACAAAGATAACAAATATGATGATGGGTGCCACGTACGTCAGGTAACCGCGCACAAAGCGCGGAAAGCGCAGGCCCGTCCCCTTGTCGGCCTCGGCCGTAAACTTGTCCCATCCCCAGCCGTAACGGGTGGTGCAGAACAGGACGAACAGAATGGCTCCGGCGGGCAGCATGTTGCTGCTGATAAGAAAATCCTCCAAATCCAGCACGGTGGAGCCTTCTCCCAACGGTTGGAACCCGGCCAGCTTGTTGAAACCCAGGATGCAGGGCAAGGTCAGCAGAGCCAGAAGCACGCCGTGGACCAACACGGACTTGCGCCGGGTCCAGCCCCATACGTCCATGCCGTAGGAAACAATGTTCTCGACCACGGTGATTACTGTGGTCAGAGCGGCGCAGCTCATGAACACGAAAAAGAGTGTGCCCCACACCCGGCCGCCGGGCATGGAATTGAAAATATTGGGCAAGGTGACGAATACCAGCCCCGGCCCGTTGTCCGGCTGCACGCCGAAGGCGAAACAAGCCGGAAAGATGATGAGCCCCGCCGTGAGGGCCACAAAAGTATCCAGTCCCACGATAAGAGCGGATTCGCCGGTGAGGGAACGCCTGTCGTCCAGATAACTGCCGAAGATGAGCATGGACCCCACGCCCAGGCCCAGGGTGAAAAAAGCCTGTCCCATAGCCGCGTTGAGCAGGCCCCACAGCCCGGCGGCCACGGCGCGGTCCCAGTCCGGGGCCAGATAAAAGGCAATGCCCGCCCCGCCACCGGGCAAGGTGACGGCGCGCAGCGCAAGCCCCACAAGAATGACAAGCAGGCCGACCATAAGCAGCTTGACCACCCGTTCCACGCCCCGACGCACGCCCAGGACGCACACCCCGAAGCTGACGACAACGACCGGCAACGTCCAGGCCAGCATAGCGACGGGATTGCCCAAAAGTCCCCCGAAAAACGCGCCCACGCCTTCGGGCGACAAAGCCAGATCGCCGCGCGCCGTATACCAGCAATAGCTCAGCATCCAACCCGCCACCGGAATATAGAACATCATGAGCAGGTAACTGCCGATCAAACTGAACCAGCCGAACTTGTGCCACCATGTGCCCGCAGGTTCCAGATCGCGCAGGGCGCGGCCCATGTTGGCGCGCGCGGCGCGCCCCACGGCGAACTCCATGATAAGCAGAGGCAACCCCAGGCAGACCAGGCAGAGCAGGTAGACGACCACAAACACCGCGCCGCCGTATTGGCCCGTAATATAAGGAAAACGCCATACGTTGCCGAGGCCTATGGCGCATCCGGCGGACAACAGAAGAAAACCGAGTCGGGTGGCCAACGTCTCACGAGGGGCTTGCATGGAAACTCCTTGTCCAGTTGAAACGCCCCGGCAGGGGGCCACGCCACTATCAGCAATTCTCACGCCTCTGACAAGCCCGGTGTGGAGCTTTCCGACGGGCGCCTCCCCACTCTTCGGACATTCATTACCTTTCGCGTTTACCTAACCTCACCGGCGCGGGGATTGCCGAACAGCGGACGCGACCGGAGAAGTCCCGGCATCACGCCGGACCGCAAGACCGAAGGCGACCGAGACAACACGGTCAACCGCGCTTAAAAATGAAGCGGCCGGAAGGTTTCCCCTCCGGCCGCCTGATTAGCTATTCGACGCCAAAGTCGACCAGAACCGGACGTTCCTCAAGTTCCTCCAGGAACTTGTCGGGCCGTTCCTTCTGCTCGGGCACCTCGATATCCTGATGGACATATTCGCGGTACCCGGTACCGGCCGGAATCAACCGACCGACGATGACGTTTTCTTTCAGGCCGCGCAGATGGTCTTCCTTGCCCTTGAGCGAGGCTTCGGTGAGCACCTTGGTGGTTTCCTGGAAGGAGGCGGCGGCCACCCAGGACAGCGAACTCAAAGAAGCCTGGGTAATGCCCAGTACCAGAGGTTCGGCCGTGGCCGGGGTCAGTCCCTGGGCGACAGCCTTCTGGTTTTCTTCCTTGAACTCCACCTTGTCCACCTGCTCGCCCACCAGGAAGGTGGTCCCGCCCGGATCGAGCACCGACACCTTTTTCAGCATCTGGCGGACGATGACTTCGATGTGTTTGTCGTCGATGGCCACGCCCTGGAAGCGATACACTTCCTGGATTTCATCCACCAGATAACGGGCGAGGTATTTTTCGCCCCGGGTGCGCAGGATGTCGTGCAGTTCGGGATTGCCTTCGGTCAGCAGATCGCCTGCGTCCACGTAGTCGCCGTCCGACGCGGTGATGTGCTTGCCCTTGGGCACCAGGTATTCCTTGGGATCGCCCAGTTCGGGCCGAACGATAAGCTTGCGCTTGCCCTTGGATTCGCCCGCATATTCCACAATGCCCGCGATTTCCGACACCACGGCCATATCCTTGGGCTTGCGCACTTCGAACAGTTCGGCCACGCGCGGAAGACCGCCGACGATGTCCTTGGTCTTGGAAGTTTCACGCAGCTTTCGGGCAATGATGTCGCCCGCCTGGATGAAGTCGCCGTCCCTGACCATGATAATGGCCCCCACCGGCATGGGGTACACGGCCTTCATGGTCGTGCCCTGGGCCGTGGGACGCATCTTGGCTTCACCGTTCTCGTCCACGATGGACACGGAGGGGCGGAAGTTGGTGGTGCGATATTCCATAATCGTGCGGGTGGACTGGCCGGTGGCTTCGTCCATCTTTTCCTGCACGGTTTTGCCGTCCACAATATCCGAAAAACGGATGGAACCGTCCACTTCCGCGATGAAGGGTTCGTTGAACGGGTCCCATTCGGCCAGAACCGCGCCCTTCTGCACTTCCTGTTCGTTTTCCACATACAGGCGGGCGCCGTTGGGCAGCACGTACTTTTCGCGTTCGCGCCCCTGCTCGTCCACGATGGTCAGCACGCCGCTCTTGCCGAGCACCATGAGCACGCCGTCGCGGTTGCGCACGTAATGCACGCGGCTCCACACCACCTTGCCCGAGTTCTGCGCCTCGAAGCTGGACTTGGCTACCTGACGGGATGCCGTGCCGCCGATGTGGAAGGTACGCATGGTCAGCTGAGTGCCGGGTTCGCCGATGGACTGCGCGGCGATGGTGCCCACGGTTTCGCCCACGTTGACCAGATGGCCGCGGGCCAGGTCGCGCCCGTAACACATGGCGCACACGCCGCGTTCGGCCTGGCAGGTCAGGGCCGAGCGGATGACCACCGAAGTCACGCCCGCTTCGTCCAGAGCGTCGGCCACGGCCTCGTCCACCAGGGTGTTCTCGGGGAACAACAGAGTGTCCTTGGCGCGGGGGTCGTACACCGGGTACAGCAGCACGCGGCCGATGATGCGTTCGCGCAACGGAATCTTGATATCGTTGCCTTCGCGCAGGGCGGTCATTTCGATGCCGTCCACGGTACCGCAGTCTTCCTGGGCCACGATGACGTCCTGCACCACGTCCACCAGGCGACGGGTGAGATAGCCGGAGTTGGCCGTCTTCAGGGCGGTGTCGGCCAGCCCCTTGCGCGCGCCGTGCGTGGAGGTGAAGTACTGAAGCACGGTCAGGCCTTCACGGAAGCTCGCGGTGATGGGCGTTTCAATGATGCCGCCGGAAGGTTTGGCCATCAGGCCGCGCATCCCGGCCAACTGCCGCATCTGGTCCTGGTTGCCTCGGGCGCCCGAGTTGGACATCATGTAGATGGGGTTCAGGCTGATGTCGTCGGCGCTTTTGCCCGTGACGGGGTCGGTCACATGGTCCACCGAAATCTCCTTGGTCATTTCCTGGGAGACGTCGTTGGTGGTCTTGGTCCACACGTCCACGACCTTATTGTATTTTTCCGTACGGGTGATGATACCGTCGCGGTACTGGCGTTCGATATCGTCCACTTCGGCCTGAGAGGCGTCGATGATCGCCTTCTTGCGGGAAGGAATGGTCATATCCTTGAGGCCGATGGTCACGCCCGCCCGTGTGGCGAACTCATACCCGATATCCTTGAGCTTGTCGCACAGGATGACCGTGGCCTTGATGCCCGACTCGTGGTAGGCGTAGCCCACCAGTCTGCCGATGGCCTTCTTGGTCATGATCGTGTTCACCTGGCTGAAGGGCAGGATGTGCGGCAGACGTTCCCATACCAGGATGCGGCCCGTGGTGGTGTCGACTACCTGGCCGTCCTCCATGCGCACCTTGATGCGGGCGTGCAGATCCACCTGTCCGGCGTCGTAGGCGGCTTCCACCTCCCACGGGGCGCAGAAGGTCATGCCCTCGCCCTTGCGGAACGAACGGTCCACGGTCATGTAGTAAAGGCCGAGCACGATGTCCTGCGAGGGGATGATCACCGGACTGCCGTTGGCGGGCGACAGAATGTTGTTGGTGCTCATCATGAGCACGCGGCATTCGATCTGCGCCTCGACGGACAGCGGAATATGCACGGCCATCTGGTCGCCGTCGAAGTCCGCGTTGTACGCGGTGCACACCAGCGGATGCAACTGAATGGCCTTGCCTTCCACCAGCAGGGGTTCAAAGGCCTGGATGCCGAGCCGGTGCAGCGTGGGAGCGCGGTTGAGCAGCACGGGGTATTCGCGCACCACTTCGGACAGGATGTCCCACACCACCAGTTCCTCGCGCTCCACCATCTTTTTGGCGCTCTTGATGGTGGAAGCGTGCCCTCTCTTTTCCAGTTCGGAATAAATGAAGGGTTTGAACAGCTCCAGGGCCATTTTCTTGGGCAGGCCGCACTGATGCAGCTTGAGCTTGGGCCCCACCACGATGACCGAACGGCCCGAGTAGTCCACGCGCTTGCCCAGAAGGTTCTGACGGAAGCGCCCCTGTTTGCCCTTGATCATGTCGGACAGCGACTTGAGCGGGCGGCCGTTGGTGCCGGTAATGGCCCGGCCGCGGCGGCCGTTGTCGAACAGGGCGTCCACGGCTTCCTGAAGCATGCGCTTTTCGTTGCGGATGATGATGTCCGGCGCGCCCAGCTCCTTCAGCCGTTTCAACCGATTGTTGCGGTTGATCACGCGGCGGTACAGATCGTTCAGGTCGGACGTGGCGAAACGTCCGCCGTCGAGCGGCACCAGGGGGCGCAGATCGGGCGGAATGACCGGGATGACTTCAAGAATCATCCACTCCGGCCTATTGTTGGATTCGAGGAAGGCTTCCACGATCTTGAGGCGTTTGGTGAGCTTCTTTTTCTTGGTCTGGCTCTTGGTGGTCTGGGATTCCTCGCGCAATTCCACCCGCAGCTTTTCCAGGTCCAGTTCCTCCAGCAGGCCGCGCACGGCCTCGGCGCCCATGCCCACTTTCAGGGCTTCGTCGCCGTAGCGTTCCAACACCTGAAGATACTGATCCTCGGAGATCACCTGCATCTTGGTCAGGTTGGTCTGGCCGGGGTCAAGCACCACGTACGAGTCGAAGTACAGCACCTTTTCCAGATCGGCCATGGTCATGTCCAGCAGGGTGCCGATCTTGGAAGGCAGCGTCTTCAAAAACCAGATGTGCGCCACCGGCGCGGCCAGTTCGATGTGACCCATACGCTCGCGCCGCACCTTGGAGGCGATGACCTCCACGCCGCACTTTTCGCACACGATGCCCCGGTGCTTCATGCGCTTGTACTTGCCGCAGTTGCACTCGTAGTCCTTCACCGGACCGAAGATTTTGGCGCAGAACAAGCCGTCGCGCTCGGGCTTGAACGTCCGGTAGTTGATGGTCTCGGGCTTTTTCACTTCCCCGTAGGACCACTCACGGATGTTCTCCGGCGAAGCAATCGTAATCTGAATCGCTTTCAGATTACGGATGTTCGTCACGCTCGACGCCGCCGTGTTGCGCACGGTAAACAGATCGTCCAAACTCATCTATGTCTCCCTACATGCTAGGGTTGGCTTTCGTTCGGTTCAGGGCTGCGCCCTGTCCCGGACTCGATCCGGGGCTCCGCCCCGGATCCCGGCAGGGAGCACTGCTCCCTGCACCCCCATTCGGGCCGCGTCCGCGTTGAGCGACCTTCCGGGGACCTCAGCGGGGCCGTACCGCCCGCACAACGCGGACGCGGCCCTGATGAGGGGGTGTGGGGGGAATCATTCCCCCCACGCTCTTATTCTTCAAACACGGAACCGGGCAGGAAGCCGCGCTTGGGGCGTTTCTTGCCTTCTTCCTGGAGGAGGTTGACGTTGAGGCCAAGGGACATGAGTTCCTTGACGAGCACGTTGAAGGACTCGGGCAGACCGGCTTCCAAGAAGTTGTCGCCCTTGACGATCTTTTCGTACATCTTGACGCGCCCGGCCACGTCGTCGGATTTGACGGTGAGGAATTCCTGCAGCAGGTAGGACGCGCCGTAAGCTTCCAGGGCCCACACTTCCATTTCCCCGAGGCGCTGGCCGCCGAACTGGGCCTTGCCGCCCAGGGGCTGCTGGGTGACCAGGGAGTAAGGACCGGTGGACCGGGCATGGATCTTTTCGTCGACCAGGTGATGGAGCTTCAGGTAGTACATGACGCCCGTGGTCACCCGGTTGGCGAAGGGTTCGCCGGTGCGGCCGTCGTACAGCAGGGTCTTGCCGTCGTTGGGCAGCCCGGCGCGTTCCAGCCAGGACCAGATTTCGTCTTCCGTGGCGCCGTCGAACACCGGGGTCTTGGTGACGATCCCGGTCTGGAGTTTGCGCACGGCCTTGCGGAAGGTGTCGTCGTCCATGCCGTCGACCAGTTCGTCGATGGACAGGTCCCCGGGCCGGGGCGGCATTTTGGAGGCGAAGATTTCCTTCACTTCCCGCCGCACCGTATTGAGGGCGGCCCCGCTGTCCACCAGATCGGCGAGTTGCCGCCCCAGTTCCTTGGCGGCCCACCCCAGGTGGGTTTCCATGATCTGGCCGATGTTCATACGGGAAGGCACGCCCAGGGGGTTGAGCACCACGTCCACGGGACGGCCGTCCTCGAAGAAGGGCATGTCCTCCTCGGGCAGGATGCAGGACACGACGCCCTTGTTCCCGTGGCGGCCCGCCATTTTGTCGCCCACCGACAGCTTGCGCTTGACCGCTATGTACACCTTGGCCATCTTGATCACGCCGGGGGGCAGGTCGTCCCCTTCCGTGGCCTTTTCGCGCTTGGCGTCGTAGAGCTTCTTGATGATCTCGGCCTGACGGTCGTAGGCGTCGAGCATGTCCGTCACCTGTTCGTTGACGTCCTTGCTCTTGAAGATGCCCGCCAGCTTTTTCACCGGCAGTTCGACCATGACGTCCCAGGTCAGGGAAGCCCCGGCTTCGGCCAGCACTTCACCCTTCTTTTTGCCCGGAATGGTAGCCGAAATCTGCTTGCCTTCCACCACCGGACGCAGACGCTCGCGCGTACGCTCGGTGAGAGCGCGCATGTGGTCGGCTTCCTTGCGGTCCAGCTTGGCGATTTCGTATTCCTCGATCAGCTTCGTGCGTTCGTCCTTTTCGCCGGAGCGACGATTGAACAGCTTGACGTCGATGATCGTGCCCTCGATTCCGGGCGGAACCTTGAGCGAGGTATTTTTCACGTCGCGGGCCTTGTCGCCGAATATGGCGCGCAGCAACTTTTCCTCGGGGGTAAGCTGGGTTTCGCCCTTGGGCGTGATCTTGCCGACCAGGATGTCGTCGGGCTTGACCGCCGCGCCGATGCGGATGACCCCGCTGCCGTCCAGGTTGCGCAGCATGTCCTCGCCCACGTTGGGACT
>ERZ894232.130-NODE-130-length-104345-cov-53.600940_pt1 | contig 104345 bp, 95 predicted proteins | sample MGYA00380296_ERZ894232 | MGnify/ENA primary metagenome ERZ894232 (study PRJEB32331, sample SAMN06328433) | human gut metagenome | biome: human gut microbiome; feature: stool | host: Homo sapiens | collected 2014-08-14 ...
TATTCAATTTTTAAAGCAGCCACCGAAAGATGGCTTGTTTGTGATGCGATTAAGGGAATGGATACCCTCTACTTCTCATTTTCAATCTTCATCCTCCTTTTGGGCGTCCGCCCGCTTTTCTCCGTACTCCTCCACCAGATCCTCGATGATAAGAAGGCCGATGGGGCCTAAGAGCATCCCAAGAATTCCAAACAGTTTCATTCCCACATAAATCGCCGTCAATGTCTCCAGGGGAGAGAGGCCCATTTTCCCTCCCATCAGCCTGGCCTCCAGAAATTCTCTTGTCAGGCAGCAGATTAAAAACAGAAGCGCCAGGACTCCCCCCTGATAAAAATGGCCCTGCGCCATGGCCACAACGCTCCACGGAATCAGAACGGCCCCGGCCCCGAACAGCGGCAGAGCGTCCAGAACGCCGATGACTGCGCCCAGCAGAATGCTGTAGGGATTTCTAATCAGCAAAAGTCCCAGAGCGCAGAGACAGGCTGTGACAAGCATAATCACAAGCTGCGTTCTCAGCCATGCGCTCCCTGTCATAATCAGCCTTCTTCCAAACAGGGCAAATTCACGGCTGAACATGGACTGCCTTCTCCGCCTTTTCATCTCGTCCATCTCCTGAAGAGACAGAACAGCCGCCATAAAGAATACGGCTGCCATCACAAAGGCCCTGGCGCAGAAAGAAAGCGCTGCCACAGAATTGACAGCCAGGCTGGACATGGCCGCCTGTCTGAGAGTCCGTGTCATGGCGGTAATCATTTCTCTGGCAGCCTGCACCAGCGCGCCCTCCCTGAGGCGGCAGAAAACCTCCGCTGTACGGCACAGGGAAGTCAGCCATTGATCCAGCCGCATCATCCACCCGGGCGCCGCGTGAATCATCTCGTTGGCCTCTTCCATAAGACGGCGGCTGCCGCAGAACAGGAGAAGCCCTGCCGCCGCTGCCAAAAGGAGAAGCTCCGCTCCTCCGATGACGCCGATAGGCACGGAATACCGCCTTCCCCTGATGTTAATCTGAAGACGTTTCTCAATCCACGCTGCGCCGGGACGCAGCACAAGGGCCGCCAGATAGGCGGCGGCAAAGGGAAGAATCAGGGGAAGAAAATATTTAAAGCTGATATAAACTCCGCCTGTCACGGAAAGGATGACCAGGGCTTTTCGCTGCTTTTTTGACAATTCCGGCACCATTTCACCTGCTTTCTATTATTTTTTCAGCTGTCCGCTTCCATAAATAATAGTATGGCAGAATCATTTCCTCTCCATGCGTCGGCTGTTTTTCTCAAATCCCAGTTTCTTCCCTGCGCCTTTTTGCATATTCTCCTTCAGACTGCTTATACTAGTTCCTGTACAAAAGAAGTACAAATCATAAATGAACCACCCATGGTAAGTTCCTCAAAGCACTAATGAAAGGCTTACAAAAGAGAAGCTTACAAAAGATGCGGGCCTGTCTTCCTTTCAAGAGGAAGGCGGGCCTGTTTTTTTCCTCTGGTTCCGTGCCGCCGGGGCGTTTCAGCCCTCTACTGTGAAACAGCTGAACTTTCTCCCGGCTGACAGGAAGCCGCCGGAAACAGGCGGAAGGCTCCGCCCTGGGGCTTCATGGAAAAGGTCACCGGCTCCTTCGTCACAGGGTGGGTAAAGGACAGGCTGACCGCCGCCAGGGCCAGAGGGCCTTTTCCCCCTTCCATGGAAACGGCCGGATTGTATTTTGCATCTCCCCACAGAGGCAGGCCGTGGCCTGCAAACTGTACCCGAATCTGGTGGTGGCGTCCTGTTTTCAGATGAATTTCCACAAGCGTCAGCCCCTTCTCCTTATTTTCTCCTATGACGCGGTAGGACAGTTCCGCTGTCTTTCCTTCTGGATCCGAGTTATCCACTATTCTGGAATAGTTGTTTTCCCGGTTCATCGACAATTTGTCCACAAAGTTACCCACATTATCCACAGGTTTTCCACATATCACTGCATGATAAATTTTTGTCACTCTGTGGGCCTGAACCTCTTTACTTAAAAAGGCTGCCGCCTCCTTCGTTTTCGCGTAAACCATCACGCCTGACACCGGTTTATCCAGTCTGTGGATAACTCCCACATAGGGCTCCTGGGCCTGTGTGGATGAATTTGTGGACATTGTTGTGGATAAACCTCTCCCTTCCTGCCTCTCTTTCCTCCTCCTGCTGCGAAGCAGATAATTTTTAATTTCGCTGACCATATCCGGCTCCAGCTTCCTGCTGGCCTGGGACTCCAGTCCCGCCGGCTTTACAGCGACTAAAACCGCGTCGTCTTCATATAATATCTTAATCATACTGCCGTCTCCTGCCTTTGTCTGGATTTCATCTATCTTTATTTTACTATATCTGCCGCTGTTCAGCTATGAAAACTTTCCCTGTTTCTTCTTGCATTTATGGAGAAAAAAGAGTATAGTATAAGAAAATATATGATATAGTTTTAAAAACTACATGTAGAATTATTGATAACCTTGTCTAATTTTAAGGAGGTTTTTCTATGAAATGTATTGCAGACCTGCACATAAAGGATCCTGGAAGCGCTCTGACTCATTTTATTGCCTTCGTGGGATCGGCGGCAGCAGCCGCTCCTCTGCTGATGAAGGCGGCCGCGGAGCCGGACGCCAGCCGTCTTCAGATCGCTGCCCTGGCCGTCTTCATTGTCAGCATGATTCTTCTGTATGCGGCCAGCACCGTCTACCACACTCTGGATATCTCAGAAAAGGTAAACCGGCTTCTGCGCAAGCTTGACCACATGATGATTTTCATTCTGATTGCCGGAACCTACACTCCCATCTGCCTGATTGTGCTGGGGAACCGGTCCGGTTTTCTTTTGCTGGCCCTGGTGTGGGCCATCGCGGCAGCCGGAATCCTCATTAACGCCTTCTGGATCAGCTGTCCCAAGTGGTTTTCTTCCCTGATCTACATCAGTATGGGCTGGGTGTGCGTAACCGCTTTCCGGGAAATTATCAGCGCGCTTCCTCCGGCAGCCTTCAGCTGGCTTTTAGCCGGAGGCATTATTTATACGGCCGGAGGCGTGATTTACGCCTTAAAGCTGCCCATTTTTAACTCCAGACACAAAAATTTCGGCTCCCATGAAATTTTCCACCTGTTTGTCATGGGCGGAAGTCTGTGCCACTATGTGGTCATGTATGCGTTTGTGGCGTAGAAGCCCTCACCTTCACATCCATGCTTCCCGACCGGAATCCCTCCAGATCCAGGGTAATATAGGTAAATCCCAGCTCTTTCAGCCGCTTTGCTATCCTCTCTCTCTTCTCCAGCACGGCGGCGAACTGCCCGGCGTCTGTCTCCAGCCTGGCCGTGTCCCCGTGGACCCGCAGGCGGACGTTGCCAGGCTTTTCCTCTGAAAACAGCTCTCTCTTTAAAAACTCCTCGCCCTCCTCAATCCGCTTCAGCAGATCGTAGTCCAGCCTGGCTCCATAGGGAAGCCTGGTGGCCATGCAGGGGGCGGAGGGGCGGGAAGCGGCGGAAATGCCGTATTTCCCTGCCAGGGCCTTCACTTCTTTCTTGGTAAGGCCGCAGGATGCCAGGGGACTTTTCACCCCCAGCTCTCTGAGGGCCGCCAGGCCGGGCCGGTACTCCTCCAAATCGTCTGCGTTCGTGCCGTCTAAGAGCAGGGAGCATCCTTTTTCTCCGGCAAATTCCTGAAGCCGGAGAAAAAGACGGCGTTTGCAGAGGTAACAGCGGTTGACCGGATTATTTCTCAGTTCCTCCTGCTCCAGCTCGTCGACTGAGAGGACAACGTGGGCGGCGTCCATCTCCTTAGCCACCTTTCTGGCGTTTTCCAAGTCGCAGACAGGATGCAGCATAGTGTCAAAGGTAACGGCCCATACCTTCGTCCCGTGCCGCCTGGCGGCGGCGCAGGCCAGCTTTAAGAGCAGGCTGCTGTCCACGCCTCCGGAAAAAGCCAGGCAGACCGGTTCCTTTCCATACTCGTCCATCACAGCTGCCAGCTGTTTTTCCTTCTCCTGCAGCTGCTGTTTCTTGTTCTGATTCGCAGTAAAATCCATGTGTCTCTCCTGCCGTCTAGTTTCTGTGTTCATGCTTTCCAACGGCCTCTTCCGCCTGGGATCTGGCCAGATGATAAACCTCTGCAAATCCCATCCCTGTCTCTCTGCTGATGCGGGCAATGCTTTCATATTCCGGATAGAAACGCTCCTCTCCCCGGAAAGAGCACACCTTGACCGCCAGTTTTCCAAGGGGCAGGTCCATCTCCTCCACACGGCGGTTCAAAACCGTCCTCTCAACCGGATAGCGGCGGATTCCGATGGTAGTTGTGTGGGAGAAGATCAGCCCTTCCATATCCTCAATCTGCGCCTTGCGGCAGAGAGTGTGGAGGACGTAGGCCGGACGGCTCTTTTTCATCACTGCCGGCGTGTACCACACATCGGCGGCTCCCTCCTCCAGCAGGCATTCCATCAGAAATCCAAGGGCCTCTCCGCTGCAGTCGTCGATATTGGTCTCAATCACATACATGGAATCCGGCTCCTGAGTTCCTGAAAATCCCGGTTCTGCCTTCCCGGGCTCCCGCTTCTGCTCTTTCTTCGTCTGCTCCTCTTCCTCTGGCACAAGAATCATGGCCCGGAGAATATTGGCGTTTTTAAAGTCCTTTGTGCCGGCTCCCACTCCGATTTTTTCGATGATATAGCGCTCCGGCAGCTCCTGCTCTGTTCTCAGGCATCCGGCGATGGCTGCCCCTGTCGGCGTCACCATCTCCCCCTCGTTGTCCGTCAGGCGCAGCGTCAGGCCGCAGGCTGCCGCAATCCCGGCTGTAGCCGGAACAGGCACTGGCATCACGCCGTGCTGGCATTTCACATACCCGCGTCCCTCAGACAGAGGAGAGACCGCCACGCGGCTGATTCCCAGATCGCGGATGCAGACGGCTGTGCCGACAATGTCCACGATGGAATCCACCGCTCCTACTTCATGAAAATGCACCTGATCCACCGGAAGCCCGTGGGCTCTGGACTCTGCCTCCGCCACCAGGCGGAACATCTCCTTCGCCAGACGGCGCGCCTCTTCATCCTCCAGACGGTCAATGATCTGGTAAATATCATGGACATTTCTATGCACATGAGAGTGGTGGTGATCGTGGCCGTGGTCATGATCGTGGGTATGGCTATGTTCTTCGTGATGGTGGTGGCCGTGATCTCCATGATGGTGGTGATCGTGATCATGGTCCTCATGATGGTCGTGATCATGGCTGTGGCCGTGCTCTTCGTGATCATGATGATGATTATGGTCATAGTGGTGGCCATGATCCTGCTCCTCCTCTTCCAGATGCACATCGAAGTCATAGGCGTCAATGCCGCATTTCTGCGTCCGGCCAAAGTGCAGGTGATATCCGCCGATTCCCAGCTTCTCAAGCTCCTCCATAAGACGCTCCCGGCTGGCGCCCAGGTCTAAAAGCGCGCCTACTGTCATATCTCCGCTGATTCCTGAATAACACTCTAAATATAAAATCTTTTCCTTCTCCATGGTCTGTTCCTCTCTGATTTCTCTTGTCCTTCTATGGTTTTCTCTGTCTGGCTTCTCCGCCTGCTTTCCCTACTCCGCCTTTCTCTCCGCCAGGCGGTTAATCTGGGCGGCCAGATATCCTGCTCCGTAGCCGTTGTCAATGTTGACCGCCGCAATCCCGTTGGCGCAGGAGTTGATCATGGTCAGCAGGGCGGACAGGCCGTGGAAACTGGCTCCGTAGCCCACCGAGGTGGGAACGGCAATCACAGGATTCTCCACCAGCCCGGCAATCACCGTTCCCAAAGCGCCTTCCATTCCCGCCACGGCAATGATGCAGTTAGCCTTTGCAAGCCGCTCTCTCTGGGCCAGCAGGCGGTGGATTCCAGCCACCCCCACATCGTAAATCCGTTCTGCGCGGCAGCCGAAAAATTCCGCTGTCCTGGCAGCCTCCTCCGCCACCGGAATATCTGCCGTTCCTCCTGTGCAGACGGCTACACACCCTATCCGCTGTCTCCTGCTCTCCGGCCTGCTGGCGGAAAGAATCCGCGATATGGGATCGTACTCAATCTGGGGAACCGCCTTCTTCACCAGCTCATACTGTTCCTTCGATGCCCGCGTCCCAAATACCTCTCCGTTTTCCTGGTACAGCTTCTTAAATATCTCCGCCAGGAACTCATCCGGCTTTCCCTGGCAGAACACCGTCTCCGGAAAACCGGAACGCAGCTTCCTGTGCAAATCCAGCTTCGCGTAGCCCAGATCCTCATAGGGCAGATTTTTAAGCTGTTTTTCCGCCTCCTCCACCGACAGGGCGCCGTCCCTCACCTGATGAAGCATTTCTTTGATATCCATATTTTTTTCCTCCATCCGTCTGTCTGCTTTCCGCTCTGTCTACCATCCTATCACCCGATGGCACACTTCCTCAAGCAGTTTTTCTGAATGACTGACAGCAATGAGACCGATATTCCTGCGCTCCAGCTCTTCCAGCAGAAACAGCCAGATTTCCTTCTGGGAAGCCAGATCAAGCATGGCCGTTATCTCGTCGGCCAGGAGAAACCTGGTTTCCTCTCCCAGAGCTCTGGCAATGCAGAACCGCTGGAGTTCTCCCCCTGACAGCTCGTCCGGATAACGCGTCAGCCATTCCTCCCTGATTCCCAGACGCTCTGTCATCTCTCCCGGCGAAACGCCGCCTTCCCGGAGAACCTCCTTCATCCTCCACCTGGGATTTACCGACTGTTCCGGGTGCTGGAATACCATCTGCACCGGACATCTTCCGCGAAAGGAGCCAAGGGGCGCGCCGTCCAGCGTTACGCTTCCCCCTTCCGGCTTCTCATAGCCGGCCAGAATTTTGCAGAGGGTCGTTTTCCCCGATCCGCTTCTGGCCATAAGGCCGATCCGTTCCCCGCTGTCCACCTCAATAGAGCAGTCCGTTAAAATCTGTCTTCCCCCTTTTTCGTAGCGAAACGAAATTCCCTCTGCTTTAAGCTTCATTCGTCTTCCTCCCAATTTCCTCTCTCCACGGTTTTCCCTGCCCCGGCACAGCGTCAAACAGACGTCTGGCATAGGGGTGGGATGGAGGCGCGGCAAGCGTTCCAAGGGGTCTTCCCGCCTCGTCTCTGTCCATCTGAAGCTCCTCCGCCACCGCTCCCTCGTAAAAAATCAAAATCCGGTCGGCTGTCTGCAGAGCCAGCTCCAGATCGTGGGTGATCACAAACACGCCCACTCCCTGATCCGCCATTTCCCGGAAATGTCCCATTACCTGAAGGGCCGCCCCGGCATCAAGCCCCGGCGTAGGCTCGTCGGCTATGACCAGCCTGGGGCGTTCCATCATAGCCCCCGCCGTCAGCACGCGCCTGGCCATTCCCCCTGACAGCTCAAAGGGATATGCGTCCGCCGTCTCCCCGGGAAGGCCATATCGCTCTAACAGTTCCTCCATCCGTTTCAAAGAAGCCAGGTCCTTTCTCCCTTTTCTAATCTGGTTTCCCGCCCGCATCAGAGGATCCAGACCGTTTACTCCCTGGGGAATCAGGGCGATCTCTCTGCCCCGGAGCGCTCTCAGATACTCCTTTGTCAGCTCCTGCCCTTGAAATTCTATGGTTCCCTCCGCCGCAGCCTGTTCTGGCAAAATTCCCATCACCGCCTGGGCAAGCAGGCTTTTTCCGGAACCGCTGGCCCCTGCCAGAGCCGTAATCTCCCCTGCGCAGATCTCCAGGCTCAAATCCCGGATCGGCTGAATCCGCCTCCTTTTAAAGCCTCTTTCCTCCTGAAAGGAAACAGAAAGATTTTTCACCGCCAGAAGCGGTTCACGTTTTTCATTCATCTCGCTTTTGTCTCCTTTCGCCAGTCCCATGTTGCACTCTTATCTCATTTATAAAACAGCTTACCGCCATATCCGGCGTTTTCCGCCCAGCTGCCTTCCCATGCTCTCAAACAGCAGAACCGTTCCTGTCAGGGCCAGGCCCGGAAAGAGGGCCAGCCACCATTTTCCAGTGATCAGATATCTCATGCTCTCCGATAAAATCATTCCCACCGACGGTTCCTCCGGGGGCAGTCCAAATCCTAGGAAGGTAATGCTGGCCTCGTGGAGGACGGCGTGGGGAAAGGTCAGGATCAGTCCTGTCATAAACTGGGAGAGCATCTGGGGCGCTATGTGCTTTCTTATAATCTGAAGCCTTGACATTCCCAGCCTGGCTGAAATCTTCACATACTGGCTTTCCCGTATCTGCAGGGCCTCCGCCCGTATCACCCTGGCCAAAGACGGCCAGTGGGTCAGGGCAATGCCCGCCGCAGCTCCTGTAAAGCCTTTTCCGCAGGCATAGGAAATGAGAATCAGCAAAAGCATATGGGGAATTCCCATAATCAGATCAATCAGCCCGGAAACCGCCCGGTCCGCCCATTTTCCCATGGCTGACGCTGTTCCCAGAACAAGGGCCGCCAGCGCACTTAAAAAGGCCGTCACAAGCCCCAGGCGGATGCTTAAAGACAGGCCGGCCAGCGTTCTGGCGAACATATCCCTGCCCAGCCAGTCTGTTCCAAACAGAAATCCGGCCTGGGGAGGCAGGTTTTTCCTGGCGAAATCAGCCGCTCCCGCCTGCTCTGAAAGCGCCGCCCCTGCCGCTGTAATAAAAAGCAGCACAGAGGCTGAAATCACAATGTTCCACAGAGGGCTGGCTGTCCTGCCCGGACGTTTCGCAGGCCGTTTTCTATATGTCCCGCTTTTTCGGCTTCTGTTCCGGCTCCTCTTATCTTTTATGCGTTTGAAAGCTTCTATCAGCTTTCCATTTTCTCTCTTCCTGTTTGTCTCTGCCCTCTTCCGCTCTTCGTGTTCTCTGTCCGCGCTCCCTCTGCTTTTGCTCCGCCTCCGATTTTCAGCCCGGAAACCGCCCATTCTCGGATCCACCGCCCGGTATAAAAGATCCGCCGTCAGATTTCCTGCAAACACGAAAACAGCGCTGATCAGGGTAATTCCCAGAAGCAGAGGCACGTCGCTTCCAAGGCCAGCCGTCACGGCGGCCTGGCCCAGCCCCGGATAGGAAAACACCTGCTCCACCAGCACAGAACCTCCGAAAATCTCGCTGATGGAGGCAAACTGCAGGGTAATGGCCGGCAGAAGCACATTTCTGAGACCGTGTCTTACCACGATCTGCATCTCGCTCTCTCCTCTGGCCCTGGCATAGAGCACATAGGGGCTTTCCATAATGTCCGCCATCTTTGCCCTGGTGTGCAGGGCAATGCTGGAAATTCCCGTCAGGCTCAGGGTCAGCGCCGGGAGAAAGGCGTGGGAAATCCGGTCGGCAATGGTCACCTGCCCTGCCTCCATTCCAATGGGAACGCCCAGGCCGATGGGAAACAGCCTCAGATGGACGGAAAAAATCAAAAGCAGCACCAGGCCGATCCAGAAGGAGGGCGTGCTGGCCGTCACCATACAGTATCCTGTAATCAGCCGATCCGGCCATTTTCCCTTAAAGGCGCCGGCCAGAATTCCGAGCATCAGACCAAAGACTCCCGACAGAACCCAGGCGGAAGCCATCAGCCACAGAGAGCTTAAAAAACGCTCTCCCACTACCTCGGCCACCGGCCTTCGGTAGAGAAGGGATGTTCCCAGATCTCCTGACAGGATGCCGGACAGCCAGGAGAGAAACCGTTCCAGGGCCGGTGTTCCCACACCCCAGTATTCCTTCAGTTCCTCCACCTGCTCCTGGCTCATGGCCCCCAGAGCCGCCTGTCCCACATTGCTCTGAAGCGGATCCACCGGAGAGAGGGAAACCAGGAAAAAGGAGGCGGCGCTGACGAGAAGCAGGAGGACAAGCATCCGAACGCATTTTCTGAGCATCCATCCGGCTGTCTGTTTCATGACGTATTTCTCCTTCTTTCTCTATTCCCAGAACCACTGATCCGCGTTGTTTACAACAGACCAGCCATGGCCATGGGGCTGAATTTTCTGCTCTCCCGTGTTGAGGCCGTCTCTCACCCAATAAAGGTGATCCACGTTTACCAGCCAGATCCAGGGCGCGTCCCCGATTCCGGAAGCTCCCGTCCCGCCATCCCACTGGGCCTTTTTCCACAGCTCATAGGACTCCTCCAGGTCTGAGCTTTCCAGGGCCTGCTCCATGTAGGTGTCCACCGTCTTGTTGGAGTACGGGGAATACCGGGCCGTTCCCAGGATCTCGTCTGTGTGGTAAATGTTGTAGAGCTCCATCGGCGTGTGGGCTCCCCAGCCCCACATCAGCGGCTGGCTGAGAGCGTCTGTGTAGGCCGTATCCCAGCCCACGCCCCTGGCAGAAGCCTGGATTCCCAGACTGGCCAGCTGGTTGGAGGTATCCATGGCAAGGGCCTGGCGGACGGAATCGTCTGCCGGATATAAAATTTCAAGCTCCGCCCTGGTTCCATCCTTTTCTCTGATTCCGTCTGCCCCCTCTGTCCATCCCGCCTCGTCCAGAAGCCTGGCCGCCTGCTCCGGGTCAAAATCCGTCTCCGCCTCCGGATTGTACCAGGGCAGCTTGTCGCACACGCTGTAAGCCGGGCTTCCGAAGCCGTTTAACACATGGTCAATCATAGCCTGGCGGTCAATGCCCAGGTTAATGGCCTGTCTCACCCGCACGTCGCTGGTAAAATCATTGCCCCGCTTCACACCATTTTCGTCTGTATAGGCCGACACGGCAGGCAGGTTGAAACCTCGGTTGTCCACGCTCTCACATGCCAGCAGGTGGTACCCTGAAACCTCCTGCTCCCCGTAGGAGGCCGCCGTGTAAGCCACGTCTGCCTGTCCCGCCAAAACAGCTGCAAAGGCCGCATCCTCCTCCATAAAGAGTACCGTCAGCTTTTTTAGCTTCGGAGCCTCCCCGTAGTAGTCAGGATTCGCCTCAAAAATCACCTGCTGCCCCTTGTCCCACTGCTTCATGACATAGCGGCCGGAACCAATAGGATGCATTCCGTAGTCCGGCCCGTAGGCGTGCTCCGGAACAATGCCTGTGGAAGCCATGGTGTAGGGCCAGATGGAATAGGGATGCTTCATATGAAAGACAACCGTATCCTCATCCTCTGCCTCCGCCCGGTCCAGCATGGTAAAATCATTGACTGAGCTGGTTTCCTTCAGGGTATTGTAGGTGAAGGCCACGTCCTCTGCAGTCAAGGGTTCTCCGTCTGTAAACACCGCGTCTGTCCTGATATCCACGGTCCAAGTCAGACCGTCCTCCGAAACGTCCATCTCTGTGGCCAGATCATAGCCGATGGTCAGATCCTCCTTTGTAACCGTGAGGGTACTCTGAATCAGCGGCTCGTGAACGTGTTCTCCGGCTCCCCATCCGTAAGCCGGATCAAATCCCGCTTCCGGCTCTGATTCTGTGGTCATTACCACCACGGCAGAAGTCTTTTCAATTTCCTGATTTCCCTCCAGCTCTGCTGTGTGGTTTCCTGCGTGTTCTATCTCCTGTCCCCCTTGCTTATGGCTGCATCCTCCAATCAAAAAGGCCGTCATTATCAGGTACAGTCCCCATGTTTTTAATTTCATTTTCCCTCTTTTCCGCCGGCTATCGGCTCTCTTGAAAAAATGCCAGAAAGGCTTTTCTCTGTACACAAAGAAAAATGCCTTCCTGGCATTGCTATATATAGCTTCTTTTTATTAGTCAGCTTTCCGTCCTCTGTCTTCTTCCCGCAGATTGGTCTGCTGTTCCCTGCTTGTGCAGAGTCTGTAAAATGAAACAAAATCCTGGAAATCTTCCTGTTCATTATAAAAGAAACAGATTTTTTCGTCAATCTATTTCCTTTCCCTTGTTTTTAATGTATTTTTTACTTTTATTTTACTTTTGTTTTATTTTCGTTAATCTTTTTTTATTTCTATTGTTCTGACAATCTATTTAATGTATAAATATGATATCATATTTTCTTCAGAAACAAAAAAGGAAAAATACCGTTTTTGAAGTTGATGTGTGTATCAAATAACAAAGGAGTGATTACTATGAATTTTGATCCAGCTACTTCTACACTGACTTTGGATCTACTTGCAACCACCGGATTTGGCTGTGTAATGGTTTATCTGGGAAAAGGCATTGTGCGCCGTGTTAAGGCATTTCAGGACTGGAGTCTTCCCGCTCCTGTTATCGGCGGTTTGATTGTCGCTTTAATCCTGAGTTTTTTAAAGAGCAGAGGAATTTTCACTGTTCAGTGGACCTCCACACTCAGCAGCCATCTGATGAACCTGTTCTTTACCTGTGTTGGTTTCGGCTTCAGCCGTACCCTGCTGGACCGCGGTAAAAAGTTCTGTGCAGGCATTGCTCTGTCTGTTCTTTTACTCGTACTCTTACAGGGAATTCTGGGAATTGCCGTAGCATCTGCTCTGGGAATGCACCCTTTAATGGGAATTCAAATTGGAACAGGCGCCCTGGCAGGCGGCGTTGGAACCACATCCGCTTTTGGACCTGTTTATGAATCCATGGGAGCAGTAGGCGCTACAGAAATCGGTGTTGCTGCAGCCACGCTCGGTATGATCATCGGAAGTTTAACAGGAGGCCCTCTGGCTGTTCTCTTAATCAAACGCCACAATCTAAAATCGGATCCAAATGAATCCGCATTCGAAGAGGACTCTGAATCTGTTTTTCCTCTGAACGCCAAAACTCTTCTTTCCTCTGTCTGCATGATTACTATCATTGCGGCCTGCGGTATTCCAATTTACTTACTGTTAAGCCAGATTCCTTACATTGAAATGCCTTATTTTATTGGATGCCTTTTTGCAGGGGCAATTGCCCGGAATGTTCTGGAAGCCCTTCATGTAGAGATTCGCCCACAGGAGGTAGAAACAATCGAACACGTTTCCCTTGATATTTTCCTTGCCATTACAATTATGACTATGGATTTAACCAAAATCGCAGGTTCTGCTGGTCCCATGCTGGCAACCCTTGTTATTGTATCCATAGCCACCCTGCTTTTTACTTACTTTATTGGTTTCCGTATGTACAAAAGCGATTACAATGCAGCATGTATGTGCGCCGGATTAATTGGCATGGGAATGGGATCTGGATCCAACGCTGTTGCCAACGAGAGAGCTGTTATGGAAAAATATGGATACTCCCATATTGCCTGGATTCTTTATCCAGCCTTTTCAGTTCTGTGTGTAGATATTTTCAACCCGCTTTTCATGTCGTTTGCCCCTGGACTGATGGGCTTCGGAGGCTGATTTCAGCCAAAAAACGGCCGGATGCCGCCCTCAAAAAGTGCGGCATCCGGCCGTTTTGCTTGCTTTACATTACGTCTGAAAAATGCGGTCTCAGTTTTCTGAAGACCTTCAGTCCCAGAAGCATTAAAATAAACGTTACTCCCCAGAAATAGAGAGTCAGCGTCGGACGCTCAAAGAACCAGTGCCCTTCCAGCATACTGTCCCGGAATCCGGTGGAAATATAGTAAAACGGATTCAGCTTAAACAGCGGCAGAAGCCACGGGTGAGCGTTAGTAAACATGGATTCATGGTACATGATAGGAGTCAGCCACATGCCAAACTGCAGACAGATGCCCACAATCTGAGCCATATCCTTAAAAAATACCTGAATCGAACTGGTCAGGTACGTCACTGCCAGCGCCAGCATCGACGCGGCGAAGGAGTAATAGAGCACCTGAACCCAGGTGATAATGGGGAAATGTCCCCCGACCAGGTAAAGTCCCACCATGATGACCAGGAAGCAGGCATGTACCATAAAGCAGGAAATCATTTTAATAATCGGCAGCATTTCCACCTGGAAAACTACCTTCTTTACCAGGTAGTGATACTCCTGCAGACAGTTGGTTCCAGTATTTAACGCCTCGCTGAAGTAGAACCAGGGCACAATTCCCGGAACCATCCAGATGACATAGGACGCTCCCGGAACAGGCGGCGGGCTCTTAAAGCCGTACTCTCCAAACAGAAAGGCGTAGATCAGAATCGTCACAAGCGGCTGGATAAACATCCAGATCACTCCAAAATAGGAGCCCACAAACCGCTTCTTAAAGTCAGCCTTGGACAGATCCCAGATCAGCTTTCTCTTTTCTATGATCCCTTTGAAAAGGGAAGTATAATACTTCATTCATTACCTCCGAATCCGTTTTCAATATCAAAACATTCAATATTAAAAACGGAAGGTATCCTTAAAGCCGCCCCACTTCTGATCCTTCTCAGAAATAATCAGCTCCATTCCCTCCTCAATCGGCCACTCTACGCCGATCTCCGGATCGTTCCAGGCCAGTCCGCCCTCGTCTCCAGGATGGTAAAAATCAGTGCATTTGTAGGCAAACTCCGCCTCGTCGGACAGCACCAGAAATCCATGGGCAAATCCTTCCGGAATGTAGAACTGCTTCTTATTCTCAGCAGACAGAACCACGCCGAACCACTTGCCGTAGGTCTCGGAATCAGCCCGCAGGTCCACAGCCACGTCGAACACCGTACCGCGGATGGCGCGGACCAGCTTTCCCTGCGGATACTGCTTCTGGTAGTGGAGTCCCCTCAGCACGCCTTTCACAGACATGGACTGATTGTCCTGGACAAATACCATGTCAAGGCCAGCCTCCTTAAAGTCATTCTGATTGTAGGTCTCTACAAAATAGCCTCTCTCATCCTTAAATACAGTGGGTTCAATCACATAAAGCCCCTTGATATCGCACGGAGTCACTTTAATCTTTCCCATCTTTTTATTCCTGCCTTTCTTCTGTTTTCTTTATTACAAGTTTCACTTCTTCATTGTCTGTTTTCAGGCTTTCCCTACTATACCACTATCCGCCCGTTCTGGCAAGAGCAGGGCAGCGGGAACGAGGCGGGCGCACAGTTACTTATTGCAGAAGAGAAAAAGTTTTCCAGCGGCTAAGCTTTTAGTGGAGCTTGGAAAACTTTTTCCTCTTCCAAACATTTTTTCCTGGCATATCCCCTTTCAGCGGACCGCCTAATCCTCCTTCTCTTTCGCCCGGTCCCTCTCCTCTTTCTCGTCGATGGCCATTTTCTGAACCAGCTCTCTGAGCCGCGTCTCCATCTGGGACTGCTTGATAGTCATGTGGAACAACTTGACAATCAGCAGGAAAATGACGAACAGGAAAATAAAGTTGGAGGTGGAATAGGTCCCCGCCAGCTCCGCCAGCACAGTGGGCACAATGGGGAATACGCTGAACAGAATCAGCATAAAGGAAAAACCAATCCAGAACAGGGAATCCTCTATCTGCAGCTTGGACTGCCTGATTTTCCGAAGAATTAATACGGTTGTCAGAACAGAAGCTACAATTAAAACAATTCTTAAAAGCAATGTCACAGTCTTCTCGCCTCCTTACCTTTCCCGCTTCCGAAAGCTCTGAATCAGCAGAATCGACAGCAGGATTTTCGCCATATAGAAAACAGACTTAACCGGCGTCAGGTAGCTGGCTCCCTGCACTCTCTCGTCCATAATCACAGGAATTTCCGCCACTCTGGCCCCCGCCTTAATCAGGTAGGACACTGTGTCCGGTTCTGGGCCGTAGTTTAATCCTCCGGCAAATTCGCGTATCATATTCTGGTTAAACATGCGGAGACCGGAGGTGGGATCCTTGATGGTTACCCCCGTTGTCAGGCGGATGGCCCACTCAATCAGGCGGCTTCCTATCATGCGCATGGAAAGCGGCTTTTTTGCCCCCACAAACCGGGATCCGATGACAATGTCGTACCCCTCCTCCATCTTTTTCATCATGGCCTCCAGGTACTCCGGGCGGTGCTGCCCGTCTCCGTCCAGCTGAACCGCGTAGCGGTAGCCCTTCTTCGCCGCATATTTAAGCCCTGCCTGAAAGCCTCCCGCCAGCCCCAGGTTGACCGGCAGATCTAAAAATTCATACCCACGAGCCCGGCAGATTTCCCCTGTCCTGTCCCTGGAACCGTCGTTGATCACAAGGTAGTCGTACTGGGGGAAGCCTTTTATCAGGCGGTCCACCACCTTCTCAATATTGCTCTCCTCGTTGTAGGCTGGTATCACAATCAGTAAATCCGACATATTGTCCTCCGTCGCTTGTATATCCCGTTATTTCTATATTCCCGGCTTATCCCAGTAGGCTTTGTTCATGGTAAGCCCCATAACCACCTTCTTCGGAAGCCTGCGGTACCGTTTTCCCAGAAAATACCCCATGTATTTAAAACCGCTGTGTACGGCCAGCTGCGGAATCAGATACCATTTTCCCTTTCTGAGCAGAAACGCCGCCGTCCTTTTTACCAGGCGGATGCCCTCTCCCTCAGAGGAAATGCCTGCAAAGACCTCCGGGTGGTCTGCCTGGGACACCGCCAGGTCAAAATTCCGCCGAAGCTGCTCTAAAGCCGTATAATTGTGGGAGTGGAACACCACGGCGTCTGCCGCGTAGGCGATCCGGTACCCCTGCTTCATGGCTCCCGCCGCGTAGATCATGTCCTCGTTGAAAATAGTCTTCTTTATGAAGCCGCCCAGCTTTCTGTAAATATCCGTCCGGTAAGCGGCACAGACATTGGAGCAGAAATACGTCTTGATTCCCAGTTCCTTCAGGTCTGCCATAGATTTTATGCGGCTGGTTTCCGGATAGTTGAAGGAGCGGGTGTAGGTTTCAATCACAGAACAGTCCTCAAATGGAAGCTGCCTGGCGTAAGCCGCCGCTATGTCCTCCCCCGCCTCCAGAGCCTTTACCAGGTTTCCCACCAGTCTGGCGTCCCCCGGGACTGCGTCGTGGGTCATGCAGATGCAGACGTCGGCGTCTGACAGGCGGATGCCCTGGTCTCTGGTGGCCCCGTGGTCAAATTCCGCTTTTGAAAGGTGGTGTATCTGAAGCTTCGGTCCCTTTCCCTCTCCTGCTGCCAAAAAGGCGGTCTCATATTCTGTGTTCCAATACTGCTCTTCTGTATTCATGATAATCACCCGGCGCAGGGGGTATTCCTGCTGGCTCAGACGTTTTAAAAGCTCCTCAAAGCTTTTTCCCGGACGGTACACCGGAATCACAGCGTCCACTGTTTTTATCGTTCCCTGTTCCATGGCTGTGTTCTCCATTCAACTTCTCTGTTTGAACTCTATTTCTCGTAGGCCCTGTAGGCCTTTTTGTAAAAATGCATGAAAAGCTTTACCATTGATTCCGGCCACATTTTCCGAAACATGGCGGTCTCGTCGTTTTTTCTCCGGTTGTCCTCAATGCACTGCTTCGTGGTAGCTCCCGGATGCACCCGGTAAAAGATCAGAGGCCTCTCGGAGCAGACAAACCGGCCGGGACGGCAGGCCAGCTGGTAGAGATTATCCCAGTCCAGGGCAAACTCAAAGTCCGACTCAAACAGCTGATCTCCTATCAGCTGTTTATTGTACGTGCAGGACGGACAGCAGACGGAGTTGCCGAATAAAAGCGCCGCCCGCTTGACTGCCTTCCTGTCAGAAAGTCCCTTAAACCGCAGGGGCAGGCGCAGCAGCTTTTTCACCAGCCAGACAGCGTTTACCAGCTGAAGCTTCGGCGCCTCCGTCTCCCGCTCCATCCGGAGAGTGGCGTAGTCGCTGCAGAATACCGTCATATCCGGGTATTTTTCATACATGGAGAACAGCGTCTCTGCATACCGCTTTTCATACCTGTCGTCCTGGTGGGCGATAGTCACCAGATCTCCGGAAGCCTTCCTGTAGGCAAACAGCCAGTCCTCCCTGATCCCGCTTTCCCCCTCCCTCACATAGAGGGGAATCCTGTATTTTTCCGCCAGCTCTTCAATATAGGGACTGGGCGTGGAGGTGCAGCAGATGATCTCCGATTTCTGCCTCTGGCAGGCCAGAGAGGCCATGCATTCCTCCAGATAGGGAGAATCGCCGTAGGCGCAGATGGCGAACGTGTGCAGTTTTCTTTCCTTCTTTTCTATCATCTCATTTCCTCCCTACAGACACAGCGCCGCCAGCACGTCCGCCGCGTAAACGGCGTAGAACACTGTTCCCGCCAGGGCCAGCACCAGCGGATAATACACAGAATTTTTCAGCTTCACCTGCACGCAGGAGGGGCTTACCGCCAGCCACACCAGAAACAGGAACGGCAGATAGTACCTTCCCTGAACGCCTTCAATATAAGTATTCCCAGGCGGGGTAAAAGCAATGTACATGGACGTCCACACCAGCACGGCGCAGGCTCCGGACAGGAGGAATATCCACAGTCTCTGGCCTTTTGTCAGGGTTTTTCCACAGGAACTCCTGGTATCTGTGAGGATAACCGCCGCGCTGGCCGCGTACAGCAGCCATGGGAAGGAAACCACACCCAGATGGCCCAGCGTTCCAAGGGCTCCCTCGCCCAGCACATAGGACGGAAAGCTGGAGAAAATATTTTTAAACAGCACCGCCGCGTAGGCCAGCGGCTGTCCCAGCACGTAGGCCATCTGGCCCGCCTCGCTGGTGGCTCCTCCCCGCAGATCTCCCGTCTCGCTGGGAGAGATGAGAACCGGCAGCACAAAGGAGGCCATCATAAGCAGAAACATGGCCGCAAAGCCGGCCCGCATCCAGTTCTTCTTTTTCTTCGTCTCAAACCGATCCGCAGGAATTAAAAAGCCCATTAAGATCAGCGGCGCATAGACGGCCTTGATCCGGCATCCCCAGAAAAACGCGCCTATGATAATGGCAAACTCCCGCCAGGACAGCCGTCTCTCCGGGTTCAGAACCGCCTCCAGAATGTAGGCGCAGGACAGGGCCGTAAAGGCTGTCACTGTCGGATCGTAGGAGTAGACGCCAGCCAGCATCATGGGAGCCGGCATCAGGCCGATGAAGGCCAGCATTCCCTTTCCCACCGGCGTTTTCCGGATAGCAAGAGCCATCGCCAGAGCGTAGATCAGCAGATTTCCCAGCCGTCCCAGCTTAAAGAGCATGGAAAACGGCAGGCGGAATATTTCTCCGGCCTTTAAAAGGGCTGCCTGGCCCAGATAGCCGGTAAACGTGGTCTTATTCAGGTCTGCGCTCCAGCGGATGGAACCGTTTCTGTAGTCTCCCGTCTGATCCAGATAGCGGTTCAGTTCTCTCTGCTCTCTGAGCCCTCCCGGCTGGTTCAGCGGCCAGGTGTCGATCCCGGCAGAAAACTCCTGAAACACAGAAGGAGATAGCTGCACCGGATCTCTGTAATGGGCGATCCAGCAGCTCTGCTCAAAATGGATTTCCTCGTCAAAGCCCACCTTGTTGGCCGGCAGGGAGAGGGAGAGCAGGAGGCCTCCTGTGAGCGCGAGGACCAGAAACCCTGCCTCCGCATGGCGTCCAATCCAGCTTCTGCAGACAATCAGAAAGATAACTGTTCCTGCAGCGCACCAGAAGAAACACAGGCGGAAGGGATTGACCGCCGCCTCTGTCACCGCCTCAAAGCCTGTGAAAGATAAGGGCATGGAGGCAAAGTCAATATAGGAAAGTCCCGGCTCATAGAGGTCTCCCCGGCTGACGGAAAGCTCAACGCAGTCTGTCTCCTTCCCCACAGGAATCCAGGCCGTCTGTATCGTCTTGGGATTTTTGTCGAGAAAAATTTCAGCGTCCCTCTCCCGAACCTCCCCGTACTCATTTTCCACATAGGCCCTGACCGTCATGTTCAGAAGACCGTCGTAATCGTAGGAACAGGCCACCTCTCCCACATACGCCCCCACGGGAATCCGTATCGTTCCGGCATCTTCCGTCAGGAGGAGGCGCTCCCCCTGATCCAGCCGAAAGCCCTCGTACTCCACCTCTGACAGAGGAATCGGGAAATTTCCTTCCTTTTCATTCTGAAAAAGAGAAAGGTTGCAGAACAGCTCCAGCAAAAGCCCGAAGAAGAATACAAACACGGTCCAGGCTCCTGCCTTTAAAAGCCGTCTTCTGCGCCCTCCTGCCCCGGAAGCTGTTTTAAATCCTGCTTTCGAATCAGTTCCTGAATCTGCCTTAACCTCTGCCTCAGGTTCTGTTTTAAGCTCTGTTTTAGAATTCATTTTCAGATCTCTCCTGGTTTCCCGGCCGCAGAATCTCCAGCTGTGCCGGGATAATCCGCTCGATATTCCTGTGCTCTAAAATCCTCTCGTAGTCCTCGATGTAGTCCACCTCGGCCCAGAAGCGTCCTCCCACATCCTGCACGTACACGTCTCTCTCCCGCGTCATCTCATACAGCACGTTCTCCCACCAGACAGAGTGCTGCTGCTCTCCGATCATCTGGTTCATCCGCTCTGTAAAGCAGGGCAGGAAAGAGGCGGAAAACCGTCCGATTCCAATGTATTCTCCTGTAATATCGTCCCCTGACAGTTCTTTTCCGTATTTTTTCAGGACGCCGTTTTCGTAGAAAAACTTGTAGTCCGCCGTCTCCTTCCTGGTCTCGTCGGCAAACATGACCGGACTCTTCTTTTCAGCCAGAATCTGGTCTAACAGAGCCTCCTCCATGTACACGTCGCCGTTCATGATCATCAGATCCTCCCCGGCCTGCGCCGCCTCCTCCACAAAGGAACCGGCAAACCAGGCGGAGGCAATACTGTTTGTCACGTCATAAAACGGGTTGACATAAAACTTCACTGAGCAGTCCTTCAGCACGTCCCGTATCACCTGGGCCCGGTAGCCCAGCACAATGCCGATCTCTGAAATCCCCCTGCTCTTTAACAGCTCCACCGTATACCGGATCAGGCAGAGTCCATTTCCAATATCCACCGTACACTTTGGTTTTCCCGACAGGTAGCGGGAAATCCTGGTTCCCCTCCCCGCAGCTAAGATTAATGCTCTCACAGAAGCCCCCTGTTCTGCATGTCTTTCAATGCGCTTATCAGGCTGTCATTGTCAGCCTCCGTCAAATGTCCCATATGGCCGACCCTGAAAATCCGGTCTGCCAGCGCCCCGCCGTTGGGGCAGACAAAAATATCGTACTCATCCTTTAAAATCTCAAAAATCCGGTAGGCGGAAACCGGCGTTTTGTCAGCTCCCTGACCAGTAGGATGAAGCGGAGTCTCCCCGAAAGACAAAGATTCCGACACAATCTCAAAGGGCAGAGATTTGATTTTCTCTCTGAAATCCTCCGCCTGGCGGCGGATTCTCTCAAGCTCCGCCGAAAGCCCCTGCTCCTCAATGCGCCTGAGCCTCCTGTTCAGCTGGATCAGCACGCTGACTGCCGGAGTGTAGGGCGTCTGCCCCCTCTCACCGTCCTTTAAGTAGTCCTTCAAATCAAAATAGATGGACCGGACCGCGTGTTCTTTCACCCGCTCAACCGCTCTCTCCCCCAGCACCAGGACAGACAGTCCCGGCGGCAGGGCTAAGGCCTTCTGAGAACCGGTGAGAACCAGATCCACGCCCCATTTTTCCATAAAGAAATCGTCGGCCAGAAAAGAGCTGATGGCGTCCACCAGAAGCACCAGGCCGTTTCTCCTGCAGAAATCGGAGATCAAATCCATGTCGTAGTACACGCCGGTGGAGGTTTCATGGACATTGACCAGGAAACCGGTAAAGTTCTTCCCCTCGTAAGCGTCCAGATGCTCTTTCTTCAAAGCCTTGCCAGACTCCAGATAAATGGTCTCGTGGGGAATCTGAAGCACCTGGCACAGCTTTTCAAATCTGGCCCCAAAGCTTCCCCCGTTCACCACCAGCACCCGGTCCTTCTCAGTAAACAGATTGAGAACCGCCGCCTCCATGGCCGCAGTTCCGGATCCGGTGAGAAACAGCGCCCGCGCCCCGTCTCCCGCTCTCACAAACCGCTTCATCAGAGTCTCGTTTTCCTTCATCAGGGCGGAAAATTCCGGAGTGCGGAAGTACGGAATCTCCTGGGCCCCCAGGCTTCGTATCTCCTCGTCCATCATCACCGGTCCAACTGCAAAATTGATCATCTTGATCCCTCCTGTTCTCCTGGCATGTTACGCGCCTTTTTCTCTCTCCGGTAGAAGAACACCGCCGTCAGGCCAAAGCAGGCCGCCAGCGCCGCCATCAAAATAAAGTAGGACAGAGCGCCTCCCAGAATGCCAGCCGCCCGCACAAAGGGGGAGGACAGGCAGACGGCCAGTACGCCTACCACCGTATAGCCGATAAAGATAAAAGGCTGTTTCTGCATAATCACAAGCGAATAGTAAAATAAGTTTACATAAGCGTTCCCCGCGCCTCCCAGAATAATGAGAAGCAGCGCCGTCCGGCAGTCCTTCAGTGCGTATCCCAGCTTGGGGTAGAGAAGGCTCAGCACCGGGATGCCTAAAAACCAGGCGGCTCCCACGGCGAACACGGTGAGGCCGGCGATAATGGCCGCCAGCTGCTTCACAACTACCAGATAGCCGGAAAACTCCCGTTTCTCCCAGGAAGCCGACAGCTTCGTAAGATACGGGCGGATGACAAAGCCAGCCACCAGGTTAATAAAGCTGGTGGGCATGAAAATAGCACCGAATACCGACATATCGCGGCTGGCCATATTGGCGTCCACCGCGTACTTGGACGCGGAAAATACATAAAAGTCAATAATAACCGAGAGAAACAGAAGAAAATTATCCCGGAACAGCCACCAGGTTTTCTGTTTCCTCACCCTCCAGTCCACGCCGGAAATACAGCCGATCACAGAGACGTTAAACAAAAGCACGCCCAGAACCTGAGCGCCAACTGCCACCAGGCAGGAAAATACCAGATTTTCTGTGGCTATCAGGCTTCCCATGAAGCAGATCACGGAAAGAAGTGTCCGGAATGTGTTGGATTTTCCCGTCAGGTACAGGCGTCCGTCTCTCTGGAATTCCGCCTCATAGGCATCGGCAAAGCCATCGATCACCTTATAGCCTACCATGAGAAATACGATGAGAGCTTTCTCCCTGGTATAGGTTCCCCCATGGGCAGCTACATACAGAAGGCCGAAGGCCAGAGCCGCCCCGCAGGTGATAAATCTCAGTCTCAGGTACTCTCCAAAGGTATACCTCTGCCTGGTATCTGTGATGTGAAAGGGGCGGATGCCGAAATAGGCCACCATAAACATATGCTGGCCAAAGGTCGTAAAGGCGAAGGTAAAATCGCCTCCCTGATCCTCCCCCACCACCTGAATCACTGCAATGGTCAGCATCATGGAGGCAAAAGCGTAGAGAAAGCTTCCGATCATGTTCCAGATCATGTTTCTCTGCTCGATATTCTCATCCGATCCGATGAGAAGGCGTCTCAGTAATTTCATCCATTCGTCTCCTCAGAAAACTGAAGCCTGTAAGGATAATGGGTTTTCCGCTTTTCCACAGGCGGCAGAACCATGTAATCGCCGTACATGCTTCGGAGCATTTCGTCCAGATTGGCTGGGAAATTCAGCATTCTGCCCTCAAACTCCAGCTTCTGCAGGGGATAGCACTTCTCCCTGTCCACTACGTTCCAGTAGGGGCTGGTGTCGGGCAGGAAGGCCATACGCCTGGTCTTCTGCTTTCGATAACGGCGGCAGGCCTGCTCGCACCGGAAGCGGATGCCCTCCGGCTTAATGGAGAGCAGTAAAAGTCCTCTGTGAACCATCCTGCAGACAGACCAGATGAGCTTCGCCTTCATCCCCTTCTGCGCCAGAGTCGGTTCCGGGATACTTCTTAAAATCAGAAGCTTACTGTAAAACCATGCCTCCCAGGACTGGATCTGGTACAGAACCGGGTTGTCCGACACGTTGTCCAGCACATATAAGTCCAGAAAGATGCCGAATGGACAGTCCACGTCCTTCATCACCTTCTCCGCAAACACAGTCCCTCTCTTCACCAGCCTGGTGGTCATCAAGGGATAGCCAGGGTAATTCTTTCCGTTTAAAACCAGATATTTGTCCCCCATGGTCTTCTGGATAATCTTGATAAATTTGTCGAAATCATGCCGCGGCATGGCGATATCAATGTCATCGTCCCAGGGGATAAAGCCCTTATGGCGGACGGCTCCGATGCCTGTGCCGGCAATTCCGAAGTATTCCAGATGGTATTTATCACAGACTGCCATAAAATCGTCCAGGATCGATAAAATCTCTCCCTGCAGACGCTTAAGCGTCTCCGGCTCATAAAATTCCGGATGTTCCATGTTATAATTCCTCCTTGGCCCGATCCAGAGCGGAGCGGATCACCTTGTCCATATCGTAGTAGCGGTACTCTGCCAGACGGCCTCCGAAAATCACCCGCTCCTCCTTCTCGGCCAGCGCTCTGTACTTCTCGTAGAGGGCCTGGTTTTTCTCGTCGTTCACTGGATAGTAGGGCTCCATGCCCGGCTTCCAGTTAACGGGATACTCCCTTGTGATCACCGTCTTTTCCTGAGTTCCGAATTCAAAATGCTTATGCTCGATAATCCTTGTGAACGGAGTCTCCCTGTCTGTATAGTTTACCACGGCCACTCCCTGGTAATTGTCTGTATTCAGAGTCTCCGTCTCAAAGCGCAGGCTTCTGTACTCCAGATTTCCGAACTGATATCCAAAATAGCCGTCAATGGTTCCCGCGTACACAATTCGTTCAGCTGCGTTCTCATACTCCTGCCTGTGTTCCAGATAGTCTACGCCAGTGCGGATCTCGCAGCCCTCAAACAGCCGTTCAATCAGAGCGTTGTAGCCGTCCACAGGTATGCCCTGATACGGATCGTTAAAGTAATTATTGTCGTAGGTATAGCGCACTGGAAGGCGGCGGATAATAAAGCCCGGAAGATCTCTGCAGTCTCTTCCCCACTGCTTTTCCGTATAGCCCTTCACCAGCTTCTCGTAGATATCCGTGCCCACCAGGCTGATGGCCTGCTCCTCCAGGTTCTTCGGCTCGCCCTGAATCACAGACCTCTGCCGCTCAATAATTTCCCTGGCCTCCTCAGGAGTGGAGATATTCCACATCCTGCTGAAGGTATTCATGTTGAAAGGCATGTTGTATATCTGCCCCTTATAATTGGCTACCGGGCTGTTGGTATACCGGTTAAACTCTGTAAACTGGTTGACAAAGTCCCATACCTCCCGGTCAGAAGTATGGAAAATGTGGGCGCCGTAGCGGTGTACCCGGATCCCTTCCGTCTCCTCGCAGTAAATATTTCCTCCGATGTGATCCCTCTTTTCCAGAACCAGGCAGGTCTTCCCCTGCTTTCTGGCCATAAAGGCGAATACCGCGCAGTACAGACCGCTCCCCACCAGAAGATAATCATATTGTTTCATTTTACCCAGCTCCTTCTCTTTTCACGATTTTCACGATTGTTCTATTTTACTATACTTGATCCGGAAAGTAAAGGCAGGAGGAATAGCCCACGAACTTGGAAGATGCAGAAGAGAAAAGTTTTCCCTGCTCCACCAAAAGCTTAGTCGCTGGAAAACTTTTCTCTCCTGCATGGCAGCACTCATGGCAGGCGGGAGTAAGAGATTCTCCTGTTCTGTAGATTATGCACGAGGAAAAATTTTCAGTGACTTTAAGTGGAACAAGAAAATTTTTCCCTCGTGCGCTACTCGTAATGGCTGTACTGATTCTTCCCCTTCTTCTTGCTCTCGTACAGGGCCTTATCTGCCTTCCTCAGCTCTTCTTTATAGTCAAAATCTTTTCCCTCTATCAGGCTGATGCCTGCGCTGCAGGACAAGGGTGCTGAATTGGCGCTCCGCAGACGCTCGAACAGCTGCGTCATTCTCCGATCCAGAATCTCCTTATCTGTCACGTCCTTGACAAATACCAGAAATTCGTCTCCTCCCAGCCTTCCAATCAAATCGTGGCTTCTGAAGGTGCTTCTCAAAATTTCTGCCAGGGATTTCAGCAGTTCGTCTCCCGTCAGGTGTCCGAACTGATCGTTCACTTTCTTAAAATCATCTAAATCCAGGATAATCAGAGTTCCTTTTCTGTCCTTCTCAGAGGTCATGAACTCCCGCACCTCGCTCTCAAAAATCTTGCGGTTGTATACGTTAGTCAGAGGATCCCGTCTGTCCGCCCTCTCCTGAGCCATCTCTCTTCTCTTTTCCGCGTCAATATTCTTCATGTACATAAGAGCGTACATGTTTTCCGTATAGCGGTCCTGGAATACGTGAAATACCAGCTTCATCCAGCACTGCTGGCCGTTTACCATACGTCTGAAGGACATTTCCTGCGTCGCGATTCCATTTTTATACATCTCTTTTATGTAATGAAGATTAATGCTGTTTTGATATGAATCCCGGTCCTCCTGGCAGACGACGCGATCGATCTGCCGCCTGATAATCTCGTCAAAGGTGTAGCCCTGCTCCTGGTTTTCTGCCTTGTAATGCTTCCAAAGCCCGCCTGACTGCATGACCTTTTCGCTCTCCACATCCACCTCCGCGTAAGCTACCGTCTCGGAGAGCAAAGCCTCATAGAAATCTGTTTTTCTCATGTACTCCAGCTCCATGGCTCTCTCCTCGTCCGCCAGATCCATCAGAACTGCTATGGTATACAAGTCCTCCGCCTTGCTGCTTAAATGTCTTGTTTTTACTTTAAACCACTTATATTCTCCGTCCTTTACCCGGAACAGCATCTCTCTGCTGTCCGGATCCTTCTTTTTGTGGACGTTTTGGAACAGCTCCCGAAATTCCCCGGCAAAGTGAGGATGTACCATCTGCGTCCGAATCCAGCTCTCCGGGAAATCCTCCTCCCGCACCTGGCTGCCGGCCAGCATGGTCCTGTCTGTGTGGAAATAAATCGCCTGCTTCTTTTCATTGTACTCGAACATCTCGCTCTTCACGCCGTCAGGCAGAAAATCAGGCCGTTCCAGCTCGCTGATGATCCGGTGGTATCCCTCCAGGCAGATCTTGTCCTCCTTGTCTGCAGCCCGGACCGTCATGCACCGGACTGTCACCTCCCCCTTCGCCGGGTGGTTCCAGGTATACTCCACCTGAATAATCTTTCCTGTGCTGATACAGTTTTCTACCGCCATATTAATGTAGTGATAGTAGCCTGCATTGATCCGGCTGTACCAGTGGGTGTAGCACTCCTCCGGCGTAATATCTTCTGTAATGCCCATAATCCTGCGCATGACTGGATCTGCGTACATCTCGCTTTTTCCTGTCTCCGGATCCAGACGGATCTCCCAGAGCCCCAGATTGGTATTATCTAAAATTTCCGCGTACTGGGAGTCGAACAGACATACTGGGAGTCGAACAGACAGCTCCGGCAGCGCCCGCTCCGGCCAAACTCTCCCTTTTCCATCAGGTAGGCCTGTCTCTGATGATCGAGGGTCTCCCACTCTTCCATATTGATGGCCATCTCCAGCCGGGCCTTCCTGCCCTGCCAGGAAATCAGCTTGTCCTTTAAAATATACCGAGAGCCGAGAAACGCATTGTTTCTCTCCCACACGTGAAATTTGCTTTTGCAGAGCTTTCCGTTGGTACAGAACTCACAGGGTTTTTCCTTGCCCTGGAGAACCTCGTAGCATTTTCTTCCCTTATAATCGTAAATGCCTGTGATTTTACGGCCCTGGGCGTTCATATAGTACAGCTCGTACGTTTCCACATCGCTGACGTAAATGATCTCGTCCATGCCCTCCGCGATGGTTCCAATCTCCTCCTGGCGGAGGTTTTCCAGCATCCTGTCCTCTGTATCGGAATCAAGGCGGCGCAGCTTCGCCTCCCGCTTCTCCCGCTTCTGATACTCTTTCGTCTCCTCGCAGATATAAATTCGCTCAAATTCCTCTTTTTTATAGGGCTTTGCAAAGAGAAAGCCCTGAAGCACGTCCGGCTTCAGCTCCTTTAGCGCCAGAAGCTCCTCCTCCGTCTCCACGCCCTCGCAGCACACCTTAATTCTGGCGCTGTGAGCCAGCTCGATCATGTTGCTGAGCAGCCGGTAATTATAGGCATTATGCTGAATACGGCTGACAAAGCAGCGATCAATCTTCGTCTCATCCACCTCAATACTCTTTAGATAGCTTAAGCTGGAATATCCTGTCCCGAAATCATCAATGGAAATCTGGATTCCATACCGCTTCCACTCATAAAAAATCTTATTAAAATAAGAATAATCCTGAAGCTGCATACTCTCCGTCACTTCCAGAGTCAGAGCCTCCCCGGGAAGATCCATCTGCTGCAGAAGCGCCAGAACCGCCTCCTCAATTCCCTTCTGGCGCAGCTGGACATAGGAGATATTCACGCTGATATGAAAATCCGGAAGCTTCTTTCTCCACTCTCTGCACTGGCTGACCGCCGTCTGAAGGACCCACATGCCGACCTCACAGATCATGCCGCTCTGCTCCAGCAGAGGGATAAACTCCCCGGGCCCCACCATTCCCCTGGACGGGGATTCATAGCGGAGCAGGGCCTCGGCCCCGTAAAGCCTGTAATCGCGGCTGTCGATCTGCGGCTGATAGCAGAGGTAAAAACCGTTGCAGCCATTGCGGACAGAGGCCCTCATCTCATCCTGCAGCGCAATTTTCTCCAGATTTTTCTGATAGTCGTCCGATGAAAAAAATACCAATGTATTTTTTCCCTCTCTTTTAGCACGGTCCAGAGCGTTCTCCGCATACTGGTAAACCTGTCCCCCGTCCATCTCGTCTCCGCAGCTGTAGATCGCCACTCCGGCGGATATGGTACAGTATTTTTCCATTTCTCTCTTTACCAAATCATAGAAGTCCAGAACGTCCTCCCTGTATTTTCCCGGGAAATTCACGGCAAAGCAGTCTCCGGCCAGACGGTACAGCTGAAGGGGCGTTTCCGAAAGATTTTCCAGCGTCTCCGTCATGGTCTTTAAAATATAGTTTCCGAATGTTCTTCCATTCTTTACGTTAATGCTCTTAAAATTGTCGATTCCCAGTACCATCAGGTAGCCGCCGCTCTGTCTGAGGCACTCTGCCATATCTTCCAGAAACTTATCGTAATTCCAAAGCCCCGTCAGGCTGTCCGTCTTCTGGCTGACCGCCAGCTCAGAAATGCTTCCCGCCAGAAAGACCGCTTTCCCCCCGTCGTCCTTCTGAACCTCGCTTTTGGCATTGATCCATACGCGGTGTCCGTCTCTGTCTGTCAGCCTGTAATTCATGGCGTGTCTGTCCTTTCGCCCTTGGGCGATTTCCTCAATCTCCTTCTGAAGCTGTCTGCGGTCTCTGTGGTGTACAATGCCTTCCCAGCACTCTAAGGGAATCCCCTCCTCTCCCGGAAGCGGAAGAGGATATTTCCCGCATATTTTATCTGCAATATGAATTCTTCTGTTCACTAAATCCAGCACATACAGGTAATCATTAGCGCTTTCTGAAAAAAAGCGGACTGTCTTTTTATATAACTGCAGTTCTTTATTTACATCCATACTCATTTCCTGCCTTTCTTCACCTCTCCATTCTATCATCCTGAAGGCAATTTCTCCATGAAAATTTTCAGCAGAAACACAAAAGAATTAAAAATTTTCTTTCTGAAAAGCCAAAAAGGATGCGGCCAGAATCAAACAGTTTCTGGAACGCATCCTCTCTTCTCAATTCTATTTTTTATGGTGCCGGCTGGGAAGTCTGAACCGGCCGGCCCCTCCTGCCCTTTAATTTTCTGTGTAGAACAGACGGTTCACCGCGCTGAAAATACCGCGGATAGAAGCTCTCGTAATATTGGAGCTGATTCCCACGCCGTAGGTAGTGCGGCCGCTCTTTACATCTAACAGGTGAATGTAGGAAGCTGCCTGAGCTCCGGAACCGGAACGCAGCGCATGCTCTGTGTAATCCAGAACGCGGATCTCCACGCCCAGAGTGTCCTCCAGGCCTCTCTGAATGGCGTCGATCGGTCCGTTTCCAACCCCTTCAAACCGCTTCTCCTGTCCATGTTCTGTATAAATCACATCTGCCACTGTAGCGAACTCGCCCTCGTCCATCTCTCTGTCCGTAATCTGGCATTTTCTGAAGTGAACCGGCTCCTTTCGCTCGATGTAATTCTTTTGGAACTCTGCAAAGATCTGCTCCGGATCCACCTCTCCCTGGGCCTCCGCAATTTTCTGAATGATGTCCGCAAATTCCTTGTGCATTCCCTTGGGAAGCTTGAAGCCGTAGAAGGTATCCATGACAAAGGCCACGCCGCCCTTGCCGGACTGGCTGTTGATGCGGACCACCGGCTCGTATTCCCTGCCGATATCGCTTGGGTCGATAGGCAGATAGGGAACCTCCCAGATGCCGTCCGTTCTCTTTGAAAGGGCCTGCATTCCCTTGCTGATAGCGTCCTGGTGAGAACCGGAAAATGCTGTAAATACCAGCTTTCCAGCGTATGGATGGCGGGGATCCACCGGCATCTTGGTACACCGCTCGCAGACGTCCACAATCTCTCTGATATTTTCAATCTCCAGCTCCGGATTAATTCCCTGGGAGAACATGTTGTAGGCAATGTTTAAGATATCCACATTTCCCGTCCGCTCGCCGTTTCCAAGAAGCGTTCCCTCCACTCTCTCAGCGCCTGCTAAAAGAGCCAGCTCTGTGGCCGCGATCCCGGTTCCTCTGTCATTGTGGGGATGGATGCTTAAAATAATGCTGTCCCTGTCCTTGAAGTGATGGTTCATCCACTCAATCTGATCTGCATAGACATTGGGCGTCGTCATCTCCACTGTGGCCGGAAGATTGATAATCATCTTCTTCTCAGGGGTGGGCTGCCATTCCTCCTGGACGGCGGTGCAGATATCAAGGGCAAAATCCAGCTCTGTGCCGGTAAAGCTCTCCGGAGAATACTCCAGGATCACCTCCCCGTCATGGGCCCGCATATATTTCTTCACCAGCCTCACGCCCTCCACGGCAATCTCCTTGATCTCCTCCCGTTCCTTGTGGAACACCACGTCTCTCTGCAGCGTGGAGGTAGAGTTATAGATGTGGACAATGGCCTTCTTCACGCCCTGAATCGCCTCGAAGGTGCGGCGGATCAGGTGTTCTCTGCACTGTGTCAGCACCTGGACTGTCACATCGTCAGGAATCATCCTGCGCTCTACCAGCTGTCTTAAAAAGTCGAACTCAATCTGGGAGGCAGCCGGAAAGCCAATCTCGATCTCCTTAAAGCCCATCTTCACCAGAAGGCGGAACATCTCCATCTTCTCTTCCACTACCATAGGCTCGATCAAAGCCTGGTTTCCGTCTCTCAGATCCACGCTGCACCAGATCGGCGCCTTCTCAATCTGGCGGCCCGGCCACTGCCTCTCCGGGAAATCCACCACGGGAACTCTCTTGTATTTCTTATAATTCAGCATATCATTTTCCTCCAATTCTCAAGCATTTCCGGTTATTTCATCTGGTTTTCACTCAAGCTTTGGAGTCGATAAACCACGCCGTAATTTTTCACTATAAAAATCGTTATCTTTTCAGGTCTAACCCCATGTCCATCATTCCTTTTCTTTCTAAAAATATGAAGCTATTATATCATATCCGCCTTTCAGACTTCAAGGCTAAGACCTATTACCGGAGAGATCTATTTCACATGGCTTTTATAAGATAGGGTTATGACTGGAAAGCAGCTGATCATAATAAGGGCAGACCGCTTCTGCGGTCTGCCCCCTGATTTACTTGCAGCTCTCGGAAAGCTCCTCGTGCTTCTTTAACAGCTCTACTGTCAGCGGCTCCGGGAAGGTCTTCGGGTAAGCGGAGCTGTTCTCCGGATTGGTCGTCTCCCCGGTATAGACGGCGTTTGGATAATAGCTCTGAAGCTCCGAACGTCCCTTTGTGATAATGCACTCCGCCATTTCCTGGGCCAATGGATTGGTCTTTTCTCCCTTATCTACAACTGCCACAGACTCTGTCAGGGAGAAGTTGCCCTCTGTCGGATCCACAAAGTCGATGGGAAGTCCCTTGGCCTTGTCGGCTACAGCCTGCTGGCGGAGTCCAAAGCCCACCGCCACCTCGCCTGCTCTTACCTTTTTCAGGGGAGCGGAGCCTGAGGTCTCGATGTGGGGCCCTGCGTTTTCGTAGATGCCTGTGAGAGTCTCTTTGGCTCCATCCTCTCCGTAAGCGTCCACCAAGGCCTGAATCAGAAGCCATGCGGTAGAAGAACTCTTTACGTCTGTGACGGAGATCAAATCTTTATATTCCGGTTTTGTCAAATCTTTGAGGCTTTCCGGCATATCCAGATGATTTTCCTTTATCATCTCCGTGTTGACGATCATGGTTCCCTCCTGGGAGGTGATGGGAGCGCAGTAATCCTTCTGCTCCTCCTGATTTAACAGCTCAAAATCAAAATTCAGCTTCTGAAACATCTGCTGTTCTTCCTGGGCGCTGTCAATGTAGAAGGTGCTGAGGGTAATCAGATCTGCTTCCATATCCGTCCCCTCCGCCATCACCTTGCCGCCCAGCTCGGAGGTGCCAAAGGTCTGGAAGATATATTTTCCCTCATACCCGTTCTGATCCAGGGTCTTTTTCATGGCCTCCACCGCCTCGTCGTCTGCGTTGGAGTAAATGACTACCTCTTCGTCCTTCTGGCCTCCCGGCCGGGAACAGCCGGTGAGCGTCATGCCTGATAAAGCTGCCGCTGCCGCCAGCGCCAGAACTGAAGTCTGTCCTGTCCTTCTTTTTGTTTTTGTCTCCTTTTTTCTGAACCGCATACAGATTCTCCCTTTTATCTTTTTATTTTTATTAATTTGAATTTTTTGAATTTTCCTGTTTATTTCACTCTTTTTTTCAGCGCCGCCAGAAGCCCTTTCACCGCCAGGTTGGTGAACAGAATCAGAAGGGACAGCACAAATACCTCGTTAAACTTCGTATAATACTGCAGCTCCTTGATTTTTGTGGTAATGACCATAGTTCTCGCTCCTGCGATGAAGATAACCGCGCTGACGGTTACCATAGCGTTTACAAAGTAATATCCGAATACCTCCAGAAGCGTAGAGGCCATGTTTGGAGTGATAATCCGCACAATGGTTTTAAACCAGCTGTCTCCCATGCGAGACGCCGTGGCCTCCCAGGAGCTGTTGAGCTTTGACAGCGAATTTTTCATCATCAGATACGGCGTCGAAAAAAAGTGTACGATATTGCAGATAATAATTAAAATCAGCGTATTCTGAAGGGGCGTGCCTGTAAAAATAAACAGAAACGCAATACCAATCACCATTCCGGGAATGGTGTTCGTCACCAGCGCAATACCGTCAATCACCGCTTTCAGCCTGCTGTTCAGACCGCTTCTGGCTGTGGCAAGAGCCGCTCCGCAGGTGACCAGAAGTCCGCCCGCCGCAGTGCAGACAGCCACAACCAGCGAATTTTGATACACATCCGTCAGGCTTCGGTCCGTCAGCGTGGAGATTACATGCTCCAGAGTGAAGGAAGTCTGATACGGCCATTCGCTGACCAGGGGAACCACGAAAATCACGGCGAATACAGAGAGAAGCCCCAGCAGGAACACCGCAGATCCTGCAAAGAACACTCCGTCCCGAAGCCTGTTTTTCCTGATTTCCACTGTGGAAATCTTCGAGTACCGGATGTTGTACTTTTCCAGCCAGCGCAGCAGGGCGATGCTGACTGCCGACGGTATCAGCATCATCATGGCCACCACGGCTCCTCTGTTAAAATCCGGCACGCTTCCCAGCATTTCATTGTAGAGAACCGTGGCCACCACATCGTACCTGCCTCCCACAGACGCCGGAATTCCATAATCCGTAAAGCACAGGAAAAAGCACTGTACCATGGAAGCTGCCAGCGTTCCCAGCAGAGGCCTTGCCACGGTCTGCAGAAAGGTCTTTAAAGGCTTATCCCCCATTACCCTCGACACCACGGAAAATTTCTTGTCAATGTAGCGCATGGTATTGAGAATCAGAAGGAACGACACCGGGAGAGTGTAAATCACATATCCGAACAGCAGTCCTCCAAAGCCGTAAATCTCAAATATCTGGCGCCCGAACAGTCTGGTGAGAAGCCCCTGTTTTCCGAAGGAATAGATAATGGCAAAACCGTATGTAATGGTCGGAAGCAGCATGGGCAGCGTCGCCAGAGTGCGGATCAGGCTCTTAAAGACTGGAGACACGTTGGTATATTGAATGGTATAGGCCAGAAAAAAGGCGATGGCGGTAGCTGTCACCGCGCTGGCAATGGACACCGCCGCGCTGTGTCCCAGCGCCGTCAGAAATCCCTTCCCGGTCAGCACGCTGACATAATTTGCGATTCCCGCTCCCGCTTCTGACGCAAAGGATTCCGCTAAAAGCCTCAGCACCGGAACGGCCAGAAAAAAGGCGAAGACCGCCACCACGGCGCAGTAAATGGTTTTTATCTCGTATTCTTTTCTGCCAGTCATTCTACACCGCCTGTTCCCTTACGCAGGCTTCAGCCCCTGCGCCCGCTTCCTGAAAGCCGCGATCCAGGCTGTCCACTGTTCTGTTGAAGAGGCGGAAAATATTTTTTCTCTTAATTTCCAGCTGGTTTAAAATGAAATCCTTCACAAACTGACTGCCTGGCTGGAACACAATCTCCTCCGGCGTTCCATACTGAGAAATGCCGCCCTGATTGACAATCAGCACTTTGTCTGACAGAGTCAGCGCCTCCTCTGGATCGTGGGTAACAATAATCGTCGTCAGATGGTAGTCTCTGGCGATCTGGCGGATTTTTTCTTTGATGGACTCCTTGATCACTCCGTCCAGAGCGCTCAGCGGCTCGTCCAGCAGAAGAATCTTGGGCTTCATTACCATCGTTCTGGCAAGAGCCGCTCTCTGCTTCTGACCGCCTGACAGCTGCTCAATCTTCTTTGCCAGGTGCTCCCGCAGTCCCAGCAGATCGATCAGCTCCTCCACCTCCTGCTTCGTGGAAATTCCCGGACGGTTTTTCAGGCCGTATGTAATATTCTGGTATACGTTCAGGTTAGGAAACAGGGCGTAATCCTGAAATACGATATTAAATCCTCTTTTCTCCATGGGAAGTCTCGTCATCTCCTGTCCGTCAAACAGAATCTGCCCCTTGTCCGCATCCGTCAGTCCCAGGATCAGATTTAACAAAGTGGTCTTTCCGCATCCGGACGGCCCCAGAATGGACACAATCTCGCCATCCTGAATCTCCAAATTGATATCGCGCAGAATCGTAACTCCGTCATAAGATTTTTTTATATGTTTCAGCTCCAGCATAACAGCATTCTCCTTTCACAACGTTTTCTCAAACGTCTCCTGTACACTGACGCTATTATAATCGGACGCAAAACAGGGAACTATCATGGTTTTGAAAAATTTTGTAAAATCAGATTAAAGAAGTGGATATGTCTGTAAAATGTCTTAAGAAGAAGGAGGAGCAGAAATCGTTCTGTTCCCCCCTCTGCAAAAATGTTCTGTTTTCCGTTCTCTCTATTGATATTTCCGCTTTATTCCGTTACGCGTTTTCTGCAGCCAGCTGGTACTCTTCTATCAGCTCTCGCATATGCTCTGCATTTTTCACTAAGATCACCTGGTCGTCTACTGCCAGGCAGGGAATTCCGGCCTGATGCTTCTCTCTGGCCTCCCTGTGGGCCTCCGAGGTATCGCGGACTCTCAGAAAGCTCTTCAGCCTGCCTACGCTCTCGCAGATATCCACGTAGAGATACTGCACGTTACTCTGGGAAAGAACCTCTTTCACCGGCGGACAGTCCGGTCAGGAGGCTGTTCCAAATAAAATAATTTTTCTCATCCTTGCGTTCTCCTTCACATTTTCCTGAAACTATCTAATTTCGATTTTTTGAAACTATCGTGTTTTTATCCTTCCTGCTTTTTATACAGCTGGTAAATCGTCTCCGCGTCCGTATCAGGCCCCTGGTTTTCAATCAGGCGGTAAAGCCTCTCGATATTTTCCGGCTTCTCCTCCAGGGCCTCCGCCGATTCCTCCAGAGTTTTCCCATGCCCCACCTTGCGCCTGAGAATTTCAATGAAAGCCAGACAATGGCCCTCTGCTTTGCCTTCTATTTTTCCCTCTATTTTTCCCTCTATCTTCCCTTCTATTTTTCCCTCTATCTTTCCTTCTATCTTTCCCTCTGCTTTGCCCTTCTGCCTTCCCTCCTCTATCTCCTCTGCAAACAGTTCTCTTAATGCATTGCACATATGCTTCGCCTCCTCATACTGCTTAGCCAGACCTTCTCCTTCCAGTATAATCAAATTTTCATATTTCAGCAATGTGATCTTAACTTAGGCAAAAACAGCAGGTTGGGCGATAACAGCGAGGCTTTCGCAGGGAGGTTCGTGCTAATTTCCGCCATCGAGCAAAACGTCTGAGCCGTAAGGCGAGTTTTTGCGAATGGCGGATAACGAATGCACGAACCGAGCAGAAAACGCAGCTAGTCGCAAAGCCTGCTGTTTTTGTCTGTTTTTCAATAACTTAAGAAAAGGGGGTATATTCCTGCGTTTATCATGACGGCACTCTTAACAGCACACGCCCAAAAAGAGAGAAGACGTTTTCCAGCGCCTTTATCTGCGCTCTGAAAACGTCTCCTCTCTTTTTCTCTTATTCCTCCGCGTGCACTGCAGAGGCTGTCAGTTTTCCGTTCTGCTCGTCGATCTGGATTACGTCCCCGGCGCGCACGCCGTCGGACAGAATCAGTCTGGCTGCCAGTGTCTCCACGTGCTTCTGCAGATACCGTTTCAGCGGCCTTGCACCGTAAACCGGATCGTAGCCGTTCTCCACAATAAACTGTTTTGCGCTGTCGGTCAGGGCAATGGACAGCTCCCTGTCGGCCAGACGCTTATTCACGTCTTCTACCAGGAGGCCGATGATGCCTCCGATATTGCCCTTTGTCAGCGGTTTGAACATGATAATCTCGTCCAGGCGGTTTAAGAACTCAGGCCTGAAATGAGCCCGCAGGTCGTTCATGGCCATATTGTCGGCCGTCTCTGTGATATTTCCATTCTCGTCAATGCCCTCTAACAGATACTGGGAACCGATATTGGAGGTCATAATCAGGATCGTATTCTTAAAATCCACCGTTTTTCCTGTGGAATCTGTAATCCGGCCGTCGTCCAGCACCTGCAGCAGCACGTTAAATACGTCTGGATGGGCCTTCTCCACCTCGTCAAAGAGGACGACAGAATAAGGCTTTCTCCTGACTGCCTCTGTCAGCTGGCCGCCCTCGTCGTAGCCGACGTATCCTGGCGGCGCTCCGATCAGTCTGGATACGGAATGCTTCTCCATATATTCGCTCATATCAATCCGCACCATGCTGTTCTCATCGTCAAACAGACTTTCCGCCAGGGCTTTGGCAAGCTCCGTCTTGCCCACTCCCGTAGGTCCTAAGAACAGGAAGGAGCCAATGGGTTTGGAAGGATCCTTGATCCCTGCCTTGGAACGGATAATAGCCTCCGTCACCTTGGTCACCGCCTCATCCTGTCCGATGACTCTCCGGTGGAGAATGTCGTCCATGTGAAGGGTTTTGCTCCTCTCGCTCTCCGTCAGCTTGGCCACCGGGATACCCGTCCATTTGGAGATAATTCTGGCAATCTCCTCCTCTGTCACGCTCTCGTGTACCAGACTCAGATCTTTATTTTTAACCCTCTCTTCCTCCTCGGCCAGCTGCTTTTTCAGCTCCGGCAGCTTTCCGTACTGAAGCTCTGCGGCCTTGTTCAGATCGTATCTCTGCTGGGCCGCCTGGATCTCGCCGTTTAAATGCTCAATCTCCTCGCGCAGCTTTGACAGCTTATCCACAGAGGCCTTCTCATTCTCCCACTGGGCCTTCTGAGCGGCAAATTCGTCTCTCAGCTCTGCCAGCTCCTTCTGGAGATCCGCCAGACGATCCTGGCTCAGGCGGTCCGTCTCCTTCTTAAGAGCCGCCTCCTCAATCTCCAGCTGCATGATACGCCTTGCCTTCTCATCCAGCTCTGTGGGCAGGGAATCTAACTCTGTCTTAATCATGGCGCAGGCCTCGTCCACCAGGTCGATGGCCTTATCCGGCAGAAAACGGTCGGAAATATACCGGTCGGACAGCACAGCCGCCGAAACCAGGGCGGAGTCTGTGATCTTCACTCCGTGGTACACCTCGTACCGATCCTTTAAGCCTCTCAAAATGGAGATAGTATCCTCCACCGTCGGCTCATCTACATGGACCGGCTGGAATCTTCTCTCCAGAGCCGGATCCTTTTCAATATATTTCCTGTACTCATCCAGCGTGGTCGCGCCGATACAGTGAAGCTCTCCTCTGGCCAGCATAGGCTTTAACATATTTCCGGCGTCCATGGAGCCTTCTGTCTTTCCGGCTCCCACAATGGTGTGAAGCTCGTCGATAAACAGGATAATCTGTCCCTCGCTCTTCTTCACTTCCTCAAGCACTGCCTTTAAACGCTCCTCAAACTCGCCTCTGTACTTGGCTCCTGCCACCAACGCGCCCATATCCAGGGCAAACAGTTTCTTGTCCTTCAGTCCCTCCGGCACGTCTCCCCGGACAATCCGCTGGGCCAAGCCCTCTACTACCGCAGTCTTGCCCACGCCAGGCTCGCCGATGAGAACCGGATTATTTTTCGTCTTTCTGGACAGAATCCGGACCACATTTCTGATTTCGCCGTCCCTGCCAATCACAGGATCCAGCTTCTGATCTCTGGCCCGCTCTACCAGGTCATAGCCATATTTTGTCAGGGTGTCATAGGTGGCTTCCGGATTGTCGCTGACGACTCTCTGATTGCCCCGTACTGTGGAGAGCGCCTGAAGAAATCCCTCTCTTGTAATGCCGTAAAGCTTAAACAGCTCCTTCACCGCACGGTTCGGCTGCTTCATCATGGATAAGAACAGATGCTCCACGGAAACGTACTCGTCTCCCATGGATTTGGCCTCGTCCTCTGCGCTCACCAGAACCTTGTTGGCGTCCTGGCTGAAGTACACCTGGCCGCCGGACACCTTCGGAAGCTTTTCAATGGCTGACTGCACCTCGTTTAAAAACTGATTTTCCTGCACCCCCATTTTTGTCAGCAGCTTGAGAATCAGGCTGTCGTCAATCGTTACCAGGCTGTATAAAAGGTGCTCCTGGTCAATCTGCTGGTTTCCGTATTCATAGGCCAGCTTCTCCGTTCTCTGGACTGCTTCCAGAGACTTCTGAGTGAATTTATTAATGTTCATAAATCGTTGTCCTCCTTCCGAACAATGATTAGATATGATTTCTTTTTGTTCTAGCCGTAATATAACACGTATTATTAGCAGTGTCAAGAGTCAAGTGCTAATTTTATTTGAAATTTTTCTCTGCTAAACAGGGCGGTCTTTATTGGAGATTATCTATCTATTGATATTATGGCGCAGCTGCTGTATTAATATAGGTAGCGTTTGGTAAAATTCTTTTCTTTTGTCTATTCTACAATATGTTTCTTGTACATTTCCCGTTTTTTTGCTGTTGGACATTGTTATAAAACCATGGTATTCTGGCTTCATCAATTTTACGTTTAAGCGTACTGCAGTGCTGAAAAACGAAAGAAAAAGGAGGGGATATTTAGTGGGAATTGTTGCATTCCTTGTTTATATTATTTTCGTTATGATCTGGTATCTGATGTTAAAGCGCAGCATCGCCGAGGCAATGCTTTTAGGTCTCGTAATCGTATGCGCCTTTAACGGAGTCGACGTGCTTCCTCAGACTTTTGCCAGCAGTCTGACAAAAGCGCTGACGCAGGACGTTATGGCTGCCATCATTCTGTTCACTGTGATGGCTTCCATTATGACGCAGACTGGTATTATCACCCGTCTTGTCAGCATTTTAAACTCTATCCTGGGACGGTTCCGCGGAGGTCCTACCTACGTGTCAGCCTGTGCCAGCGCCATGTTCGGCATGGTATCCGGCGCCAGCAGCGCCAACGCCGCTACTGTTGGTTCTATCACAATCCCGTGGATGACGGAGTCCGGCTGGCCTAAAGAGGTGGCTGCGACCATGAATACAGGAAACGCCGGCCTGGGTATCTGTATCCCGCCGTCCTCTTCCATGTTTCTGATGCTGGGACTCCCCGTTGTAGCTGGATCCGTAGCTGCCGGCGATCTCTACATCGCGCTGATGTGCGGCGGTCTCTGGAGTCTCGTTTACCGTCTGCTCCTTACCAGATACTATGTAAGCAGGTACAACATTCCTGCAGTTCCTAAGGACCGCATCGTATCTCTTTCCTCTGCCCTGAAGGAGGGCGGAACCTCTCTGACCATGTTCTTAGGAATTATCGTTCCTCTGGCAGTAATCACCGGTCCGGTCGGAAATTTTTTAAAGACTCTTCCCGCCTTCGGCGAGGACGGCGTCGACGCCATGAACATCATTATCTGGGTGCCGGTGCTCATCATGTTCATCTGCATCATAGAGGGAAGAAAGCTGCTTCCGAAAACTGCCTCCGGCTGGGGAAAGCTTCTCTCCTCCACCGCAAAGACCTGCTGCTCCTGCGGAGCCGTTTCCCTCTTTGCCATGGCCGGAAGCAACGCTTTAACTGCCACTGGCTTCGGAGACGATTTAACGGCCCTTCTGTCCGCCATGGATATGCCGAAGTTTCTCATGATCCTGATCATCGGCTTCGTCATCGCCCTGGTGGCAGGCCCGTTGAACGCTACCTCCACTACAGTCAGCCTGGGACCTGTGGCCTACTCCGCCATGGTCGCTGTGGGAGTTTCTCCTGTCACCGCAATTGTCAGCTTCCTGATTTTTGCCTCCACAGAGGGAGCTTCCCCACCAATGTCCTCCCCTATCTTCGTGTCCAGCAGTATTGCCGGCGTGGAGGACGTCAGCGTTATGTTTAAGGCTCTGATTTTCCACTATGTCATTCCGATTGTTCTGGTAGGCGCTCTCATCGCCATGGGATTCCTGCCGATTATAGGAGGTTAAGCCATGAAAAAGCTGTTAAATTACATGTTTATCGCCTGCGCTGGCCTTGCTCTTCTGCTGGCCTTCGGCTATGTGGCGGTTGAGATGGCGGCGGTTATCACCGGAAACGGCAGTCTCACCATCTGGGCGGAAAGCCACCTGGAAGCGCCTGTCTGCATCATGTGCTCCCTGACGGCCATCGTATCCTTTATCATGAGCTACGTATTCCGCTGGACCTCCGGCGACTAAATTTTCATTATCCAAAATGCCGGTGAATGGATCGGGAGTAATTCTGGAACACCATGCCTGCATCCCGGATAAAATCTCTTGCATACTCAGGAAGTGGATAATCCTTCCGATACACCAGTGAAACCGTATTTTCCGGAATTTCATTGATAACCGGAAAAACATGAAACGGTTTCCCTGTTTTTCTTTGGGCGTGGTAATTCTTCCAGCAGACCACCGGAGACAGAAGGCCCGCTCCGCTTCCTTTTCTGGCCATATCGTAAATCAGTTCCTGCTCGTCGCACTCAAAAATATACTGGGGCAGGCTGCAGGAGGAAAAAAACGCGTCGATTCCCTTTCTCAGACGGTTTCCCTGCCGCACGGTGATAAACGGCAGACGGATGAGCTGTCTCAAGTCTGCTCCCTGTTTGAAGCTGTCTAAAATCTGCTCCCACTCCTCTGGATAACAGCTTTTCAAAAGCTCCTCTGAAAAACAGCACTGCACTCTTTCTCTCGTCAGCTCGTAAATTTCCCGGTTGGCATTCTCCACCACATCCACGCCGATATACAAATCAATCTTTCCGGACTGAAGCAGATCTTCGAAGGTATTGCTGTTTCCATGAATCAGCTCGATGGAAATATTGGGATGGGAGGCGTGGTAAAAATCCCAGATCACAGGAAAAAAGGTCTTTCCCCTCAGCCTGGAAATCCCCAGCCTCAGAGTTCCTCTGTGATTCTTGCTGATATCGGAAAAGGCTCCCCGCATATTGGCCTCCGCCTGGATGATCTGTCTTCCGTAAAACGCCATCTGCTCTCCGAACATGGTCAGGCGCAGGGCGGGGCGCCTCTCAAACAGGGGAACCCCGTACTCCTCCTCCAGCCGCTTCAGATGGCTGCTCAGCGCCTGCTGGCTGATAAACAGCTTTTCCGCCGCTCTGGTGATGTTCATTTCCTCTGCCGCCGCCAGGAAATATTCAATGCTTTTCAGATTCATTTGTTCCTCCTATCACAATATATTTATTGTATTTTTTATAAAAATATAGTGTTAGACATTGTTATATTGGAATGATATCATAAATTCAGTTAAAAGAAAAGAAAAAAGGAGAAATCAAATGGATCAGCTTACATTAATGGACTGCACCTTAAGAGACGGCGGAAACGTAGTGGGCAAGGGATTTCCAGCCGATATTACAGATATGGTATTAGACGGACTGACCGCCTGCCATGTGCCGATTATTGAGCTTGGAAATTCCGGCGGTATCGGAGCTTATGAAGTGGCCGGATTTACAGACGTCTTAACAGATATGGAATACCTGGAAATCGCCAAGAAGTACATGAACCGCGGTTCTGAGCTGGGTATGTTCTTAAACGCAAAGCGCTACCGCGAGAAAAATGTGGATCTGGCTGCTGAGCACGGTCTGTCCTTCCTCCGCGTAGGAGCCGACGCTGGAGACGGAGACATTGCCCTGACAGCTATCGCTGACATGAAAAAGAGAAATCTGAAGGCATTCTATTCTGCCATGAAGGCTTACCTTCTGACTCCGGCAGAATTAGCCGAGGAGGCTAAGAAGCTGGAAGCGGCAGGCCTTGACGAGTACACCATTATGGACTCCGCCGGAACCATGCTTCCTGATCAGGCGGCCGCCTACACAGAGGCGCTGGCAGACGCTCTGTCCATCTCGGTTGCCTTCCACTGCCACAACAACCTGGGACTCTCCGCAGCCAACGCTCTGGCAGCAGCACAGAACGGAGCAAAAATCTTAGACTGCGGTCTGATGGGAATGGCCAGAAGCGCCGGAAACCTGCCTACAGAGGTATGCGTAGCTATGATGCAGCGCCACGGACAGATGATGGACGTAGATCTCTTCGGTATGCTGAACTTCATTGAGAACCGCCTGCAGCCGGCTATGGAAACTCACAACTACCACAATCCTATCACACCGACCGACCTGACTCTGGGCTTCTCAGGATGCCACTCCAGCTTCTTAAAGCTGTTCCGTCAGACAGCGGCTGAAAAGAAGGTCAACCTATTTCGCCTGATCACAGAGGTATCTGCCGTCAACCAGAAAAATCCTTCTGCACAGCTGATTGAGGAAACGGCAGACCGTCTTCTGAGCGAATAATCAGAGCAGAAATCATTCGGAGGGAAATTATCATGAAAAAAGTAATTCTTGCGGGAACCTATCCCGCTCATACCTTTGAAAAGCTTTGGGCTATGCTGCCGGAAGAGGAGTTCGAGCTGAAAGCGGTGGACACGCCGGAGGCCTACGACGCCATGACAGACGCTGAATTTATGATTCTCCGTATTTTTAAGGCGCCGCGTCCAGTCATTGAGCGCAATCCACATCTGAAAATGATTCTCCGCTGGGGCGCAGGCTTCGATTCTGTGGACATCCAGGCAGCCGGAGAGCACGGCGTATGCGTCACAAACACTCCGGGAGCCAACGCCGGAGCCGTTTCCGAGCTGGCCGTTCTCCTGATGTTAGCCGTAGGCCGCAAGCTTCTGTGCCACACAGAGAGCCTCGCCAAGGGAGAGTGGAGCAAAAATACATTTTTAAACGGTTCCTTCTGCCTGAACGGCAAAACTCTCGGCGTTATCGGAGCCGGAAATATCGGCCGTCAGGTCGCAAGAAAGGCCCAGGCCTTCGGCGCAGTGACAAACTACTACGATCCATTCCGCCTTTCTCCGGAGATGGAGGCAGAGTATCACCTCTCCTACCTTCCGCTGAAGGAGCTGCTTGCTTCCTCCGATCTGATCACGCTGCACGTGCCGCTGACAGAGGAAAACCGCCATATGATCGGAGCAGAGGAAATTGCTTCCATGAAGGATCACGCAATCCTTATCAATACCTCCCGGGGCGGTCTGGTAGACGACAAGGCGCTGGCTGAGGCCGTAGCCTCCGGAAAGCTCTTAGGAGCCGGTCTGGACGTGGTGGAGGAGGAGCCTCTTCCTGCCGGACATCCGCTCCTCACAAACCCGAATATCGTTGTAACTCCTCACATCGGAGGCGGTACAGCCGATATCGGAGACGTGATTATGCCTATGCTGGCAGAGGACATTAAGACAATGGCTGCCGGAAACCTTCCAATCCATACTGTAAATAAAGAATACTTAAACAAATAAGCAGAGAGACTGAAAACGCCCGGGAGACAAAAGAAAATGTCTCCCGGGCGTTTTTCAGTCTCTGTAAGTTTACATAAACCATCCATGAGCCAGATTAAAAATAATGCCTATCGTCAGGATCCCCGCCATACATACGAGGGCAAACAGCCACAAAAGTTTTTTCTTCACCGCCTTGCCAAGCATAATCATAGACGGAAGGCTCAGCGTCGTGACGGCCATCATAAAGCTCAGCACGGTTCCCAGCTGCGCTCCCTTTGCCAGCAGGCTCTCCGCTATGGGAATCGTTCCGAAAATATCGGCGTACATGGGAGCGCCTGCCATCACAGCCAGAACTACTCCAAACGGATTTTCTTTTCCCAGCAGCTTCTGAATCCAGACTTCAGGAATCCAGTTGTGAATGACAGCGCCCGCAGCCACCCCTGCCAAGATATAGGGAAATACCTTTTTAAGAGTTTCTCCCGCCTGAGTTCTGGCATAAATCAGGCGATCCTTTACCGTAAGCTTTGGCACAGCCAGCTCAACGGTTCCCGCATTTCTGATAAAGTCCTCCACATACGCTTCCATATGAAGCTTCTCAATCAGCGTTCCGCCTGCCGTCGCTATGGCCAGCCCTAACAGTACGTAAAAGACTGCAATTTTCACTCCAAACACACCAGTGAGGAGGGCCAGACTTCCCAAATCTACCATAGGAGAAGAGATTAAAAAGGAGAAGGTCACTCCCAGCGGCAGCCCCGCGCTTGTAAATCCCATAAACAGCGGAATCGACGAGCAGGAACAAAACGGCGTCACCGTCCCTAACAGAGCCGCCGCCAGATTGGCCCCGATTCCATGAAACCGCCCTAATATCCTCCTGCTTCGCTCAGGCGGAAAATAGCTCTGAATATAAGAAATTATAAAAATCATCACACACAAAAGCACTGTAATCTTGATTACATCGTAGAGGAAGAACTGGATGCTTCCCCCCAGGCGGGACTCCAAATCCACCCCCAGAAAGCCCAGCGCCTTTCCCACCGCCTCCTTCAGCCACTGCATTCCCAGAAGCTGATCTTGAATCCACTTTCCAGCTGCCGCTGCCATACCTTTGCTTTCCTCCCGTTTATAAAGACTTTAATATCCTGATAATCTCGTCCTTCTTCGCCGTTCTCCCCGACAGAACCAGCTTTCCGTCCACCATCAGGGAAGGCGCCGTCATCACTCCCAGCTTCACAATTTCAATTAAATCCTCCACCTTTTCAAGATCCGCGTCGATTCCCGTCTCCTTTACCGCTTCCTCTACGCAGTCGTACAGTCGTCCGCAGGTCTCGCAGCCCGCGCCGATTACCTTGATGTTCATTCTGAATCCCCTCCTTCTTTTCCCTTCCGCTTTTTTTCGTTCACGCCGCTTGTTCCTTTAATTTCTCAGCTTCATTTCCGTTCCCACCCGGGCCTCCCAGGCAGCAAAAATTTTCTTAATCACGGCAGGACCGATTTTTGAGATAAACACCAGCTGAGACAGCGTTTCCTTTTCTTCCTCTGCCTTTTTATAATCAATCAGAGAGCCTACTACGTCGATTTGTGTCCATCCCGTTTCCTTCAGCCTGCAAAAGCCCTTCACCCGGTGTACGTCAGAAGAAATCTCCTTGAGGAACTGGTTCATGCGGTCTTTTTCCACTTCCCCCTCATACTCCATGAAAATGGATTTCGGCTTTGTCTCTATCGAATTGGTCGTCTCCTCCGGCTCAGCCCAAAGGCCCGCCTTCAGCTCCTGCTCCAGCAGCGATTTTCCAAGCTCCCCTTTTACGCTGGTCAAAATTCTGCAGTCAGGATTAATTTCCCTGATCTTTTCCCGGACCTGCTCCGTCTGCTTCGGATCTGCCAGATCCGTCTTCGTCATCACTGCCAGACTGCAGTGCTTCAGCTGACGATGCGCCGACTCCTCGTCCTTCACCTGCTCTAAGAAGTTGACGGCGTCCACAAAGCAGATCACGCCTCTTAAATCATACTCATAGCCAGAGACAACCTTCGCCGCCTCCAGAATCTCCATCATATTGGACGGATCGCCCCAGCCGGAACTTTCCACAAACAGGTATTCAAAGTTTTTTGCTGCCATCTCGGCCAGAGCCTGAACGAAATTCAGTTTTAAACAGGAGCAGAAAATCGATCCCCTGTTGATTTCCGTCATCTCAATATCGCCTCTGCGCAGAATCTCTCCGTCCACTCCCAGCTTTCCGAATTCATTCTGAATGACACCGATCCTGTGATCCTTCAGCTGATCGAGAAGCCTTAAAAGCGCCGTTGTTTTTCCTGAGCCTAAAAATCCTGTCAGCACATACAGCTTTGTTTGTTCCTTTTCCATTTTCCCTCTCCCTTCCATTCTATCGCCTGCGTCCTTTCCTTCTGTCTCATTTTCTCTGTTATTCCCTATGCTTCTTCTGCCCGCTTCTTTTCCCGTCCGTCCCGGCAGCCGCAGTCTGTCAGCCCTGCAAATTCATCCGGAAGCATCAGCTTCCCCACTGCCCGGTACACCTGGTTCATCCTGTCCGCGTTCAGGGAATAGTGCGTCCATTTTCCCTCTTTTCTGAGAATGACAAGGCCTGCGCTGCACAAAAGCTTCATATCATGGGACAGAGTCGGCTGCGTAATATGAAATTCCTCCAGAATTTTGCAGGCACACAGCTCTCCGTTTGACAGCATATCTACGATTTTCAGCCGTTTAGGATCTGACAGCGCCTTAAACATCTTTGCATATTCCTCATAGTCAATCAAACCGCATTCCTCCGCTCTCCATTCAAATAGATTTTTTTCTATGTGTTGATTCTATTATAATTAACATATAGAAAAATGTCAATCTGTTTGTCAAAAAAATAAAATCTGCCGGTTTCCCGGAAACATTGGATAGCGGCCGCCCTGGTTAAGCTGAAAACGCAGAACAGAGTCCGCCTTGGCGAACTCTGTTCTGCTTATCTGCCTGCCGTCAGTCTGCCCCTTCCCTATTCGCTTCCCCGCGTTCCTCCACCAGAAACCCTCTCTGGCGGAGCATTTCCTCGATGGCGTCCAGAGTCTCCCAGCTGTCCGCGCTGACTGTGTGGTAGTGGTAGCCTGATGTGATATTGCTCAGAGGGCTGGAGCTCCCATGTTTGATGTCCTCCAGAAAGAGGGCGATCTTCCGCCTCGAGCTGATATTTAACTCCGCCTCCATGCGGCCGTAAATCCTGTGATTCACCGCCACGTCCTTCACGCAGCCGCCCATATCCACGATGGCGTTCAGCTCCTCCTCCATCTGCTCGTTCGTGTGGCGCACCTTGAATACCCGCTCCACCTGGCCTAAGCTGTTCAAAATGTAGCCTCTGTTGGTAGAAATAATGTCGTAGCCCGCGGCCCGGAGAAGGGCGATATCCTGGACAATCACCTGGCGGCTGACCTGGCAGGACGCCGCCAGACTCCGGGCCGGCACCGGAGAAGGGCTCTTCTGAATGATTTTTACAATCTCGTTTCTTCTATCTGTTCCAGTCACCGACTGCACCTCCTGCTTCCATTCCCGGAGCTGTTTTCCCGCCGTTTTCCTATTCTGTGGGCTGCTCTACCGGATGCAGATGCTTTAAGGAGATGTCGAGAATCGGAGCGGAGTGGGTGAGGGCGCCGCTGGAAATATAATCTACGCCGCAGTCAATATAGCGGGCGATATTTTCCTTTGTCACATTTCCGGAGCACTCTGTCTCCGCCCTTCCGTCAATCAGCTGAACCGCCTTCTTCATATCCTCCGGAGACATGTTGTCCAGCATAATAATGTCGGCTCCCGCCTCCACTGCCTCCTTCACCATGTCGAGGTTTTCCACCTCCACCTCAATCCGGCGCACAAAAGGAGCGTACTCTTTGGCCATGCGGACTGCGTTGGCCACTCCGCCTGCCGCTCCGATGTGGTTGTCCTTTAACATGACGCCGTCAGACAGGTTGTAGCGGTGATTGTGGCCGCCTCCTGCCCGCACCGCGTATTTCTCAAAAATACGCATGTTCGGCGTCGTCTTTCTGGTGTCTAACAGCTTTACCTTGCTTCCCTTTAAAAGCTCTGCCACAGAGTGGGTGTAGGTGGCGATTCCGCTCATTCTCTGCAGATAATTTAACGCCACTCTCTCTCCGGAAAGGAGAACCCGGATATCCCCTGTCAGCTTTCCCATCAGCTGTCCGGCCTTTATCTCGTCTCCGTCTGCACAGAAAAATTCGCACTCTGTCGCCGGGTCCAGAAGCTCAAATACCCGCTTAAACACATCCAGGCCTGCAATGATTCCGTCTTCCTTGCACAGCAGATCTACCGTTCCCTTCACTGCCTGCTTCATCACGGAATTGGTGCTCACGTCCTCGCTCGATATATCCTCCTTCAGGGCCTCCATAATCAGATGATCCGCCTGAAGCTTCATTGTAATTGAATTAAACATACCCCTGTTCTCCTTCTATCTGCAACTATTCCTATCATGTTCCTCGTTTTACTGCTCTCCCAGCTTCCGTTTCATGTCGCCTGCGGCTCTCTTGGCGAACACAAGGCTCTCCAGCAGGGAATTGCTGGCCAGACGGTTGGCTCCGTGGACGCCGTTGCAGCTGGTCTCCCCCACTGCGTAGAGGCGGTCCATGGTGGTCCGGCTCTCAGAATCCACCCAGATTCCTCCCATAAAGTAGTGCTGGGCCGGAACCACCGGAATCCACTCCTTCGTCACGTCGTAGCCCTCCTCCAGACACCGCTGACAGATATTGGGGAAATGGCTTAAAATCGTTTCCTTTGGAATCGGCTCTAAAGACAGCCATACATGATCCGTGCCGTCTGCCTCCATCTGCTTTCTGATGGCGTTTGTCACCACGTCTCTGGGGAGAAGCTCGTCCACAAACCGCTCTCCTTTCTTATTATAAAGAAGAGCTCCCTCTCCTCTCACTGACTCCGAAATCAGGAATCTCCGTCCCGGCTTTTCAGAGTAGAGAGTCGTCGGATGGATCTGAACGTAATCCAAGTGTTCTAAGCGGATGCCGTGCTTTTCGGCCACTGTCAGGGCGTCTCCCGTCAAATGGGGGTAATTGGTGGAATGCTTATACCGTCCGCCGATTCCTCCGCTGGCAAACACCGTAAACCCTGCCCGGATCTCCAGAATCTCGTCCCCACATCTGGCTGTAATGCCTGCGCATCTGCCGTTTTCCTCGATGATATCCGTCATCTCGGTAAACTCCCGGATTTCCACATTGGGGCGCTTTCTCACTGCCGCCAGGAGCTTGGAGGTAATTTCCTTTCCTGTAATGTCCTCATGGTAGAGAATCCTGGGTCTGGAGTGAGCGCCCTCTCTGGTGTAGGCCAGCTCTCCGTCCTGCTTCTCAAACTCCACGCCAAAGCCGATGAGATCCTCTATAATCTCCCTGGAGCTGCGGATCATAATGTCCACCGACTCCTTCCGGTTCTCATAATGGCCCGCTCTCATGGTGTCCTCAAAGTAGCTGTCGTAATCCTCGTCGTCTCTCAGAACACAGATTCCTCCCTGCGCCAGAAATGAATCGCTGCTCTCTGCATCTGATTTCGTAATCATGGTAATGCGCCGGTCCCTCGGCAGGTTCAGCGCCGCAAACAGGCCGGATACTCCGGTTCCTACAATCACTATGTCTGTCTCTGTCTTCATGTCTCCTCCTAAGCCCTCCGGGGGCCCTTCTCAAATCTATCCCGCCGGCAAAATCTGCCGGTTCCTGTCCGCCCTTTTCCTATTTGGCCAGACGGAGCATTTCCTCTAAAGGCTTTCCTGCCTCCTCCACCATGGACGGATCTGCCAGAACCTCATTTTCCCCTGTCTCCAATACGCGGAGAATCTTTTCCAGAGTAATCAGCTTCATATCGCCGCAGACAGGCTCTGTAGCTGTAAAGTAGAACTTCTTTCCAGGACAGCGCTTTCCTAATTCGAAGCGGACGCCGTTTTCCGTACAGATGATAAACTCCTTCGCGCCGCTTGCCTCCGCGTGGGCAATGATGCCGGAGGTACTTCCAATGTAGTCCGACTCTCTGCAGACAGCCTCGCCGCACTCCGGATGAGTCAGCACCTCTGCCTCCGGGTGCTGTTCCTTCAGGGCCTGAAGCTCCTTGAGCTTTAACTCCTCGTGAACCGGGCAGAAGCCCTCGTTAAATACGAAATGCTTCTCCGGCGCCTGCTCTGCCACGAAGCGGGCCAGGTTTCTGTCCGGGATAAAGAAAATATTTTTGTTAGGCAGAGCTTTTACGATTTTCACCGCGTTGGCGGAGGTCACGCACACGTCTGAATGACGCTTTAACTCAGCTGTGGAGTTGATGTAGCAGACAACGGCCAGATCGTCCCAGGTTTTCCGCATCTGTTCAATGGTCTCTACGGAAGCCATGTGGGCCATGGCGCAGTCTGCGGACGCGTCCGGAAGAAGCACGGTTTTCTCCGGGTTCAGAATCTTTACGCTCTCTCCCATAAAAGAAACTCCGCACATCACAATCGTCTGTGCCTCAAGTCCGACCGCCAGCTTGCTCAGGTAAAAGGAATCGCCGATGTAGTCGGCAATCTCCTGCACCTCCGGGCGCACATAGTAGTGGGCCAGGATCACCGCGTTCTTCTCCTCCTTCAGCCGTTTAATCTCCTCTGCAATATTTCTTGTCATATCTATCTCCTTCTCTTTGCTGTTCATCTGTCTTTAGCGCAATTGTGGCTATTATACTACCAGACTTTACATATGACAAGACAGTTGTATATTTTTGATATTTTCTTAACAATCTTTATCCTCTAAGCAGTTACAGAGCGATCCCCGCTGGCACCTCCTCCGCCTCCACGGCCTTTAAAAAGGCCTGGTCGTGCTCCACCAGAAGCATGGTCAGACGATTGCTGCGGATCACCTCCTCGATCTGCATCCGTGAGAACACGTCGATGTAGTTGAGTGGTTCGTCCCACACGTAGACATGGGCCTGCTGGCAGAGACTTTTCGCCAGAAGAACCTTCTTTTTCTGCCCCTCGCTGTACTGCTCCATAGGCTTATGAAACAGCTCTCTGGGAATGTCCAGCTTTCTGAGAACAGTCAAAAACAGGGAACGATCCACCTCCTGCTCCCTGGCAAAGGCCGTCAGATCTCCTCTCAGAAAGGAAGCGTCCTGGGGTACATAGGAGATTTTAAGGTCTGACGGCAGAGAGAGCTCCCCGCTTAACCGGATCAGACCGCCTGCACCTCTCTCCGGACCATCTGCCTGTGCCTCCTTAAAAGACGCCTGCGCCTCCTGAGCGGCAGTTTTCAGGATTTCCCGGATGACGGAAGATTTTCCGCTCCCGTTTCCTCCTGTCAATGCAATGCGCTGTCCCTGTTCCAGGACAAAGCTGAGCCCCTGTCCCTTCTTCCGGGCCGAAAGGCCAGATCCTGCCTCCTCTCCCGGCTGGTAAGAAAGCCTCAGATCCTGTACACGGATCAGTTCCTTTTTCCAGTGAGTCAGAGGCAGTATCTTTAAGGGCTGTTCCTCCTCCACATCCCTTAAAAGCTTCTCCTTTTCCTGGATCGCCCGCTCCTGGCGCCGTTCCAGATTCTTCCTCCTCTGCTGCATTTTCCTGGATTTTTCCCCCAGATAGCTTCTGGTTCCAATAAACTTTCCTCCCACAAAGGATCCGGTTCCGATTTTCATCCCCTCCGATCGGTCTGCCCAGGCACAGGAGGCAGCGGCGGAAGCCTGAAGACGCCCGATCTCCTTTTTCAGCTTCTCGTTCTCCTGCCGCTCAAAGGCGTCCCGGCGATCCCTGTTCTCACGCCAGACAGAAAAATTCCCCTGCACAAGCTCAACGCTCTCCCGGTTCAGAGCCATCACATGGTCAATGCACCCGTCTAAAAAACTTCTGTCGTGGGATACCAGAATGAATCCCTTCTTCCTGTTTAAATACCGGCTGACCAGCCGCCTGCCCTCTGCGTCCAGGTGGTTGGTGGGCTCGTCAATCAAAAGAAATCTCCCCTCGCGGCAGAAAAGAGCCGCTAAAAGAGCCTTCGTCTGCTCTCCTCTGCTCAGGGACGAAAAGGGGCGAAACAGCGTCTCCTCCCGAAGCTCCAGCAGATTCATCTCCCGCAGAAGCATCCAGAATTCCCCGTCCGGACAGACCTCATCCAGAACGTCTATGGTATTTTTATCAGGATCCGGAACATGATATGGAAAATATTCAAAGGGCTCGGAGGACAAAATCCTGCCCTCATATTCATATTCCCCCATAAAAAGCTTTAAAAGCGTTGTCTTTCCTTTTCCGTTTCTCCCCACAAGCCCCAGCTTCCAGTCCGTATCTATGGAAAACGACATATCTGTAAACACGTCCTCCCCGCCGTCATAGCGGAAGGATAAATTTTTTGCCTGGATCTGCGCCATCGCTCATTCCTCCTCTCAGTGATCAGGCCGGCAGAGCGTTTTTATTTCACCAGGCGTCATCTTCCTGTGAAACAAAAAAAGGATGCAGAAAATCTTCTGCATCCCTTCCATGAATACTGATATCTGAGGTCTATGCCGCCTGCATCAGCCCTTCGGCTTTTGTTTTCCGGCTTCAGCCCCGCCTGCAATCTCAAAACAGGCGCCGGAAACGGCGGTTTACCAGCTTCATATGATATTGAATCGACGAAAAGAATTCCGTATTTCTGCTCTGCCAAAAGGCGGACATTGCCGTCTGCCTTCCATGCCTTCATTCAGTTGAATTATCTGCAGAAATACATCTTCATCCTTTCATCTCCCATCTGTCTGTTTTTATGGATCCGCAAATCCATACTGTTTCAATATATCAACAGTTCTTAAAAATGTCAATCGTTTTGCGAAATTTTGTGTTCCGGCTTCCGCTCTCAATCAGCGGATCAGCTCCGCCTCTTTCACGCTCTCGTCGCCGCCTGGGCAGGAGTAGTAAACGGTCAGCTGATCTCCTGCTGCCGGCTCCTTCTCTGTCTCTGACAGCTCGTGGCCTCTGGCCACAGATACCTTCTCTCCGTCCTCTGTCTCGATGACAACCGCCTCTGAAGTTACCTCAGATACGGTTCCTGAGACACTTCCGGCTGTGAGAGTGCTGTCGCTGTCACGGCTCTCTCTCACCAGAATCACCTCTGTCTTCGTCGTATCCTCTCCGTCCGTCTCCCCGGTGTAGAACAGGGTAACGTTCATATCTAAAGTTAAGCCCTCGGAAAAGCTGGATGCAGAATTTTCCTTGGAGAAAATCAGTCCCTGGGGATACTCCTCATTCTGGATCACTATGGAGTTCATGGCGGCGTCCAATACCGTTCCTGTCATCACGGAAACTGCCCCGCTCTGATTCTCCTCTTCCGGGCTTTCTGTCTCCTCTGCCTGTGAAGCGCTCTCCTCTGTCTGGCTGACTGTGCTCTCCGGCGCAGAAGTTTCCTGCGCCTCCTTCTGCCCGCATCCTGACGCCAGGGCTGCTACCGATGCCGCCAGAAGAACAGCCGCTGCCATTTTTCCCGTCTTTTTCATATGATTGCCTCCTTTTCCTCTAAACTAACTCTAAAATCGTCCGAAGGTGTCCACTAAAAAGGCCAGATAGCCTGTTTCACTGTCTCCAAAGGCCCCCGGCTTCATTCTCCATTTCCAGTTTCCCCCTACGGTTCCCGGCGTATTCATCCTGGCGTCGTTGTCCAGCTTTAATACGTCCTGCATCTGGAAAATGGCCACGCTGGCCACAGATCCGTAGGCAGCCCGGAACACGCGGTCCGGAACCTCTTCCCTGTGGGCCGCGCCCAGATAGTCCGCAATGTACTGAAGCTCCCACCACTGCCGCTTCTCCGGCTTAAAATACCCGATCAGCGTCTCATTGTCATGGGTTCCCCCGTAAACCACGGAATTAGGCTCGTAGCAGTGGGGCAGGTGCTCGTTAAACCGGTCTCCGCTGAAGGCAAACTCAATGATCTTCATGCCCGGGTACCCGGTCTTCTGCAGAAGCTCCTTTACCTCCGGACAGAAAACGCCCAGATCCTCGGCAATGATTTTTGCCTTGCCGGCCGCCTCATTAATAGCCTTCGTAAGCTTCTCTCCAGGCCCCTTTCTCCACTCTCCCGTCCTTCCGTCCTCAGCGCCATAGGGAATGGAATAATACTGCACCACTCCGATGAAATGATCGATTCTCACCACATCGTACAGCCTGGCCGCAGCCTTCATCCTGTCTCTCCACCAGGCGAAATCCGTCTTCTCCAGAGCGTCCCAGTCATAGAGGGGATTTCCCCACAGCTGCCCTGTCTCTGAAAACGCGTCCGGCGGCACTCCCGCCACCTTTAACGGCTTTAAGGTCTCCGGATCCAGCTGGAACAGCTCCGGGTGCACCCACACATCCGCGCTGTCTAAGGCCACGTAAATGGGGATATCTCCGATGATCTGAATGCCCTTTTCATTTACATAGGCCCTCAGCTTATCCCACTGCCCGTAAAACTTAAACTGCAGGAATTTCCAGTAGTCCATCTCCTCTGAAAGCTCTGCTTTATATGCCGCTACGGCTTCCGGCTCTCTGCGGCGGATAGGCTCCTCCCAGTTCAGCCACTCCTCCTGGTTAAAATGGCCCTTCAGCGCCATGTACAGGGCGTAGTCCTCCAGCCAGCTGCTGTTCTCCCGGCAGAACGTCTCGTACTCCTTTGTCTCTCTGAAGCGGCTCCGCTCGAAAGCTTTTTTCAGGAGCGGGAACCGGTAATAGCAGACTGCGTCATACTTGACCTCGTCCTCCCTGTCGCACCAGCAGCAGGACTCGATCTCCTCCTTTGTCAGAAGTCCCTCCTCCTTCAGAACGTCTAAATCAATAAAATACGGATTGCCCGCAAAGGCGGAAAAGGACTGGTAAGGGCTGTCCCCATAGCTGGTAGGCCCCAGGGGAAGCACCTGCCAGTAGCTCTGTCTGGCCTTTACAAGCTTATCTGCAAATTCATAGGCGCAGGCTCCAAAGGTTCCGATGCCGTAGGGCGACGGAAGGCTGGAAACAGGCATTAAAATACCTGCGCCTCTCTTCAACATGGTCTTTGCCATCGCAATGCCTCCTGTTCTGTCTATTCTTTGAAGAAAAGGAAACGCAGATTAGAGCAGGCGGAAGTGAACCGCCTGACTGACCGGCTGCGTTTTCGATTCAGGCGGTTCATTTCCTCTATAGTCTACGCTTCAGAAGAGAAGAATCTCCCTTATCTCCTCATAGGAGGAAACCTCCATAGTCACGGAAACGTCTTTATCGTTGGAAAGCCCCTTCGGATTGTACCAGCAGGTGTCGACGCCTGCGTTCTCCCCTCCCCGCATATCCGAGGTGAGGGAATCGCCTATTAAAAGCATTTCCTGTCTTCTCTCCTTGGGATGTTCCACGCCGAGAAGCCGCATCTGTTCAAAGCAGTACTCGAAAAATTCTTTCTGGGGCTTCGGGCTTTTCGCCTCCTCAGAGACGAAAATTCCCTTAAAATACTGTTCCAGGCCGCTGCTTTTCAGACGCCTGTACTGCGTGTCCGCCACTCCGTTGGTGACCACGTACAGATCATACTTCCGGCTTAAATCCCGGCAGAGCTCCAGGGCCCCCGGAATGAGAATGGCGCTGTCTCCCAGCCGTTCCCTGTAAAAGGCCTCCGCCTCCCTCCCATCCGCCTGGCAGTTATGACGGGAAAAGAAAATTTCAAAGCGGCGCAGCAGCACCTCTTCCTTTTCCATTTTTCCTTCCTCAAACAGCTCCCAGCAGCTTCTGTTAATCTGATGGTACTCCTGAAGCAGGCTGTCCTTCGGCTCCATGCCGAAATGGATAAGCAGGCTCTTAAAAGCCTCCTCCTCCGAAGCGTCAAAATTTAAAAGGGTATTGTCCACGTCAAATAAGAGCGTGGTATAGCGGAGATTTCCGTTTTCTCTCATCACCCCTGATAAACCGCCTTTCCGCTGCAGATCGTCGTCTTTACCTTACCGAACATCTTTCTCCCTGTAAACGGAGAGTTGGAAGATTTAGACGCAAAGGGGCCTGCCGCAAACTCCTCCTGGTCGTCGAAAATCACCAGATCCGCCGGGCCTCCCTCTGCCAGATAGCCGCTGTCCAGGCGGTACAGTCTGGCCGGATTCAGGCACATTTTTTCAAACAGCTCCACATAGGAAAGATGTCCTTTTTTCACCAGCTCCGTCACGCACAGAGACAGAGAGGTCTCCAGGCCGATAATGCCGCTGGGCGCTTCTGTCAGAGGCTTCTCCTTCTCCTCTCTGCTGTGAGGCGCATGATCGGTGGCAATCATGTCAATGGTTCCGTCCTTTAAGGCCGCAATCAATGCCTCTCTGTCCTCCTTCGTCCTGAGAGGCGGGTTCATCTTGGCCAGAGAGCCGAACTCCAGCACAGCCGTCTCGTCCAGAGTCAGGTGGTGAGGCGTCACCTCCGCCCACACATCGGCGCCCAGCTTCTTCGCCAGAGCCACCGCCGCCACCGCGTTCTTAGAGCTGATGTGCTGAATGTTGACGCAGGCTCCTGTGTACAGAGCGATCATGCAGTCCCTTGCCACCAGAGAATCCTCCGCCACTCTGGGGGATCCGCCGATTCCAAGGGCCTCTGAAACAGCTCCCCGGTTAATGCCGTTGTTGATAATAAAGCCCGGATCTTCCTCGTGAAAGCTCAGGGGCACGTCCAGCTTTTTCGCCGTCTCCATCGCTTTCATTAAAAGCTTCACATCCATAATCGGAACGCCGTCGTCTGTAAAGCCTGCGGCGCCCTGGGCCCGCAGAGCTTCCATATCTGTCAGTTCTTTTCCCTTCATGCCCTTTGTGATGTTGGCGGCGGACAGCACGTGAATTCCTGTCTGCTCTCCCTTTTCCAGCACGTAGCGGAGCGTTTCCTCATTGTCGATCACCGGCTTTGTGTTTCCCATCATTACAACTGTGGTAAAACCGCCTGCCTTGGCCGCGGCGGCCCCCGTCTCGATGTCCTCCTTATAGGTAAGGCCCGGATCCCTGAAATGCACGTGGACGTCAATCAGCCCCGGCGCCACGATAAGCCCCGACGCGTCGATCACCTCTTCGCCTGTCTCAGAAAGCGCTTCCTGGACTTCTGAGGCTTCCGCTTTTTTTAAAATTTTTTTAATTTTCCCGTCTTTTATAATAATATCTGCAATGCCGTCAAATCCGCTTTTCGGATCGATCACCCGGCCGTTTTTTATAATCATCGCTTTCTCCACCTGTATTATTTCATCTTCTTAGGAACGACTTCCAGCCAGTAATTGTCCGGATCTGCGATAAAGTAGATACCCATGGAAGGATTCTCATAGCAGATGCAGCCCATCTCCTCATGCTTCTTGTGAGCCGCCTCCATGTCGTCCACCTCGAAAGCCAGATGGAACTCGTTGTCGCCCAGGTTGTAGCTGTCCTTCTCCCAGTCTCTTAACCATGTCAACTCCAGCTGATGGGGAGTCTCGCCGTCTCCCAGATAAACCAGGATAAAGCTGCCGTCTGCGGCCTCTTTTCTGCGCACCTCCTTCAGTCCCAGAGCTTCCTCATAGAACTTTAAGGATTTCTCCAGATCGATTACGTTGAAATTGTTGTGGGCAAATGTAAATGTCATAGCTCAAACTCCTCTCCTTCTCTTTGAATTTCCATGATGCGGTCTCTGTAGGGGCCGCTGCAGGGAAGGGCTTTCATCCGGCCGGAAACGCCGAAGTCTCCCCAGAAATGGATGGGGAATACTGCCTTCGCCTCCACCTTTTTAAGGAAGTCGTCCATTCCCAGATAAAACCACTGTTCCTGTCTGGGATCCAGGGGGATAAAAGCCGCGTCCGCTCCCTCCGGGTGGTCTGCGGCGATTTTTTCCACCTCCCGCCTGTAATTGGCGGCCATATTGTGGTTCCAGGCCTTGTCCTCGCCCTCCCACCACCAGTTGTTCAAATCTCCCGCGTGGTAGAGTTCCAGGCCTTCCAGGCTGACCCAGAAGGCGCAGCCCTCGTCCGTAGACTTGTAGGTCTGGATTTTCAGTTCTCCAAGCTCCAGCGTCTGTCCCGGCTTCACGAAATGAATCAGAGGCAGGGCCTCCTTGGGGATCCTTCTCCCCTTAATATCGTTTGACAGAATGTAGGAAACGCCTTCTCTCTCCCGGAACCGCTCAAAAATCACAGGACTGTAGTGATCCTCGTGAAAATGGCTGGCAAATACGAACAGCGGCTTTCCCGGATCAAAGTCCGGCAGCTCTCCCTTAAAATAGTCAAACAGCAGAATGCTGTGTTCCGTCTCCACGGAAACCGCGCTGTGGTGAATATAAGTAACCTTCATATCTTTTCTCTGCCTTTATCTGAATTGTTTCCCGCAGCCTGATTATTCTCCTTTAGAAGCGTTCTTTTTCTGCTCTGCCTTGGCTAAAAACTTCTCGTTTCCAATGATAAACCGCTCGTGGGTTCCCTCACCGATCACTCCGGCTTCATCATAACAGGTTACGTGGAACACCAGGCGTCTTCTGTCCACCTCAGTCAGCTCGCTCTCGCACCACACCTTCATGCCCAGTGGAGTCGCCGCGCTGTGGGAGATATTTAAGCTGGTTCCTACAGTTCCCTCGCCCTCGTTCAGGTACGGAGCCACGCTCTTCCAGGAGGTCTGCTCCATCAGAGCCACCATAGCCGGAGTGGCAAATACAGGAAGCAGGCCGCTTCCCACTGCGGCTGCTGAATTTGCCTCTGTTACCATTACTTCTTCTCTTCCCTTGATTCCTGCTTCTAACATATGTTTTACCTCTTTTCTGAAATTTTGCATCTATAAATAAAAAATACTTTATAGTTTTCTTCCGCACTGGGGGCAGTAAGAAAAATCCTCTGAGAGCCTGCAGCCGCAGTCCGGGCAGATTCCCTCCCCGGCGGGATTTCCCGTTCCTCTCTGCACAAGAGACAGATCGCTCTCTCCGATATCTGCGGCCTGTCCCCTCAAAATTTTCATCCCTGTCTCGCGGTTCAGCTCATACACAGAGCCGCAGCAGGTCATTTTTACATAAAATTTCCTGTTCCATTTAAACAGCGGGATGAAAAAGAAACTGAAATACGTGTAGGTCATGAAGACCTGGTATCTTCCATAGCCGCCGCAGACGCTGCAGATCACAGTTTTCAAATATTCCAGCTGCTTCACGGCGGAGCTGATTCCTCCAATAAAAATCATAGGCTGTTCCTCTTTTCTGAACTCAGTATACAAAATCACAGGCGTTTTCGCAACTGATTTGGCAATATTGACCGAATAGTCTAAATATGCTATGATCGTGGCTGAAAGGCCGCAGCTTCGCCTGAAAGAAGGGCTGACGGCCGCAGAAGCAAATAAGAAGAACCGCCGAGGTAATATATGAAACGAGAAGAAAAAAATCAGCAGATGAGACGGCGCATTATGGACAGCGCCCTGGCAGAGTTTTCCGGGCAGGGCTACGGGGCCAGCTCCGTCAATAACATCTGCTCCGCCCAGGGAATTTCCAAGGGCATTATCTACCACTATTTTAAGACAAAGGACGAGCTGTTTTTAGCCTGCGTGGAGGAGTGCTTTTCTCTCCTCACCGCATATCTCTCGGAGAGAATGCAGCAGGGGGAGGGAACGGCCAGGGAACACCTGGAGCAGTATTTTACATGCAGAATGGCCTTTTTCGCCTCCCATCCCATATACCAGAGACTTTTCTGCGAAGCCATCGTTTCGCCGCCGGAGCACCTGAGCGCGGAGATTCAGAACTGCAGAAGGGAGTTTGACGCCTTAAATATCGGGATTTTAGAGCAGATCCTGGCCCAGCTTCCGCTGCGGAAGGATCATACGCAAGCAGAAATTATTGAAATATTCCGCCAGTTTCAGGATTTCATCAATGCCCGGTATTCTGCCGCTGATCTGCAGGGATCGGAATTTGAGCTTCACGAAAGTCAGTGCCGGAAGGCGCTGAATATTCTGCTGTTCGGCATCATTGACCACTCTGTCTCAGAATAGCGGAAGTTGACGCTGTTTCATAAAATAAATCTGCACCAAGGAGGAACCATAATTAGGATAAAAAGTATGTTCTCCTATGAAAATTGACATTATTCCATTTGTCTTGTATAGTAACTGTAAGATAAATGCTCAAAGCCGTCTTGCCCGGGCAAGGCGGCTTTCTTTTTTCCGGGCAGCCAGGAGAGACTGTCCGCACCTTTATAATTACTGCGATAAACGAGGAAATCTGCCTATGATAAAACCCATCTTAAAACCATTTACCTGCATGGATCTGCGCCAGATCGCAGACTCCGGCCAGTGCTTCCGAATGACGGAACTCTCCGATGTTCCGGGACGCTTCTCTGTGATCAGCCAGGAGCGCTATCTGGAAATCGAGCAGCTGGAGTGTGACTGGAAGCAGACAGATGAGACGCGCTTCGAGGCAAAAACCTTTGCCTTTTACTGCAAAGAGGAGGAGCTTTCCTTCTGGGAACGGTATTTCGATCTGGATCAGGATTACGAAGCCTACATAAGCTCTGTCAGGAAACGTGATTCCTACCTGCAGCATGCCGCCCAGGCCGGAAGCGGCATTCGGATTTTAAATCAGGATCCCTGGGAAATGATTCTGACCTTCGTTATCTCCCAGCAGAAAACCATTCCCAAAATCAGGGAAGCTGTGGAGGCGCTGAGCCGCCGGTTCGGCACAGAGCACAGGACTGCCGTCCTGCGGGGCAGCCAGGAAAAAGAAATCACATGGCACAGCTTCCCCACCCCCGGCCAGCTGGCCGAAGTCTCCGAGGAGATGCTTCGCGCCTTAAAGCTTGGCTACCGGGCCAAATACATTGCCCGCCTCTGCCAGGATGCGGCGAAGGGAAGGCTGAACCTGGACGCCCTCAAAACCATGGGCTATGAGGAGGCCATGGCATATCTCAAGAGTTTCTATGGAATTGGGGAAAAGGTGGCCAACTGTATCTGCCTGTTCGGCCTCCACCACATTGAGGCCTTCCCGGTAGATACCTGGATCGAACAGATTTTAATGCAGGAATACTACAGAAAAAAGAAGAAAAAATACGACGCCCTTCCCAAAAGCCGCCTTTACAGCGAAATCATCCATGATTATTTCGGCATGTATCAGGGCTATGCAGGCGTCATGCAGCAGTATATTTTTTATTATGAGAGGGTGCAGAGGGGGAAGGTAAGGTAAGAAAGCCTTGAAACGCCAGCCCCCCGCCGCAGTTCACATGCGGCGGGGGGCTGGCGTTCATTTTCATTTTTCTTGGATTTCCTGTCTCTTTTACAGAATATCTGCCTCTCAGCAGACTGAAAAGGTCTAGTGGAAGTAGCCGTAGTCGAAGGTGCTGGTAATGCTCTCCTTCAGAGCGCCGTCCATGTAGGCCTTAGATTTTACCTCAATCCTGTAGCTGTAGCCCTCTACCACATAGTAGGTTTTCTCCATCATCACAACATGCGGAGTATCTGCATCAGATTCCTCTGACCAAGATTTTACTGTTTTCCAAGAGCTATTTTCAAATCTCTGCAAATTACATGTTACTTTTACTTTGTCTACCTTACTTTTATTAGCAGAAACGGTAGCCATAGCAGTCGCTTTTCCGCTGCTGCTGATATCCAAATCGCCTACGACTGTTGTGAAATAGGACCATCTGGGATCCACCCGCTTCTGCGGTCCTGCAAAGGCAGTCATCGTCATACTCAGAATGGCTGCGATCACTAAAAGTAACTGTGCTGCTGTTTTTTTGTGTTTCATGGTAATACCTCCATCTTTCTTTTTATATATAACACGATGGAAATCTCCCCTGTAGTGCAGCTTTTAATAAAAATTTTTATTTTTTAATTCGATCGCTTGAATTTTTACGCTTTCCAGCACTTTTTCCTCCTCCAGAGCGGAAATATTTCCCACCACGCCGAACTGGCCGGCTGTGCTTCGAACCACCGTCTGGCTGTAGTCATCTTTCTGGTACAGCATCCCCTGCCTCCCATTGATCTCCACCTCTGTCTCTACCAGATCCTCTGTATCCACCTGAGAATTGTGCGGCTCCTTGTAGTAGTAAAAATCGTACCACTGTCCTTGCTCTGATTCATATGAAATCAAGCATTCTCCTTTTTTTTCTTTTACAGCAACCACATAAAACCCCTTCACCGTATACTCCGGCTCATACTCCTGAAAGTGTTCTGTCACGCCCTTCCTGTCGTCTTTCTCTACCAGAAGCTCGCTGTAGGTCTCCCGCACCTCCGTAAAAAAGTTCAGCACAGGAGTGCGGAAGGCCGAGGAGGTAAAGCCCATATACACGCTGACAGCGAGGCAGGCTGCCAGGCCTGCGGCCGCCTTCCTCATCCGGCGGCGGCGTTTTTTCTTCTTCTCCTGCAGGGCGGCCATTTTAAAGAGCTGTTCCATCCTCTCCTCATGCTGTCTGGAAAACACATGAGCTGTGCCGCTCTGCGCGCCTTTATTTCCTTTCCCGTTCTCCCGGCGTTCACAGCTTTCAAATTCCTTCAGCTCCTCGTCCTGTTCCAGCTGCTCTAAAAGGGCCAGCGTCAGGAGCATTTTATCTCTTTTTTCTCTTGTCTTCACACGCCTTCCTCCCTCTCCTTTATAATCTTTCCAAGCTTCCCTCTGGCCCTTTGAAGCCGCGAATTGACGGTAAACTGGCTGAGATTTAAGAGCTCTCCTATCTCCTTTGACGACAGTTCATTAATATAATAAAGTCTCAGCACATCTTTATACTTCTGATCCAGCTGGCTGATGGCGGCCGCCAGATCCGTCACAGATACCCGATCAAAGAAAATCTCCTCTGTGCTGGGCGCAAACGGCGCAATCTCCATTTCGATTTCCTCGCTGGAAATCGGCTGCTTCTGTCTCTTTCTGTACATATCAATCGCTGTGTTCCTGGTAATGGTCATCAGAAAATTTTTCGTTCTGATGTCGCTCATCTCCTCCGCTGTCACCCGGTCAAGATTTCTGATTACCTTAATCAGGGACAGCTGAACTGCGTCTTCCGCATCCTCCGCCTGATTCAATATCTTATAGGCCGCCGCATACATGGAACCGCTGTAAAGCGCGTACAAGGCCTGAAATTTTGACAGTTCGCCTGGTTCTTTGAGCATTGAAGTAAGAATTATCATGATCCTTTTGTTCTTTCCTCTGTATTTCTTGAAATTTCATACACGGGCAGGAATTCCCCTCCCCTGCATCTGTTACCGCATATCCTGCCCTACATCAAAAGGGCGCTGCAATCCAGCCTTTTGTGTCCTCCAAGCCGTCCTGCAGCGCCTTTGATGCTTCTATCGTTCTCTTTTCCTATTTCTGCAAATCTTTTGTTCCTATAAATCTCCCGTTTCCCGGAATCTTCTGTAATGATGCGTCTTTTTTGCCTCGTCCAGCTGGGCCAGCATGGACGGGATATCTTCATTCAGGTTTCCCGCCAGAACGACATAGTTGGAAGCGTGGTTCGTGCGGAACACAGTTCCAGGGGAATCCACATGCTCCAGGAAAATTTTCATTTCATCCACAATCTCGTCTGCCGTAATCCGCTCAAACCGCCCTGTCACCACGTCGTCGTACATGGGTGTGCCCTCGTAAAGGCGGAGCGTCAAAAAGGACGCGTACTCCGGATTCATGGCCGAGATAAGATCCGCGCAGGAGCGGGCGTGCTCCTCCACCTTGTTCCGTCCGCCAAGCCCGGAAATCAGAGTCACCGACGTCTGGATGCCGCAGCGCTTTAGCTTCTGTCCTGCCGCCTTTAACTCTTCTGCCGTCACTCCCTTGCAGATAGATGCGAGAATTTCGTCGTCCCCCGACTCTGCGCCCACATAGACGATTCCAAGCCCCGCTTTCTGAAGGCTTTTAAGCTCCTCCTCGCTCTTTCTCAAAATATCCTGGGCCGTTCCGTAGGACGCCACGCGGGTGCAGTTGGGAAACAGCTCCCTCACTGCCTTTAAAATCTCCAGAAGCTTCTCTGTCTGAAGCACCAGGGCGTCTCCGTCTGCCAGAAATACCTTCTGGACATAGGCCCCGTAGCTGTCGTGGGCCTCTTTCAGGTCCTCCATGATCTCCTCCATGCTTCTGACGCGGAAATCCTTGGCTTTGTACATGTTGCAGAAGGTGCAGGTATTGTGGGCGCAGCCGATGGTCACCTGTACAATTAAGCTTCTTGCCTCGCTGGGCGGACGGTAAACAATTCCTTCATATCTCATCGCAATTCTTCTCCTTTTTCTGTATGATCAGCCGGTTTTTCGGCTGTTTCTATCTCTTCCTGTTTATACCAGTCTGGAAAATCCTCCCCTGCCTGAAGAGTTAGGGAATTGTGATCCTTTCCTGTATCCTTTATCATGGCCTGAAGGTTTTCATACCATTCTGAGGTTCCCAGATACCGGTTCCAGTAAAAATACATCTGATTTTCTTTTACATCTCTGCGGTTCACAGCCGTTCCCGCGCAGTAAGCGCTGTTGATCTGGCCGTACAGCTTGGCCATGTGGAATTTCCTGTCGTTCGGAATGGCGCTTAACGCGCCGTAAACCTGGTTCTGAACCGTTTCTATGAGGAAATCGCCGCTGTACTGAGGGAAATTCAGCAGATTTTCGTCTGTTATTCCCTGAGACGCCGCCCATCCGGCCACATCCACCGGACAGGTCTCATACTGAACGCTTCCGTCCTCCTGCCACCGAAGCTCCCCGTACTGGCAGGGCGGAATCACCATGGAATCCGACACAATCTCATAGATTCCATAAGATTCCTCTGCCTGGGAGGGACCGCCGTTCCCATGTTTTTTCACTCTCTGGAGATGGAGATGGCCGCTTATGTAAACGGGGAGGCCGTACTGCTCCAGCAGATCGATCACCTGGACTGCATTTTCCAGGGTGCAGTCCTCCGGGTACAGAGTGCTCTCCTTCAAAAGATTGTGGTGGGCAACGGGAATCACCATGACCTGCTCCTCTCTGGCCCTTTCAAGCCACTTCTCCATCCACAGAAGCGTCTCCTTCCGGATTCTTCCTCCAATTTTGTTCTCCGGATCGTACTGGCAGGAGTCAAGCATTATCAGCCAGTACCTCTCGTCGGCCTGATAAATGTAGCTCAGGGAGTTTCCGTCCCGATCCATGGCTTCGTCATAGCCGAATTCCCGGTAAATGGAATAAAATTCTTCGGCGTTAATATTGTCGGCCTTCTTTTTTTCCGTTCCTTCAAAGGAGGCTGCCGACGGATGGTTAATATCGTGATTTCCTGGAATGACGACCACGGGAACTCCCTGGCTCTCCAGAAGGCGCAGCTTTTTCGCCAGCTCTTCATGGTTGACTTTCTCCCCGTTCTGTGTCAAATCGCCGCTCAGTATCAGCGCGTCCGGCTGTTTTCCCGCCGTTTCCGCCAGAAATGCGTCTGTGATGGAATCCACATATTCCACCACCTTTCCGTCGTCGTTTCTCACAAAATTCTGGAACGCCTCCCCAAAATCTGTCATCAGAGGCGACTGATAATGGAGATCTGACGCAATGATAAAATAGGGCGGTTCATAGGGCGGCTCCTCCGGTTCTTCCCCTTCCTTCTGCCCGGATCCGTTCTTGCTGAAGGCCGGAACACTGTCCGCCTCCCCATTTTCCTCCTTCTCTGCTCCGCTTTCCGTCTCATTTTCAGGCCTTGAAACATCCGCCTCCCCGCTCTCCTCCTGCGGCTTTGAAAGCTCCGGCAGAGTCTCAGCCAGCGTCCCGCTCTCAGGCAGGCGGTTCCACGGCCTGCCCCCTCCCGGCAGGAAACGGACCACCAGAAATACTGCGGCCGTCAAAACAGCAATCTCCGCCAGATAAAGCAGAATCTTCACTGCCTGCTGTCTGTCCTTCTCCGGCTTCATGCTTCCGCCTCTTCCATGATTTTCTTTCATTCTCCCACTCTGCTATCCTCTTTCCTCCAGCCGGTTCAGGCGCTCTAAAATACCGCTCTCCTGATCCTCAAACAGAAGACGTCTGTTATATTCATAGTACCGTCCGCACTCATGCTCCCGCAGGAATCCGACGCCGCTTCGGCTGGCTGTCAGCCCGGTGACAAACAGAACCATCTCCTGGCTGTCTCCAAACGCCGCCTCCAAAAAGTCAAAGCCTCTCTCCAGCTTCTGAAGAGTTTCGTCGCAGAAGCTCTCATACGCTTCCCGATCCTTTAGAAACAGCTCCCGGACCCGTTCAAATCCCGCTTCAAACTCTGTCCCGCCTTCCTTTTTGAGAATGCCCGCGTACTTCTCCAGGCGCTCCGCCGCTGAACGCATCAAATATTCCTGTTCCCGGTCAATCAGTCCGGCCTTCCGCTGCTTTTCGGCCTCCTCGTCCAGTTCCCTGGCCAGGCGTTCCAGAAGGGACAGATCTCTTGCGTCTCTTATTTCCTTCAGCCTGCCAAACAGAAGAGAAATCATCTCCTCCCGCTTTCCGGCCTCCCTGAATTCTCCATTCAAGTGAGAAAGAATCAGATTCACCACGCTGAACCGCTCGTCGAAGGCGGCTCTGGAAGCGCGGCTGATCACAGCTTCAGACACCGTTCCCGACAGAATCGCCCCGATCTGATACTCAGACTGATATTTATAGTAGAGCTCCAGATAAGCGGCAAAATCCTTGGCAATCCTGGGATTTTCAATATACTGCGCCGTTACCTCCCTGTCAACCGTCTTTCCCAGCTTTTCATAGACCTCGATCAGGCGCGCTAAATCCTCCCAGCCTCTGGGAGTGGCAAACTGTTTTCCCGATACTGTGGATTCAATGCGGTAAAAATGTTCCTTTCTGGCTTCCAGGTAGGAGATAACGGCCGGGTGTACAGCCGCGTTCACCGCGTACTCCTTCCACACCTCAAAATCGGCCTCCACCTGGATGCGGCGGATTCGATCCAGCGTAGCGATGTCAAACTCCCGCACCGATTTATTATACTCCGGAGGATTTCCTGCGGCCACAATAATAAAGCCCTCTGGAATCTGGTGGTTTCCGAAGGTTTTACACTGTAAAAACTGGAGCATGGCCGGAGCCAGCGTCTCGGACACACAGTTGATCTCGTCGATAAACAGAATTCCCTCGGAAATCCCTGTCTCCTGGATTTTATCGTAAACAGAAGCCACAATCTCGCTCATGGTGTACTCTGTGGCCTGATATTCCCGGCCTCCATAGTTCTTCTTCTCGATGACGGGAAGGCCGATGGCGCTCTGCCTTGTGTGGTGGGTGATGGTGTAGGATACCAGGCCGACTCTGCACTCTCTGGCCACCTGCTCCATAATCTGTGTCTTTCCAATGCCTGGCGGCCCTATCAGAAACAGCGGCCTCTGACGAACCGGAGGAATCACATACTCCCCTCTCTCATCTTTCAGCAGATAGGCTTCAATGCAGTCCTTTATCTCCTGCTTTGCGCGTTTAATATTCATGATACTTCTCCTTCCAGTTCTTCCGGCCCTAAAATCAGCTTAATCGCCCAGGGCGGCACATCCGCGTCGCTGTAATCTTCTCTCATAAAGACAAAAGCCGTCTCATAAGGCGGCATTTTCACCGGAAACGGCCCATAGCCGTCCGTAAAATAGATCAGGCCCTTTAAATTCGTGAACTCTCCTTCCAGAATCAGCTGGTTTACATACTCAAAGGCCGGTCTGAAATCGGTTCCTCCCTGTCCCAGGATCTCCATCTGATCCATGTACCGGGCCAAATCCTTTTGATTTTCAATTTTTCTGTCGCTCTGCACCTTCTCATCACACTGCAGAATGCGGACGTTCACCTGGTTGAAAAAGCTCTCCGACTCTGAGAGTACCTGGCAGGTCTGTGAAAGAAACTTCTTTACCAGATCGCCGGAGCAGGACATGGAGGTGTCGATGACAATGACAAATTCCTGGATTTTCTTAATCTCCTTCGTCTCCAGCGGCTCAATGAGAGGCATATTTCCGTAGGTTCTGAGACCATAGTCATAGTAGATATAGTCAAAGGCGTCCATATCCACCTGCATGGTTTCCCGCATGACGGAAAACTGTCTGAGAAATTCCCGGTAATCTGTCTTTTCCCTGTTTTCGATATGAATCTGGGTTCTCAAATCTCCTGCCTCGCCGGAAGGCATTTTGGAGAAGGTCTCCATCTCCGTTTCCATGGTCTGTCTGATTTCCTCCCAGCGGTTCTGCCTCTCTCTGGAGCGGTTAGGCTTCCTGTCGTCCTCCCACAGATCGTGGCTGTCTGCATAGAACTCTGCGGCAATCCGCTTAAGCCTGCCCTCGCTGAACGCTTCCTTCTCCAGCGCGTCGTAAATCGACTGGGCGTTCATCACCGCTGTCTGTTTTTTCAGCCGTTCATACATTTCTCTGCGGGCCGGAGAGGGGGGAAGTCTGAGAGCTTTTATAAGAAAGCCGTCAATCAGCGCCTCCGCCGCTATATCGCAGGACAGATCCCAGAGATTTTTCTCCCTGCCCCGTCTGGTGTCCATGTGCAGAAAGATGCAGTGAAGCACCATATGGAGATAAATCCGGTTTACATAAACTCTGCCTCTGCGGTACAGTAAAACCAGGTCATCCGGCTGAAAGCGGAGGCAGAATCCGTCTGTCGCCACGCCTCTTCTCTGCGTATCCGGCGAAAATAAAAGTGCGCTTAGAGCCGTATCCATAAATCTCAGATTCAGATACAGCTCGTTTCGCGCATTCCTTAAAATTTCCCCGCAGATATCACAGAGCTCCTGAGCCTTCTCCTGCTCCAGAAAGATGGGGGATTTTTCCATGGCCTATGCCTCCTTTGTCCTTCCCGCATGATCCTTTCCCGACGGACGCTCCGCGGCAGGCACAGGAACCGGCATGGCCCCATTCTTTCCCAGGGACACCTTCAGAAACTCCTCCATGGCTTTTGTCATATATTTATTTCTCTTTTTATAAAAATACACGTTCCGGATGGCCAGGCCGTCGTCCATCTTGTAGTAGCACAGAGGCACGTCAAAGGGCACGCTGCTGACCAGGGCGTCCGGAATGAAGGTAGCTCCCATGCCCTTGCTGGCCATGTTGAAGGCCGTGATCACCTGATCCGGCTTCAGGATAATATTGGGGGTATAATTCTGGCGGCTGCACATTTTTACTCCCCTCTTATAAATGCTGTTCTCCTCCTTCAGGAAAATAAAGGGAGTTTTCTTTAGGAGAGGCAGCGGCAGCTCCGGAAATTCTCTGGACTGGTAGGCTCCGCTCTTGATAGATTCCCGGCTCAGTCTGTACTGATTCAGTTCCTGGTTGATCTCAAACCCGGAGGGAACTGCCAGCACAATCCGCTCTGTACTGTAATAGTATTTATCGTAATTCTTGTCGTCCATCTCCGAATTGTCGATGAGAAGGTCAATCTCCTCGGAAAACAGCTTGTCCGTCAGCTGGGACGTAGTTCCCTCCACCAGCTCGATCTTAATCTGGGGATATCTGCGGGAAAATTCCACCAGAAGGCTGGGAAGGATATAGGAGGTCAGAAAAACCGTGCCTCCGATGGTCAGCTTTCCGGCTAACAGGCCGTTTAAGTTGTTCAGCTGGTTAATGGTGTTCTGTTCCAGAGCGAACAGCTTCTCGATGGCGTCAATGTAGACCTCGCCGCTGGGCGTCAGTCCGATGGGGGAGGTACTCCTGTCAAAAATAGGGCTTCCTATCTTTTTTTCCACCTTTTTGATGGCCGTGCTCAGGGCCGGCTGGGTGATGTAGAGCTTCTGAGCGGCCTTGGAAAAACTCTTTTCCTCGTAGACCGCGTACACATATTCTTTTCCGTCAAACATGTTCTCTCCTATATCTTTCCTATAATTAAAAATTAATAGTTATTATCTTTCTATATGAATTGGATTATATACGAACCCTGTTATATAATCAAGGCATAGCATAAAAGTTGTTTTATGAATTATCACAGTTCAAACGTACGGCGTTTTGGCGGAAAGGCCCTGCGGCCTGCTTCCATCAGGATGCCCACTGCTTCCGTCTGATTCAGGCGGCCGGCAGTTTCAACCAGCTTATCAAAGCCGGTTTTCCCAAAAACCGGTTCCTTTATATTTGAATATTCCTCGTGAGCACGCCCTGCCAAACCCTCATTCCCCAACCAAACCGCAGCGGCGTGCTCAACCCTTTTTATCCCAAAACACTGATTTACAAGCCAGTCCCACTCCGCAGCGTCGGACAGGGACGCAATATACTCCCCTGTCTCATCCAGGTGGTCAAGCAGATAGAACTTATAGGCCGATTCTGCCTCCCTGGACAGCCTCAGAGGAAAACGCAGCCTGTCCGCCGCCAGTTTTACGGCCTCCGGCACATTTTCCTGGGCTTTCATATAGGGAAAGAGGCTGTCGTATTCCCGGAATAAAAGCTGCGTGTTCTCAAAGCAGTAGCGGTATCTGTGGCCGCAGCCGTGGACATGGGTTTCCGTGATCCGGGCCGGCGTATTTTCCACCGCCTCCTCATAGAAGGCCGGAAAGAGAAGCTCTGCCAGAAGCGTTTTCTCTCCCGTCTCTCCCCTCTCCCGGTAGTGAACTGCTACCATCTCATTTAACTCTGATAAAATTTCCTTCAGGCACGATTTTTCTCTGGGATCCGCCTCCACCGTCAGCTCCTCAATCTTTCTGCAGCCGTTGAAGGCCCCAGCTCCGATATCCCGGATAGCGGAGGGAAAGGCGAGGCGTTTCAGGCCGTCGCAGTTATAAAAGGCGTACCGGCCCAGCCGCTTCAAAAAAGCAGGCAGGCGGACCGACCGAAGAGACGGGCCGCAGACCGGGGGAGCGGATATCTCCTCATCTTCCCCGTTCTCACACCACAGAAGCCCTTTGGGCTCAGTCCGCATTCCTTCCGAAAAGATATAATCCCCCAGCTCAGCCACCGGAAGTCCTTCGATCTGATCCGGCAGCCAGATCTCGTCCATCTCCCCAAAGCAGCGGAGAATTTTTACAGAGTCTTCTTTCTTCTCATAGAGCAGTTCAAGTCCCATTTCACGTATCCTTTCTGTTAAACGCCGGTCCCGGCCATCTTTATCAGCCCAGTCCCAGGGCTTTTACGATCAGAAACCAGACTGGAGGAACCAGCAGGGACGGAAGCATATTCATGGTTTTGCAGTCCTTGATTTTTAAAATAGACAGGCCGGAGGCGGCAATCAGCACGCCTCCCACAATTGAAATCTCCGCCATCAGCGGCTCTGACAGAAACCCTGACAGCGCGCTGGCTCCCAGATAAATCGATCCCTGCCAGCAGAATAAAACGGCCGCCGCCAGGACAATCCCGATTCCGTAGGTGGAGGACAGGGCGATAAACGTTACAAAATCCAGCGTGGCGTTGGTATAGAGATACGTGTTGTTTCCATATATGGCGCTCTCTATGGGCCCCAGGATGGACATGGTTCCCACGCAGCACAGCAGAATCGCCGTGGAAAGCCCCTCCCCCAGCTGGGAAGCGTGGAAGCTGGCCATCATCCTCTGAAACCGGCCGTCCAGATCAAGAAGCGTGCCCGCCAGACTGCCCAGGGCCAGACTGGCAATAAAGAGTACCGGGTAGCGGCTGTCCGACATGCCCCCTGCCGCAGAATGAACGCCCAGCATGAGGGCCGCCAGGCCCATGGCGTTGAACATGGCTCCCTGGTACTCCTCCTTTATGCCCTTTTTCACCCTGCTTCCAATCAGGCTGGCTGTTACAATTGCGCCTACATTTACAATCGTTCCCGTCATGCCTTTCCTTCCTCTCCGTCCAGACTCCAGCGGATCAGCCGGTCGCCGCTGTATTCCAGCTTCAGAGAGAAGAAGGGGCGGTTCTCCTCCAGAAGGCGGAAAAAGATTTTATCCCCCTCCCAGAGATTTAACTGGTCCAGACGCGTTTTGTCCACCCACTCCAAGGTTCCCTCGCTGCACTCCTTTATCGTTCCCTCAAAGCCGTCCGCAGTAAACAGACACATATATTCTGTGGGCCAGCCCTCCGCCAGAAAGGTGACCAGGCCCCGGAAACGCCAGGAGGTAAGAGTAAGCCCCGTCTCCTCCTCCGCCTCCCGCAGAAGACATTCCTCCGGGCTTTCCCCCTCCTCGAAATGGCCTCCGATGCCGATCCATTTATCCTTATTGACGTCCTTTTCCTTTTTTACCCGGTGAAGCATCAGGTATTTCTCATTCTGCTCAATATAGCACAGCGTAGTCAGCTGTGATTTTTCTCTCATCATAAATCCCGCTCCTGTTTCTATTTTCCACAGAGTCCGCCTGACACGGCTCTAGTCAAGATACAGCTTGCCAAAGTCCTTGGCCTCGTCCTCCAGAATCCTCCTGAGGAAATCGCTGAGTTCGCTGGCGTACTGGTATTTATCCCACAGCCTGGCCGCAGGATCATCCTTGATCTCGTCTGCAATCTCATACATCTTTCCGCCGTAATAGTAAACGCAGAGCTTGGCGTAGAACTGGGACATGGTCTCAATCTCGTCGTCGGACAGGTGAAGCGTTCCCTTCCTGTTCTGCCGCTCTAAATCGCTGACCGCGTGTTCGTAGGAAATCTGGTGCAGGAAATTTTCGCTGTAATGGAAGAAATCAGCCAGATCCGGGTTCTTGTAGGAATTCTCTCTCGCCCATTTTTCCACATTGACTGTCTCTGTGTGGTAGGTAATCGATCCGTCCTCATAGAGATCCACCACTCCGTAGCGGCAGGGAGCCATCACCAGAGAGCCTGTCACCACCTCGGCCACATCGTCCTCCTCCATGTAGTGCTGCAGATGAAGGTGGCCGCTCAGATGAAGTCTGACCTCGTTGTCGGAAAGCATCTGCAGAAGCTCCTCGCTGTGTTCGATGGTGCAGTCGTCATAGAAGGCGTCGCTGACTCCGCTCTGTTCCAGCAGGTTGTGGTGGCTGACTGTGATTACCTCCGTGTCGTTTTCCCAGGCCTCGTAGAGAATCGGCTCCATCCACTTATAGGTTCCGCTCTGGATCATTCCGCCTACCTGATTCACCGGATCGTACTGGCAGGAGTCCAGCATGAGAAGCCACAGGCTGCTGTCCACCTTGTACAGGTAGCTGAGAGAATTGGGATCCCGGCTGTCGGCGGCCACATAGCCGAATTCCGCGTAAATATCCTCGAATTCCTCCGCCGTTATGCTGTCCACCGGATAGGAATTCGTGCCGGAAAACTTCTTGGCATTGGGATTGTTAATATCGTGGTTTCCCGGAATCACTAACGTCGTGATCCCCTCCTCGTCCAGCTCCTCTAAAAGGACGGCAAGCTCCTCGTGGCTGGCTTTCTCCCCGTTCAGCGTCAGATCGCCGCTGAGCAGAAGAAGATCCGGATCCTTCTCCTTCATATCCTCAATAAAAGCATCCAGAATTTCCCAGCTGTAGAGAAGGACGCGGCCGTCTCCTCCGTACACATAATTGATGAAGCTCTGGCATCGATTGCCCGCCAGATCCTCAGCCAGATAGTGAATATCCGTGGCCAGCACAATCTCATAGAGCGGCTCCTCGCCTGTCTCTGCCTGGGTTTCCTCCTCTGTGGTTTCCTCCAGGCTCTTCCCTGTCTCCGGCGCTTCCTCTTTGCTTTCCTCTGTCTCTCTGCCTGCGTTCTGGCTCTCAGACGGTTTTGTCTGTGCCTCTGAGGTCTGAGCCTCCTGCCCTGTCTGAGCTGTCTTCTGGCAGCCTGACACTGCCAGGCACAGTCCTGCCGCAATGGCGAATGCCGCCGCTTTTCTTTTTCTCATAAAATCCTTTTGTTTCCTTTCCCTTTTCTCTAACCGCAGCGTCTATACATAGGAGCGATCTATCTGGATAATCGCGCAGCAGCACGGCATCGTCTCGCACACCTGATCCTCCACCTGCTTTTTAAGCTCCTCCTCGCCCATTTTCATGCCAAAAGGCATTACCACATCGAACAAAAGCTTTGTCACTCCGCCTCCGTGAACCAGACGGAAATCGTGAATCGTCAGCCGGCTGTCCAATGCCTTCACAATCTGCTCAACCATGGCCTTTTTCTCCTTCATCTCCGGATCCTTTAAGTTTACCGGATCCATATGTATCACTGCCTGGCAGCCCAGGCGCTCCTGCAGCTCCATCTCCACCCCGTCGATGGCGTCGTGCAGCTCGAAAATATCCTGGCTTCCGTCCACCTCCCCGTGTAGGGAAACCATCCTGTGGCCAGGGCCATAGTCGTGGACCACCAGGTCGTGGATTCCGATAATCTCCGGCCTGGAAAGGACAATGTTCTGGATCTCCTCGATAAATTCCGGTTCCGGCGCCTGTCCCAGAAGCGGATTTAACGTCTCCTTGGCCGCCTCGTAACCGGCTTTCAGGATAAAGACGGCCACCAGGACTCCGCACCAGCCGTCCACGTTCACCCCTGTAAACTTCATGATCAGCATGGAGATCAGAACCATGGAAGTAGCCAGAGCGTCGCTTAAACTGTCCGTCGCCGTGGCCTTCATGGCAGCCGAATCGATTTTCGCCCCGATTCTCCGATTGTAGAAGCTCATATACAGCTTGACTGCCACAGACGCCAGCAGAATCGCCATGGAGAGGACTCCTGTGTCCACTGCCTCCGGATGGATGATTTTCTCAATGGAGGACCGCCCCAGCTCCACGCCCATGACGATAATGGCGATGGATACGGCCAGACCCGACAGGTACTCGATTCTGCCGTGTCCGAATGGATGCTCCTCGTCCGCCGCCTGGCCTGCGAACTGAAAGCCCAGCAGCGTAATCACAGAAGATCCGGCGTCCGACAGGTTGTTAAAGGCGTCGGCCATAACGGCGATGGATCCGCTCAAAAATCCAGCCAGATATTTCCCGGCAAATAAAAGCAGGTTCAGGGCAATTCCCAGGGTTCCGCAGAGGATTCCGTAAGCCCTCCTCTCATCCTTTCCCTGCTTGATAAAAATACGTTCCAGCAGCGTAATCATTTCGTTTCAGCCTCCTTAAGAAATACATATTCGCAGTCTGAGGACCGCTCCGGACAGAAGGAAAATCCCATCCTATCAAACGCCTTCGCCTCCTCCGGCATCTCTCCTCCCCGCTCCGCCAGAAAGCGCACCATCTCGCCTCTGGCCATCTTGGCCTCCGTGGCCTTCACTTTGACCTTTCCCTCTGACAGGGTTCCGAACACGCAGGTTACAAATCTGTCCTCGGAAGCCAGGTAGGGCTCCACCGCGCGGCTGTACTCCTTAGAGGCCAGATTCAAAATCACCGCCGGCCTTCCCTCTGAAAGCTCTCTGTAAATCTTATCTCCCCACCAGCCGTACAAGTCCTTATGTAAACCTATTTTCAGCCTGGCCTGCATCTCCAGGCGGTAGGGGACCACCCCGTCGTCAGCCCGCAGGACACCGTAAAAGCCGCTTAAAATCCGCAGATGGCTGCAGACGTACTCCCACTGTTCCTTCGTAAAAATCTGGGGAGCCATATATTGGTACTGAATCCCCACATAGGCCAGAACCGCAGGCGTCAGCCCCTGATCCAGCCGCATCGTCTGATACCTGAGATAATTTTCATGGGTAATGGCGTCGTTGGCCTTAAAAAGCGCCTTTAATTCTGCCTCAGAAAAGCCCTGAAGAGTCCGCAAAAGCTCTCCGGCCTCCTTCTGGAATACCGGCGCGGCCCTCCAGGGCATATCGTCGCATTTCACCTGCATCCGCTTGGCAGGCGATACAATCAGCTTCATAGCCACAGCTTCTCTTCTCCCTCTTTTGCAGTTAAATTCCTCCACCAGGGCCTCCTTCTGGGCTCTGGACAGCCTCTTGATGGCCGCCTCCCGCCTCATGGCCTCGCCTCTGGTAGAATATTCCTCAAAATAAGCCAGGGCCACCGGCCTCCTGGCTCTCGTGTACTTCGCACCCTTCCCGCTGTTGTGGGCGGCAACTCTCTTCTCCAGACAGTTTGTCCACCCGCAGTAGAGCGTGCCGTCGCAGCAGCGCAGAAGATATGTGTAATTCATCTGCCTCGCACCTCCTGTCCGGGCTATGTAAACGGCAGCTGCACCCTGCGCAGTCATGCTGCTGCCGCCCGGAGCCTTAAAACAGACAGAGCCTGAAACCCCGTATCTATTTAAAGCATCGGCCAGATGCGGACGTGCCTTCCGGCCTCCCGGAAAAGCGCTGCCCTTCCAGTCATACTCTATTATATGAATTTTCTCCCGAAATGCAACTTTCATCCCCGGATTTTTTTAATTCTTCTTTTTTCTGCTGTCAAAATACAGGAACTGGTCAATGGAGTCCAGAATATCCGCGAAATCCTCCCTGGAAGCCAGGTCGATATACCGGCTTAAAAGCTCCGTCTCCTGCTTTTTGTACCTGCCGTAAAAGATGTCGAACAGGTTATGGCCCCGCAGATGAATCTTGAACAGATCCATATGTTCTTTCAGATCCTCCGGAGATTTCAAATCCCGTCCCAGGGCCGCCTTAAACTTTTTCCCCGACGTCAGGCGGCACAGATATTCTCTCCACTTTTCATACAAAATATCATAGAATGCCTCCTCTGACGGAACAACGGACAGCTTTGTCATAATTTCAGGATTCAGGAAATAATTTTCAAAGGAATAATACCTCAGGATCAGCACGTTTTTCTCCGTCACCCTGGGCAGGTGATCCACATCGCGCTTTCCCTGCTCCTCATAGTACCGGCACAGCTGCCTTTTCAGCTCTCCCCTGTCCTTTCCGTCTCCGTCCCGGATCATGAGAAACTGATCCTTAAAATGCACCTGGTTCATGTACTTTAAGTTGGCGTAGGTCTTGATATTGGTGCAGCTGTTGGTGGTAATAATGGAGACTCTGGACAGGCTTCCGTCCTCTTTATACACTTCGGAATAATATTTTTTAAGCAGCAGGGGAAGGCGGCTCTTGTCCTGCCTGCCCTCCACTATAAACACGAAGTCCACGTTCATGGCGTCCCCGGCCCCGTAGCCCAGATCGTCTAAAATTTCTCCAATGTCCACCTGGCTGCGGACGACAGAAGAGAATTCCTCATCAAGCACCACCTGGCGGATCTGCCTGGAGGTGAAATTTAAAAGCAGCTGGGGCGAATGCGTGCTGAAAATCACCTGATTCTTCTTAGACAGGCGGTACAAAATCTCGCTGGCCGTCTTCTGGAGTCTGGGGTGCAGGAATAATTCCGGGTATTCCACCACAATAATGCTGGGCAGCTGGCTCTCCTCCTCCACGTAGGTTTCCAGAAGAGACAGCATATAGATGCACCGCATGCCGCGGCTCATCTGGGAGACGGGGCTGACCGTTCCTCTCTCCTTGCTGTAAAGCTCCGCCTGGACAGAAAACAGCTCCGTGAGATTTCCCTGAAGCCGGTAGCGGATTTCATCGAAACCGCCGTTTTTCTCGAAATTTTCATTGATCCGCTCTGCCACCCTGCCCAGATTCAGCTGATAGAGCTTGTACTCAAACAGCTTCTGGGCCTCCAGGGCGTTTAACTCCTCCGGCTTTTTCTGGTTAATCAGGCCGATACACTGAAAGCAATGGGAGCAGGCCCGCCCGGAATCAAACAGGCAGGCCCCGTTTCTCATCTGATTCATCAGACGGCTGTCCCCCAGAAGGAACAGATCGCTCTGAAAAGCGTTCAGCTCCCGCTCCGTATCAATGTAGTGGAGCTTTGGAATCACCTGGGCTATGTAGGGATTGTGTTTCCTGAAGCCGTCAAAAAACCTCTTTCTTTCCTCCCGGTTTACGAGAAAGGTAAAGGAGAGAATTCCATTCTGGAAGGAGGGCAGCTTCTTCTCAAAATCACGTTTCCAGATCTCAAACCGGCGGTAGGCGCTGACCACAGCCTGGCTGTGAAACAAAAGCAGGTCCTCCTCCTCAATTTTAAGCTCCGTCTCAATCTCGATATTCTGTCCGCTCTCGTCAAAATCTCCGTCCAGAACCTCCCGTCCCCCTGTCATCAGGCGGACGGCGTCCAGCACAGAAGTCTTGCCCGTATTGTTCTTCCCCACCAGGATCAGGGCGCTGTCAATGTCCGACAGCTCCATGTCCCGGATGGATTTAAAGTTCTTAATCCGAATGCGCGTAAACCTCACGGCAGCCCCTCCTTCCCCTCTTTTGTTCCCTCTATTATACGGCTTTCACCGTCCGCTTTCAAATGATTTCTGGCGCCGCCCAGTGTGAAAATCTCTGCCTATCCTGCCTGGCGCCGTCTTCTCACTGGGAAATCTCCTTCACCAGTACCAGCCGCTCCCCTGGACGGGCCTCCCCCCGCTCCAGGCCGTTGGCCTCCATTACATGATCCACAGTGGTGTGAAATTTTTTTGCAATTTTCCACAAAGAATCCCCAGGCTGCACAATGTAGCCCACAATGCCGGGCATTTCCTGAAGCTTCTTCAGATCCAGAGGCTCTGTCCTGGCCCCCGTAACCACCTGCTCGCACACCGGCTGAAGAGCCAGAAGATCCGCTGTGATCACAGCCTTCACCTCCACGCTCTCCGACCCCAGCATCACCGCCGTCAGCTGTTCCAGCCCCATATTCAGCTGATAGACGCTGTTTTCGTCCATTCCGCTTGCCTCCGCCGTGCAGCGGAAGGGAACCATCTCCTCCGTGTAGCCCACAGGAGCCGCGTCGTCGTCCGTCAGGTAGAGAAGGCCCACCTCCAGAACTCCTTCCAGATGAAGTCCGTCCTCCTTCGGCTCCGCCGCATCCAGCTTTACCTCTCCTGTGCTGTGGCAGATCTGGAGAATCCGCTCCGGCTGGCGCAGATTAAGCTTCTCAGCTGTCTTGCATTTGCAGATATTCTTTGTCAAGAGCCGGTCAAAACAGGCTGTTCCTGTGTCCAGAACCAGCTCGCATCCCGTGGAATACATATCGCTTAAAAGCTCCACATGCTGCTCCTCGTAGAGCTTCATATCCAGCTCCAGAACCGCGTCTGCCAAAAGCTCCCGCATCTCCCCGTCGCTGTCCGGCTTCATTTCAATCTCCTGGTGAAGCAGGCGCACCGGCACAAACGGGATCATACTCTCCTCCGCCTCAGAAAGCTCTACCTCTCCGGAAAACGGGATGCTTTCCTCCACCCACTGAACCGGCGTATGCTCCCCCTCCCCGCTGTAGATGACGAAGATTAAAAGCTCTCCTTCCAGGTGAACTGCCCCCTGGACCGGGCTGCAGGAAACGCCGCGCAGCTTCATTTCTCTCCACAGAATCGTCTCCATATTCGGCTTGTTGGCTGACAGGGACAGCTCCTCCCGAATCCGGTAGGTATCCTTTCTCCTGACGGCAATGGCGGCCACGTCAATGTCTCTTCTCTGGATTTCCACCTTGCCGTCGTCTGTCTTCACGTCCACAGCCGCCTCCGCGTCGTACAGGCTCTCCACCCGCACCTCCAGCATCACCACCGCCTTGATATTCAGCTTTCTGGAATTGATCATTCCCGTGTTCAAATCCTCCAGGTTCCAGGAGACCTGAAAGCTGTCCTTCTCCTCCAGATCCGGCACGTTCACCGTCTCCTCAAAGGGAATTTCCCCCTTCAGCGACTGAAGGCCGCCCGATTCCCGTCTGTATAAAACTGCAAAAGAAAGCTTTCCCCGGATCAGCACCCGGTCTCCCTGGGCTCTGGAGGACTCAATCTGAATATCTCCGTTTCCCAGCAGTACGGCAGATACGTCGTCCATGGTATCCGGGACAATAAAATCGTCGTCAAGGGTAATCTGGGACACTGCGGTTCCCTTCTGCCGGTTCATGCGAATGTTATTTTTCATCAGCTCCATCATTTTGCCACCACGCCTTTCCATTTGATACAGACTCCGCCCGTTCTTTTTTGCCGGGCCGCCGGCAGAACCTATCTCCCCTTCCGCCGGCGCTTTGTGAAAGTCTATGCATGGAAAAGGCGGGATATGCCCTGCTCACATGGGCATATCCCGCCTTTTCGACGCGGCCGCCTATTTTTTCTTTCTGAATAAAATCATCTGAGCGGCAAGGAGAATCCCCGCCGTAATCAAAAACATGGCCAGGCTGTGGTTCAGAAGGCCTGCATACTGATAAAATCCCCAGTATATCACTGCGTAAAGAACCACAACTACAATGATATAGAGCATTCTCTCCTTCTTTCCTGCTCCTGACAGCAGAGTAAAATTCCCCAGATACTTTTTATTCAGCCAGAATGAATAAATCAGAAAAAGAAGGACTCCCCCCAAGAGCAGAATCAAAACCTTCATATCTCCAATTCTTCCATACAAACCGGCCCCCAGCAGGCAGACCGCTCCCAGACAGATGCTGGATACAGCGCCTTTTCTGATATACTCCCTGCGCTGTTCCGGCTCCAGCTCCTCAGTCTGCCTGATCTGAAAAAATCTGAGATCCGGCTTTTTCAGGCGGACCAGCCCATCTGCTATACAGATAAGCCCGGCAATCATCAAAAGCATACTCCACTGCTTCATCCTGACACCCCCCTTTCACTCCCCCGTGCACTGGCGTTAATACTCTTCCAGAAAATGATGGCGTTCTTTTCCCTTCACATATCCAATGCAGGCGTCCAGATTGACGTTTTCCACGCTCTTGAAAATATTGGTCTCGATGTGAGGATTGATGGTCCTGAATTTCGCAATCAGCTCCTTCATCTCCTGGCGCTTCGACATGTGGGCCTCCTCTTCCCTGGAGATGGCCTCCGTAAACCGGCAGGCGCACTGGAGAAACCGAAGATTGTTGAAATCACGCCACGCCTCGATATCCGCCTCCTTCACCAGATACAGAGGGCGGATCAGCTCCATGCCCTCAAAATTGGTGCTGTGGAGCTTCGGCATCATGGTATTTACCTGGGCCCCGTAGAGCATGCTCATGAGAATCGTCTCGATGACGTCGTCAAAATGGTGGCCCAGGGCAATCTTATTGCATCCCAGCCGCTTTGCGTTGGCATAGAGATGGCCCCGGCGCATTCTGGCGCACAGGTAGCAGGGCGACTGATCCACGTCCACCACCACATTGAAGATATCTGATTCAAACACAGTAATGGGAATTCCCATAATCTTTGCGTTTTCCTCAATCATCTTCCTGTTTTCCGGATTATAGCCCGGATCCATCACCAGGAAATGAAGTCCGAACTCCATCTTTCCGTGGCGCAGAATCTCCTGCATGCACTTGGCTAACAGCATGGAATCCTTGCCCCCGGAAATGCAGACTGCAATGTTGTCGCCCTCCTGAATCATGTCGTACTCGTTCAGAGCCTTCACAAAGGGCCGCCAGATTTCCTTGCGGAACTGCTTAATCACACTTTTCTCAATGTCTCTGCACCGGTCTGCCGGCTTTTTCTGGTTGTCTCTTACTGTCTCGTTATCCTGCAATTTTACCATCCTTTTTCTCGCCTTTGTCTTTTTCGTTCAGCTCCCGCTCCATCCGGCGCAGTTCCCGCTTCAGCTGCTTGATTTCGCCCTTTAAGGCCTCAATCTGCTCTACCAGCTTTCTGTCGTGTTCTCCCAGAACCACTTTTTCCTTCTTCTGGATCTTCACGCCGTCCTTCTTAACCGGGCGGGCCGGAATGCCCACTGCCGTGATGTTCTCCTCCAGCGGCTGTAAAAGCACCGCGTTGGCGGCAATGGAGCAGTTATCTCCTACCTGGAAGGATCCGAGAATCTTGGCTCCTGACCCCACCGTCACGTTGTTTCCCAGAGTTGGGTGGCGTTTTCCCTTTTTCGTACCCACACCCCCTAACGTCACGCCCTGGTAAATGGTGCAATTGTCCCCCACTACCGCAGTCTCTCCAATCACAACGCCTGCGCCGTGGTCGATTAAAATTCCATGGCCCAGCTGGGCTCCCGGATGAATCTCAATGAGAGTAAAAAATCTGGCAATCTGAGAAATCAGACGGGCAATAAAAAACATCCGTTTCTGATAAAACCAGTGGGCAATTCTGTGCCAAATCAGCGCGTGAACCCCCTGATAGAGCAGAAGCACTTCCAGAGCGCTTCTGGCCGCCGGATCCCGTTCCTTTACAGCTTTTACATCAAGCCAAATATCCTTTAAAATCATAGCCTTCTCCTTTTAAAACAACGCTGAAACAATACACTGTGATATTGCTACATTATATAGTCATTATGCCGATTCTGTCAATGTAGTCTGCCGGGGAATGCATAAGAATACATAAGAGGGCAGGAACCCTTTTCCTATGCCTCAAATGTCGAAAAAAGGAATCGTTTTCTCACTCCGCTTAAAGCCGGCGAAAACGATTCCTCTTTTCTCAATACTGCCGGACACTATCAGTACCGCTATCCCTGCCTTGAAAATATCGCATCATTTCTGGAAAGAAGATATACACAGTATTGGTTCATGCTGATTCCCTCTCTCTGAGAATGTTCTGCCAGCGATCTGTGAAGACTCCTCGGAATCCTTAGCTTAAACTGCCCAGAATAGTCCTCCAGGCTGTCTGGCTCCTGGATTGCCACTCCATCCTCTAACGCCGCCTCCAGCCACGCTTTTTTTGCATCCAGCGCATTTGCTACTGCACTTTCTACTGTCTCTCCACAGGTAATGCAGCCTGGCAGATCCGGGTAAGAAACCACAAATCCGCCTTCCTCCTTATCTTCTACAACCTCCATTCGATAGGCCATTGCCAAGTATTCTTTCAGAGTTTTACTCATTTTTTGCCTCGCTTTCTACAACCTGCCTTACCATTTCCACATATACTTTTTTAATTGGTTCATGCTTAGGTATCGTAATTGGCGCGCAGCCCTGTTTTCTAAATGTATAATGGCTGCTTCCCCCTCTCGGCGCATTCATTTCATATCCATAACTTTCCAGTATCTTTCGCAGTTCATCAAACCGAAGATCTTTTGATAGTCTATTGATACGCATTATCAATTTATCCCATTGAGACATTCCTATTCCTCTTTCTTTTATTATATATGGTGTCATATATGGTGTCAATATTTTGTTTTTCGTAAAACAGGAACCAGTTTTCCTGGGCCGCTAATATCGAAAAAAGGAATCGTTTTCTTACTCCACTTGAAGTCGACGAAAACGATTCCTTTTTTCATTATCTCCGGTTTACTCTCCAAATACCATCTGGCACAATCTGACGTACTCCCGGTATTCTGGAAAGCTCTCTAATTCTTTAAAGGCCTCTGCCATGGAGGTATAATACCACCCCTGCCAGCGCTTTTCTTTCATGTTAAACCGCTCAAATACTGCGTCTCCGTCCAGCAGATAATCTCTGGCCGTGTTCCGCAGATTGCTGAGCTTGTCTCCCAGAGCCAGAATCTTCTCATCCCGTCCGGCTCCTTTCAGGCGGTCAATGGTCGCCTGCTTTCTCTCCCTCCAGGATCTGGACTTGTCCTCTGTCTCGCCTGCCACCAGTTCGGCCACCCGGCGGCCGAACTCCCCCTCAATTTCCCTGAACGTAACCCCCGCGTCTTCTATGGTATCGTGAAGAATCGCGGCTGCAATCAGCTCCTCGTCCTCTGTGAGGGAGGACACGATCAGGGCCGTGTCAAGGGGATGGGTGATATAGGGAATATTTCCGCCCTTCCTCACCGCCCCTTTGTGGGCGTTTGCCGCAAATACTGCCGCCTTACGAATCATACCCTTACTCTCCATCCTGAACTGAACCTGTAATGTGAACGTCCATCTGCCTGTACGGAATCTCAATGCCCGCCTCGTCAAAGGCCAGCTTGATCTTCTCTGTAATATCCCATCTGGCGGCCCAGTAGTCCTCTGACTTCGTCCATCCCCTGGCTCCCAGCACCACGCTGTCGTCTCCCAGGGAATCTACATAGGTGACAATTGGCTCCTCCTGCAGAACAGACGGATGCTGCCTGTAAATCCGATCCATGATCTCCTTGGCCTTCCTCAAATCAGACTGGTAGCCGATGCCCACCGTCAGATCGAGACGCCGTTTCTCCATGGCCGTCACATTGGTGACAATAGAATTGGACAGCGTGCCGTTTGGAATGGAAATCGTCTTGTTGTCAATGGTCACCAGAATGGTGTACACCAGACCGATGACAGATACCGTTCCCTCGGCATTTGGCATCACAATATAATCGCCTACCTTAAAGGGCTTCATCACGAGAATCAAAATGCCTCCCGCGAAGTTTTTAAGGCTCTCCTGGAGAGCCAGGCCGATGGCCAGACCGGCGGATCCTAAAATCGCCACAATGGAGGCGGAATCAATTCCCAGCTGGCCTGCGATAATAAAAATCAGCAGCGCGTTTAGGGAAAATTTCAGCAGAGAGCCGATAAATTTCGTCACTCCGATCTCCATCCCCGCCCGCTCGAAGGAATGGCGGGCCATCTTCAGAAGCAGGCGGATAATCTTCCGCCCTACAATAAAGATGACTAAAATAACAAGAAGGTTCAAGCCAAACCGGATAAGATCCGGCACCCAGCCCTTCAGAGCGTCCATCAGCACATCCGGCTTTCCAAGCTCCTTTAAATCCTCTCCCAATGCGCTGATCGCATCTGTTTCCTGTGTTGGTGTCGATAAAAAAATCATTTATTTACTTCTCCTGCCTGTCTGGAGGGCTTTCTGAGCTCCCTTGATCACTGTGACTACAGGATTTTTGTTTTCCTTCTCCCGGCTCTCCTGCGCCGTTTTCCTCTGGGACTCATCCCCCTCCTTCTTCTGTCCGTCCATGGCCTGCTTCAGCGCTTCCTTCGCCTCGTCATCCTCTCTCAAATCAGCCAGAGTCCCGTAAAGGCTCTTATCTGCCTTAAAGGCGATCACATTGCCCTCCGGAGCCTTCTCCTGTGCGGAGGCCTTCCTTCTGCCTCCTGCGGCCCCTGAGGATCTGCCTGCTGCCACAGCTCTGCCTGTTCCTGCGGCCTTGCTTTTTGCCGTCTTCCCGGCTGTCCTGGCCGTCTTTTTCACCCGCTTCACCGGAGTGCAGGAGAATACGCTGATTCCAAGCGGGGCAATATGAACGGTAATGGACTCCTCTCTTCCGTCGCACTCTTCTGCCTTGGAGCTCTTCACCCGCGGGTTCACAATGCCGCAGCCGCCGAAGTTCTTGGACTCGCTGTTGAAAATCTCCTTATACTTTCCGTGGAACGGAACTCCCACCTTATATTTCTCATGCTCCACCGGAGCGAAGTTGCAGACAAAGAGCAGCGTCTCCTCCGGCTTGTCCGTCTTTCTCAGGAACGCCGCAATGTTATTGGCAGAGTCCATGCAGTTAATCCACTCGAAGCCGTCCGGCATGTAATCCTCCTCGTAAAGAGCCGGATGCTCTCTGTAGAGGAAGTTTAAGGCCTTCACATAGGACTGCATATTTTTGTGGATCGGGTACTCTAAAAGCTCCCACTCCAGACTCTTATTTTCATTCCACTCGTCCATCTGGCCGAACTCCTGTCCCATAAACAGAAGCTTCTTGCCCGGGTGTCCCGTCATAAAGCCGTAGGCAGCTCTTAAATTGGCAAACTTGGCCTCGAAGGTCTCTCCCGGCATCTTGTTGACCATAGAACCTTTTCCATGAACCACCTCGTCGTGGGAGAACACCAGAATGAAGTCCTCGCTGTAGGCGTAAATCATGCTGAACGTCAGCTCGCCGTAGTGATGGCAGCGGAAATAGGGATCGCACTTCATATATCCCAGGAAGTCGTTCATCCAGCCCATGTTCCACTTGTAGTCAAAGCCCAGGCCGTCCTCCTTCACGTTTCCCGTCACCTTGGGCCAGGCCGTGGACTCCTCGGCAATCAGGACCGCGCCGTCCTTTCTGCCCTTGAACACGGAATTCAGGTGCTTTAAGAACTCCACCGCCTCCAGATTTTCGTGGCCGCCGTACATATTGGCAACCCACTCTCCCGGGTTCTTGCCGTAATCCAGGTACAGCATGGAGGCCACCGCGTCGAAGCGGATGCCGTCGGCGTGGTACTTGTCCGCCCAGAACATGGCGTTGGCAATCAGGAAATTCGATACCTGGGGCCGTCCGTAATTGTAGATCAGCGTTCCCCAGTGCGGGTGGGCTCCCTGTCTCGGATCCTTATGCTCGTAGACGCAGGTTCCGTCGAACTGAGCCATTCCCCAGGAATCCCTCGGAAAATGAGCCGGAACCCAGTCTAAAATCACGCCGATGCCCTGGCTGTGCATATAATCCATAAAATACATAAAATCGTCCGGCGTGCCGTAGCGGCTGGTAGGCGCATAGTATCCCGTCACCTGGTAGCCCCAGGAAGCGTCTAACGGGTGCTCCATCACCGGCAGCAGCTCTATGTGAGTGTAACCCATCTCCTTCACATAGGCGGCCAGCTCAGGAGCCAGCTCCCTGTAATTGTAAAACTCAGAGCCCGGAATCGCCTCCCCGGCCTCGTCCAGGGAAAATTCCTTCCGCTTCCAAGACCCTAAATGCACCTCGTAGATCGACATGGGCCTTTTCTTGCTGTCTGAGGCCGCCCGCTCCTTCATCCATTTCGCGTCCGTCCACTCATAGCCGTTCAGATCCCATACAATCGAAGCCGTATTCGGCCGAAGCTCCGCATAATTGGCATACGGATCTGCCTTTAACGCCGGATCTCCGTTTCTGAACTTGATTTCATATTTATAAACCGCCCCCTTGGAAAGCCCCGGGATAAACAGCTCGAATACGCCAGAATCTCCCAGCCTCCTCATCTGGTGGCGGCGTCCGTCCCAGAAATTAAAATCGCCTACCACGCTGACACGCATGGCGCACGGCGCCCACACGGCAAAGTATACGCCGTCCACGCCCTTAATGGTCATGGGATGGGCTCCCATCTTACTGTAGACCGAGTAATGAATGCCGGCGGCAAATTTCTTCAAATCGCTTTCCGTAAACTGGGGCGCAAACGAATACGGATCGTGAATTTTCCCCAGCGTTCCATTGTCATAGAACACCTGCAGCGTGTAATCCGTCAAAGTCTTCCTCGGAATCAGAGCCGCAAAAAAGCCCGCCTCGTCTGCCATCTCCATGGGATACGTCTTTCCCGTTCCGGAAAGCCTCACCGTAATATTCCTCGCCGTGGGAATAAACGCCTGCACTAACATCCCATTCTCCGTGAGATGCGCCCCCAGGATCCTGTGGGGATCCGGAGACTCAGAATACACCAGCTCCTCAATCCCCGCCCAGTCCATCAGATCATATAATAGTTTGTCCATAAATACGCCCCCTTGCGTTTCCTTCTGTGGTAGTTCCTATTCTATCATTTCAGCCTGAATAATACAATCAAGACCACCTAAAAATATTTTTCAGGCATACTACTTGCTAAATCGCAAAAACTCGGATAAACTATTGAACTGTAATCTGTTAATCTGCATTTAATTAGATGAGGAACACAGAAAAATGGAAAATAAAGAAAAACACCTGGGAAGCGTCCGCCGCGAGGAAGCTCCGAAGAGCAGGAAGCGGGATGAGGAGAAGGAACCGTTCAGCTGGAAGAAGGAAATTTTAAGCTGGATTCAGATTCTGGCTGCGGCCGCTGTGATCGCATACGTGCTGACTACCTATATTATAGCCAACAGCACCGTGCCTACCGGATCCATGGAAAATACCATCATGTCCCACAGCCGGGTACTGGGATCCAGACTTACCTATAAATTCAGCGAGCCTGAGCGGGGCGATATCGCCATTTTCCGCTACCCCGACGACAAGGAGGAGGGAATCACCACCTACTATGTCAAGCGTATCATCGGCCTCCCCGGAGAGACGGTGGATATCGTAGACGGAAAAATTTATATCAACGGATCCGACACGCCTTTGGACGAGCCCTATCTCCACGAGGAGATGGACATGTACGGAAAAGATCATCTCCACTACAACGTGCCGGAGGGACATTACTTCATGCTGGGAGACAACAGGAATAATTCCAACGACGCCCGGTTCTGGAAAAACAAGTACGTCCCAGAAGAAGATTTGATTGCAAAAGTTTACCTGGAATACTTTCCAAACCCGCATTTTCTCCACTAACTGCCCGGAGAACTGCGAACTATTTTTATGATGTTACGAGCCGGCTGGAACCATCGGCCGGCAGGAGGAGAAAGATAAAATGAACAAGGTAGTAAAATTCGGCGGAAGCTCTCTCGCCAGCGCAAAGCAGTTTAAAAAAGTAAAGGACATTATCATGGCGGACAAATCACGCCGCTACGTGATTCCCTCCGCTCCCGGAAAGAGAACAACTAATGACGAAAAGGTGACGGACCTTCTCTACGCCTGCTACAGTGCGGCGTCCGAGGGCCGCAGCTACAAAAAGATTTTCGACGCCATCACAGCCCGCTACGAGCAGATTATCACCGGCCTTGACTTAAATATAAATCTGGATTTTGAATTTAAGACCATCGAGGAGAACTTCCTGGCCAAAAAGGGACGCGACTACGCGGCCTCCAGAGGCGAATACTTAAACGGCATTATTATGGCGGCCTATCTGGGATATGAATTTATCGACGCAGCCGACGTGATCTGCTTCGACGCAGACGGATCCTTCCTGTCCGAGAAGACAAATCAGGAGCTTGCAGCCCGCCTTTCCAAGGTTTCAAAGGCCGTTATCCCCGGCTTCTACGGTTCCATGCCGGACGGCTCCGTGAAGACCTTCTCCAGAGGCGGTTCCGATATCACCGGTTCTCTGGTAGCCAGAGCCGTTCACGCAGACCTGTACGAGAACTGGACCGACGTGTCCGGTTTCCTGGTAGCGGATCCCAGAATTGTGGACAATCCGGAACCCATTGAGACCATTACATACAGAGAGCTTCGGGAGCTGTCCTACATGGGCGCCAGCGTACTTCACGAGGAGGCCATTTTCCCGGTCAGAAAAGAGGGCATCCCGATCAATATCAGGAATACAAACCGTCCTTCTGATCCGGGAACCATGATTGTGGAGAGCACCTTAAAGCGCCCTCACTACACGATCACTGGAATTGCGGGAAGAAAGGGCTTCTGCGCTGTCAACATTGAAAAGGCCATGATGAACGCAGAGATCGGCTTCGGAAGAAAGGTGCTGGACGTATTTGAAAAATACGGCATCTCCTTCGAGCACATGCCGTCCGGCATCGACACCATGAGCATTTTCGTACAGCAGAGCCTGTTCGAGGAGCATGAGCAGTCCGTTATCGCAGGCATCCACAGGGCGGTGGAGCCGGATCACATCGAGCTGGATTCCGACCTGGCTCTCATCGCTGTCGTAGGACGGGGCATGAAATCTGCCCGCGGCACAGCCGGAAGGATCTTCTCAGCTCTGGCTCACGCCAGAGTCAACGTCAAGATGATCGACCAGGGATCCAGCGAGTTAAACATCATCGTCGGCGTGAGAAACGAGGACTTCGAGACGGCGGTCAAGGCTGTTTACGACATCTTCGTCACAGCAGAGATCTAATTATTTTTCAGGGGGGCGCCTGGTTTCAGGCAGAAATTTGAGACAAAAAGAAGCTTTTTAGATTGGCAAACATACTAAAAAGCTTCTTTTTTATTGGTTTTATTAAATTATTTTCTTTTTTTAGGAGGTCATAACGATTGATTTTAAATTTAGCCGCTTTTTTTATTATTCCCGGATACACCCTCCTGTTTATCAGGAATTTCAACCTGTTCTCCCTGAACTTCTCCGTCATCGGAAATATGCTGGGGAGAAAGCGGGGCTTCTGCCTGTGGGGAATAATGACCGGATGGTACTTTTTCTGGGTTCTGTCCAGGGTATCCGCCCACCTGAAGCTTTCCAGAGGAGTCCGGTATCTGGTCCACACGGCGCTTTTTCTGCTGTTCTGCGCCGTCACCACGCCCTATCTGCCAGAAGAACTGCCTTTTAAAGCCTTCCTCCACATCGTGTTCGCCATGGCCGCCGCCCTGTGCCTGTGCCTCTATCTGTTTCTCGCCGCCTGGCGGCTGCGAAGGGAGGACAGGACAGCCGGACTGATTACGCTGTGGTGTCTGGCAGGCATTCTCCTCGTGTCCGCCGCTCTGCTGATTCTGGTGGGAATCGTCAGCAGCGCCCTGGAGATCTTCTTCACCTTCTCCACAGTATTTTTGAGCCGTTACCTCTATGGAAAGACAAAACGGCTTATTTCTCAATCTCCATAATCATATCTACACGTCTCTGATGGCGGCCGCCCTCAAACTCGGCGTCCAGCCACTCCTCCGTAATCATCTTGGCCAGCTCGCTGCCCACCACGCGGGCTCCGAAGGCCAGGACGTTCGTGTTGTTGTGCATTCTGGACAGCTTCGCTGTGTAGGGATCGCTGCAGACGCAGGCGCGGATTCCCTTTACCTTGTTGGCGGCCAGGGAGATTCCCACTCCTGTTCCGCAGATAGTGATTCCCAGATCCGCCTCGCCGGACGCTACGGCGCGGCCTACCTTCTCGCCGTAAACCGGGTAGTCGCAGCTCTCTGTGGAATCTGTTCCCATATTGATCACTTCGTAGCCCTTGGACTCCACAAACTCCTTAATAATGTTCTTAAGCTCCACTGCAGAGTGGTCGTTTCCAATCGCGATTTTCATAACTCTTCTCTCCTGTCTGATTTCGTTGATTTGTTTTATTATTTTCTTTTATTTAATTTTTCTGTTTTATTCTATTTTTTGTTCTGTTTCTTCTGTTTTTCTCTTCTGTCTATTCTACTTTTCTCTTTTGTTTATTCTGTATTGTTATATCTTGTTTTTTGATTCTTTTTGCTGGCGGCTCGATTTCCTTATTTCCTAGAATTCTGTGGTCTTTCTCACATTGGATTCCAGCAGGCGGTTATAGCCAAGCCAGCCGTTATTGTCCCCGGCTCCGGCTATAATCTCGTTCATGGTCTCCAGCTTGGCGTCAGCATTGTCTGCCAGGCTTAAGGCCACAGCCTCAAACAGAGCCGGCTTCTTCGGGGATCCGTACTCCAGCTCTCCGTGGTGAGCCAGAATGCAGTGCTTCAGCTCTGCGGCCAGCTTCTCCGGAAATCCCGGAATCTCCCTGATCCGCTCCGATACCATCTCTGTGCCGATGATAATGTGGCCCAGAAGCTGTCCGTCGTCGGTGTAGTCGTTTTCTGGGAAAGCGGAAAGCTCTCTCGTCTTGCCGATATCGTGGAACAGCGCCCCGGTGAGAAGCAGATCCCGGTTCAGGCGGGGATACACAGCCGCAAAATAATCGCACAGCTTCATCACGCTCAGCGTATGCTCCAGAAGTCCCCCCACAAAGCCGTGGTGGACGCTCTTGGCCGCTGAGTGGAAGCAGAAGCGGCGGACAAAGTCCGAATCCTCCACATAGTAGCTGGAAGCCAGCTTTTTCAGGTACGGATTTTTCATGGACTCAATGAGAGACTTCAGCTCTCCGTACATGGCCTTTACATCCTTCGAGCTGACTGGAAGATAATCGCTCTCTGTGTACTCTCCCTCGTCAGCCCTGCGGATCCGGCGCACATTGACCTGATTGGCCCCCTGGAACACTGTGATGTCTCCGTCAATATACACATAGTCCAGCGTCTCGAAGGTTCCGACTCCTGGAGAGCCCAGATCCCAGATTTTCGCGTCTACGGTTCCCGTCTTGTCCTGCAGTGTCAGAGCCCCGTACTCTTTTCCATTCTTCGTCAGGGCAATCTGCTTCTTCTTGCAGAGATACACATCGGAAATGTGCATACCGTCGTGGAACTGTCCAATATATTTCATGTTTTATCCTCTCACTTCTCAAAGTTGTCTCATTTATGTTTCAATCCTGCCGGTTTCAGCCTACCGCCCTCTCACCGTCACCTGATACTCCAGAGACGTGTAGCCGTCGCGGCCTTTCCGCATCACAGCAACCGCCGCCGCATTTCCCGGCTGAAAGCTGGCAATCTGTGTGCTCAGCTCCTTCAGAGTAGCCACATCGCGGCCGTCAAACTGCACGATAATATCGCCGTTCTGCAGTCCCGCTTCATAGGCAGGTCCCCCTGAAACAGCGTCTGTAATATAAACGCCCTTGGGGATTCCCTCCGCCTGCATGGTCTCGCTGACCTCCTGTCCCTTAATGCCGAAATAGGCGGTCTCCGCTCCGTTTGTCATCTTTTCCAGGATTCCCTTGTAATCGGAAATGCTCATCACCGACTCGGAGACAATGGAGTTTTCTCCCTTCAGGCTGTTGTCTGTCCAGCCGATCATCTCGCCGTTTAAATTCAGAATAAACGTGCCTGCGTCTCCGCTGCTGGTCAAATCTGTGAACAGGATCCTGGACACCCCGTCTGTCACCGGCACGTTTCTGGCCACATAGGTAATGGCTCCGTATACGGAAGAGTGGACCATGCCTGCCGGCGCACCCACACCGATTACCATATCTCCTGCCTTCACAGAATAGGAATTCCCCAGAGGAATGACCTGTATCTCTCCCCGAAGCTCCGAATCCACCGCAGCGGCGTCCGCCAGCACCACGGCCATGCCAGTCACGCTGTCATTCTGGAGAACCGAGGCAGGCACCTCCGTTCCGTCAAAAAATTCCACACAAATAGAATCCGCCTGGGACACAGCCGAAGATCTGGTCAAAATAATATAAGAACTGCTTGTCCTGGCAATCACGGCTCCCGCGCAGTAGCCGCTGGTCTCAATGGGATTTCCAAACAGATCCGTCTGCTGCATCCCGGAATGTACGGTGACAATACCCCGATCTGCCTGCTGCTCCACCGCCCGCACGCTGTCGTACATGGATTTTAAATCCTCTGGGGTAAACTCATAAGTTTCCATATAGGCTTTCACCGCCTCGTCCACCGGAACCGTCTCCTCCAGCCCGCCGGACTCCTGCACAGATCCGCTCTCCTCCGGCTGCGCCTCCGGATCATCTCTGTTAAATTCTATAGCGGCGCTCTCGCCACGGGAATTCTCCTCCCACCTGTCCTTTGACCACGATCTGACTGCCGTAAAGCTCAGAGCCGACACAGCCCCGAACGCAGCCGCAGCCAGAAGAAATACAGCCGCCCGCGCCGCAATCTGCCTCCTGGTCAGAGGAGGCTTCACGATCTTTTCCCGCATAAATTCACGCCTGCGGGGTTCCTTTTTATCAGGTCCTTCGGTATCTGACATCATTCTTTTCCCTTCATGCTTCTTAATTTCAGGAACACATATATGTATTATACGTTTCTTCTAAGACGATTGCAAGAATATTGTGGGAAAATCGCCGGACGGCAAACTCATTGATTTTCTTTTTTAAAAAAGAATTACCGACATCTTTTTCCTAATCTCTGCAAGCCGAAGCTGTTTTAACAGAACAAGACGCACACTGTTCCAGGCAATGGAACTGCGGTTTACTTTTGAAAGTTTTAAATAGCGGCAGTAAAACTTTCCCTCTTGTATCCTGCGGCCGGATATGTTATATTAAACATAGAAAAGGGAAGCCACAGAGGCGGCCTACCCTCAATAACTTATAACTTTACATCTTTACGATGTCAGCCGTCAGCTAGTGCGAATAGTTGGCGGCTATTTTCTATCCTTAAAAATCTGATATAACAGACTAATAAGGGAAACAATGAATAAACAAAACTGAAATAATTCAGAATATGTAACCATTGTATCGCCCTCCTTTCTTCCGTCTGGAGGGCTTTTATACCCTCCGAAAATAAGAGAGTGGCCGCCCGGCTCTGTGGTTTCCCATATCGACATTATATAGCAATCTTCCTTATCTGACCATCATTGTTTCGCCAGGGAGACAGCAGAACGAACCTCTGCAGCGGCCCATTTCTCCATATCATCTCTGCTCATATTTTCCATCAGAAACTTCTTTAAAAAGCAAATTTACGCTTCCCCTCTCTGTTCCAGCTGTTCAAACACCTCATCCATATCCATTTCAAACATGGCGCTGTCTGCCTGGACTGGGGAAAAATAGAAGGCGACGTTTTCTGCCCCGAATTCCTGTTCCAGCTGCTCCCACTGGGAAGTCAGCCCAATACAGAAGGCCAGAGTATCGCTTCCGAGGGACTCCATATACCAGCGGATCTGATACTTGGGAGAGACGTATTCCTGAATGCTCTTCAGTGTCGTATCCCTGTCTGTGCAGTCGTCTCCATAAGGAACTGATCTGCTGACGCCGTCCTTTTTCAGAAAAATATCTATCCCCCGCTCTTTCTCTGATTCCACGCATTCAAACTGAATTTTATCCTCGTCCGGCAGTTTTTTATTGAAATAGTTGATAATGGAATCGTCGAAGTCCCGCCAGTCAATCCAGATCAGCTCGCCGCTGTCCCAAAATTCATCTTTTGTATCATCCGGCGCTTCTAAAAGCTTTCTTATTTCTTCCAATTGCGTACCCTCCCAAATCCTTCGCTATGTGTCTAACTGGAAAACATACATTTTCCCTGTATTTGTGTTATTTTTTCTCCCGCTCTCTTTTTTCCAGAATGACGGGAGGAATTTCAGCAAATCTTCTCAGGAGATAAGCCTTTCCCTTCTCCCCTCTCCATTTATGCCAAAACCAAAGCACGCTGCAGCAAAAAAGCGCCGCTGCAATCAGGAATGGATGATGAAATTCTGCCCTGTCCAGAATCGCATAGCTTATCAAAGCGGAAGCCGCGATGGCGCTTCCGGCTATGCCCAGGGCAATTTTTATTACTTTTTCCTGGGACAGCTCCAGAAAATAATTGTCCCATTCTTCTGAATTAAATTTCAGCTGCCTGCCTTTGATCCAGAACAGAATAAGAACTAAACCTAACGCAATCCCCTTGCTGAAAAGGACGTTTATCACTGCCGAACCTGCTAAAATGATCAGTTTTTCCATGATTTATTTCCTCCTCATCCTCCTCACAATCCAATGATAGGCGGCCGCTGTTCCGGCCGGAATCAACGCCAGATAACTGACAATGTTAAAAAACGTGAAATTATAAGTATTAGACACCTCTCCAAACTCCAGAAGATATCGGCAGCCCATTCCTATGGCAGTGAGGAGAAACGTCGTTATGTAAACCTTCTTCCCCCTGCCAGGCCCGAAAATTCCGGCTGACGCCAGGGCAATCACGCCGTAGCTTGACGCCAGCAGATACACTCCGCTAAAATCCAGAGGAAACGGTTCGCTCCTGATAGGAAATACAAAGCAGCCTGCAAAGATGATATAACCCATAAGCAAAATTCCTGGCAGCTGAGAATATTTCTCAAAAAAGTGCTGGAGCCTTCCGCTTTTCACCCCAAAGTAAACCGCCGCCGCAAAAAGCGCTGTCACAACTAGAATCGTGATAATATAACCCGCTGCAAATGCCATCTTCCTCCCCCTTTCCCCGCTCTATTCAACCCTTACATGAACCGGGCCGATTGTAAGATTTCCTGCTCCCGCTGCCGTGTACCATCTTCCTTTTTCCAGTCGAATCTTTCCCGGCGCGCCAGGCGTAATATAACCTATCTCATATCTCTCCCCAGTTTCAACATCAGTAAAAATCACACTCGTATCACAGTCTCCGCTCACCTTCACCGTTCCAAACAAGGGCTGTATCTGTTCTGATTTAAGCCCTCCATCACTGCCTGTCAGCGTAAAAGTATAGTTCCTTTGAATACCAATATAAAGAAAAACTGCGGCTGTCAATATCGCTGTGATACATAAAATCAACCGTCTCTTTTTCATTACATCACCTCTCTGCTAATTGCAATTGATGTTATCGTGCCACTATTATCTGAGTACAAAATAAGTGTTGTTTTATCTTGATCGCAAAACCACAAGTATCCCTTTTGACCATCTTCTGTTTTCCATGTTTGTTCGCTTCTTCCCCAACTGTCTATACAGTCTTTAACTGACTTCCCTATCAATTTTTCCGATACCTGATCCATTCCACTATCTGCTAAAGTCGACAAAGTAGGAATCTTATGGCCACAGGCCGTTATTCCCATAATAACTACAAGGAAAAATACGATTAGCGTTTGCTTTTTCATAAAATCTTCCTCCTAAACTCTTCTTTGCAAATCTCTAAAAAATAAAACATTAACACCAACAAAAAAACACACCTTTTATTGTCTATTAATATAGATTTACGTATAATATCCTATGTAACAACACACCATCCACCACAAAAACGTCATAACCGGAATCACAACCACAGCCGTTCCGGCATACAGATTTCTCCTCATTCCGCCCCAGTCCTTCACACCACACCGCTTCATCCGCCTCTTTGCCCGGAAATAACCATACACCGACAAAGGCCAGAAGAAAACCAGCGTGTAAAACAAAAACTTCCAGCTGAAAACCCAATCTTTTTCTGTCTCTATTTCTCTGTTTTTCTTCACTGCGTCACCTGCTCTGTATCCTTCGCCAGCTTCCTGAAAATGATTATTCTTACTATGACACAGGCCATTATCACTGCGAAAGACAAGATCCCATACAGCAAAGCTTCTGTATACCAAGGGGCCGAATAGGCGGCATATATGTCCGGATACCTTTTATAGCTGTAAAAATCAAATCCCGTTTTCAATGCAATGACGTATAAACTTCCATAGATAACATACTTTAATGCGTCATACAGTTTTTTCATACTATCCCTCCTCCGCTTCCAACCTTTGCCCCATTCTCTGTATCTACATTATAACAATCCCCCATTCCCGCCACAATGAAGAAATCATTACGATTCCTTACAATTCAGCCATATCGCAAATCCGCCGATTGCAGGCCCCGCCTGAGCTATGATATAATATATCCCATCAGCAGGAAAACAAGTGGCTGCGAAGCAGACATTTGTTTTCACCTGATGGGATAACGAGTAAACTGTCTGCGCAGCAGACAATAAGCACGAAGTGCTCGTTTACGAGTCTTTTTAATCAGCAGGAAAACAAGCGACTGCCCCCATTAATTTTTTATAAGGTGACTACTGTGAAAGAAAGTAGAGGACAGCCAACAAATGGCGTACTTTAAATAAGCTGTCTTATGGCAGCCTTTGAAAAATTATTATTTTGAGGAGCTAAGAAGCTAATTACGATTCGGAAAGAATCCCTTCTCTGATGAGCAGTTTCTTGGCTTGTTTGATAGCCTTTTCCTTCTGTTTTTCTTTCAAAGGTTCAGGCATATCAGTTTTATATAAATCGGTCGGATTCCACGCTTCACCAGTAGACAACATCTGATAGATAGCAGTGAGAATCATCCGAGCGATAGCAATAATGGCTCGTTTTTTACCGCGGTGCTTCATAATACGTTCATATTTCTGCTTATAGTAAGGAGACTTATCGGATTTCACGGCTGCATGAGCGACTTGCACCAATGCAGGTTTGAGGCAGACACCGGCACGTGTTATCCTGACAGATTTCTTCTTACCAGCAGATTCATTGCTGCCGGGAGTCAGTCCTGCCCAGCAACAGAGGCGCTTGGAATTAGAAAACGGAGTCATATCGGTACCAATCTCGGAGATAACCGTAATTGCACTGTTGCGGTCAACACCCGGAATGGTACACAGTAACTGGACAGCATTTTCATAAGGGGCAATCAAAGAATCAAGCATAGTGTCTATATCATTGATGGTAGATGTGATATAATCCAGATGTGCGCGGACGAGACGCATACGGTATTTTTGGGGATCAGTCATCTGATACCCTTCGATGGATTCAATGACACTGTCCGACTTCTTCTTTAGAGAACGGAGGAGTCTGGAAGCTATTTCTTCGTGGTTGATGGAATTGCCGGATTGTTCGATCAGGTAGTCAATAACAGATGCAGCTGATTTCCCAAAGATATCGGAAACAACCGAATCTAATGCGACATTACAGACAGTAAGCGCATTCTGATATCTATTCTTTTCGCTGGTACGACAAGAAGTCAGCTTGTAACGATATCTTGTAAATTCACGCAGGATACGGATCGGTTTGCAAGGGATATAGCTGCCTTGAACCAGACCTAATCGAAACAAATCCCCAATCCACTTGGAAGCTTTCGTATCATCCTTATTGCCTTTGACTGCTTTTACCCATTTGGGATTGGCAATGGTGACGTTCATTTCGTCCTCTAAAAGGTTGAATACAGGAACCCAGTATTTACCGGTAGATTCCATACAGACATCACGGCATTGATTTTCAATTAGCCAATTTTTAAATTGCAGGATAGAATTGTTGAAGGTGGAGAAACGTTTCTTTTGGTAAGAAGGGTCTACTCCGGAAGTGGTTTTAATGATAGTGGCAACAAGAAAAGATTTGTGAACATCGATGCCACAGCAAGTTTGATAAACAACTTTTATGGTCAACACTCCTTTCAAAGTGAGATAAAGAAGCCATTGACTGTTCCACCACACATTTAACAGAGAAGTTAAAACAATTCTTACTGTACGGTCTAAAAGAGCCACGTATTTGTGCTTGAAAGATGGAACTCACACTGATTATTATGCTGTCTAAAACAGAAGAAAGTCTTTACGACTCACCTCACCGTGCTTTGTAGTATAACTTCTTTAACAATTATTTTATCAGTAACGTGGGGGATTAAAAAGACTTTCATTCCTATTTGTGCCGCCGACTTGGCGGCGGAATGGAGATTATTATGAATCAAAAAGCATTAAAAACATTGGAATACTATAAAATCATTGACACTCTGACGGAATATGCCTCCACGGAGCCGGGAAAACGGCTCTGCCGGGAGCTTCTGCCCTCCTGCGACTATCAGGAAATTCTGCAGAACCAGCAGGAGACCTCCGACGCGGTGACGCGGGTGCGCCAGAAGGGCAGCATTTCCTTCGGAGGCGTAAAGGACATTACTGACTCCTTAAAGCGTCTGGAGATTGGAAGCTCTTTAAATATTACGGAACTTCTGGCCGTCAGTTCCGTGCTCACCGTGTCCGCCAGGGCGAAATCCTACGGCCGCAGGGAGGAATCTGAACTTCCGGACGACTCCTTAGACGAAATGTTCCGTCTGCTGGAGCCGCTGACTCCCGTCAATACGGAAATTAAGCGGTGCATTCTCTCGGAAGACGAGGTCAGCGACGACGCCAGCCCTGGGCTCAGACAGGTCCGCCGCCAGATGAAAATCATTAACGACCACATCCACACCCAGCTGAACTCTGTTTTAAACTCCAGCCGCACCTATCTCCAGGACGCGGTCATTACCATGCGGGACGGCCGCTACTGTCTGCCTGTCAAGGCAGAGCACAAAAGCCAGGTTCCCGGCATGGTCCACGACCAGTCTGCCACCGGCTCCACTGTATTTATCGAACCCATGGCGGTCATCCGTCTAAACAATGAAATGCGAGAGCTGGAAATCCAGGAGAAGCGGGAAATTGAATTTGTGCTCATGGCTTTAAGCTCCCAGCTGGTTCCATACACGGACACGCTGACTGAAAATCTGGCCATCCTTGCAAAGCTGGATTTCATCTTTGCCAAGGCGGCTCTGTCCCGCCACTACAACTGTACAGAACCGAAATTTAACAATAAACGCTACATTAATATCAAGGACGGCCGCCACCCGCTGCTGGATCCGAAGAAGGTGGTTCCCATCAACATCCACCTGGGAGACAGCTTTGATCTTCTCATTGTCACAGGCCCCAACACAGGCGGCAAGACGGTATCCTTAAAAACTGTGGGCCTGTTTACTCTCATGGGACAGGCGGGCCTCCACATTCCGGCCTTTGACGGCTCTGAACTGGCTGTCTTTGACAATGTATTTGCCGACATTGGAGACGAGCAGAGCATTGAGCAGAGTCTCAGTACCTTCTCTGCCCACATGACGAACATTGTGTCCATTCTGGGGCAGGCAGATTCCCGCTCCCTGTGCCTGTTTGACGAGCTGGGAGCCGGAACAGATCCGACGGAGGGAGCCGCTCTGGCAGTGGCTGTTCTGTCCTTCCTCCACCACATGGAGTGCCGCACCATGGCCACCACCCACTACAGCGAGCTGAAGGTATTTGCCCTGACAGAGCCTGGCGTGGAGAACGCCTGCTGCGAGTTCAGCGTGGAGACGCTGCGCCCCACCTACCGGCTTCTCATCGGAATCCCCGGTAAGAGCAACGCCTTTGCCATTTCCAAAAAATTGGGACTTCCCGACTACATTATCGAGGACGCCAAACGCCACATCGAGAAGGAGGACGCGGCCTTTGAGGACCTGCTGGCCAATCTGGAGGAAAGCCGGGTGACCATTGAGAAGGAGCGGGAGGAGTTAAACGCCTACAAGGCGGAGATCGCGGATCTGAAAAAGCGGCTGGAGCAGAAGGAGGAGCGGTTCCAGGATCAGAAGGAACGCCTTTTAGAAAAGGCCAGAACCGAGGCCCAGCAGATTCTCCAGGACGCCAAGGACACAGCCGATTCTACGATCCGGAATATCAACAAGCTGGCCAGCCAGTCTGGTGTGGGAAAGGAGCTGGAGGAGCAGAGAAGCCGCCTGAGAAACAAGATCAAGGACGTGGACAAAAAGCTGGCCTCCAAAAAGCCTCAGACCCCGCAGAAGACCATTTCCCCCAAGTCCCTGAAAATCGGCGACGGCGTAAAGGTCATTTCCATGAATTTAAAGGGAACCGTCAGCTCCCTGCCTAACGCCAAGGGCGATCTGTACGTGCAGATGGGCATTCTCCGGTCTCTGGTTAACATAAGGGATCTGGCCCTCTTAAACGAGTCCTCTATCTCCGGCCCAGGCCTAGATAACAGCGCGGGAAGCGCAGGCGGCCGCGGCGCAGGAAGAAACGGCGCGAAGACGCCTGGGGCTTTCGGCAAGGGCAAATCCTCCCAGAGCGGAATCAAGATGTCCAAGTCCTTCTCTGTCTCTCCTGAGATCAATCTCATCGGTCTCACAGTGGACGAGGCGGTTCCGGAGCTGGACAAATATCTGGACGACGCCTATCTGGCCCACCTGCCACAGGTCCGCGTAGTCCACGGGCGCGGCACAGGCGCTCTCAGGGCCGGCGTGCACAAGCACCTGAAACGCTTAAACTACGTAAAGGAATTCCATTTAGGCGAATTCGGTGAAGGCGATACCGGCGTTACTATCGTTACATTTAAATAAATAAAACAGAACTTTGAGAACTGTTCCATACAGTAAGGAGCAGTTCTCCATCAGGGGGAAAGGAGCGTCATGGCTGAAAAACAGAAAATACTGATTGTGGATGACGATGAAAATATTGCAGAGCTTATTTCTCTGTATCTGACAAAAGAATGTTACGAGACGAAAATTGTGGGGGACGGAGAGGAGGCTCTGTCCGTCTTCCCCGTCTTTAAACCAAATCTGGTGCTTTTAGACCTGATGCTCCCAGGAATTGACGGATATCAGGTCTGCCGGGAGCTTCGGGCCTCCTCCCAGGTTCCCATTATCATGCTCTCCGCCAAGGGAGAAATCTTCGACAAGGTTCTTGGACTGGAGCTGGGAGCTGACGATTACATGATCAAACCCTTTGATTCCAAGGAACTGGTGGCCAGAGTCAAGGCAGTGCTCCGCCGCTATCAGGCAGTACCCCAGGCGCTGGAACCAGCCGGTTCCGACCAGAAGGGACAGTATGTGGAATTTCCCGATTTAATTGTAAACCTGACTAACTACTCTGTCATTTACAACGGCCATTCCATTGAAATGCCGCCCAAGGAGCTGGAGCTGTTATATTTTCTCGCCTCCTCTCCCAACCAGGTATTTACCAGGGAACAGCTGTTAGACCATATCTGGGGATATGAGTACATCGGAGACACCAGAACGGTGGACGTTCACATTAAACGTCTCCGGGAGAAAATCAAGGATCATGAAAAATGGGCACTGACTACCGTCTGGGGCATTGGCTACAAGTTTGAAGTAAAGAGGTAAGTCCATGATCCACTCTCTCTATTACAAATTTATTCTGGGATATCTCCTGTTCGGGCTTCTGGGTTTTACCGCCATCTCCACCCTCTCCTCCGATATGACTTACAATTATCTGGTGGAGCAGAGGGCGGAGGCCCTTTACGACGAAGCCAATCTGATTGCAGAAAACTGCAGCAATATTTACCAGGGAAAGCGTCTGGATTCCGATATGGTAAAACCCCAGATTGACGCCATGGCTTCCTACCTCCAGTCTTCTATCTGGGTTGTCAACCACGACGGCCAGGTGACGGTAGACAGCCAGAACCGCCTGACCGGAAAAACCATTGACAGCTTCGATCCTGCGGCGGGAGGCGGACAAACCTATTCCATCGGAACCTACTACGGGCAGTTTTCCTCTGACGTGCTGTCCGTCTCAGCCCCTATTACGGGAAATTTCAATACCTACGGCTACATTGTGATCCACCTTCCCATGAAGCTGATCACAGAGGAGCAGAACGGCATCTTAAATATTATGTATATCACGGCGGCCATCTTGTTTGGTCTGTCCTTGATTATTCTGCTGTTTTTTACGAAAACCGTGTATCTTCCGCTGAAAAAAATCACCTACGCGGCCACGGAGTACGCGGCAGGCAACCTGTCCTACAATATCAGCCTTCACACTCAGGACGAGATGGGCTATCTGGCCAACACCCTGAACTATATGGCTATGGAGCTCAATAAAATGGAGGAATACCAGCACAAATTCATTGCCAACGTATCCCATGACTTCCGCTCTCCCCTTACCTCCATCAAGGGATATCTGGAAGCCATCATCGACGGCACGATCCCGCCGGAGCTCTATGAAAAATACTTAAATATCGTCATTGCGGAGACGGAGCGGCTCAACAAACTGACCCAGGGAATGCTGACTCTGAACTCTTTAGATAGCAAGGGCTTCCTCACCAGGACGAATTTTGACATTAACCGGGTGATCAAGGATACGGCGGCGGCCTTCGAGGGAACCTGCAACGCCAGAGGTATCACCTTCGAGCTGACCTTCAACGACTCCATCCAAATGGTGTACGCGGATCTTGGGAAAATCCAGCAGGTTCTCTATAACCTGATTGACAATGCCATTAAATTCAGCTACGAAAATTCTGTAATCTACCTGCAGGCGTCGGAAAAACACGAGAAAATTTTCGTCTCCGTGAAGGACACAGGAGCTGGCATTCCCAAAGACAGCATTAAAAAAATCTGGGATCGGTTCTATAAAAGCGATCCCTCCCGCGGGAAGGATAAGAAGGGAACCGGCCTGGGACTTGCCATTGTAAAAGAAATTATCCAGGCCCACGATGAAAATATCGATGTGGTAAGCACAGAAGGCGTGGGGACGGAATTTATCTTCAGCCTGCCCAAGGCCAGCAGCTTTTAGAGGGAAAATCGGAAAAATTCAGAACTCAGAAAACGAAGAGGGGAAAGTTTTACGCGCTCCACTTAAAGTCGCTGTAAAACTTTCCATCTTCTGTCTGTCAACATTTTTCTCGAAAAAGGAAATCTTTAGTGTCAGTGTACACTGACGCCATGAACCGTTTTGAGCTTTCCTGATATCATCTGCTGCTCAGCTCGACTCGTTCCGCCAGATATCCTCTCCCCGCAGGGAGAAAAGAAATTTTCCAGTGACTTTAATTGGAACAGGGAAAATTTCTTTTCTTCTTCCATAGCCTCTTCTGCATATCGCGCGGGGAAAATTTTTCGGTGACTTTAATTGGAACAAGAAAAATTTTCCCCGCGCGTATATCCTGCCTATCTTACGCCTCTTCCTCCGGAAGCTCGTAGCTCTTCTCCACCTTCACTTTTCCGCTTCTGAAACGGACGCTTCCAAATACAAAGGCAAATACTACGACAGCCAGATTCGCCGCCAGCAGCTTAACCGGAAGCTCTAAGGAGGAGGTAACTCCTGAAATTACAACTACAATCAGATCCAGCACTCCGATTGCCATCAGCATGCTGTCCTTCACATGGAAATTGGACTGCTTCCACGCGTCCGGCAGCACCTTTGGCATCCGAAGCAGGCTTAAAATGATCATGGCTTTTGTGATAGAGCCCACGGTAATCGTAATATCGCTGATAATGCCGATATCGAAGTTAAACATAATCGGCACAAATCCAATCACATAGTAAATTCCCAGCAGAATAATGGGCGTTCTGAACTTGGGATGAAGTCTTGCCAGGGAGGACGGATACCAGCCGTCGTTGCAGGCCTGCATTAACGGTTTCGTACAGGAAGCGATGGAGCTGTTCAGCGTGGTGAGCAGGGCCATCCATGCGCCTCCGATCATGAACAGATAATATAACGGCTTGGAAAGCACAGCCTCGGCTACCACGTTTAAAGGCTGGCCGGCTACCTGATCTACAGGAAGAACGCCCGCTGCCACTACGCCCATCAGGCCGTAAAAGGCTGCGATTCCCAGCGTGGAAAACAGCATAACCCGCGGAATATCCCTGGTAGGATTCTTTGCCTCCGCGCTCATCTGAGTCACGTACTGGGCGCCGTCGCAGGTATAACTCATAAGCACCGCCGCGCTCCACAGGCCGGGAAGTCCGTTGGGCATAAAGGTGGACGGCTCAAAATAGTTGGGATCCAGGTTGGCAAGACCTACGCCGGTAAATACCGTCAGGGCAATAACCAGCAGGATAACCGCCGCTCCCTGAATTTTGGCAAAGGCGTTGACGCCGAACACGTTGGTCACAAACAGAATAGTCAGCACGCTGAGAGCAATGGCCTTTCTGGTCAGCCACGGCAGAAACGGCATGGCGTAATCGGCAAAGGACAGCGCGTACATGGCCAGAGTCACGCTGGTGAGAAGGGAAATCATGGAGTAGGTTCCCGTCCACCTGGGGCCTAAAAAGGTTCCCACCATAGAGTAGTCGCCGCCTCTGTACCTGGCCACAGAATTCAGGAAAATCTGCGGCGAGCGGGACAGCAGCGCAATAAAGCCGCCTATTATAAACGCAATAAAGATGGAACGTCCAGTTCTCTCAATTCCGATTCCTGTCAGAGACATGATTCCAGAGCCGATAATGGATCCGACTCCAATTGCCATCAGATCCCAGAATCCCAGGACACGCTTCAGATCCTTCGTGGATGTTAACTGCTTTGACATAGTCTGACTCTCCTCGTATTATAAAGTAGTAGTGTTTATAGACCCTCTCCAAGGTCTGTATGCTATACTATTGGAGATACTGTGGATTGTTTTGATTCTCCTACCACTTG
>ERZ894232.131-NODE-131-length-103727-cov-38.245302_pt1 | contig 103727 bp, 111 predicted proteins | sample MGYA00380296_ERZ894232 | MGnify/ENA primary metagenome ERZ894232 (study PRJEB32331, sample SAMN06328433) | human gut metagenome | biome: human gut microbiome; feature: stool | host: Homo sapiens | collected 2014-08-14 ...
CCGCCCGTACATACGATGCCCCGCCCGGTCCTTATCCCCTCGGCCACTGTCCCTGCCGCCTGCTGTCCCTGCCTCCCACACATACGGCGCCCGGTCCGGATCCGGCCCCGGTCCGCCCCATTCTCCCTATTCCCTTCGCTCCGTTCTCTCTTTATTCCGCCTCTTTTTCCCGCCTTCTCCTCCGCGCGTTTCCCTTTCCGAAAATATTTTCCACAGGAAATTTGTTTTATCGGAAAATAATTTCTACCTTTGTCCCGTTATCACTTACGAACAACGACGAGAACGCATGAAAAAACTGATGGCGGCCGCACTGGCCCTTCTGACGCTCACGGGCGTCTGCGAAGCGAAAGCGAATGACAACAAAAACCAGAAAACGAATATGAAAACGATCGCACTGAACAAGGCCGATTTCCTGAAGAAGGTGGCCGACTACGAAAACAATCCCGAAACGTGGAAATACCTCGGCGACAAGCCCGCGCTCATAGACTTCTACGCCACGTGGTGCGGCCCCTGCAAGGCGCTCGCTCCGGTGCTCGAGGAGCTGGCGGCCGAATACGGGGACCGGATCTACATCTACAAGATCAATACCGAGGAGAGCCAGGACCTCGCCGCGGCATTCGGCATCCGTTCGATTCCGACGCTGCTCTTCATCCCGCTCGAGGGCGATCCGCAGATGGCCGTCGGAGCCATGCCCAAAGCCACGCTGAAAGCCAATATCGACCGGATTCTGCTCGGCAAGTAACGATGGCGTTTACGATCGACCCCGGGCTATGCCCGCAGAACCACCGCTGCCCGCTCGTCGCGGCATGTCCCGCAGGGGCCATCTCGCAGGAAGGGTTCGCCCTTCCGGAGATCGACCCCGGGCGGTGCGTCGAATGCGGTCTGTGTGCGGCCGCCTGCGGCAGACAGGCCGTCCGCGAACGCAACTGACCCCGACCCAAGATGGAGCGACTTTGCAAGATACGCGACCTGCAACACGCCGTGGCCCGCTTCGAGGCGGCTTTCGAACGCCGCTACGGACTGTGCCTGAACGAAGGCATGACGCTCTGCACCCTCTCCAGAAGCGGGCGGCTCTGCCCGGGGGAGCTGGGCGAACGGTTGGGACTGACCCCCTCGAACACCTCGAAAGTGCTCCGCGCCGTCGAATCCAAAGGACTCGTGAAGCGCGAACCGGGCTGTGCGGACCGCCGGCAAATGTACTACTCGCTGACCGGGGAAGGGCGTGCGCTGCTGGCCGCGCTCGACTGCCGGGAGGTGGAGATTCCCCCGCTGCTGCGGGAGCTGCTCGGCGAGTGACCGCAGCCGCAAAGGCAGCTCCCTACCGCAGTCCGTCTCGGAACAATCCGCGAACGACGAAAAAAATCCGTACCTTTGCCGCATGGAACCGACCTCGCGCAAATACCTCTTTTTCGACCTCGACGGCACGCTGACCGACTCGATGCCGGGCATCGCGCGCGCCGTGCAGTACGCCCTGCGCCGTTTCGGAATCGACGTGCAGGACCTCGCCGCGCTCAAACCGTTCCTCGGTCCCCCGCTGCGCGACTCCTTCATGGAGTTCTACGGCATGAGCCCGGAGGAGGCCGACCGGGCGGTGGCCGTCTCGCGCGAATATTTCGTCCCGCGGGGCATGTTCGAGAACGAACTCTATCCCGGCATTCCGGAGCTGCTCGCCGCCACGGCGGCCGCCGGACGGGTGAACGTCATCGCCACGTCGAAACCCCAGCCTTTCGCCGAACGGATCGCCGCGCATTTCGGCATCGACCGCCACTTCCGCCTCATCAGCGGCAGCACGTTCGACGGCCGGCGGAAGACCAAGGCCGACGTCATCCGCCACGCCCTCTCCGCGCTCGGCATCGCCCCCGGCGAGGCGGTGATGATCGGCGACCGCCGCCACGACGTCGAGGGAGCCGCCGAGGAGGGGCTCCCCGCCATTGCGGTGGAATGGGGTTACGCACCGCCGGGCGAGCTGGAGGCGGCCCGCCCGCTACGGATCGTCCCCGACGTCGAAACACTGCGCCGCCTGCTGCTCGGGAACGAATAAGCGATTGTTTTTCAACGAGATATTCCGCCCCGACTATAATCCGAAACCACACCCGTTCGGGGGGGGGCGGCTTCTTATTGATTTTCGATAAAAAATAATTGTTTTTCATTTTTTATTCATTATCTTTGTTGCCGGGGATTCCGGGCGGAGTGACAAATCGTCACATTCGCCGCAAAACAGGACGACGAACAGCGCAAAGACGATGATCAAACTGGAAAATATCAACAAGACCTACAACAACGGCTCGCCGCTGCACGTGCTCAAGGGCATCGACCTCGAGGTGGAGAAGGGCGAGCTGGTGTCGATCATGGGCGCCTCGGGATCGGGCAAATCGACCCTGCTGAACATTCTCGGCATTCTGGACGACTACGACAGCGGCAGCTACTACCTCGCCGGACGGCTCATCAAGGGACTGTCGGAGACGCAGGCCGCCGCCGCCCGCAACAACATGATCGGATATATCTTCCAGTCGTTCAACCTCATCAGCTACAAGAACGCCGTCGAGAACGTCGCCCTGCCGCTCTACTACCAGGGCGTCGCACGGCGCAAACGCAACGCCCTGGCGCTCGAATACCTCGACATGCTGGGACTGCGCGACTGGGCCGAACACATGCCCAACGAGATGTCGGGCGGGCAGAAGCAGCGCGTGGCCATCGCGCGGGCGCTCATCAACAAGCCGCAGATCATCCTGGCCGACGAGCCTACGGGCGCCCTCGACAGCAAGACCTCGCAGGAGGTGATGAACCTGCTGCGCAGGGTGAACGTCGATATGGGCATGACGATCATCTGCGTCACGCACGAACAGTCGATCGCCGACCAGACCGACAAGATCATCCGCCTGCGCGACGGCGTCATCAGCAGCATCACCGAAACCGGGCTGGGACAACGATGAGGGAGCTGCTGCTGGAAATATGGACTTCGGTGCGCCGGAACAAGCTGCGCACGTTCCTCACGGGCTTTTCGGTCGCGTGGGGCATTTTCATGCTCGTCATTCTGCTCGGATCGGGCAACGGGCTCAAGAACGGTGTCGAATCCAATTTCGGCGACTACGCCACCAACTCGATCGACCTCTACGGCGGCTGGACCTCGAAACCGTGGGAAGGCTACGACCGCAACCGCCGCATCCGCCTGACGAACCGGGACCTCGAAATCCTCGAACGGGAGTTCCCCGAAGTCGAGCAGGTCGCCGCCAACACGTGGCTCTCGTCGAAAAAGATCGCCTACGAGGGGGAGTTCATGGACGTCTCGCTGCGCGGCTCGCTCCCGGAAGTGGCCCGGATCGAAGGCATCAAGGTCGCCAGGGGGCGTTTCATCAACGACGCGGACATCCGCGACTACCGCAAGTCGGCGCTCATCGACGAGGCGACGTCGCTCGTGCTGTTCAAGGGAGCCGACCCGCTGGGCAAGTTCGTCCGCGTGGACAGCCTCACGTTCAAGATCGTCGGAGTCACGCAGGGCGACGCCATGCGCAACAACGCCGTCTGCATCATTCCCCTCTCCACCGGGCAGCTCATCTACAACGCCAACGAACCCTACGTGAACAACGCCATCATCACCGTGCGCGACATCCGCACCGACGCCGAGATGGAGGATTTCGAGAAGCGACTCACGGGCCGGCTGGCCGCCGAGCACCACTACGATCCGACGGACGAGAGCGCCATCTGGATCAATAACACGATGGAGCGGTACAAGGACATGATGATCGTCTTCGGCGGCATCAACCTCTTCGTCTGGATCATCGGCCTCGGCACGCTGCTCGCGGGCATCGTCGGCGTGAGCAACATCATGCTGGTAACGGTGACCGAACGCACGGCCGAGTTCGGCATCCGCAAGGCGCTCGGCGCCAGGCCCCGGTCGATCATCCGGCTGATCCTCACCGAATCGGTGATGATCACCGCGGCCTTCGGATACATGGGCATGGTGCTCGGCGTGGCCGTGATGGAGGCGGTGAACTACTACCTGACGCAAACTCCGGCCGACACGTCGGAGACGGGCTTCGCCCCGACGATCTTCCTCGATCCGACGCTCAATCTCGGCGTGGCGGTGAGCGCCACGGTCGTGCTCGTCATCGCGGGACTCATCGCCGGCTACGTCCCGGCCTACCGCGCCGCCCAACTGAAAACGATCGACGCCTTGCGCTATAACAAATAGAGAGACGATGGGATTCTTCGACACAGACCGCTGGAACGAAATCTGGCAGACGATCCGCCGGAACCGCAAGCGCAGCATCATGACGGCGCTGGGCGTCTTCTGGGGCATCTTCATGCTCACGGTGCTGCTGGGCGCCGGCATGGGGCTGGGGCGCCTGTTCCGTGCGCAGTTGGGCGAAACCTCGACCAACACGGTGCTGATGAACCCCGGCCGCACGTCGGTCCCCTACAAGGGAATGCCCACGGGCCGGTGGTGGAACCTCGAGAACGACGACATCGCGGCCGTGAAGGAGCTTCCCGAAGTGAAATACGCCACGGGCATGGTGTGGGCCAGCCAGTTCTACGCCAGCCGCGGCGACCGCAAGGGAGAGTACGCCGTGATGGGCCACATGCCCGACTATCAGAAGATCAATCCCGAAAGGCTCCTCTTCGGCCGCTACATCAACGAGCTCGACATGGAGCGCAAGCGCAAGGTGTGCCTCATCGGCACGCAGATATGGAAAGACCTTTTCCCGGGCGGCGAAGACCCCACGGGCGAGATCATCACGTTGCAGGGCACGCAGTTCACGGTCATCGGCGTCCAGAAACGCCAGAGCCAAATGATGTCCTTCAGCGACGTCGAACGCACGATCGTCCTCCCCGCCACGCTCGTGCAGCAGATGTTCGGCATGGGCAGAACGATCCACATGCTCGCCGCCGTGGGCGGCAACGACGTGCCGCCCCGCGTACTGGAACGCGCCGTCAAGGAGCCCGTCTTCGCGCGCCACATCATCTCTCCGGACGACCCGAAGGCGGCCTGGGTGATGACCACCGCCGAGTTCATCACCAAGATCAACAGCCTCTTCCGGGGAATCGGTCTCCTGACGTGGATCGTCGGCCTCGGCACGCTGCTCGCAGGCATCGTCGGCGTGAGCAACATCATGCTGGTCCTCGTCAAGGAGCGCACGCAGGAAATCGGCATCCGCCGCGCGATCGGCGCGCCGCCGCGGGCCATCATTTCGCAGATACTCTCCGAAAGCTTCGTGCTGACCTTCATCGCCGGCGTGCTGGGCCTCACGGCCGCCGTGGGGCTGCTGTCGCTCGCCGACTCGATCTACTACCAGGCCGTCGTCGTCGCGCAGGACGGCACGAACGTCTCGTGGCAGATCTCCTTCCAGACGGGCATGCTCTCGCTGGCGATCCTCGTCGCGGGCAGCCTGCTGGCCGGAGTGATCCCCGCCAGCCGTGCGCTGAAGATCAAGGCCGTGGACGCCATCCGCGAAGAATAGGACGATACGAACGAAACAATACAATGCGATAAAGCTATGAAAAAAGTGCTGAAAATTCTCTCGGGCGTGCTCTTCGTCGCGCTGCTTGTCGGAACGTTCTGGTTCCTGTGGCGGAAAACCCGTCCGGTGAAGATCCTCTACGCCATCGTGCAGCCGGCGACGGACACGCTCAAACAGTACGTGGTGGCCACGGGCAAGGTCCAGCCCCGCGACGAGGTGGAGATCAAGCCCCAGATTTCGGGCATCATCTCCGACGTTTACAAGGAGGCCGGGGAGACGGTCCGCCAGGGCGAGGTGATCGCCACGGTGAAGGTCGTCCCGGAGATGGGCCAGTTGTCGAGCGCCGAATCGCGCGTCTCGGTGGCCGAAATATCGCTGGCGCAGGTGCAGCGCGAATACGACCGCACGGCGGCCCTGCACGAAAAGGGCATCGTCTCGGACGAGGAGACCGAGCAGAGCCGCACGGAGCTGGCGAAGGCCGAGGAGGAGCTGCGCAACGCACAGGAGAATCTCGAAATCGTCAAGGAGGGCATCGCCAGCCGCTTCGCCGAGCTGAGCAACACGCAGATCCGATCGACGATCGACGGCATGATCCTCGACGTGCCGATCAAGGTCGGCAACTCGGTGATCCAGGCCAACACGTTCAACGACGGCACGACGATCGCCACGGTGGCCGACATGTCGAACATGCAGTTCCAGGGCAACGTGGACGAGACGGACGTGGGCAAGCTGCACGAGGGAATGCCCGTGCAGCTGACCATCGGCGCCCTGCAGAACGTCGAGCTGGACGCCCGGCTCGAATACGTCGCCCCGAAATCCACCGAGAGCAACGGCGTGATCCTCTTCGAGGTGAAGGCCGCCGTCGAGATTCCCGAAGGGGTCTTCGTGCGCGCCGGGTACAGCGCCAACGCCAGCGTCGTGATCCGGAGCCGCGAAGGGGTGCTGACCCTGCCCGAAGGGTGCGTGGAGTTCGAGGAGGGCAAGACCTACGTGCAGGTGCTCACCGGCCCCGAGGACGCCGAAGAGCAGACCTTCGAACGGCGCGAAGTGAAGGTCGGGCTTTCGGACGGCGTGAACATCGAAATCACCGAGGGCGTGACCGCCGACGACAAGGTCCGCGGCGCACGCATCGACCAGAAATAACCGCGACCAAACGACTTTCCGCAAGATGAAAACAGGCATCATTCCCATACTCCCGCTCCGCAGCCGGCGCAACGCATCCGGGCCGGTCCGCAGCGATCGCCGGAGTTCCGGCCGCGGACGGTTCCTGGCCCTCCTCGCACTGGGCCTCGCCGCCCTGCCGTCCGCGCCGCTCCGCGCGCAGACCGCCCCGGCGGAACCGGCCGGGCAGCCGGAAGCCGCCGTTCCGGCTCCGGGCAAACCGTGGACGCTCGAGGCGTGCATCCGCTACGCCCAGCAGCACAACACCGAGGTGCAGCAGCGCGCCCTCGAGGTCGAACGCAACGACATCGAGCTTTCGACGGCCCGTTACAGCCGGCTCCCTGACCTGAACGCCTCGCTGGGCGGCGACGCCTCGTTCGGCCGGGCGCTCACGAGCGACAACACCTACCGCGACAACAACCAGACTTCGGGATCGCTGAACGTCTCGGCCTCGATGCCGCTCTTCCAGGGCATGCGCATCAACCACCAGATCAAGGCCGGGAAGTTAGACCTCGCGGCCGCCGTGCAGGACCTCGAACGCATCCGCGAGGACGTGGCGATCAACGTCATGACGCTTTACCTCCAGGTGCTCTACTACAAGGAGCTGGTCGGCGTCTCCCGGCGGCAGCTCGAACTGAGCACCCTCCAGGCCGAACGCAGCCGGGGGCTGGCTGCCGAGGGCAAAGAGCCCGAATCGGCCGTCTATGAAAGCGAAGCACTCGCCGCCAACGACCGCATGACCCTCACGCAGACGCGCAACGAACTGCAACTGGCTCTGCTCGACCTGAGCCAGGCGCTCAACCGCGAAAGCGCCGCAGGCTTCGACGTCGTCTTCCCCGAGCTGGACAGCCTCACGATCGAGATGCTGCACCGCACGGCGGGGTCCGTCGATGCGGTTTACGCCTATGCGGCCGAGAACCGGCCCCACATCAAGGCCGAGCGGCTGCGCCTCGGCAGTTCGGAGCACGCCGTGGACATCGCCCGGTCGGCACTCTACCCGTCGCTCTCGCTCTCGGGCGGCTACGGCACGGGAGTTTACAGCGCCGACGACTCGAAATTCTGGGCCCAGATTCGCCACAACAGCCGCGAATACGTGGGGCTGTCGCTCGGCATTCCGATCTTCAACCGCCGCGCCTCGCGCAACAACGTCCGCACGGCGAAGATCGCCGTCCGCAACCAGCAACTGGCCGTGACGGCCGCCGAACAGGCCCTGCGCAAGGAGATCGAGCAGGCGTGGTACTACGCCGACGCCGCCTACGCCAAATACCTCTCGGCGGCCGCCGCGCTGGCTTCGGCCGAGGTGGCTTTCCGCTACGAGGAGCAGAAGGCCGCGGCGGGCCGCTCGACCGTCTTCGATTTCAGCGACGCCAAGACGCGCATGGAGAAGGCTGCCTCGGAAGCCGTGCAGGCCAAATACGAGTTCGTCTTCCGCGCCAAGATTCTGGACTACTACCGCGGCGAGCCGTTGCGGCTCTGACCCGGTGTCCGAACCCGGCTCCGGCGTCCGAACGGAACGGCGGCGGGAAGGCGCCCGAAGAGGCTTCCCGCCGCCGTCTTTACCGTTGCAGATCACCTGTCACCGACTGCGGCCGTATTCCTCCGCCCCCTGCTTCCGGCGGATCGCGGCACGTCCGGGAGGTCCGCGATACAAATTTCCGCGCCGAAAGGCGGCAATCCCGAAAATTTGACCTACTTTTGCAGCGGTTAGCACGCACAAGGTTAGGATGGAATGGCTTAAAGATCTGCTCGTCGAGCATTCGGCCCTGCAGGCCGTCGTGGTGATTTCGCTCATCTCGACAATCGGCATCGGACTGGGAAAAATCCGGTTCTTCGGCATCTCGCTCGGCACGGCCTTCATCTTCTTCGTGGGCATTCTGGCCGGGCACTTCGGACTGTCGCTCGACCCGGCGATGCTCACCTATGCCGAGGATTTCGGCCTCATCATCTTCGTCTATGCCCTCGGCCTGCAAGTCGGCCCGGGCTTTTTCAGCTCGATGCGCGCCGACGGACTGCGGCTGGTCTCCCCGGCCATCGCCGTCGTACTCGCAGGAACGGCGCTGGCCGTGGCCCTGAGCTACGCCTTCGGGATTCCGATGCCCGACATGTCGGGTATCCTCTGCGGCGCCACGACCAACACTCCGGCACTCGGCGCGGCGCAGCAGACCCTCCAGCAGGCGGGACTCGATGCCAACGGCGCGGCGCTGAGCTGCGCGGTGACCTATCCGCTGGGGGTCGTGGGCGTCATCCTGGCGATCGTCACCCTGCGCAAACTCTTCGTCCGCCCGGCGGACATGCCGGGACCCGACGCCGAGCACAAGAAGAACCTCTTCATCGCCAGCTACCACCTCACGAATCCCGCCGTCTTCGGCAAGAGCATCCACGACATCGCCGCCGAGAGCCACCACCACTTCGTCATCTCGCGCCTCTGGCGCAACGGACAGGTCTCGATTCCTACGTCGGACAGGCAGTTGCAACGCGACGACGTCATTCTGGTCATCACCAACCGCGACGAGGCCGACGCCCTGCGGCTCATCTTCGGCGAACAGGAGCAGAAGGACTGGAACACGGAGAACATCGACTGGAACTCGGTGGACGGGCAGCTCATGTCGCAGCGCATCCTGGTGACGCGCCCCGAAATCAACGGCAAGAAGCTCTCGGCACTGCGCCTGCGCAACAACTACGGCATCAACATCAGCCGCGTTTACCGTTCGGGCGTGCAGCTGCTCGCCACGCCCGACCTGAGACTGCAACTGGGCGACCGCCTGACGGTCGTGGGCGAGGCGCAGGCGATCCGCAACGTCGAGAAGATCCTCGGCAACGCCGTGAAGAGTCTCAACGAACCGAACCTCGCGGCGGTTTTCATCGGCCTGATCCTCGGCCTCACGCTCGGAAGCATCCCGATCGCCGTGCCGGGCGTCTCGATCCCCGTGAAACTGGGACTGGCGGGCGGCCCGATCATCGTGGGCATTCTCATCGGCACGTTCGGCCCCCGGATGCACATGATTACCTATACCACGCAGAGCGCCAACCTCATGCTGCGTGCGCTGGGGCTTTCGATGTACCTCGCCTGCCTGGGCCTCGACGCCGGGGCGCACTTCTTCGAAACCGTCATGCGGCCCGAAGGCATTCTCTGGCTGGGCGTGGGCTTCGTGCTGACGTTCGTCCCGGTCGTCATGGTGGGCCTGCCGGCGATGCGGCTGCTGAAGGTCGATTTCGGCTCCGTAGCGGGACTGCTGTGCGGCAGCATGGCCAACCCCATGGCCCTCAACTACGCCAACGACACCATCGAAGGCGACAATCCGTCGGTCTCCTACGCCACGGTCTATCCCGTCTGCATGTTCCTGCGCGTGATCGTCATCCAGATCACGCTCATGCTTTTCATCTGACCGCAGCAGAGCCGGGGTTTTCCGTCCCCGGAGCCGCCGCCGGTTCCGCATTCTCCGCAGCGGCCGGAGCCGCAAATCCCGGCCGGCCGAGCGCCGCCACGTCGTTGCCCGACGGATTCTGAAACACCCTCAGGTCGAAAGCCGGAATCACCGCCAGCACATGATCGAAGACGTCGGACTGAATTCCTTCGTAATCCTCCCACACCACGGTATCGGTAAAGAAATAGAGCTGCATCGGAAGCCCCGTCTCCGTGGGCTGCATCTGCCGCACCATCAGCGTCATGCTCCGGTTCACCGGAACCTCCTGCCGCAGGTAGCGGACCAGATAGGCGCGGAAAACGCCCAGATTGGTCTGGTGCAGGCCGTTGATCCTCCGCTCGCCCGGGCCGATGCCGTGCGCGGCGTTGTAGGCTTCGATGCGCCGCTCCGTTTCGTCGATATACTCCCGGACGAGGTCGATCTCCCGGTAACGCGCCAGCATCTCCGGCGTGCAGAACCTGACGCTCGTCATGTCGATCGACACCGAACGCATCACGCGGCGGCCGCCCGAGAGCTGCATGCCGCGCCAGTTCTGGAACGAATCGGAGGTGAGCAGGTAGGGAGGCAGCATGACGATCGTATTGTCCCAGTTGCGGATCTTCACGGTCGTAAGCGACACCTCCTCCACCGTGCCGTCCGCCCCGTACTTCGGCACGGAGATCCAGTCGCCGACCTGCAACATGTCGTTGGCCGAGAGCTGGATGCCCGACACGAACCCCAGGATGCTGTCGCGGAAGATCAGCATGACGATGGCCGCCGAAGCGCCCAGCCCGGTCAGCAGGATCGCCGGGGACTTGCCGATCAGGATGGACACGACGAGAATCGTACAGACCAGCAGCGCGATGCCCTGCGCCGTCTGCCGCAGTCCCTTGATGGGCTTGTTCTGCCAGGCGGGGCGCGATGCGGCGATACGGAAGGCGGCATAGAGCAGCGCGTCGATGAAGCGGAAGACCGAAATGACGACATAGGACTGCATGAGGCGCATCACGACGACGCGCACGCCGGAACGCTCCTCGAACACGATCGGGAGCACGACGGCCAGCAGCACGGCGCTCAGAATGTGACAGGCGCAGCGCAGCACCCGGACGCTGAACAGCGTGTCGTCCCACACGGCGCGCGTACGCGCCACGAGCCGCCGCACGCCGCGGACGATGACCAGCCGGCAGGCGAAATCGAACAGTACGACGAAGAGCAGCACCAGCAGAAAGGCGATCCAGCGATCCCACCCTCCGGTGTCCGACGTGACCCCCAGCCACCCGAGCAGCAGGTCGGTCCAATGCTTGAGTAAGTTCCGCATACCGGAGGAACCCGCAAAATCCGGGCCGCCTCGTGCCGGGCTATCCGAGAATCAGCGCCGCCTCGCTCTCGAAATTGGGGGTGAAGACACCCTTGCCGAGCGAAGCGCGAATCTCCCCGGGCGTCCAGAAACGGCCGCCGTCCAGCTCGTCGCTGGGGAAGATCGCCCCGTCGTACACCGCGCGGTGGACATAGACCAGCTCCCGCTCGCGGTCCGAACGGAACGGATAGACGGCGATGCGGAGCGGTGAGAACTCCGTAATGCCCAGCTCCTCGCGCACTTCGCGGCGCAGGGCCTCCTCCACCGTCTCGCCCCAGTCCACATGGCCCCCGACGGCCGTATCCCAGCGTCCGGGCTGAATGTCCTTCCACACCGGACGCCGCTGAAGGTAAAGTTCGCCGCGCGAATTGAACAGGTGCAGGTGCACCACCGGATGCAGCAGCATCGACCCGCCGTGGCACACGCGGCGCGTGGCCCGGCCCACGACACGCCCCGTCTCGTCCACCACGGGAAAAAGCTCCCCGCCGTCGTCGCGGCGCGCGGCGGCTTCCGGCCGCACCCTGTCATCGCGCAGCATGACGGGGGTATTTTTTCAGGTAGATGAGCACGGTCAGCATACCGACGAAGACGAACGCCGCGCCGGGCAGCGCCGTATAACGGTAGTCAAGCCCCCGTTCGATCGGCAGTCCGCCGCAGTAGGCCCCGAGCGCGTTGCCCAGGTTGAAGGCCACCTGCACGAGGGCCGCACCGAGCATCTCCCCGCCGCGCGAGTTCTCGAGAATCAACAACTGCTGCGGCGACGACACGCAGAAAAGGCAGGCGGCCGTCAGGCACATGAGCGCCAGCGAGAGGTCGCGGACCTGCGCGCCGAAGAAGATGGCGAGCAGTGCGAGGCACGCCACGCCGAGCGTGCAGCAGACGACCCGCTCGGGCGTGAAACGGTCGGCATAGCGGCCGCCCACGATATTGCCCGCGAACATGCCGAAACCCGCCAGCATGACGACGAGCGTCAGATCGTCCGCCGCGAAGCCCGAGGTGCGGACCATGAGCGGGCCGACATAGCTGTACCAGCAGAAGATGCCGCCGTTGCCGAGCATCACCGAGAGGAGCACCAGCCACGGCGCGAGGCTCCGCAGGAAGCGGAACTGCCCCCGCAGCCCCGTGTCGGGAAGCGCCGGCAGCGCAGGGACCCACATGCGGATCAGCAGCAGGGCGACGGCGCCCCACACGGCGACGATGGCGAACGTGGCGCGCCATGTCAGCGCATGGCTGATATAGGTTCCCAGCGGCACGCCGAAGAGATTGGCGACGGTCATGCCGACGATCATGACCGACACGGCCCCGGCGCGTTTCCCGGGGTCGGCGACCCGTTCGGCGACGATGGACCCCACGCCGAAGAAGGCGCCGTGGGGCAGTCCCGAGACGAAGCGCATGGCCATCAGCGTCCAATAGTTCGGGGCGGCGGCCGCGCAGAGGTTGCCCGCGACGATCAGCCCGGCGAGCACCAGCAGAATGTGTTTCAGCGGACGCGTGCGGGCCACGAGCACCGTGAGCGGCGCCCCGAAGCAAACTCCCAGCGCATAGGCCGAGATCAGATGCCCCGCCTCGGGGATCGAGACGCCGAGGCTCAGGGCGATGTCGGGCAGAATGCCCATCATGACAAATTCGGACATACCGAGCGCCAGCGTACCGAACGCCAGCGCGACAAGACTTTTCTTCATCGGGAAAGAATCTGAAACCTGACTTTTCAACCGGCTGCAAAAGTAGTACAAAAACGGCGGAAAGCGCAACGCTTTCCGCCGTTTTTTCCCGGACCGCCACCGGAATACCCCGTCTCCTCAGGGACTCCCGCCCCGCAGGACCGGCACACCGGCCGCAGCCGGACGTCAGAGCTGCGGGCCCGATTCGCGGGGCTGCCCCACCTCGAAACCCAGCGCACGCATCCACTCCACGGTGGCCGCATCGACCTGGTCGTTCCGGTCGGCCCAGCGTCCGGCTTCGGTCAGCTCCCGTTTACGCACCTCGAGCGCCTGCCGCAGCGGGAAATCCGGCCGCCGCAGCCGCGAACGCGCGGCACGCTCCGAGGGGCGCACCCGCCGGCCGAAGACCTCGCGCTGCGTCGGGCGCCGGACACCCTCCCACTTGAATCCCTTCAGATAAAGCTCCCGGTCGGGCGCCAGCTTGGGCAGCGGCGTGATATGCCAGACGGGCTCCTGACGGTAGGTGATCTGCACCACCTGCTTGCCCTCGATATAGAACGAGCAGTCGCCGCTCTCGATGAAACCGACGTCGGTGATCTCGGGCGGCTCGCCGTCCTGCATGTAGTAGATCGTCTGCACGTTGCCGTTCACGTCGTTGCGGTAAATCTCGTTGTCGCGGAACCATGCGGTCATCTCCTTGCCCGCCACCTGGTTGTAGTGCAGCGTATCGAGCTGCGACGACATGATCGGGCTTCCCACGCACTCGGCGCGCGCGAGCTGCTGCCGCTCGGTATAGACGTCGATGACGTCGGACGTGATCTGATTGCCCTGATTCCACAGCACGGGGTTGATATAGAGGTGAATCGTCGAATCGGTGCTGATGGCCGTCATCGAGTCGCAGACCGCCTGGAAATCGGAACGGTAGATCCGCACGTCACGGTAGCCCTTCAGCAGCCGGTAGATCGAATCCCGCAACGGCTCCTGCCCGAGCGAATCGGCCGCCGCGAGCGAGTCGGCCCCGACGGCCAGCGAGTCGCGGGCGAGCGAATCGGCGGCCAGATGCAGCGAATCCTGCTCGACGGCATTGCGCCCCAGCAGCGAATCCAGCTCGCGCAGCTCAGTGGAATCGACCTCGATGCATTTCCCCTTCCGCGCCGCACGGGCCTGCCGCGCCTTCAGTTTCGATTCGGCCTTGAGCCGCCGGGCCGCGAGGCGCTTCTCCTCGCGCTCCTTCTGCGCCAGCAGTTTGGCCGTCGCCTTCTCCTGCCGCGCCGCGGCGATCTCCTCGAGCTTCTTCTTCCGCGCTTCGGCCTTGGCCGCCTTCTCCCGGGCTTTGGCCTGCCGCGCCTGCTCCTTCAGATAGGCTTTCCGGGCATCCCCCGTCAGCGTGTCGAGCGGATTGACGGCCGGCGTCCGCAACGAATCCGGCGCGCTCCGCAGCGAGTCGGGCAGCGTCTCCGCCGCCAGCGAATCGGGCCGTCCGGCAACGGCCGCCGCAGATTCCGCGGCACGGCGCAACGAATCGCCGCCGATTCCCGCGGGATGCGCTCCGTCCGTCTGCCCGGCTTCGGGGTGCGGCGCGGCCGACACCGAATCGGCCGGCGGAATCTCCCCCGCCGCGCGGGCCAGCGAATCGGCGGCGCGCCGTTCGGCAGCACGCCGCTCGGCCGCCTCGTTGATCGTGAAGAGAAACATCGAATCGGAACGCATGAAGAGCGAGTCGCCCTGCGAGAGGTCGTAGCTCACCACCGCCGGATCGCGTGTCAGCAGCGCATTGCCCGGCTCCTTCCAGTATTCGCCGTAATCGCCGAAGGCCAGCACCTTGTGCTCCGTGTCGTCGATCTGCACGTCCCGCCGCAAGATCACGTGGTTGCGCGGACGGTAGAAGTCGATGCTGTCGCTCCACATCTCCTGCTTTTCGGTCAGCACGTAGCCGTTGCGGGTGACCAGATAGAGCGTGTCGAGCTTCTCGTAGGCCCCGCGGTCGGCATAGAGGTAGTCGCCATCGCGGTTCCAGATATTCGTGCGTTCGTAGAAAAAGGCGTTGTCGGTGGCCATGTTATAGACCACCGAGTCGCCCCTGAGTTCGTACTCGTCGTTGCGCATCTCCACCCGCTCCACGGCCACCAGCTCCTTCGCATCGGCATAGTAGTAGCCGCGGACCGCCTCGAGCAGATTCTCGCGGTTCGTGAGCACGCCGCCCCGGTCGAACCGCCCCACGTTGGTCTTCGTATTGAACCGGAAATCGTAGGTGTAGAGCGTGGCGTCGCCGTCGATGACCTTCACGATGTCGGAATAGACCCGCGCCTCGTTCAGGTCGCCGTCGTATTCGGCCCGGTCGCCGTAGATATAGGTCGTATTCTTGTTGATGAGCACGTTGCCGAAGAACTCGATGCGCATGTCCGAATAGCGCACCGCCGAGTCGCACGTGATGACGGCCCCGTTGTGCTGCGCGGCGAAATTCCCCACCAGGAAGACCACCGAATCGCCCGGGGCCACGGGCCCCATGAGGTCCGACTTGAGGTCGATGAGTTTCTTCCCGCCCTCCTCCGGGGCAGGCTGCCGCATACCGCTGCGCGCGGCGAACACCCCCGCGACGGCCAATGCCGCAACCGCTATGGAGACGATCCTGCGCACCGGACTACTTCACCCAGTGTTTGTTCTCGAACTCCCCGTCGCGGAACTCGGGGTCGATATAGACGTACATGCCGTCGATCTTCTTCGAAAGCCACTCCCTGAAGGCCCGCTCCTGCTTGTCATGCAGGGCCATCTCCTCCAGCCGCAGGTAGTCCTCGTTGAGCGAGGCCGTATGCGCGGGAATCACCTCCACGAGCTTGACGATCTTGCCCATCTGGTTGCTCAGCATGTCCTCCGTGAGGAAAGCCCCCGACACCTCGCCGGGCTCGAGCTGGATGAGCGCATTGTAGTCGGGCAGCCGGTTGAAATGGCCGAAATCCTCCTTGAGGAACTTCGTGACCGTCATCTTCGCGTCGGGCATGTAACGCTCCAGCACCTCGTGGTTCGACACCAGACCGCCGTTCATCTTCGACGAGGCATCGTCCGAATAGAGCAGCGCCGCCTTCTCGAAAGTGATCGAATCCTTGTGAATCAGGTCGGCGATGCTGTCCAGTTGCGTCAGCGTCTCGCTCAGCTCGTCGCTCGTGAAGACCGGATGCAGCAGGATATGGCGGAAATGGTAGAGCTGTCCGCGCTTGTCCAGCAACTGAATGATGTGGAATCCGAACTGCGACTCGACGACCTCGGAAATCTGGCCGGGCTTCAGCCCCTCCAGCGCCCGGCCGAACGCCTCGTCGAGACCCGACAGCGGCGTGGGGTCCATCTCGCCGCCGCGAATGGCCGTACCGTCCTGCGAATACATGCGCGCGAGGCTCTCGAAACGGGCTTTGCCCGTGATGACGCGCTCGCGCATGTCCAGCAGCCGCTCGCGCGTACGCTGCTTGGCCTCCTTCATCGACTTGGGGAACTTGGTGATCTGCGCATAGACGTACTGATCGGCGATCAGCGGCAGGCTGTCCTTCGGGATCGACTTGTAGAAGCGCTCGACCTCGCCCGGGATCACCGACACCTTGTTGATCACCTCCTCCTGCATCCGGCTGGCATAGGCCTGCTCCTCGTAGCGCTGGCGGAGTATCTCGCGGAGCGTGAAGATCGGCATGTGGTGCTTGGCCTCCAGTTTCGAGATCGAGCCCTCCAGATCGACCATCTGCTGCACCTGGTTCTCGACGCTCGTCAGAATGCCGCCCTGGTCGATCTCCACCGAGTCGATCTGCGCCTGGTTGTAAAGCAGTTTCTGCGTCATCAGCCCTTCGAGCGCCTCGTTCATCGGGTCGCGGTCGGAGGTGTAGCCCTCCTGCCGGCGCTGCTCGACGAGCTGCCGCGCGTACTCGTCCACCTCGGAGTAGAGGATCGACGACCCGCCCACCACGGCCACCACCTTGTCGAGCATCACCTGCCGCCGCTGGGCCGATGCGCCTGCGGCCGAAATGAGGATCAGTGCCGCCAATATACCTTTTTTAAACATGCTCGTTTGCGTTTAGTTTCTATTTGGTCTCTTCGTTGTCCGTCTCCTCCAGACCATAGACGCTCACCTCGCCGTTCTCCGAGGCGCGGTCGAAAAGCTCCTCCTCGTGACGGCGGATCACCTCGCCCTGCCGCCGGTTGAACAGAATGCGGCGGATGGTCGGCCGCAGGCGTTCGAGCGGAATGGGTTCGCCCTCGCGGCGCACCTCGTCGATCTGGAAATAGTATTGCGAATGGCTGTCGCGCATCTCCTGCACGGCAGTCGTCGCCAGCATCGCGTCGTAATTCTGCGAGCGGAGCGTCGGCAGGTAGCTCAGGAATTCCGGGAAGTCGATCCACTGCTCGCGGAAATCATTGACCGCAAAATCGTTCTTCGCGCAGAGGTCGCTGAAATCCTGCTGCTGCGCCGCCGATCCGGAGGCCATGAGCGACTTGAGCTTCGCGGCCTGCCGGTAGTGCAGCCCCAACCGCACGATGCGCCCCTTGACGATCGGCCGGTCGAGCCTGAAATCGGCCTTGTGGGCGTTGTAGTACGCCGCGATCTCGTCGTCGGTGAAGACCGTATCGACCGAACGGTCAACGTAATGCTGGTCCAGCTTGCGGATCAGCAACGCCTGCCGGTACTCCTCTACCATGCGGTCGATATCCCCGGCCGACTCGGAGAAGAGGATTTCGGCCTCCTGCAACTTCAACTGCTTGCGCACCCAGCGGTCCACGTACATCTTCACATAGGCGGCGCTATCCCCGCCCGTCAGCCCCTGCGGAATGACTCTTCGCACGTCACGCATGCGAAGCTCCCGCCCTCCGGCGCGGGCGACGGTCTCGTCGCCCGAGAAATAGCGGGGCATCTCCCGGCAACCCGCCAGCAGCAACGCACCCGCCGCGACCGTTATTTTCGCTCGCAAATTCATATTCCGAAGGGCAAAGATAGGGTTTTTACCCGTAATTAACGCATCGGCGCGGGGGATTATTACGCCCCGGCCCGATTTTTCTCCGCCTCCTTCATGCGGCGCAGCGCGCGCCACATCATGTAGCCCGAGACGACGAGCACGGCCAGCGCGACGACATAGACCGCCACGTAGAGCGTCCGCCCCGGAATCAGGTCGATCAGCAGCGTATTCGCATGGCCCGTGACGAGCATCAGGTAAGCCACGGCGTTGTTCAGCGCATGGAGGATCATCGCGGCCCACAGCGAATCGGTGGCGATGTAAACGTAACCGAGCACCAGCCCTACGACGAAGGCATTGACCACCTGTACGGGCTGTCCGTGGAGGATGCCGAAAAAGAGCGACGACACGAGCCACGCGATCGTCACGCCGTAACGCGAACGCAGCGAACCGAGCACCACGCCGCGGCAGATGAGCTCCTCGAAGACCGGCGCGAAGAGCACCAGCGAAAGAATCGTCCAGAAACCGCGTCCCACGTTGATCTGCAGCTCGGGCAGCAGGGCCAGCAGCGGTTCGAGCACCACGCCCACGGCGCACATCATCACGAAGGCCCACAACAGCAGCGCCGGATTGAGCCCCCGTGTCGAGAAACGGGCCCAGCGCCCGCGCCCGCCGCGCACGCGACGGTAATAGAGGAGTCCTCCGAGCGCCACGGCCATCGAAACGAAGTAGAGCGCGGCGACCAGCCGGCCCAAAGCCGCAGGCTCCATCGTGTTGTAGTTCGCCCCGTGTCCGGCGAAGAGCGAGAACAGCAGACCGAAAAGTCCCACGAGCGCCTGCGCGCCCAGCGCGATGCCCAGCATGGCGAACAGGTCGCCCGTCGTGGGAAACCGCCGCCGGACGGCGCTCTCCGGCCCCGCTCCGCCCGGTACGGCGCTTCCGCCGGCGGCTGAAGCAGTCCCTTCCGTCCGCTCCGGTGCGGCATTCCCGTCCTTCCCGGAGGCGGTCTGTTTTCCCCCTCCGGAAGCGGCCGCCCCCGGCTCCGAAAAGACATGCGGCTCCCCTGCGGCGGCAGCGCCGCCCTGTCCGGAGACGGGCTCCGGACCGTTTTCCCCGCGCGGCCCGCGGGCCGCGGCGGTCTCCTGCGACGGGTCTCCGGCATGCGGAGCGGCCGGTTCGGTTCGATTCTCTTCCATAAGCGATTCCGGTTACTTCTCTTTGCGACTTCAAAGATAGTGCAAGAGCGGCGCAATGCCAAATTTATTTGCGTTCCGCCGTCCTTATTTTCCGCCCCGCGTAAAGCGGTGCAGGTCTGCCGGAAGCCTCCGCCGCGGCCGGCCGCACGGAAGCGGGAAACGGGTAATTTTGCATGACGATTGCGGATTTCCGCAGAATTTCACTAAATTTGTCCGCTTATTATACGGTATCGAATCATTATGGCAAAGGTTATCGCATTAGCCAATCAGAAAGGCGGCGTGGGCAAAACCACGACGGCCATCAACTTAGCGGCGTCGCTGGCCCTGCTGGGCAAAAAGGTGCTGCTGCTCGACGCCGATCCGCAGGCCAACGCCACCTCCGGACTGGGCTTCGACATCAACCTGGAGGGCATCTACGAGTGCATCGCCGGGCAGAAGCGCGCCGAAGAGGTGATCCTCCAGAGCCCCGACGTCAAGAACCTCTGGCTGCTCCCCTCGTCGATCGACCTGGTGGCCGCCGACACCGAACTGCCGAAGATGGAGAACGCCCACCACGTGATGAAACGCATCGTGGACTCGGTGCGCGAACGGTTCGACTACGTTTTCATCGACTGCTCCCCCTCGCTGGGCTACACGACGGTCAATATCCTCACGGCCGCCGACACGGTGCTGATCCCCGTGCAATGCGAATACCTCGCGCTCGAAGGGCTTTCGAAGCTGCTCAACACGATCCGCAAGGTCAAGTCGGGGCTGAACCCCGCGCTCGACATCGAAGGCTTCCTGCTCACGATGTACATGCGCAACCGCCTGAACAACCAGGTCGTCACCGAAGTCCGCGAACACTTCGGCGAACTGGCCTACGACACAATAATCCAGCGCAATATCCGTTTGGGTGAAGCGCCCTCGCACGGAAAGCCCGTCATGCTGTACGACGCGGGCGCCGTGGGTTCGGAGAACTACCTGAACCTGGCCCGGGAGTTCCTCAAGCGCAACCGCAAAAGCCGCAGCAAATAAAAAAACACGACGATATGAAACAGAAGGGATTAGGCCGCGGACTCGACGCCATCTTCGGCAGCGATCCGATCGACGCCCGGCTCAAGCCGATGAGCCAGATGGCCGAAATCGCAATCGGCGACATCATACCCAACCCCACCCAGCCGCGCACGCAGTTCGACGAGGAGGCCCTCGACGAGCTGGCCGACTCGATCCGCCAGTTGGGCGTCATCCAGCCCGTGACGGTCAAGAAGGCCGCCGACGGCAAATACGTCATCATCAGCGGCGAACGCCGCTGGCGAGCCGCGCAGCGCGCCGATCTCGAAACCCTCCCGGCCTACATCCGCGAGGTGGACGACGAGAACCTGCACGCCATGGCGCTCGTGGAAAACATCCAGCGGCAGGACCTCAACGCCATCGAAATCGCGCTGGGGATGCAGCGCCTGATCGACGAGTGCCACCTCACGCAGGACGCACTCTCGGAGAAGGTGGGCAAGAAACGCTCGTCGGTATCGAACTACCTGCGGCTCCTGAAGCTGCCCGACGAGGTGCAGCTCGCCCTGAAGGAGGGGCTGATCTCGATGGGGCACGCCAAGGCCATCGCGGGCGCACCCGCGGAGGAGCAGTTGCGCGTGCTGAAGCGGTGCGTCAAGAAGGGGCTTTCGGTCCGTCAGGCCGAGGAGCTGGTGCGCTCGCTCGCCGAAGCGCCCGCCAAGGGGGCGACGGCCGCCGAGGACGAGGAGTACCCCGAGAGCTATTCGCGGCTGGTCGAGCTGCTGGAGCCCTGCTTCTCGCAGGAGATCGCGATCAAGCGCTCGAAAAACGGCGGCGGACGCATCGTGATCGGCTTCAACGACGACAAGGACATCGAACGTTTCATCGAACGTTTCACGAAACGCTCCTGAGCCGGCACGATGGCAAGCCTCCGGACCAGACTCCTGCTTCTCGCGGCGGCCCTCCTGCTGGGGCTGCCCGCCGCAGCGCAGCTCCATCGCGGCGCCCGGACGCTCGTGCGGAGCGGTCTGATGCCGAAACCGGACTCGCTGCGCGCCGAACGCGACTCGCTGCGGCTGGCCGGACTGCTGCTCGAAATGGACTCCGTCGCCGCTCCCGACTACGCCGCGGACTCGGCGGCGGTCGCCGCCCTGCGCACCGACGACCGCCGCACGCTCGACTCCCTCGCCGCGGCCCGCTATGCCGCGGCCCTGCAGGGACTCGACACCACCGCCAAACGCCCCCGGCTCAAGAAGGGCTGGTTCATGAGCGACTCCATGTCGCTCTCGAAGGTGTGCTGGCTCTCGACCGTGCTGCCCGGCTACGGACAGGTTTACAACCGGCAATACTGGAAACTGCCGGTGCTCTACGGCACGGTGGGCGCCGGACTGGCCCTCTTCCTCCACGAAAACAAGACCTACAAGCCCCTCAAACGGGCCTACGAATCCTACACGAACACGAGTCTCGCACGCACGCCCGAACTGGACGCCCTGCAAACCAAGATGATCCGCAGCAACACCCGGCGGCAGATCTACCTGGGCATCACCATCGCCTCGTACGTCTATTTCATCGGCGACGCGGCGGTGAACTACTCGACCAACGAGGTCTCCTCGGTCAAGAAGGCCACCACGCTGGCCTGCATCTTCCCCGGCGCGGGACAGATCTACAACAAGAGCTACTGGAAAGTGCCGTTCGTCGTGGGCGGATTCGCCTCGATGATCTACTGCATCGACTGGAACAACCGCGGCTACCAACGCTTCAAGAAAGCCTACAACCAGATCAGCGACTACGAGCAACACCCGGAAAAGTACCCCGACGGCCCGGTGGACGAGTTCGGGGGCCGCTACTCGGCCTCGTACATCCTCAACCTGCGCAACAACTTCCGGCGCAACCGCGACCTCTGCATCATCATCTCGGGTGCGCTCTACGTCCTGCAGATCATCGACGCGCACGTGGACGCGCACCTGAAGGACTACGACATTTCGGACGACCTCTCGATGAATCTCGAACCGCTGGTGGACTACACCTACGTCCCCACGCTGGGCGGCAACCGCCCCGTGTTCGGGTTCAACATGAGTCTCAAATTTTAGACGATGAAAAAACTCCTCACCCTCGCGCTGCTCCTCGCCGTGGCCGCCTCGGCTGCGGCCGCGGACCGCAATCCCCGCAAGAAAAAACGCAACCGCAGAAAGGCGAAGACCGAGCAGGTAGCGGCTCCCGCCCCCGCGCCGGACACTGCGAAGCCCGCGGAAGAGGAGAAACCCGCCGAGGCGGTTCCCGTCGCCGAAGAGGAGCCGCTCAACGACCTCACGCTGGGTCTCTCGGCCGAGCAGGCCGACTCGCTGGTGGCCGTCTGGCGCGAGCGGCAGCAGGCGGATTCCTTCACGGAGTTCTTCGACCGCTTCGTGCTCGAAGACTCCACGGCCGTGGCCGACGCCCCGGCGACCGACGCGGCGACCGATTCGCTCTACGCCGGACGGCTGCGGGCCCTCGTCTCGCCGATCCCGCTGCCGTACAACTACATCGTCAAAGGGTACATAAACCGCTACGTCAATCCCCGCTACGGGACGATCGGGCGCATCCTGGGCTCGTCGCAGTACTACTTCCCGATGATCGAGGACGAGCTGCTCAAGGAGAACCTCCCGATCGAGCTGCGCGCGCTGCCGATCATCGAGTCGGCGCTATCCCCCACGGCCGTGTCGCCCGTCGGAGCCGTCGGTCTGTGGCAGTTCATGCCCTCGACGGGCAAGAGCTACGGACTGGAGGTCAATTCGCTCGTGGACGAACGCCGCGACCCGGTCCGCGCCACGCAGGCCGCCTGCCGCTACCTGAAAGACCTCTATGCCATCTACAACGACTGGACGCTGGCCATCGCCGCCTACAACTGCGGCCCGGGCAACGTCAATAAGGCCATGGCCCGCTCGGGAGGCAAGACCTTCTGGGAGATCTACGACTACCTCCCGCGCGAGACGCGCGGCTACGTCCCGGCCTTCATCGGCGCCACCTATGCCTACGCCTACCACCGCCAGCACGACATCGAACCCCAGCCGGCTCCGATCCCCCTGTCGGTCGATACGATCCGCATCGACCGCCTGCTGCACCTGCAACAGATCGCCTCGACGATCGACCTGCCGCTGGAGACCCTGCGGCTGCTCAATCCGCAATACAAGCTGGACATCGTCCCCGCGACGACCAAAAGCTACACGCTGGTACTGCCGCAGCGCAGCGTCTCGCAGTACATCGCCCACGAAAAGGAGATCATGGCCAAGGACTCCATGTATCTCAAAGAGTACATCAACCCGGCCAACATCGAAAAGAAACGCCAGCAGCGCAGCGGCACGGTCTATGTCGTGAAGAGCGGCGACACGCTCGGCGCCATCGCACGCCGCTACCGCGTGACGGTTTCGCAACTGATGCGCTGGAACCGCCTCAAGAGCGCCCACAAACTCCGCATCGGACAGCGGCTCCGCATCGAGGGCCGTTAAACGACATCCGCGCATGACCGCCGACCACGATACCATCGTCGCCCCGGCGACCGCCCCGGGCGGCGCCATCGCCGTCGTCCGCGTCAGCGGCGCACGGGCGCTGGCACTCTGCGACACCCTCTTCCGGGGCCGGACACCGCTCGCCGAAGCGGCCGGATATACGGTGCACTACGGCCGTATCGCGGACAGAGATCGCACGGTGGACGATGTGCTGGCCGCCGTCTTCCGCGCCCCGCACTCCTACACGGGCGAAGATGCGGTCGAGATCTCCTGCCACGGCTCCTCCTACATCGTCTCCGAAATCCTGCGGCTGCTCATCGCCGCCGGGGCGCGCATGGCATCGCCGGGCGAGTTCACCGTCCGCGCCTACCTGGCCGGCAAGCTGGACCTCGCGCAGGCGGAAGCCGTCGGGGACCTCGTCGCCGCCTCGTCGCAGGCCGCCCACGCGCTGGCCTCGAACCAGATGCGCGGTGGCTATTCGGCGGCTCTCGCGGCGCTGCGCGACCGGCTGCTGCACCTGACCGCCCTGCTGGAGCTGGAGCTCGACTTCGCCGAGGAAGAGGTGGAGTTCGCCGACCGCCGGGAACTGCGCCAAACGATGCGGGACATCGCCCGGGAGATCGACCGCCTGCGGGATTCGTTCGCCTTGGGCAACGCCATCAAGGAGGGTGTCCCGGTGGCCATAGCCGGCGCGCCGAACGTCGGCAAATCGACGCTCCTGAACCGCCTGCTCGGCGAGGAGCGCGCCATGGTGTCGGAGATCGCCGGCACGACGCGCGACGTCATCGAGGAGTGCGCCAACATCGGCGGGGTCCTCTTCCGGTTCCTCGACACGGCCGGCATCCGCACGACCGACGACCATCTGGAGCGAATGGGCATCGAGCGCACGATGGCAAGCATCCGCCGGGCCCGGATCGTCATCCGCCTGACCGACGCGACCGCCCCGGAACCGCCGGAGCAATTCGCGCTGCGGCCGGATCAGACGTTGCTCCGGGTCGTCAACAAACTCGACCTACGCCCCGACGCACCGCTGCCCGAAGGCGCGGTCGGCCTCTCGGCACGAAGCGGCGAAGGCATCGACCGCCTCTGCCGGGCGCTGCGCGAGGCGGTGGACACTTCGGCGCTCTACCACGGCGACACCGTCGTATCGAACAGCCGCCACTACGCGGCGCTCACCCAAGCCTGCGAAGCCCTCTCCCGCGCCATCGAAGGGCTCGACGAGGGCCTGCCGACCGACCTGCTGAGCGAGGAGATCCGTCAGGTGATCCGCCACCTCGGCTCGATTACCGGAGGCGACATTTCCGCCCCCGAAGTGCTCTCGCACATCTTTTCGAATTTTTGCATCGGTAAATAATACAATTAATTGATTATCATTAAGTTATAATGCACAGAAAACTAAAATACTGCCGGCAAACCACTTAAATAGGGGTAAAATCGGCTGTTTTAGAAGTCATATTTTCTCTTCTTTGCTTATTATTACCGTATTTTTGTCCCCCAGTTGTCTCCCAGTGAGGCTTCGGGGGACAAAATTATGTCCCCAAACATATTTTGGACACATACAACTTCAAAACTGTAAAAACTTAATTATTCGAAGCTATTAGGATTTCATAGAATTGGTAATATACATAAACACATTATAGCATTGATATACAATATACTACAATTCAAATATATTGTAGCAGAAGTTACAGCAAATGGTATTCAGTTGGGAATGTTCAAGAAATATTATCATCACTGTCTACTCGGGTAACGCCATGGACAATTATAATTCTCTAGAACCATCCAACATACAGATATACAAACATATATTACAATATTGACATACAAATGTGATGCATCATAAATGAAGTTATAACAAATGATATTCTGATTGGAATATTATAAAAACATCCTCATCACTTAAACGTCTGCCGTCTGTCACTACATGTATATTCACATGATAGCCCATTAACAGCTTCTTCCTCCTGATAAACCATATGGTTGTGGACAATTCTGTCGAATAGGATAATGCCTGGCTGTTGAAAGTTATCAAGAATCGTATTATCAAATATCAGAATCAAGCAAATTATCAGCACTATTTCGAACCAGTGCTGATAATTTGCATACTACCGATTTTCAAATAGATTGCCGATGTACGTCAGCCGATGAAAATAAGAGTTAAGTAGCCCTAATCTTCTCCACTTTCTACCATTCTGCAAGAGAGACAATCGTTTGGTATTGCTCCTTAGTCAGAACCGAATTAGTATCGTCCAAGCATTCATATTCCCACAGCAGTTCATAGACAGTACCCTCTTCCTGGTAACCCATATAGTTGTAAAAGGAGTCGGGAACCAGCCGTACATAATCCTCTTCGAGCAGTATTCTCAGGAGCTTTTCCGCATCGTATATCAACAGCGGTGCCCCGGCCTTATACAAAGCTGTCGCTACTTCGATGGCCAGTCCGGCATTGGCCGAATAACTGTTGGAAACAACGATCTTCCACTCCTGCTGCCGGTCGTTTGAGGCAAAGATATTCAGACGCGAAACCCCCAGTTCACCGTAATGGTCAGTTGCGAACCGCATGAAATCCGCCGGACTGTCAATGTCGTACATTTCCATCACATCCACGAACTTCTTCCGCTTGTAGTAAGTATTCAGGAACATCCTGCGGATCTGTATGGATACGCCCGCTTAATCCCGGTTTTCTGTAATAAGCTTCATATACCTCGTTGGCAATGCGGTAATAGGTGCAATACTTTCGGATGGTCATGGTTTCCAAAAGAGGGGCAGAATGCCCGTGCACCGAGTCTTCCAATGCCTTGATGGCCGTTTCCCGATCTTCCACCTCAATTTTGAATTTCGGCACAATGCGGTTAAATTCCCTTTGTGCAATCCGTCCTGTGCGCTGCTGGTACGGCAGGTTATTCGCCACGCAATCGTTGAACCTGCCAGGATCCGCGACTACGATATCGATAACCCGTTGCAAATAGTCGAAGAGGCGGATAAGGCTCTCCCTGCACCAAGCATCATCAGGCTCTATATCAGCACACTTAGGCCGGTTTATAATAATAAAGCGAGTATGTTTCCGGTCCGTAACACGGATTGACCGGGAATCTCCATATCGGCTTGAAGCAACATGGAACCACCTGGTCTCCACGGGTTGAATACCAACCAGTCAGCTAAGAATGCTTCCTAACAGTCATATTTCCCTGAAGTAACCAATTCCTCGGCATCCCACACTCTTCCGGTGTTGGCTGTGGCACTTCAATATAGAATCCCCGGTATTCATCATCGCCCATTGCGGCCAGCCGCTCGAATTGTCGCTGAATATCAACCAGCCGTTCCAACATATCGCCATCAATAACAATCTCCCAATGACGGCTTTCGCCCAACGCCTCCAAATGCGAGGCATTCAGGCCGACCTCCTTTGCCAAATCGGAAAAGAGTTTTCTATCTATGATTTTTCTTTCGTTCATTTCTTTATGCTCATTAAATCTCAATTAACTTTCTAGAATCAAACCCATCCGCAAGGTATTCGTGCTCGAGGACATATCACACCTAAATCAAGTGCAGATCGCTCATGTATCGTATCTTCATTTACCATTCTCCTTTCCTTGATTGAAACATCCAAAACAAAAACCGTCGAAAAGTTTGGTAAGGACTCTACGACGGTTTTCAATTATCGTTTCAGCGGGATACCGGTGTCATTGTATCCCCGATGGTTTATCAAACGTTCGTCGGAAAATATCTCTAAAATAGAATGACCCAATGCCCGAAGTATGGACACACAACAACCTCTCAAGACATTTTATGCCTCGATCCGACACGGTGTTCCAGTTGTTCATTCTTCTTTGCAGCATTGTAAGCTTATGTTTCAATCGGCAGCACGAAATTACGTATTTTATTGAGAACCAGCAAATTTCTTTAGAAAAAAGACAACAGAGAGCGAACTGTGGAGCCCATAGTGCAAAAGTGCACGTGCAAACACATATTCAGTTTGTACACTTAATTACTAGCAATCCTTAGCTCACTTACTCAATACGGCTAATATCACTCCGTAAAGCATACGAAAAACTTGTTAAGATTTAAGGTATTAATTATTTTTACACGGTCTAAATAGGTCATAGTTTTCTTCTATTCTTTAGTAGGGATACAAAAATTCTTAATGTCAACTCCACTAAGCGAGTAATATCCCGTTGAATATGGTTTTGCGTTCTTGACAAGATAGCTCCAAAAGAGATTACTATCAAGAATACTTTTCAAAACTTGTAGTTTCTCAAGGTCATCGCTAACAAATGCAACACCATTGTATAGCATCAGATCTGCATCGTCTCTCAAAACACAATGAAGAGGTTTGTTTGCGAACTTCGGAAAGAATAATTTATATCTTGGCATTATTAGAGACTGAGTTCTGCCGTATGCATACCATGTGGGATACTTATCTGTCTTACCTTTGTCTCGCTCGGCGAGTTGCTCGCGTTGGGATAAAAGATAAGTATAAGTATAAGGAAAAGTGATCCTCAGTTCTGACTCCCCAATAATTATGGCTTGTCCATCTTTAATGTAGTACGGAAAAATCAATTTCTCAATAATACTTTCAAAGGGAACCTCCGAATTGAGTTTATTGGAATTAACGACATTTCTACATATTGCTTTTTCTATAGGGAAGCGTCCATCTTTAGATTCTAAATAATAATAGTTATCATCCTCCACGACCGGCTTGAAAATGTAAGTCTTATTACTGAGTGTTGCTATACCATGGCGGGACTGGCAATATTTGCCAATCGGAACTCCTGTGGACTCCATTTGGCGTACTGCATCAAAATCATTGAGGCTCCATCCTTTTTTATTATCAAGTTGATTATATAAGATATTGGTAAATTCTGGTGCTACGCTTAAATCTCCATTCTCATTAACGGCGTAATGTAGTGCATCAGATACTTGATTTTTCGTAAGGAAGAAAAGACATGTATATGTACTTTTCTTTTGAAAAACCTGATAGCCACGAAAATCCAATATTGAAATATCGTGAATTCCACGAGAAAAATAATTCCGCACAGCTCTACCATTAACTGAACGGATAAAGCTGTTCATTGTGATGAATCCCAACCGTCCACCGTCATTAAGCATTTCCGTTGCTATTTGAAAAAAAGGAATATACAAATCGGGATGTCCCGACAAACAAACCTCATATTGCAACATCTTTTCCTTTATGGAGGCATCTACATTTCGCGAACAAACGTATGGTGGATTGCCAACAATAACATCAAAATGCGTGTAAGTCTGATTCCATTCCACAGTATTAAAATCCAGCGTATCTGCCTGTAGAACATTAAAATTAAAGTCTGAATCCTCTTCATAAAGCAAGGCCAAAAGTGAAAGCAGGATTTTAGTTCTTTCTACAGAATACTCTTGAACATCAATTCCATATATTGATCTTTGATAGATATCACAAAATGTCCTTCCTGTATTATTGTGCAGAAACAATGCAACATCCATTAAGAAGCCACCACAACCGCAAGCGATGTCCGCCACACGAATATGTTGCATCTGCTCATTTGGCATTGTATTTAAGCAAGTTTCAATGATGTTTTTCCTTACAGACCTAGGTGTATAAACGGCTCCTGTTACAATACGGTCAGCTGGCGAAACGACAAATTCAAAGAGACTGATCATGTCTTCAATTGTCATTAGCGTAGGATGGAAATGGCGAATCTTTGATACAAATTCCTGCAACAAATCAAAATTTTCGTCCTCTTTATCTATAAGCAACTCTTTTAATATCTGATTATTCTCAATCTTCAGATTACGAAGCAAAACAAAAGAAGACACGAACAGGCGATTAACAGTCCGTGTATCTGTGAGTTGTTTCCGTTTGAGATATGCGAAAATTTGAGAGTTCATTGATTAGGCAAAGTTTGGTTCTCCTCTTAACTGTTCCTCTAGGTTGTGATATAATCTATTCAGTTTTTCTTTAGCTCTTAGTTCCTCTAGCGAATCAATGTTCACTTCATCTAATTCTTTAAGCATAATTTTAATTTCTTCTAACTTCCATCTCACTCGGTGAGCAGGATTTCCGAAATTAAGTGCAGACCACATCCAATCACCAAGATCAGTAATTGAGTGGATAGAGCCATCTGCCAGTCTCTCAAATTGTGCTGCATAAGCATCATCGCAAGGGTCTATGAAACCTTGTTCCCCATCGTTATGGACATTCTCATCCCCAGTAGGCCACTTTGCGCGTTTGGAATTATTGCAAGAACGGCATGAATAAACCAAATTAGAATATTCTGTAGGAGATATATTCACAAGGCACTTTTGAGGGACAAAGTGATCAACCTCATAATAATTATCCCTAAAGAACTCATGATCCCCACAATAACCGCAGCGTTGATGAAAATCTTCACGTAGCAATGGCTTATATTCGTTATGAGTCTTATATACCGGTACTGATTCTCGACGAGCAGGGGTTATTTTTCTGAAATCTGACATAGTTTACTTCTTGTGTAAATCAACAATACTTTGGGCGACTTTCAGCAATTCCTCTAATGTCTCATTTGATTTGCTTGTAATCAAATCAGCACGAACGCTATTATCCAAATCCAACTCTGACAAGTAAAGTTCAGCCTCAAACCTGGCGGCCGACTCTTCATTTGTCAAGTTCTCCCCTTTGGAAACTTTATCTTGAAGCCGTTTGATTATATTTTTAGCCGATGCCTTGCGACTATTGTAATTATTTACATTTGCCGTAATGATACTCTTTAACTTTTCGTACTGATTTGCATCAGTAAATAATTCTTTACCACGGATTATTTGGGCTTCTTTACACTCTTTTAATGCATTGTCCTCATATGATGTTATAATGAACATTGGTAGATGTTTGTTATGACGATGAAGTACACGTATAACATCATCTCCTGTATATGATACTACACCTGTATTATTCAAACGATAATCAATTAATACAGCTTGTGCATCGAATTCGCATATTTCCAACCAGATGTCTTCTATATTATGAGGCATATACGGTGGAATGAGAAGCTGAAAGTCGTTCTTCAGTACAGAATGAGCTTGTGACTGCCAGCCTTCATCTTCATCTAAATAGACTAATCTGATTTTATCGTTCATAATTATTTGATCTTTAATATTGTTCTTATTCCAAATCCTTTCTCAACAGGCAGTAATGCAATCATTGCATCTGGATATTTGCTGATAATTCCTTTCGCAATAAACAATCCCATGCCAGTGCCAATCTTATTGTTCTGATTATCCACTATAGATGTCTCGAAAGCATTAAAAATAGCATCTGGGTTATTTTTATATTCTTGAGAAAGCCCGATACCATTATCAACAAAATCTATTACAGCGTATCCATGGTCATTGCTCACACTTACTGAAATCGTTTTATTCTCTTCATTTGAAGTGAGGAATGCAGATATGGAATTTGTTACAAAATTATTGAATATACTATCCAAATCCATTTCGAATCCTTTTATGAACGCACCATCCATGTTTATTAATTGGAGGTCAATATGTATTAATTTTCTTAATAGAATAGGCTTCCAGGACTCTATAAACAAAGTAAAGTAATTCGACAAATCAATATCTACCCAATCCCTTTTACTTCGACGTATTGAATTTAAAGAATAAAGGAGCCAATTATAAAGTTTTTCGTCTTCTTCTTTCATGTTTCTTAACTCCCGATAAGGATTGTCGAAACGCATTCCCTCAAACTGTTTTTCTGGTAGATATTGCAGAAGAATATTCTTAAGCAACTCGTTTCTCGGTAAAAGACGAAGCATTACGCTTCGGAGTTCATGGGTAAATGTAGCAGAAGATATTCCCATACTCGCCAGTCCACGAAGCATTGAAAGTTCTGCCTCCTTGTCACTGAGTTCTGTCTCCAAAGACTTATAATCGGCAGCAAGAATCTTTAAATTTTCTGCTTCTTTCGACAAATTCTCATCTTTAGACTCAAGAGCCTTATTGGCAATCTCCTTTGCTTGTGCTGTCTGTGGATGTTCTTCTTTGTACAGTTCCGACAGATTGTACATGACGGTATTACGATCAAGCTCAAAAACCGAGATTATCTGCAACAACAGATTTTTAAACAAAGCGAAAGCCTCGTTTTCTTGAATACCCTCTCGACTTGATTTATCCTCGAAAGCCGCATTTGTCAATCTCGAAATCTTGACGACACCAGCAATCTGATTGGGACGGATTCTATAACCGCCCATTTTCTGACCGACACCACCAGGACTCTTTGCCTGTCTGCGACCTAAACCCAACCAATCATCCCCGTTCTCTCCGTACGGACGGACACGGAATTCATCGCGATAGATACGCACACCGCCAAACCTGTCAAGCCAATGAGTACGGGCTGATTCATCAAATAAATTGTATGGATATTTTTGATTCCCATCCTTGTCTCGATCATCCTTTAACGTATTTTTTAGAAAGAAAAACGTAAATCCAAATTTTCCGACCTGCTCTAGCAGATGAGCATCAACCTTTTCGTTTATTTGAATAGTTTGAGTGATTTCTCTTTTCTGAAAATCCTCTAAACGAAATGGTGCTACTTTCATCGCATCTCGCAGAAATACTTTGCTGTAAAGTGTTTCAAGTTTAGAAAAGTTCAATTCATTTCTCTCAATCTTTATCTGTATTTCACGTCCTCCTTCATACTGAGCAGAAATTTTATAGTCATAATCCTCATACTCCATCGGATTAACCTTTCCACTCCACTGCAAATCATGCATCTTGTACAGATACAATTCAAAAGATGATTGTAACTCTGCAGGGATGAGCATCTCAAGGTTCTTCAACAATCCATTCAGAGCATCGTCATTCCAATCATCATTCAGATGGGATATACAAAGGATTGTTCCGTGAAAATTTTCAGAAACTAATTTATCATATATTGGCAATTTGTCAATACCATACTCATTAAGTTTACCTACCAAACAATCTGGAGTAATTTCTTCTAGATTTGCCTCTACATCTGAAAGTACACGCGCTTGGTCAAACTTTTTCCAATCAACATTCCACACATAACCTTTACCCAACTCGCTACTAGCAAAAGACAACATCTCTGCAGAAGTCCCTAATCTGTTTAAAGCAAATCGGCCAATACCTTTTGCACCACTTTTAACCCGCTTTTTACTTGAAGAACGGGCATTGAGAAGCTTATCATCTGTACCAATCGTCATCCAATGCTTGACAATGATTTCGTCAGTCATTCCTGAACCATTATCAATTATGAACAACTTGGATTTTGACTTATCTTCTCGGATATCTGCCACTACCACGCACGTTTCCGCGTCTGCATCATAAGCATTCTTCACTAGTTCTACAATAGCCCCTTCTGCATTGGCAAAATTCTCCATGCCAATAAGATGCGCTGTTCTTGCTGATATTGCAAATGGAATTTTCATCGTCGTGCGTTAGATTAACCTAAAAAGCTTCTCTCAATCCACAATAAGCTCGCTCAATTTCACGTCAAGCAGGACTGCTATTTGGTTCATGGTATGCAAATCTGGCTGCGACTTTTGAGAGCACCACTTGCTCACAGTACAAGTTGACTTACCTAATTTTTCCGCCAGCCATTTGCTTGTCAGATGTTTCTCCACTAAGACGACTTTAATCCTATTTAAGTCTTTACCCATAGCTGTAAATCTAATAAATTAAACTCTCTCGCAAATTTAATAAATTATTTTTTATTAATCTTTGCCCAACGCAATTCAATACAAGTTCAGGATAACCTTAAAACAATACCATTTGTATTGTATGCTCTATGCTATATAACTACTCCTTCAAAATGACATTATCCACCCTATTTCCTCGGGTATCTGGTCATTATTCACCAAATCCAGATATAAAGAGAGAAAATTGCCTACTCGACGGCGAATAACTTTACTTTATCCCCGTATTCATATATACGTTCATAAAGTAAAGTCAAAATGAGGGGAAAAAGAGATGGCTGGCGCCATGGCGAAATGGCTACAGCCTTTTTTCTTTTGGCTGCAAAACTTATAAGCAATCCGGATGTAAAGGTTGGTCCCAAACGGTCACTCCGTTCAAGCAAAAAACACCTCATCTGGGACCCGAAAACATCCGTGAATCCATCCTCGATTTACCGGCCATTTTGGCGAAATAAACCCCGACATACCCTATCTTTGCAGACGGGGTCAGTCGGGGCTCGAAAGGGCTGTTTTTGCCTCTTTTCCCTTTGTTCAGAGAGAGACAATGAAAAAAATCGTTAAATCTTCGATTTTTGTCAATATATTTGGCAGACAATGATAGTCTGCCAAATATGCTATAATTAGTTACATAATTAAAAACAAGAGGAATTATTAAGAAGCGTGTGAAAGTATGGAACTTGACGCAGATTTTATAGCATCCTGCAAGCAGAGCGTCGCATTGGAACAACGAATGGCGAAACAGGCGGGAAAACAGTTGAATGAAGCAATGCGCAACAATAACCAAGATAGTAATGTATTGGATCGGATTGCAGACCAACTATTTGACACTATGTCAGGGCTATCAGGTGCGGGAGAACGGACTTATATGAAATATATCAAATACTTGGAAACATTTAACCCTCAAGCTGCAAAAGAAACAAAAGATGCCTATGAAGATATCATGGGATATAAGATACATGTAGCATACGCAGCGGCACGATTGGCCAAAGAATTACACAAAGGACAGGTTAATCAAGCAGGTAAAGATTACCTTGAAGAACATTTATCGACTGTCGGACGAAACGGTTTCGACTGGAAAGAAAAAACCGTGGGATTAACTAATAATATCCAGATTTATAGGCTATATCGGGGAATAATGGGAAAGATCGCTCATGTCCGAACAGAAAGACAAAAAAGAAGCTCTCCGTGGATATGCAATGTAAAAGGAAATACCAAATACAAGACTTCTGAATCAGGAGTGGCCCGCAACCTGATGATTTCAAAACTTCCCGTACATGACAAAAGTTCCACTACCGGGAAATGCCTACCGCTAAGGTAAACACCACTCAAAACCGTCGGCCGGAACCGGCTCAAAAACCGGCATCCGCCACGGATTACATCCGCTTACCGTTACGGCTCCGTATCCTACACGAGGTCCTCCTATAGCGGAACAGAATAACGTTTCTATATCCCGAGACACATGCTCGACTACTTCAACGAAGAATTCGACTTCCGGGAGGTTGCTAACAGCCGCGTCCTACGATCACCAACAGCCCACCTGCCATACCGGCAGACGGCTGAAGTTACTTTATAAATCTGGTAAATTTTAGAAAATAATCCATAACACACTCATATTCAATAAATTGTAAAAGCAATATTATTTTTAAGGAACAAAACAGGAGCAAAAATGTACTTTTTAGCGATTCTGTATTTTTTTCTTTTCATTAGGTTTCATTCTTTGCACTTGCTTGCACAATAAGAACTTCTCAAAGATTTTCTACCCATTGCTGCCCTATCATGACAAAGCATCTAATGCTTTCAAAATGCTTCATGCAGCCAAAAGAAAAAAGATACTTCTGATGTCAACGAACGCATCGTTTTGCAAAGGTAATTCTTTTTATCAACAGGCAGTCATCTATTCCTGCCTAAATGCAGTTTAGTTTAATTTAGCCTATATATAGAGCTAATAAACCAAACTAAACTGGATTTCTACTTTTTTATAACATCACTTCCACCTCAAAAAAGACTGTTTTTCTTATCCTTTTTTTCTTTTCGCTGCAACTCACTTTTATACGACGATAAACATCTCCCGATACTCCGCACATCGACTTCCGGTCGTTCGATAAGAATCATGTCGCGAAGGTATTTGTCTTGCGACATTGTCTGCAAGGTCGAAGCCTGACGGTTCTTCCCAAAATCTCCACCTATGTCTTACACAGGTTGTATTTTGCTGTGAAACCTTGCTTGAATGTCTCACGACACCTTTTAATGCGCCATAATTTTAATCAAGCCCGAAAGTAGCGGATGCTACCAGAGGGAAGAAAAAGAAAACTTAAAAATTGAGATTATGGCGAATTATGCAACAAACCTTTTCCTTGCCAAGACCAAATGCAAGAAAGACATTGAAAGGATTAACGATTTCTTCATTGAGAATTTCTGTGACTGTGATATGGAGATGGCAGAGGATTACATTCAGGGAGAATTTTATTCCAAGTGGACTTATCCTGAAGGAATGATTGACAGACTGATTGAATCATTAGAGATGAGAAATGACATTTATATCCGTGTCCTTTCTTACAATTTTGAGGGCGGAGATGAGTATGCGGAGTTTCGGATTTTTTCAAATGGCATGTGGAACATCAAACGATAAAAAAATAGATTATGTACGAGAATGAAGAACAGTCCGACATCATAGGTAAGAGCTGCACCTTGCTTAACCCGTACAAGGGTTATACAGAGGGAACTATTGTCGGCGACTATGGGAATAGAATCATCGTTTGTCTGACCAGCGGTAAAGAAGTATCCGAATACCGTGATGAAGTCATTATCCACGAATAAGCAATATCTATACTTATGACACAGATAGCAATCAAATTCGTCCAGTGGGAAGTCCCTGCACTGGTAACATTACAGAACAGTCGAGCGTACATACTCCGTGAAAGTCTCAATAACGGCGGAAAGTTGAGCAGAGAGGATAAGAATTGGCTCACCAGAGAAGTAAGAAACGGAACCTATTTCAATAAGGGCATAGCATTAGGTGGCTATTACTTTGACTTCTCTGATGTGCTTAAGCGGTATTTCGTTAAACAGTACGGACATATTTCCGAGTATTATGCCGTGGACAAAACAGCCTTGCGCTCTGTGCTGTACGGCAGAATAGAAGATATTGTCGAAGTTTATTGACGGCAGCTTAATAAGCCGGTGTGGGATGTCCTGTACCGGCTTATGCCGCCAATTACTCGGCTTCATCCTTTTATAATCTTTTTCTTTTGGCTGCGCCCCCTTTTATAACATATGCCATTCGCAACCGGGCGACTCCATGCTTTTGCCCGCAGGGGTATTCCTGCCGCTTTCCGCTTTCTTGTCGGTCCCTTTTCCTCGATGCAACCGGAACAGACAGCTATCGGCTGCCTCACTCGAAGCCTTCGGCCGAATTTTCCCGCATATCCCTCCACGCAGGAAGCCTCCGTTGCCAGCCGCCTGTTTTCATATGCTGCTTCAATTCCAATCCGATTCCGTGGGTCTGGTGACTTCAGCCGACATTGGCAGGAATCGTGCCGCCCCTGTGACTTGCGATGCGTCCTCCCGAATCCGATGTCACTATGTGTTCTGCTTTTTCATAAATGCTTTTGGCCGAAGTCGCAATCATTTTCCGTCGCAAAGATAGTGTGCAGCCGGGAACGGCTGATGAGCCTTGACCAATGTCCAGCTGCGCAAATCTTCCTTTATCAAGCCTGCGGTTTTGGGGGACCAAAAATAAAGAGTATTTGCTGGCAGTCCTTGGTGCATCCCTTTTCGGCACCTACTTTTTCTGCACCGTAAAATTGAATTTTTAACTTCTAAAAGCATTGAGTCATGAAAAAGATTGAGAACACATTCGCAGTGACAGGTTTCGTAGGTAAGGACGCTGAGATCCGCAGTTTTGCCACCGCAAGCGTAGCACGTTTCTCTCTGGCCGTAAGCCGTCAGGAGAAGTCAGGAGACCAGACCAACAGGGTATCTTCCTTTATGAATTTTGAAGCCTGGCGCAAAAATGAAAACACAGAGTCGTTCGACTGCCTGACCAAAGGCACCCTGCTTACCGTGGAGGGGTATTTTAAACCTGAAAAATGGTCCGACAAAGACGGCGTAGAGCACAGCAGCATCGCGTTGGTAGCCGTCAAGTTTTATCCGGCAGCGGAAAAGGAAGAAGCTCCTGAGGAGCCGGCAAAGAAAGCAAAGCGAAGCAGGAAATGACATCCTGCCTTCCGGTCAAAAGCGGCCTTCGGGTCGCTTTTTTTATGCTTCATTACATGACGCATCACAGCTTTTATAGTACCACAGAGCCCTGTTACTTTTATACTTATTCCTTTATCCGGCGCAGTCCCATGCCCGTAACCCCGCTTATTGTTTCTGCAAATTTCGATTGCAGGCTTTCAGCCCTGTCAAGGACTGCTTGCGCTTGCTGACGGAAAATCTTCCTCCCCAATGAATTGGCGAGCGTATTTCCCGCATCCTCCTTGCCCGGTCTGGCCATCAATCCAGAGGCAGAAAAATAATCAGCCTTCCGGTACGAAATGGGACCAGAGGGAAAATAAAAATCAAACTTAAAATTGAAGCGTTATGACATTCAGAGAATTTATGAGCGAGAACGGCTACACGGTACAGACAACATTTTGGGAAGACTTCACAATGGCGGATTTCTTTGGGCTTACTGCCATTAAAGACACCTATAGCCGGGCTTTCGAGGAATGGAAAGAGGACTACAAGTTTCTTACAGAGTTGGTTCTAGTCCTCAACCACAAGATTTGGCAGCATTACAAGAACCGCCCCGAAGTCGCAGCACTTTATAATGACCTTTGGGCGCAGGCAGACCGGTATGCAGTGGAGAATTTGAAAGATGACGAGTTAAGTTATTTTTTTGAAGTGACGGATTAAATGAATATCAAAATAGAAAAGATATGACAAAAGAAGAAGTTTTACAGCATGACAAGAAGTTCCGCTATATGCTTTTGTCCCGAATGCAGTCAGATTGCGAGTATTATCTGAACTATGGCAACAGGAATCCAAAACGCCTGTGGGCTGGCGATGAACAGCGACAAATCGAGTACATGATACTGTTGCACGACAGTTTCAAAGAGGATGAAAAACCGCAATGGCTGACAATGGATGAAATACTTGACTATCAAAAGAGAATGCTTGAGCCTGTCGCCTGATACAGGAATATGTGCCGCAGCCGTCCCAATGGTGACGGTTGCGGCATTTGATAATGATTCGTTGCTACAGCAAATTCCTTTTATAATATCAAGGCTTCGATTCCATGAATTTTGCGGCGAGATTGTACACCTGTTTTATCTCTTTTGATGAAATATCCCACTTGTTGATTTCATCAAAGACAAGCTCAGGATATTTCTTGCTGATGTCTTTCAGTGCATTACCGATTGATTTTCGGACATATTCACTGCTATCCGTTTTCCTGTCTGACAGCAGACGGATAGCGACGGACGGATGATCCTTGAAATACGGACGGCTCGTCCACACCCGTAGTCCCTCTGAGGCTGCTCGGCGAACATTTGGATTTGTATCACTAAGCCAGCTGGCAATCAGAGGCACTGCGTTTTCATAGCCAATGGATTTGCAATGGTTGTCAAAAGCCATAGCCAAAATTTCCTGTACCTTCCAATTCTGATGTTTGCTCACTGTATTTCGCAGAAAATCCAAGGATTCGGGAATTTCATATGCGGCATATCCAAGAAGGAAGATTCCTATTTCCTGTATCTGAAAATTATCTGATTGATATAGAGTCATCCCCATTGTATGACATTCGTTGGAAGAGTGTGAACTCCGGAACTTTTCAGCCTCTGATTTGACAATCTTAAGGCAGTCCGTATCCGGGATGACCCCATTTAAATATGATATGTAATCTTTCATTTTTTATTCTCTGACTGTTTTCATTCGTTTGTAAAACATTCTCCCTCAATTCCTCTGATTCGGCAGATGGAAATACCTGTACCATCCTCGAACTGTAGAACCCCTTCATCCGGCTCTATTCTTTTGATAATCCCGCTTGTCGTATGATAACTTCCACCCTTTTTCCTGTCGTCAGGTACAAAATAGGTAACACTAATAGTCGGCTTTTCATCCAATGATTGCAGATAAGCCAGCTTCCTGTTCAACACTTCCGCATCACTTTCGGACAGTTCCAGTTCTGCGTCCGTCAGCCTTGCGGCCTCCGTGATGGCGGCATCATGTCCGGTCAGTGCGGCAAAAGGTGCGAACTGGGCGGCACGGTTGTACATGGACATCTGCGGATGCCTTTCGGAAACATGGTGCGGCAGGTCGATAATGTCATCGTATGGATGCTTCATGCCTTGTGTCCTCCTATCTGTTCATTGCGTTCCTTGGCAGTGGCGCCCTCTTCATAATTCAGTCCTTTCAGAATGGCGTTCTTGCCGAACTGTTTCTTGATATTGAGAATGGCAGTCTGCACTTTCCGTTCCTTTGCCAGCTTTTCTTTCTCTTCCCTCTGTTCCTTTTCCAAAGCCTCATAGTCCGTAAACAGGTCATACTGCACCGGAGCCGGATTCTTGGCTGCCGTTTCTTCATCGACGACATGGTTCGTGGTCAGGTTGATGCGTCGTACCAGCAGGTCGGGGTTGACAATCCTGTCAAAAAGTTCCATGACCGCTTCGGATATGATCCGGGCGGATGATGTCGCGCTTTCCAGGTTGGCAGTGCCGTGTGCGTGCTTCGGGACTTTCCGGCCATAATGGCCGGTCGTTACCTCACCCTTATACGTTGTCCGTGCATCTCCATTGGTCAGACTGGCTGTATCATAGCCGACAGTCAGCACAAGCTGGTCTGTCACCATCCTCTTGTCAAGCAGGTCGAGAGCGGCGCTTTCCGCCATTTCCCGGACTACCACCCGGGCCTTCCGTACCGTATATGGTTCCTGGAGCACCTGGCCGCTGCTGAACGAGTTGGTTGACGGCCTATAGGCTTTTATCATTTCCATTGTACAAGGCTCCCAGCCCCAGGCATGGTCTATCAGCAGCTCGGCGTTGATGCCGAACAACTGGTACAGCAGCTCCTCGTTCTTAACGGACTGCCTTGCGATGTCGCCCATCGTGTAGATGCCGTATTGCTCCAGCTTGTCGGCTATGCCTTTCCCCACACGCCAGAAATCCCTTAGCGGGCGGTGTGTCCACAGCTTCTGTCGGTAAGTCATTTCGTCCAGTTCCGCTATGCGCACGCCGTCCTTGTCCGCCGGAATGTGCTTGGCCTCAATGTCCATAGCCACCTTGCATAGGTACAGGTTGGTGCCGATGCCCGCTGTCGCCGTGATACCTGTCTGCCGTAGCACATCGCCGATTATCCTTCTTGCCAATTCGTGCGCCGAGACTCCATAGGTGGGCAGATAGGCTGTTACGTCCATGAACACCTCGTCGATAGAATACACATGGATATCCTCCGGGGCGATATAGTTCAGATAGATTTGATAGATGCGTGTGCTGTGTTCTATGTAGTAGGCCATTCTGGGCGGGGCGGCGATATAGTCCACCTCCCAGTCCGGATGCGCTTTCAGTTCCATGTCCGATACCGATTTTCCTGTCAGCTGATATCCGTTTGTTTTTCTTTTGCGCTCGGCATTGACTTCCCTTAATCTCTGCTCGACCTCGAACAGTCGGGCGCGTCCCGGGATGCCGTATGCTTTCAAGGAAGGACTGACGGCAAGGCAGATGGTCTTTTCCGTCCGGCTTCTGTCGGCCACGACAAGGTTGGTCGTGAGCGGATCAAGCCCACGCTCGACACATTCGACCGAAGCGTAGAACGACTTCAGGTCAATGGCTATATATGTCCTGGCTGTATCCTGCATGTCCCTCGTTCAATGGGTTATCGGTCTCTCCGGTAGTCTGACTCTCTGAAACCGCCCCACAGTCCCTTGAGGATTTTCCCGACCACCCAGAATACGGCTATTATCACCAAAATCTCCATAATCGAATGATTTGTATAACCATATAATTATGTGATTATATAGTTATGATTTTATATAATTATATATTGTAATAATTCTATATTTATAACTCATTGATATTTTCCTCGTTCTCTTCAATATAAGTCATTATGATGGCCGCTGCGAGAGACCTTAACGGAATGTTCCGTTTTGCATTGACGCGGATCAGTTCCAGCCTTTTCTTGACCTCCTTGGGCAGCCAGACGGCATCCCCCTGTTCGCTCACGCCGGTATATTTGGCGAGGTTTTCTTCAAGGGCTTTCCTGCCTTTCCTGCGCCGCTTTCCCTCTTTCTGAATGTCCTGGACTTCACTTGCGCCCGTGCCAGGTTCCTTGACCTTGTCCGGTGCAGTAATTCCCCGTACAATCTCGTCCAGTCCCATATTAGCGAGCGGATTGTTTACTTCAGGTCTGATGTTCTTTGCCATAGCCTTTATTTTTTAAGATCAAGTTCCTCGATGATTTTATTGAAAGCCGGTTCAAGCAGTTCCGTCTGGCTTTTCTCCAACGGGTACAGTGTGGAATACCGTTTAACGGCCACGCTCTGCTTCACCATCGGCGTAACGGTTCCGACCAGCCCGAGGAATCCGATTGTCTGTTCCCGTTGCCGTAACTCTTCAGACTTTCTTTCCGCCGCATTGATCCGGTTGGGAACGAAAATCAGACTGGCAGACGAAATTGACTTCAATGCCTTGACGAATATGCCTGTGGCATCCACAGTGTCCGCATCGAACGATATGGGTATTATTGCCGTGTCCGCCGATTGGTAGATGTATGCCAGGTTGCGGTCATTCAGGTTTCCGGGACAGTCTATGAGAACGACGCCCGGTACTTCTTTCCGTTTCTCCATAACCTGCACAAGCCGCTTACGGTCGGATGTGTCCAGCATATCCACGTTCCAGGGGATCTGTGCATCCGGAGCTGCGTCCTTTTCACGTTGCTGATGACGGAACAGCGATGCCTGCAGGTCTGCATCTATCACAAATGTGGGAAAGCCGTGTTCTATAAGATAGTCTGCAAACAAGGCGCAGAGGGTCGTCTTGCCAACGCCTCCTTTGATGTTGCTGAATATGACGATTTTGTTCTTCATTCTCGTGTTTTTATGTAAAAAAATTCCATTTACAAAGATACGAAATAGACCGAATACTGCCAAGAAAAACGATATATAATTATATACTTATGATTTTATTTAATTATATATCTACATAGAACACTGTATAATGTATCTATTTGTATTTAAGAGAAAATGAAAATATGTTACTTAAATTGAATCGCCAAAAATAAAGTATATATAAATCATATATTCTTATATAATTATATAGTTATATAGTTATATAGTTTCATGGTTACATAATTAACGATACTATATCTTATTTTGTGATGACCTTATCAATAATAAATGTTATGCCATTTTTGTACAAAAATAAATGTGTTCTTGTGTCAGCTTATTTACATCACCTTTCCCAATATAAGGCAAACATTGCCGTATCTTCTCGACAGACCAGTCCCACCATTTCAGCGTTTCAAGTTTCCGTATCACTTCTTCATCGAAACGCTTCCTTATCGGTCGGGCAGGAACACCGCCGACTATCGTATAGGGCGGCACGTCTTTCGTAACAACGGCACGGGCGGCTATGATTGCCCCGTTGCCGATGTGAACGCCAGCCATAATCACCGCTTCGTAGCCTATCCATACATCGTTGCCTATCACGATGTCGCCTTTGTTGTCCCAAGCCGTTGCCACGTCCGATTTCTCCAAGCCCCAATCCTCATAAAAGAGCGGAAAGGTGTAAGTGGATAGGGATTTCAAGGTATGGTTGGCACAGTTGAACAGGAATTTCGCGCCGCAGGCAATGGAACAGAACTTGCCGATTATCAGCCGCTCATGGTTGATAGGATAATGGTAAAGCACATTGTTCCGCTCGAAAAGCAACGGGTCGGACACGAAATCATTGTAGATGGTATAGTCGCCCACTTCGATAGACGAGTCTTTCACAACTGCATTCAGGTACACGGTTTGCGTGTCGCCTGTGCGTGGATATATCTTTTTCATCATGACATTCAGTTTTAATAGTGTTTATGTTTCAGATAAATGACGGACTGCACCCCAAGTCCAATCACGAACAGGTATTCCACCGTCCAATAAACGGCAAGGGGTACATTCCAATGGCTCAATCCCCACAGATAGAGCAGGTAGGCAGCGATGGTTGTCACCTGAAAGATGAAAGCCGCCCGTGTCGCCCCCGTTCCCGTAACGGCATTCATATAGACATAGCCGGGCAAGGCAAAGACATAGTTCAGCAACATAACTACAAACGGCAACCATGCGGTTTGCACGATAGCCGGATTGTCTGTATAGACACTGACAACAGGCTGATGGAATACCAACGCAAGCGCAATCAGCGGTAAGCCGATGGCATAGCCTAATCGGATTACTCTGCTGCATAGCGGGAACACTTGCCCTTTTTCGTCCGCTCCAATCAGATTGCTTACCAACGAGCCGGTTGTGGCGGCAAACGAATTGACAATGACAAAGAACAGGGTGGAAATGCTTCGGAGAATGTTTGCCACTGCCAGTTGCAATTCTCCCAAATGTTCAATCGCCACAAAGAACAGAAACCAAGGGGCTACGCTGATAAACGAATGGAACATGCTCCAAACGGACACACGGCAGACATGGAGCAAAACACCTTTGTCGAAGCTCCAAGACAAACCATAAAGCCGTTTATCCATTTTACGTAAAACATGGATTGCCAGCACCGCCAGCGAACACGCTTCGGCAAAAGACGATGCGATGGCTGCTCCTGCAATCCCCATGTCCCAATGAAATATGAGCAGCCAATTGCCCGGAATGTTCACCAATACGGCTGTCAGAGCCGCCATGTTCAAAGCTTTTGTACGGGTGATGCCGACTAAAAACGAGCGCAAGGCAAGGAACGGAAAAGAGAACAACAGTCCCCAAATTCGCCCGTCCAAATAATCAATCACAGCATGATAGACTTCCGCAGAAGCAATCAACCTGCTTAGAATAATCGGGGAAAACAGCTTGGAGAACAGACACAAAAAGACAGCAAGTCCCGACAGGAAAAACAATCCTTGAAAAAAAGTCTTTCCTGTTTCGGAATAATGCCGTTCGCCGTTGCGCCGTGCGATAACGACCTGCAAGCCCAAACTGAAACCGAAGCCGAGCATATAGATAGCCAGATACCAAATTCCGGCAAGGGCGGATGCGCCCAATTCTATTTCTCCCACATGCCCCAAAAAAATGGCATCGGTGATATTTATAAGTTGCTCGATAAGGATGCTCATCATCACGGGAAAGTTGATGAGCCAAATATTCTTATATGTATAGTTCATTGTTCAACTTAATATGATGCAACAAGTCCTGCTGCACAAGGCGGCATGACACATCGCATGATTATGAATTTGGAATAATGGCAAAACAAGAAAGGACAAACCTGTTATAAGCCTGTCCGTTGCTGAATAGCTTGATTAAAATGCTATCCGTTGAGCGCAGCTATATGCACACTTGCCATTTCATACGGGTTGAACAATCTTTGTTTTTAACATCCAAATACAAAGGTAGTAAAAATAGAAATGGATTGATACTTTTTTGTATTGTTATAATCTTCCGTTATCATTCCATTCTCCGTAGAAAAGTCCTTTTCGGGTATTTTCTATGAATTTGTTCAGGCGACTTTCAAAAAGTTCGGGCTGATTTTTCTTGATTTGGATAGTATCAATCCTGATTCGCTTATATAAGTCAGGGAATTGGCAGAAGTTATTCCACACTACCGGATCGGATTGTAGTCTCTGCAATATATCCTTGTCTATGATAAAACTATTAGGTGACATATCCGGCAGAACGGCTCTTCCGGCATCGGTCATTAGCCCTAATCGCTCCATCCTACGACATCTTTCCTTGTTAAGTTCGGACCAATTGCTTTTCGGTTTTCTGGGACAAAGTTTCTGGGCTGTTACGTCATCTGCTATTTTCTTAGTTGTACTGTCTATCCAGCCGAAGCATAAGGCTTCTTCTACAGCATCAATATACCAGAAAGTATTGTCTTCTGTAGGTCTGCCACGTTTCACGACTACCCAGCATTCTTTTTCTGTTTTATGGTTTTGTAATAGCCATTCACGCAGTTCTATTCTTGATTTTACATCCAATAAATTATGAATTTCCATTGTAGTCTATTGTTTCAATTCGCATTTTGCAATGTCGGCTTCCGCGTAAAATGGATTCACAAATGGGTACTTGGAATGTTCTGTCTTTCCACAACGAATGCAAGACATAAAGAATGCTTTGCCTGGAGCATTCGCAGAGCAGTGGTGTCGAAACATAACCTTGCTTATGAAGCCCGCAGGTGCATTCCATGAAGTATAAATCATAGACGGAACCTTTCTCTATCGTTTCGCATCTTACGCCGGGCAATTCATTGGCTTTGGCGAAAAACTGGTCAAGGTCTCCAGCCGCCTGTTTATACAAGTCTTTATAAATCTGAAGCGTGCCGCATTGCACACAGTTCTTGCCGCACTCACGGAAGAAAGTTTCCCTTTGCGCTTCCGGCAGTTTCGCGATACCTTTCTCAAAACCTTTGAACCAATCGGCCAAATCCATAAATTGCTATTTTAAGTAGTCAAACTGTTATCTTTCTTTTGATATATAAGCAGGGTAATCGTCTTTAGACAAATTTTTCGCTAACGTGTCCGGATTTACATCCCAAAGCGTAGGAATATATTCAAACACGGCTTTCCCCTTATCAAGGTGGAAACGGACTTTGGCATCGAACGCAACAGGCTTATAGTTGTCATCTCCTATAGGGTTGTCTCTATACAATAACTGGTTTTCTTGCCATTTCAGTTCTTTGCCGTCAAAGTTCACATCGAATATTCCGCAGACCACGGCTTCCATCGTCTGATTTTGGACTGTTGTTGAGATACAACGCATATAGCCAGTCAGTTGATTGGTGCTTTTCCGCATAGCCAGTTCATAGCGAAACACACTCGTCCCGGTATAATCTTTGGCAATGGTCATTCTTGAGCCTTTCCCATCTATATTATAAATCAGTTCATGCGTGACTGTAGTCATATTGAAGCCAAAGCCGTTTTCGGTTTTGGCCAAATCGGAAAACATTATCTTGTCGCTATACACGCCTTCTAACTTTCCGTTGTCAAGTTGATAGACTACATCATCCGTAAACAAATTCTTGCCAATGATATTTTCCTTCAGGAATTGAATTATTTCGTCTTTCATATCTATTTCTTTTTAAGCGAATCTGCATTTCTTTGTCACGATTGGTGATAATAAAGTAGTCGCCAGAACCAGCAGCCACAAATTGCCGGACAACGGATTATAAGCGGCTAAAAGTTCCGAAACGGTATTGCCTCCCGCCAGTCCTACGGCAAACTCAAAAACAATCGTCAACAATGCCCAGCCTATCCCAATCAACCAACCATCTTTGGAGGTAAAGGCTTTTATCATTCGAGGCAATAACAGCCAAGTTATCAGGAAAATACACACGCTTAATATGATTCCGCTGACGGGCAATGCCCATTCCTCTCCGATAGCCTTCGCCAATACATATTCCCTCAGCCCTCCATTGAGAATGGCTACGGGAATAAAGCAAAACCATATTATGGTGGATTTCAGGATATTCATAATGTTTTCTCCATTACATAATTAGTCAGATAAAGCCGGTTGGCTCTCGCTCTCTGTTCCTTCACTACTTTGTAGCCACGCTTTTCGAAGAACGGCCGTGCGGTGATACTGACTTCAACACTTATTTTGTGTACCCCATATCCACGAGCCATCTTTTCCACTTCCGAAAGCAACAAGGTTGCCACACCTTTTCCTTGCCAGTCCTTGTGGACAAACATAGAGTGCAGATAACCTTCGGTGTTCATAGAGGAAAAACCTACGATTCTGCCTTGTCCGTCAAGCGCACCGATATAATCGTTCTTTGCAAGCAGCTCCTTCCAATGCTCTACGCTATCTCCGCACGATGCCCAGTCTTCTACTTCCTCCTTCGTGTAGTCTTTGGAATTGACAGTAAGAACGGTGTTGCGGAACAATTCCCGTATTTCCAGAATGTCTTCTTCTTCAAGCGGACGAATCTTATATTTAGGCTTTAACCATTTAATGACTTTACACGGATTTCCCACAGCAACACAATTCGCCGGAATAGATTTTGTAACTACACTTCCCGCACCTATTACGCTTCCTCTGCCAATAGTTACTCCCGCAAGAACAATACTTCCACCACCAATCCACACTTCATCTTCTACCGTGATTGGTAGAGCTTTCGTTCTAAAAAACAATTCTCCAGAATTTTCATTCCAGTCCTCCACAAAACGCTCTTCAAAACACACAGGATGAGTGGCTGTATAAAACTGTACGTGAGGAGCTATCAAAACTTTACTACCAATGTAAATATAGTTCTCATCCATCAGCGTACAATTGTCATTGATGATTGTTTTTTCACCAATAAAAATATGTTTGCCACACTGACATATAAAATTTCGACCAATACTGGAATATTGTCCGACTTTGCCCAACATACGAACAAATAATGCTGTTCTTTCCTCTTCTGACAAGGTGATATTATCAAGCATTGATAAGAGTTCCCTTGTCTGTATAATCATACTCAAGACCTCAGAATCCAATCTATTACAATACTCACCAGACAAAAAACGTTGATAGTTACTCGCTTCTTTCGTTATATCTCTCATCATAATAAATTCCTCCTCTGTTTCCTTTATAATTCTAAATCCAAGTTTTAAATACATACGAACAGCATAATTAGCCTTTTGAACGGAAAGAGAAACATGATGATAACCTTTACTTTCCAGCAGTTTCATCATCTCCTTCATCAACAGTCTGCCCATCCCTTTATTCCGATATTCTTTATATAGGGAAATGGAAAGTGAAGGAATTTCATCGTCCACATGACCATAATCATTCATTATACGTGTCCACACTGCCCCAACCACCTTTCCATCGCACTCGATAACCAAGCAGCAATCATCTTGTTTCTTGCCAAAGTCTTGAATATACAGCTTCAATTCAGGCAAATCCACCACATCTTTTGCCGGAGGTTCAACTCCTTCAGGAATAAAAATCGCTTCATAAAGAAAATCTCTCAACAAATGGATTTCATCTGGATACAAAGGACGGATAATATAGTTTGCCACGCTGTCCATAGTTTCAATTATTCGTTTTTTCCCATTCTTCCTTCGTCATCCGCATGAAATGCTCCGTGCGGACATCGCCAAGCGGAGACGTCTTGCCTTCTTCCGTATGATGAAAACGGAAACCACACTTCTCCATCACACGCCGGGATTTCTCGTTGCCGTCATAGTAACCACACCAAACTGCAGTCATTCCCAAATCTTCAAAACACCTTTGCAGCAGGCAACGCACGGCTTCGGGTATCAGTCCTTGCCCCCAATAAGGCACACCTATCCAATAGCCTATCTCCGCCTCATTCTCTTGCATTTCAGCACTGTGCAAACCGTCTCCGAACATGATTCCCACACTGCCTACCGGCTCGTCCGTAGCTTTCAATACCACCGCATACGTTTCGGGAGAGGCAAACACCGTGCGGATTATTTCCAAACTGTCCGCTACCGAAGTATGAGGAGGCCAACCCGCAACGGGACCGATGGCTGGGTCTTTGGCGTATTTATACAGGGCCTCCGCATCCGATTCCCGCCAAGGGCGCAATACAAGCCGTTCTGTAATTATCTCTTTATTCATATCTCAAGTGTACTTGATAGTCCGAGTTTTGTGTCACTCTGTTTCGTCCATTCCCTTCTTGCGCCTCGGCCCTTTGGTCCGGCCTCTGTTCAAATCGACATTGTATTTGTTCAGAATGCGGAATATTGAGCTTTTGCTGCTGAATCCACTTACATTGGCAATGTCATCTATAGAATAGCCGCTGTTATACATGTCCACGATGCTCCTTTCCCGTTCAGTCCTGGATAAGTTTTTCCCCGTCTTGGCCGGCGACTTGATATTTTTCTGGAACAGCATGACATGGCTGGATGACTTGCGCAATGCGGCGATTTCTTCTGGAAGGGCTCCCACCATTTCAAGAACATCGGCAGCAGTAGTTTCCTTGAACAACTCGTTATGGCTGTCAATCCTGTCTTGGATGGAAATCAGGCGCACGACCTTTATCCGGCACATTTCGATGCAGACCGACAGTTCCCGTACCCCACGAACTGCGTTGCTGAACTTGGAAACCACAAGCACGTCGCCCCTGTAAAGGGCGTTCATAAGTTGTTTCCACTGGGGACGCATCACTTCATGATCAGTATCTTCCTCAATAATTTGTTCACACCCGAAATTCAGCATCCATTCCTTGTCCGCCTCGTAAGTGTCATAGTGATTAGCCTTGAATATGTATCCTACTTTTGCCATTTTTCGTATGCCTTAAAATTTGCCCGCAACAAAGATAGCAGTTTTTTCTGTATGAAATCATACTCTGTCGGATTAGTTTGAAAAATCATATTCAAAACTTGCTTTTTCTTTCACTTGTTTTCATTGTAAATCATACTGTTAAGTATGAAATTAAAATGTCGTCAAAATCTGATTTTTGATGGTGGAAAGTAGGAAATATTATATAGATTTGCGCCGTTTTTAAGATGAAATCACAGTATGGCATTTATAAAATCATATTCAAAATCAAGGTCGCTTTTGACCGGGATGATTGCCGTTTCGGTGGTCATGTTCCTGTCCGCAGGATGTACCGGAAAAATCGGCAGCGGACATCCGGAAATGGCGGATGACCCGGTCGGAGTTTACGGGAATTATCTGTCCGAAGTCCGGAAACTGGACGATCTTTCGACGAAGGAACTGGCGGTACATATAAACCGCTGGAAGGCAGCCAGGGACTCAGCCTTTTCTCATGCGATACGGGATACCTCCGGCAATCCCCATTCAGACCTGTACGGCAGGTGCGAAAGGATTCACGATTCGCTTCGCACGGAGTTCATCCGTCTGGCACGATCCGTCAGCCGCACCTGTCAGGACGTGTTTGCCCTCAAGGAACTTACCTCTCCTTATTATGGGGACAAGGACTTGAAGGTCGCAGCCGATAACGCAAGGCCGTTTTTCAGTTCGCTTGACAGCACTCCGCCCTTTGATTCAGACCGCAACAATATTCTTTCAGCATACCGACGGCTGCTTGCCCGGACATTGCAGGACGGGATACATGACCTTACAGGCCTGAAATCTTTCATCAGGAATGAGGATGCAGTGTTCCGAACCTTCCTAACTCACCTTAACGGTCTGGTCGGAGAGGATATGTCGGACATATCCAAGGATACGGAGCAGTGCTGCTCCCGTGTTTTCATTGCAGCGGAAAACGAGGAGATTTCCTACCGGGATGCGATGATATACATGGCTATGCGTACCAACCGCCGCCTTATACAGAATGCGGCTGTGTGCCTCAGGGATATCCGGGAGGACAGGATAAAGTCCAAGTCCCAGGCGTGGGGCTATGCGTGCATGATGCTGCAGCCCTACATCTCGATGGACGGCATTTGTGCGGTTTTGCTCTCCGATGCGGAGAAAGAGGAGCTGCGCAGAATCACAGAACAGACGCCTGCGGCATTCGCAAGGTTGGGAGATGTCCTGCAGTCCGACATGGAGAATCCGGACGAGTTGCCGGCCACGCTGATGGAAATTTATATCCAAAGATTGTAAACGACACACAAATAGACATGATTATGCTACGACATTTCCTGAACGATTTCCTTTCTTTCGTCCCGTTACAGCTGCCGCAGCTTCTTGATGTGACGACAATGGAAGAACCGCAGTTCTATGGCGATTATGTACTGCTCACATTTCCTCTGCGCGACACCTATGAGCTGGAAGAGGTCATGGACATGTTCGAGGACGACATGGAGCTGATAACACTGTACCACCATATCCCGATGCGGACGGAACCATACGGTCACAGCACTTGCGCCTATTCCAATCCTGCCTTCGGGCAGATGTTCAAGATGAACGCGAAGACGGATGCCGACGGCAGGGTCAGCTGTATCCTCGCCACGATTTATGATTCGCTGGAGCTGATGTACGGCGACCTTTGCATCGATCTTGACCTGCACTCCAAGAGCGGCATAATGAAGTACAAGAGGAACAAGGACGATGTCCTGATGGATTTCATATAATTTCCGGCTATGCGAAACACTCTCTACCGGCAGATGGTCTATTGGATCAGGGCTAACAGGACATGGATTGAGGTCGTCGATGACAATCTTTTCAAAGAGCATATCATTGCGCGACCTGACAGGACAGACTACCTTGTTTCACGAACGCTGGTACTGCGGGCTTACAAGCCGCGCGGGGCTTGCGCCGAAGGCACGGCATGGAACATCCCCGAGCACGATCTGGACAGGGCGTTGGCCACGCTGCGCAGGCAGGACAGGCAGTTCCGCCAGCGGATCAAGAAGGCGGCCATGTATCTCACGGCAAAGGATGCGGAAGCTATAATCGCTCTTGCCACGCACGGCATTGTCCGGTTGGAACTGCTGGAACAACCCATACACATGTCACATAACTCAAATTACCTATGACCTGGATAGTATTGCAGTTTGTATTCCTTTTGCTGCCAGTCTTTCTGCCGATGGTGTTGTACAGGAGCCGCCGTCCCTTCATGGCAGCATTTTACCGTGCCATGACAGGCAATGCCAAGGCCCGCAAACTCTACACGCAGGTGCTTGTGGTTCTGCTGCTCCTTTTCCACTATGTCTATACAACCGGACACCCCGGTCAGTTCGGGACGGTGTTGTCCACCATAGTATCTGCCATGTTGTTCTCTTCCAGAAGGACAGAACGATGGCTCCGCAAGCTACTTGATTGTCCAAGGGCATTTGTCTTCTGCGGCATCATAGCATTGGCTATATGTGCCGTGCCTCAGTTGTTCACTCTTTCAGTCACCATTTCGTATATCCTTCTGGCTGCCCTGTTCTATCCCTCCGGCAAGATACTGTCCGAATGGGAGGACAAGAACAGGAGGTTTTACCTGTCGGAGTATCCGGATACGATGTCCGACTGCTACCATTGCAATCATCACGCGAGGCTGCCATGATAATGCGGACAGAAGCGGCCTTATCTTATCCGCACATTAGTCAATCATAAAAAACAGAATGAAGATGAAAAATAAAGAAGAAATGACCGCTACCATATCGGCGAGTACCGGACTGTTCGACTTCCTCAAAGAGAAGGTCGGCGACCGAAAGACAAGGACGGAAGCCTATTGCGACTTGTTGGACAAATCACTGGCAGGCTTCGTCTCTCCATTTTTAAGGAAACAGGATTTTCAACTCCAGCAGGGACAGTGTCATGTGACCGTTTCAGACCTCGCTTCCGAATGGCACTGGCACAGGGCGACTGTTCGCTCCTTTCTGGAAACGCTGGAATCGTTAGGACAGTTGGAAAGGAAAAGGTTGCCGAAAAGCATGGTCATCACCATGCGCCTGCATGATGGCAATCATGTGACGCCTGACATTGCACAAGGAAAAACAGGCATTGTCCGTCAGCTGAACGGAGTCCTGTCCGGATGGGTAAACGGCAACATCGCTTCCGATGATGCAGGTATTGCGTGCGGGAAGGTTGTACACAAGGCTATCACCGATGCCGGACTTAAGGACGAACTGCCGGAAGACGACTGCCATGTCACCTTGATGAAGTTGTCGGAGAGAATGGACAAACGGGTATTGGAAATCCGGAATACCGCCATAGAGTGCATCGTCCTTGCCGCCATGCGGAAGGTGCTGTGCCGGGCAAAACCGGATGAAAGAATGGAACTCACGGAATACCTGTGCTGTGACCTGGAGGGAAGATGGCCGTCGCTTATAGACCTGTCAGAGGAGCTGGCGGAGCACATCATCAACCTCTCCAAGGACAAGGACATCGACTACGACGATGACCGTCAAGTGCTCCTTAACAACCTTCACGACCCGTTCATGTCGGTTGCTGCGAAAGCATTGGTAAAATCCGCAGATGCGGACTGCTGAAAACCTATTGTATAACCACGGATAATCCGACCGATAACCGGCGCAGCCGTCCTGCCGTTTATAACAGGCATCCGGGCTTGCCCGTCTGCCACCGAACAAAGGGAGAGGGAGCCTAATACCCCAAATGACTACGTCTTTGGGAGCGGTGTCCGACCGGGCAGCAAGCTGGGACACGAAGGATTGTCCGAAACAATACAGGAAAAGTATGGCAAATGCAAAACAGGTTCTCGACATTCGGGTTTCCAAAGGCATCACTGCCGCCCAAAGCAATGAACATCTGCGCAACCGCAGTGAGAAGGCGGCGGAATATGCCATGAAGAAAGGCAACTACGACCCGACAAGGGAACATCTGAACTTCGAGATAGTGAACGGCGGAAAAATACGCCCTGTGGACAAAAGCCGGAGCATTCCGGAACGCATGGCAGACAATCTCCGTCAGCGTGGTATTAAAGACCCTAACGAGGGATTGTTGGAACCCAAATACAGGACGGTGGTCAACATCATTCTCGGCGGCTCCCGTGAGTTGATGCGTCAGCTCGCCTTCGGCAAGCAGGAGGTGGATTTCGAGCAGGGCGCGGACAACGGCCGCATAGTGCGGAAGCCGGAAATAGAACTGTGGGCGAAGGATGCCTATAGGTTCATCTCTGACAAATTCGGAGAGCAGAATATCGCAGCTTTCGTTGCACATCTTGACGAGCAGAACCCGCACATACATTGTACGCTTCTGCCGATAAGAGACGGCAAGTTTGCATACAAGGAGATTTTTGCCGGAAAGGACAAATACGAGTACAGCGCAAGGATGAAGCAGCTGCACAGCGACTTTGCCGTGGTGAACAGAAAATGGGGGCTTTCCAGAGGAAGCAGTGTCTCTGAGACCGGCGCCCGCCACAGGACGACCGAGGAGTACCGTCGCATGCTGTCGGAGGAATGTACGGACATAGAGGAACAGATAGCCAGGCATAAAGAGGTGCTTTCCGCACTTCGTTCGGACATAAGGCTGGCAGAACGCAAGGTCAAGGGCTTGGGCTCTATGGTAGAAAATCTCCAGAAGAAGCAGGCGGAAAAGGAAGCAAGGCTGGCGGTTCTTGAAAAAGAGTTGACGGAACACAAAGGCGATGCAGCCGCCATATCAGCCGAGACGGACAAGCTGAAAAAGGAGCTTGCCTATATCCAACTCAAACTGGCAGACAAGCAGGAGAAATTGCAGACGGCTGACCGACAGCTGACCGATCTTAAGGAGAATATGGATGTCGTTCAGGAACGGACGGAACACCTCAAGGAGGAAGCCTACAAATACTCCCGTGATGTCCATTCCAAAGTGGACAGCCTGCTCAAGGATGCAATGCTGGAGAATATGGTGAATGAGTTCCGTGACCTTTCGGCACGGATGACCGTACCGGAACGGCAGATGTTTGACGGCTCGCTTGTCCAGTCCATAGCGGAACAAGGGAAAGAGGTCATGCACTGTGCCACCCTGTTGTTTTTGGGTATGATCGATGACGCCACCACCTTTGCCGAAACACATGGCGGAGGCGGAAGCAAGAGCGACCTCAAATGGGGACGGGACGAAGACGAGGACAATCGTGCATGGGCACTCCGCTGCATGAGGATGGCGAATCGTATGATGAAGCCCGCAATCGGCAGGAAACCCAAACGCTGACCGGCAGCTTTGTTCCATAATTCAAAAGAATCAACCAATAAAGTATCAGATTATGACGAAACATATCATTTTATTTTTTGCAGCAATATGTTCGCTGCAAACTTACGCAAATGCGACACCGTCGGACAAGGATACTGTCCGGTATGAAGGCTTCAGCTGCCATACCGAAATGCTCCGACCGATGCAGCCCTCTTATCTTGACGGAGTGGTAGTCCCGATGCGCAGGAGTGGCAACTGGTTTGTCAGCCTGGCCGGAGGGGCATCGGCTTTTCTCGGCACGCCGCTCGGCTGTGAAGACCTCTTCGGGCGGCTCAAGCCCTCGTATAGTATTGCTTTTGGCAAGTGGTTCACTCCGTCAATCGGGGCCCGTATCAATTATAGTGGTCTGCATTTCAAGGACGGCCAACTGTCCACACGGGAATATCACCATGTCCATGTGGATCTGATGTGGAATCTGCTTGGAAGCAGGTACGCAAAACAGGACAAGGTTCGCTGGAGCCTTTCACCGTATGCGGGTCTCGGACTGCTGCACAATGCGGACAACGGACACAACCCTCTCGCCATATCATACGGCATACAGGGTCAGTACCGAATATCCAAGAGGGTAAGCGTCCTGATGGAACTTTCCGGGACGACCTCATTCCAGGATTTCGACGGATACGGGAAAGCGAACCGTCTCGGGGACCACATGCTCTCGCTGACGGCGGGATTCTCTTTCAGCATCGGAAAGGTCGGTTGGAAACGAGCCGTTGACCCCCGCCCGTATGAACGGCGCAATGAGTGGCTGACCGACTATGCGAACTCCCTGTCTGAACGGAACAGGCAATATGCCGGAAAGCTGGACAAGGAAAGGAGAACTTTGGACGAGCTGAAGAAGATTTTCGCAATCGAAGGACTGCTCGATACTTACGGACACCTGTTCGATGACAAGGATGACGATGAGCGGAAGTTTCCCGTAAACAACTACAGCGGATTGAACTCCCTGCGGGCCCGGTTGAAGAACCGTCATTGGGACGGCAATTCGCCTCTTGTAACCGAAACGGACTCGGACAGCATTCAGGGCGTGAAGACGGACAGCATCTGCAAATCCGCACATGACAGCGTGAGCGGAACACGAAATGAGGCAGTCAATCATTCTGACACCATTTCTGCGGCCGGTTATTTCGCCCTCATGCAGCATGGGGAAGAATGTATTGGCTCTCCGGTCTATTTCTTCTTCGACCTTAACACTGCCCATCTTACGGACACCTTGCAAAAGGTCAATCTTGATGCGCTCGCTCATGTGGCTAAGAAATACGGATTGTCCGTAAAAGTTACGGGAGCGGCGGACAGTGCAACCGGTACAACTTCCATAAACAATGCGTTGAGTGCCGCCAGAGCCGATTATATCGCAGGCGAACTCGTCAAGCGGGGTATTTCGGCAGAGTGCATTGAGAAACTTCATGAGGGAGGCATTTCCGATTATGTGCCTGACGAGGCAAACCGGCACACGAAAGTGGAACTTTATTTCAGATAAGCCTTTTTGTTCATAATTGAAAACAACTTTTTCATTTTTAAGAGAGCCTGTCCGTGACGGATCAGCTCTCTTTTTATCTGTCATAAACTACATTTGTCGTATTCTTCTCAGTAATTCATGCATTCTTTCAAGCAACTGGTCAAAAGACAGGTGTGTTGCACTGCTATACAGAAAATGTTCTTCCAATGACTTATAGTCATCCTTCCAGTCATCCATAAGTTCTGTCGGCGGTATGAAATTTATCCGGTCATGATTATGAGAAGAATAATCCACTCCGTCTATATGATTGAAAATATTGCGATGAGCTATTATTTCATCATATAATTTCAAATCCTTCAATGCCTCATTCCCGAATGAAGTGTCCATTATCCTTTCAATGTCATACAAATGCCTTGACATCCGGTAACTGCGCGGATTTTTCTTTTGAAACTCTTCATGAAGCAGGAATATCTTTTCCAAAAATGTCCGTGTCGGTATGACTGTTTTGAACCTGATTTCCATGTCTTCCGCATCCGGAACAGCTTCGGATATGAAAGAACGAAGTGTCCTTGTTTCCACCGGTTCATCCATTGAAAGACTGCTTATTTCAATTTTCACACGGGGCTTTACATATTCCGATGTCTCCGGAATGACAGAGTTGTAATTCACATATATTACGGAGGGATGGGTATCTGCTCTCAATTCGGTTATTGTGCCATTACGCTCTTTTGTAGTTTCCGGTATAACAGTAAAACCGCTTATCCCTGTCTCTGTCAATATTGTAGTCAACTCTTGAGGCAGTTCTCTGATGACATAATGACGGGCTGTCCTTCTCGCTTTGGCCAACTGGTTTTTCGATGTACCCGATATGGCGAACCGTCCTTCCCGTCGGATGGCGACATCAATATCTTCAGAAAACCTGAAAATCAAATTCCACCCTTTTGAAAGACTGGTCCCGCCTTTGAAAGACATCAGTGAGGCATATTCAGTTTTTGACAGTGCTTTCATTACGGCCATAACCCACCAGTCCTTTTCAACGGCCAACCGTGGAAGAGCCTTTGCCGCACTTGTTATGTCAAGCAGTTGCAGTTTTTCCTTTTCGCTATATTGTTGCCAATGTTTCATGTCTGAATTTCTGTTTAAATGAATTTTCTTATTAAACTCCGGATCCACATAGGTGCCAGCAGTATGTCTTCTGCAAAAGTTTCCTTATCGTTTGCCATTGACATGTATCGCGAGACGGCAGAGAGTTCGTCCTCTCGTATATTCTCTTTTCCGAGTTCCTTGAAAGCCTGTACTATCAAGGGGATAGTTCTTCCTTTATATGCAAAGTTGCGTGGTGCGGCACGACGGAACCGTATAACTCTGTTCCCTATTTTTATCTCTCTTGACGCACCGGTTGTGAGGTATGAGACGGTCATAGTGACCTGGGTGGATATCCCAAGTATATTGGCCGCAGTACTTCCTGTCGGCATTATATGTACATGGTCTCTTGCAGCAATCTCCTCTGCAATCTTTTCCAACGGAATGGGAACTTCGCCGAATCTTGATATCATCGGTTTTACATATATACCATGAGCAACATGTGTCAACAGTCCCGTATCACACGCTTGTGACAATACTTTCCGTACTGTCTCCAATGAGGTAATACTGGCAAAGTCATTCAAAAAAAAGACACTGTGTTCCGGACTTCTTTTGATTTTGTCTAATATGGTGGTTTTGATATTCTTATCCTTCTTTTCCCGCATAAATTTATACCGAATTATTGCACATATTTCGGTACAAAGATAATGGTTTCCCATCAAATATCTCTCTGTTCGGTAGAAAAATCTCCGTTTATACAGCCTTAAATTTTCATCTGCATACTCCCGGTTGCCTGTCAGTCCTGCTTTCCCGTGCAAAGGTACTGTGGCGGGCGAATGTCAAGTACCGCCATGCTAACTGGCCGGCGTATCGGATGACAACTTTCCGCAAATCGCAGATTTGGGTATTTCATCGGCTACTCTGTGCCGTTCACTTGCCTTATTGCCCTTGATCCGCAGTCTTTCCATGCACGAAAATCAATTCCCGACACGGAAGCCGGAAGAGCTTCAAGAAGAGGGAAAAGAAAAATGAAGTTCAACCAATAAAATTTGTGATTATGCCAAACTGGTGTTCAACAGCGTATGCAATAGAGGGCGACGCGAAGGAAATCAAGAGCCTCTATGAGTTAATGAAAAGACTGGAAGACATGGAAAAACCTTCAGTGGAAAACGGCTTTGGGACTACATGGCTGGGATGCCTTGTGGATGCCTTGGGCAAAGACTGGCACAACGTACATTGCCGTGGCTCGTGGAGTTGTCTCGAACTGGAAGATGATGTGCTGAAATTCTCAACGGAAACGGCATGGTCTCCGTGTAATGAGACATTTGACCTTGTACTGGAGAAATATCCATCACTCCGATATTATTTTCAGGCAGAAGAGCCGGGCATCGGAATATATGAGACCAACGATGAAGACGGAACATATTTCAGCGACAGATATTTCTTGGATGCCTGCACACCCGATGAAGAATATATCAGTGAATATTTCGAGGAACTGGAAGATGCGTTCCAATGGCTTGAAGAAAAAGTCGGGAAGCCCGTCAGGTCTGTGGAGGATGTCGAAGCTCTTGCCGCTGAATGGGAAGAACAAAATGAGGACGCTTTTTGCTATCTGCACGAGTTTGATGTGGTAAGTTGACCAGCAAAAAGTATCCAATCACCCGAATGGCATGGCTGTTCGGGTGATTATTATGTTTCCACACGCCTTTCCTGACTCCTATAACCAGTTTTAAGAAATGTCATAAAGACAAGCGGCCTCTTATATTTTCCGACGACCTGCCTGCTTTTATACCCTGCGAGTCCCATCCATTTATATCTGTCCCATTTCCTCGTCCCCAGCCGTCGGCACTCCTTGCCGGGATTGATTTCCCATGCGAAAGTACAGCGGCAGTCCGGATGTCAAGCATCGCTGTGCTGACATGCCTCAGAATTTGGCGGCAGCCTTCCGCAAATCCGAGATTTGGGTATTCCGCTAAATTCCTCCATGTCCTGCTTGCCGTTCCGCCCTTTTCTCGCTGTGTCACTTGCATGTAAAATCTGATTCCCGCAAGGAAGCCGAAAGAGCTTCAAGAAGAGGGAAAAGAAAAAAAACAAAGTTAAACCAATAAAATTAAAGATTATGCACAGCAAAATTTTTCAAATTACAACGACAAAGGTGGACAAGGAATGCTATCTGAACGAGGACACGCTTATGCAGGGCGATAACAGTTATTTTGACTATTGCAACGAAATTGGCGAGAGGGAGCGCAAGTACCACATTGACATATTGGTAAACCATATTCTGCCCAAAGGGATGTTCGAGCTTGTCGATGAAGATACAATCCGCTACATCGGAGGGGCGGAAAAGTGGAAGGAGGATTTTGTGGCAGGTTTGCGCAGCAAGATGGAAGCCGTTACTCCTGACACGATACTGGATTGTGTCGGCTCGGTCTATCAGCTTGAAAAATACCTGAAGAACCCGCTTGGGGCAGCTTATTGGTTTTACACAGATGCGGATGGTACGCAATCCTATGCCGAACAGTCTTACGAGTTCATGCGCGAGATTTGTGGATATGAACCCGGCACGCTGCTCTACATCGGAGGTGTTATAGATTATCACTTTTAAGAGCGGAAGCCATGCACAGCAAGATTTTCCAAATCACTACCAAACGGCTGGAAGAAAGCCGCTTTCTCAATGAATTTACGCTTGAACAAGGTCAGTTCTGCGTTTACGATTACTGTAAATGGATAAGTCAGACGGAACGGGAAATACAGATTGACAATCTGGTCATGTATGCTCTGCCAAAAGGTATGTTCAGACGCATATCTGAAGATGAAATCATGTATAACGGAGGAATAGAGCAATGGTCGAAGGAATTTGCGGATAGGATAAAAGAAACGGTGACAAAAATAACCGCTGAAAATGTCATAGACCCGTGTTGCCCGGCGGTTGCAGAACTTATTCACCTGATAAACAATCCTCTGGATACGGATTATAATTTCTATCTGCATGAAGAATGTAAAGAGCCTTACGCAGTAGAGTCCCTTGAGTTTATGCAGTTTGTATCACAACTCGAGCCGGGAACAATCCTCTACATCGGAGGTGTCATAGATTATCATTTCTAACTCTGAATTTTAAGATTATGGACGAAAAGGAAAGACATCGTTTGAAACAGGAACTCCGGAGGGGACTTTCTGAATTGAGAAACCGCTTTGACGAACTGCACAAAGACCTCGAATGGGCAGAAATGACAGAGTGTTATCCTAAAGCGTCAGCCGTATATCGGATGATTGAACGGCTGGAAGAAATTATAAGGAAAATATAATCCGTTTATTGACAACAATCATCCATCACCGGCGGACAAGAGCCGTGCCGGTGATGGATGATATTCAGGAAAATACTGATATGAGAACAAAGACAATATACAGACGGGACGGCGAAAGAATCGGCATAGGCCGTTTTCCGAATTTCCACAAGTCCGGGAGCATTGCCGGAATGAAAAGACTGTACTACGGAAAGAATGCCCTGCTGGTACGCTGCGGCAGTTGGATTTACAATGTATCGGATGAACCGCGTATTTACCACAATTTAGCGCATTGAATTATGGACAAGAAATTTCGTGACGAAAATCAAAGAGACAGCTACATCAGACGACTTTGCCGGAACATAGTGAACGACCGCTTCGACTGGCGCAGATACTGCACGCCGCAGACCTATTTCGGTATCGGGATATGCGTTACTCCTCTGTTTTGCTCCTACGGCCAGATAGGATATACGGTAAGTTTTCCATACCGGCAAGATATGCCGGAGGTCGAATTTGACTGGGAAATGAACAGCCTGACCCTTGACGAAATGGACTGGCGTGAATATCTTGAAGCACCGGCCGAAGAGGAATGATTAAAGCAAAGAGTGGCTGCCCCGCAAGGCAGCCCTCTCTGTATTTACTTTTGATTGTCACCTGTGGAACGCGCTCCGCTGTTCCATCTCTTCCGCCTGATATTCCTCCATACCGTTCAGCTTTTCGCTCACTTCCTCCAGATTGGCATCCAGTGATTTGTCGTAGTCGTATGGGAAACTGTGCCGCACGGCAAGCCCCGCATTGCATACATTTCCCACATCGAGCGAGTCGGTATCCCTGTTATAGGCGATATGCAGAATATCGCCTGTTGGCATCTCCAGCACCGGCTCCCGTTGCAGGGTCATCGCCGAGAACCGCTCTGCCGTCATGTCTCTGGCGACCTCCCTCACATCCACGCTGGCACGGCCGATGCCGTAGCGGTCGATATGGTCACGCACCTCCTGTTCCGAGAATTTAAGCATCACCTCATAGGTGCCGCCCACACTCCCGTTATATACAACTGCAAAGTCCTTGTCCTCGATGAGAAGGTCATCTCCCTTGTGCTGCAAGGGGGTCTGGTAGGTATATTGCTCATCCATGCCGTTCCCGTCATAATACTCCTTGGCAAGAGCGAGCAATCCCTTATAATCCCCTTTGTCCTTCAGTTCGTCCAGTCGGCTTGTGTCATCTGTTGACTGGAGGTAGGCCACGGACGAGTAGAATGTTCTTTCCTGTGGAGAGACATCTTTCCCCTCTGCCATGCCTTCATCCAGACCCTGAGCAATCCTGTCCACCCTCTGCGTAATCAGGGAGGTTGCCCTTTTCACATCCAGCAGGGTCGTCTTGATGAACTGCGGGGATTCCTTCAACTCGTCAAGCCATGATTTGAGGTATGCGCAGCTGTCCTCCTTGATGTGTTTGGTCATTCCGTAGCGTTGTGATACCAGTGCGCTGCCGAGTTCGGCCACCAGTTCCTCCCTGGCATACTCTTTTGATCCGAACGAAGTCGGCTTGAGCCGGTCGAGCACGCCCTCCGCACCGGTGGAATGGGTCATCTCATGGAACAGGGTGCCGTAAAACGCTTCCCCGTCCTTGAACTGTCCCTTTTCCGGAACCACTATCTCGTTTTTCGACATGGAATAGTACGCCTCGTCCTGATGCCTGGGGTGTATAGGGCATATCCACAGGTTCTCGTTTATCATCCTGTCCACAGGTTCGAAGTCGAACCTTTCGCCTGCGTCTATTTCCGGACGGCTGTTTTCCTTTTCCAGTTTTTCCCACAGTTCCGGACGCGCTTCCCGCAGGTTTGTTTGCTGCACATTGAACACACGGAACACCTGCATCTTCGGATAGACATTGTACTCCTGCTTTTCATCATCGGAGAGCCTCTTGTAGTCGTCATACTTGATTTTCTCTCTCGTTTCCTTGTGTATGCAGGTGAATGTGGTAAGCATCACCGGGAAGGATTTCTCGCCGCGCAGCACGGAAACCCTCGGCAGTTCCTGTCCGTCCTTGCCCGGCTTGTTCATGCGCTGTACGCAGTCGAATGTGCAGAAGCGGGGTATCTTGTATCCCTCTTTCTCGCAATGCAGCATCAACATGAGGGCGTTCATGCCGTTGTATTCGCGACCGGACAGGTTGCGTGGCCATTGCAACGCGCCTTCCGTGAACCAGGGCTTGCGCCAGTCCTTGCTGATGCTCTCTATCTTTTCAATCATCATTTCGGCGAACAGGTCGAGAGCCTTCTCCTCGCTGTTCGGCCCGTCCGCCTTCTGTCGTCTGTAACCGGCCATATCCGTCACCTGTTATCGTTGCCGGCGTCCGGCACATACTGGCTGAGTTCTTCCACCCGGCAGGAGATGTCCGGCTTGCCATCATACAGCGAGAGGGACATTTCGCCTTTCACATCCACCTTGACGCCCGGCTGCAGCCATTCCTCCTTTTCCTTGCCGAAACAGAAGAAGCGCACCCATTGGTACTCGAAGCCGTCATTGACCTTTTCCGCGCTGAATGCGGAGAACATCTGGTACGGCTTGCCGCTTTTATCCTTGCGCTCTTCTATGTGCTGGCCGGTCTTTCCACGGAATACCATCTGCCCCTTGAAGGAATCCATATTCCCAACATCGGAAAGGCTGACGGAATCCGCCGACAGGTTGAAATAGAGTTTCTCGCCTCTGCGCTTCAGAAAAAGGGTGCCTGCGACCTTGGCCCGGGAACCGTACTTGAAGCCGTTGGCATCATCCTGTCCGCCGTCTTTGCTGACACTGATTTCCAGACTTCCGCCATTCCCGTCCTTTCCGGGAACAGAAACCTGCATAGAGAAACTTACGAACTCCTTGCCGTCCTTGCCTGTGCGGACGGAGGCGTCGCGGCAGATTGTGCCGCATATTGTGACATTGCATTTAATCATCGCTTGTATTTTTTATGTGTGACATTTTCCACCGGAAGGCGGAAGCTGCCCTGTTGAAGTTGAACCGGGTAAATCAGCCACTAATCGGGTGCCCTGATACGGATGTAGATTATCCATGCGGCAAGCAGTACCTGTATCCCGATGATGACAAGAGCCGCCACGCGCCCGAACAACATAAAGTACATGACGGTATGCAGCACGCAGGCGGACAATCCGAGTAAATAAACACATAATTGCATCATCACGCTTTTCATATTCTATCTCTTTAGGCTTTCTGTCTGTCCCTGCTGTTGCTCCATTCCCATCTCGAAGTTGCGGGATGCCGTCTCGGAGAGGATGACCGTGTTGAGCAGTCCGGTCACGCGCATCCGCTTGGTCTCTTCGGAGAGGGAACCGTTGTTCAGCGTGACGGACAGGCGGCTGAGTTCGGCTGAGGACAGTTCCCTTGATATTTGGACACTTCCGTTGTCGGCATGAAGCAACGCCTTGCCGTTTTCGTTGATAGTCAGGGTGCAGCTTTTCATGCCCGGCAACAAGGGCTTGAGGTCGATTTTCCGGCTGTCCATTGCGGCGGACACCTCCGCCTTCTGCCGTTCCTCCTCTTTGTTGTCAATCTGTACGGCCAGCAGCATCAGGGAGGTAAAGGCGGTCATGGCCATCTCCACGACAGGGTCGCTGCATCCGGACAGTCCCACTCCACTGTCCTCGGACGAGAGCAGTTTTTTCATCCATCCTTCGGTGGTGAGCGGTCTGCCGTCCCTGACACTATCCGGACTCTTGTATCTGGCAAGCAGGTCATTGCCGTTATGCAGCACCTGTTGCCGGATACCGCCTTTCTGTGCGATTTCCGCCAGATACGCCGCCGGGTCGATGTCCCGCTGCGTGCCGTCCGCATAGATGTTTCTGACAGAGAAATGCAGATGCTCTTCGCCCGACTTTCCGAGCTGTTGTCCCGCCTTGACCGTGTCACCGACCTTGACGGATACTTCGCCGAGGTGCATATAGGAGCATTGCACCTTGCTGCCGTCCTTCCGGCTGTATTCCACGGTCACGGACTGCCCGGCACCGCTGCCTTTTACCGAGATGACCTTGCCTCCGTTTTCAGTAGCGAGTAAGCTGTCATCATTGCACCGGATATCCATTCCCTTGTGTACTTTCTCTCCGCTGTCGGAGGATCGGCTCTCCACACCGAACGGGGTGGTGACGAAAAGGAAATCCTTCCTTTCGACCGGGAATGAATAGGTCGTGTCTTCAGCTTCACCCAAAGGATTTTCTTCCAGTCCGAAACACCGTCCCTGTTCCTTCATCTCCTGCATGACCTGCCGGTCATATTCCTGCAGTCCGTTCTGTTCGATGATTTTCTGCAATTTGCCGGCATAATCGCTTCCTGTGGCATACCCGGCCTGTGCGATGCCTTCCGTCCATCCCTTGTAGTCATCCGGCGACAGATTGAAGCAGGCGGCATAGCGGCTGTTTTCCTTCAGAAAACGGGAGTGGTGCTCGTAGGAATCGCCCACGGAGTCATAACTGCAGAACTTCTCGTCCGGCCTGTCGTCGGAGTACAGGGCATACCGTCCGCCTTCGTCAATCCATGACGGCGTGGCCTTGATGCCGAAGTGGTTGTTCTCGTTCTGTGCCAGACGGCTCTGGCCGTTGCTGCTCTCCAGTATGCCCTGCGCCAGTGTCACGGAAGCCGGAATACCGTACCGGCGCATCTGTTCCATCGCATATCCGGCATATTTCTCTGCGTATTCTTGGTTCTTGCTCATATCATATATGTATTCATCGTTTCAGTCCGGTGCTTTGTTCTTCCTGCTCCCTCTGTTCCGGCTCCCTGTCGGCCGATGCCGCTGTTCCCACGGCATTGCCCTGTGTCTGTCCTTGCCGCATCACATCGGAAAAGAGCGAGGCGGCCAGGTTCCGCTTGTACCCGTCTTTATCCTCCGCAAGCCACATCCGCTGCCACTGCTGCTGCGTGACGGCTCTCGCTTCCATCCTGCGCCCGTCGATGGTCGCCGCACACAGGATGCCGTCTTTCTTCGTCTTGAACACGCTGACACGCTGGATGCGGGTCAGGTCGATGTCCTTCACTCCGCAGCTGAACAGGTCAACCTTCAGGTCGGGCTTCGTCTCCGCAAGGGTGTAATACTTGTTGGCCAGTTCCATACGCACTTTGTCGATGTTGTCCATCGCCTGCTTGAGTGTGGAAAAGAAGCGGTTCACATCTTCCTTGTCCGGATAGACGCTGTAACCGCTCTCGTTCTCCGGCTTGATATAGAGTGCCCAACGGTTCTTGTCATCCTGAATCATTTGCACCCGGTCGAAGCCGACCTCGCAGGCCTGCTTCACCGCAGGAGCCACATCCAAAGTGGATAGTTCCTGTATCTCCCAGTTCTTCAGCCGCGCAAGGGCAACTTCCTTTCCGGAGAAATAGCTGTCGTCGGGCCTGAAACCCAACGCCCCGTCCGGATTGTAGAACCTGATCTGCTCGAATCCCTCTTTCCGCAGGGCCCGTTCGATGCGGGCCTTGTTCATCCCCGGCACCTCGTTGTCCACCTCCGCTGACGCACCGGCAGGCAGGATCACATCCGCAGACTTCGTGGCCTTGTCCCTGACCACGACAACGGTTTTCCTGTCCTTGTCCGGATGCCGGGCTATCTCGTCCGCAATGGCATGGTGCTTCGGCAGCTGTCCCCTCATGTCGGTCGTCTGCTTCCGGTTGCGGATGGTGGCGTATTCGATTTTCTCGCCGCGCTCCGCCTTGCGGATCACTTCGAGGGCGTTGTTCACGTCGCTTTCGAGGGCGGCCATCATGAGAGGGTTCTCCCGCAGCTCGCGGCTCCAGTAGTCCACCGTCTTCAGGCTTTCTTCCGACAGTCTGGCAGGCAGGCCGAGCTCCAGCATCTTGATTCCGGAAGCCACTTCCACGACAAGCCGTTCCTGTTTCAGCGCATCCTCCGAGGGTGCCATGCCGTTTTTCATCACCATGCCTTCACGCGCCAGGCGTTGCTGGTGCCCGGTGGCGCTGACTATCTGCCGCAGGGTCTCTTGAACATAGTCGTGGTAATGCTCGAAATTCCGCTGCCGGGGCATATAGACGGCATCCCTGTCCGTCTCGTAATGAGGCATTCCGCTTCCGTCATAGCGGACAGGCACGAGGTTGTCTTTCATCTTCAGCAGGAAATCATTGAACCGGATATGCAGCTTGCGGTCATCGGCTTCCGTATAGCCTCTGTCGTCGGCACTGCCGTATTGTCTCAATGCGTCCTCATAGGATTCCCGGTCTATATCGGGAAGCGTGGTCTGGTCTATGTTGAACAGGGTGCGCACCTCCCGGTTATGCACGCCCTTGTAATGTTTCCTGTCCTGTTCGTCCAGTCCGAGATAGGCCGTGCGGCTGATGATTTCCTCCGGATTGTTCCGGTTGACATACCTGTTCCAGTTGTAGAAAAGGAAAGGCACGCCCTGCTCGTGATCCAGGACGGAGGCGCCCATCGCCCTTGCCTCGTTGAAGAGTGCAAAGAGATTCGTCCTGCACCCGTTCCGGTCCGAATGGAGGGCCATGAACAGCCCGTTGAAGGGGCTGACGGACACGCCGTGCGGATAGAACTTCGGATAGCCCTTGCCGGAGGCGTTCATCCAGTACCCATTTGCGTTTGGGGCACCGTTCAGGGCTTCGGAGAGCAGGTCTATCTGCTTTATTTCCGCATTCTTCTCTATGGGTGATTTCTCTTTCATATCCGTGTTCTGCTGGTTGGTTACGATTATTGAATGCCCCGTGTCCGCATGACGGTTTCCTGACGGCTGTCGTCATAGTTCTGCGAAGCCAGTGCGTTCATGCGGTCGCTCTGGGCGAGTACGGCGTTGGCCAGCGTGTTCAGCGGCAGTGCTCCGGCTTTGTACGCATCCGCCACTGTCGGGCTGAGCTGCACGGTACAGGGGATATGGTCTATCGTGGCGACCAATGTGCATCCTTGCAGCATCGGGTTCACGATGCGGGGATTGAGCGGTTCGTCGGGATAACGCTTGTACTCCGTTTCCCGGTTCCCGGCGGTCAGCCCCTCCGACCGCTTGCGTTCCAGTGCCTCATGCCCGGCCTTGTTCAGCAGGTTAGCACCGCCCAGCCCGATAAGGAGCATCTTCAACAAAGGATTACGGACAAACAGGCCCGCCACGATGCTCGCCATCGGCAGCAGGTTGTCCTTCAGGCGCAGCGATTGCGTTTTTCCCGTGAAGGCACCCAGCAGGATGTCCGGAAGCATGGCCATGGCATAGCCGAGGTTGCCGGTGATGTCGCCCAGATTGTCCAGCCCCATCGACCGGACCAGTCCGTCCCATCCGCTTTCATTGGTCTGGGCGGCCTGTGCCTGCGGGCTTTCCGGCCCGATAGCGGCAGTTGCATTACCGCCGATATTTTGGTCATGTGATACCGTTTCACTTTCTTCCCTATGTTCGGTTTCCTGCACAGCCTGCACTTCTTCGGCCTCCGCTTCCTGTCTTTCCATGTCCCGCAGGTAGGCTTCCTCCTGACCGGGGGCGATGACCAGCGGCACATCCTTGTACCTCTCGTCCCGTTCACGGTCGCTTCCGCCGAAATCCGGCCACCATTGCGTGTTTCCCACTTCCATCCATTTCGTGAAATCAATCTCGTACACGGGTATTTTCTTATGCAACGCATGGTTGGCTTCGGCAAGGATGCCGTTTTCTTTGGGAGGGATGCCGGCGGCCTCCTGCCGGAATGCGGCGAAGACATCGCTCCCGCTGTCGAACAGACCCTTGCTGATGCACGCTTCCACCGTAGGGCCCTCCGGCTTGTCCTTTTCGAGGTGTCCGGCGACAGCGGAGATGGCGGCGTCCGCTCCGATGAACTTGGCGAATGTCGCCCACGAGCCTGCGCCGCCCAACATGACGGCATCGGCCGATGCCCCCAGTGCCCAGCCCACGCCTTTCTCCACCTTGCTCGGGCGGTAGGCAGCCTCGCCACGGGCTTCTATCTCTTCGGCAAGCGGCGAGCGGTCCAGCACCTGCGGCAGCCCCAGCAGGCTCGACTCCGCCGCCTTGCGGATGATGTATTCTGCGGAGGACTTGGGCATCCGTTCCTTGACCAGCCTGTCTATCATCAGCTGCTCCATGCGGTAGTCCACATAGGCATAGGCGAGGTCGCACCCCAGTTCCGCCGACAGTTCGTCATAACGCTCCCTGCCGACTTCCCGCACGGCGGCACGACGCCACTGCCCGGCGATATGGGCAAGATCCTGCTGCATCTCGTCGGACGAGACGATCCTTTCACGGCACATCGAGATGTAGTCCTCGGTGGTTTTCGAGTTCCACTCTCCCGTGACCTTGAGGGTCTGGTAAGGGTCGCCGAGCGGCTGTCCCGCCGTCGCCATCATGCTGAGTATGCCGCCGAGGGAGGTGGAGTATTCCATCATCTCCTCGCCCTGTCTCTCGTTCAGGTACGCCTGTGTCTGTTTCATGACAGGGGCTATGTGGCAGCCGAAATAATTGCCCATGAGGGCTTCCGTCTCTGCAAACTGTCTGCTGTGCCTTATTCCTTCCATTTTGTTGTCATATCATGTTCACCTGTTTCAGTAACTGCTCCTTCGTCTGCTCGATGGCGTTGTGGTACACCTCCATCTGCTTGGGGAAGAACTCTTCGAGCCATGCGTCTTTCCCGATGCGGTCATGGATGAAGTCCACGGCCTGCCTCCGCTCTATCTCCACGGAGGCTTCGCCTTCCTCCCGGTTGTTGAACCAGGCTTTCGTCCACCAACGGATGCCGGCACGGTCGGGATAGACGGTGACGATCCTCGGGATGTCGAAGCTCTGGATGTCGATGTCAAGTTCCGCCAGCGGGTCGATGATGCCGCCGGAGGCTACTGCTTCGGCATGAAGTTTTTTTTTAAGTCTCCGCCCATTGTGGAGAGGTACACTCCGTGCTGCAGGGCGAGGTAATTCAGGAAGTCCGCTATCAGCAGGTTCTGCACCTTGCACACCAGAGGCAGAGCCTTATGCCCCAGTCCGAGCGGGTTCGCCATGCTCGGCATACGCTCATAGAAATACTCCTTCATCGCACCTGTCGTGAAGATGTTGCGCAGCGACTGCTCCGTATGCTCCGGAACCGTGTATCTCCCCAGCCGCAGGTCATCCATGTACAGCGGCAGGAAACGGAACATCAGCCGCTCAATCTCCTCCCTGTCCTGCTCGTAGGCGGTTTCGGGTGCATCATCATAAAAACCGCCGGAACTGTTTCCGCCCGCTTCCTGCATCGCCTTGATGTTGCCGTACAGCATGGCGAGGAACTCCAGCGGGTCCATTTCCTCGCCCTTGAACCTGACCCCGATGTGCAGCAGGTCGCCGCTCATCGCCACGGTCTGACCGGCTTTCACCGGCCTGCCGAACTGGGCGAATACATTGGACAGGTGTCCGTATGTCACCTCGTACTGCCCGTAGCGGATGGTCTGGCAGATGCCGTGCTCCGGGTCGTTGCACACGCCCGACACGACACCGCTGGCCACGGCGGACAGCATGTAACGCCGCACATTGAAGTCGATTCCGTGGTGGAAGAACTTCTCGCCGCTCTCCGGGTGGGTCTGCTCGCCATAGCCGAGCGACATGGCCACATCCCTGCCGTCAGGTTCCGCGAACGGCATACAGTAGCCGCTGTCGGAGTGAAGTATCATTTCTTCTGTATATTTCATTTCTTTGTCTGTATTTATGTACTATCTTCTCATGCCTCCGCCCTGTGCCTGCCCCTCCTCTGCGGAAAGATCCTGAGCGGAATCTCTGCGGACGGTTTCCGGGGCTTCCGTGCGGACAAGCCCGGCGTTGTTGCCTATGAGCATCATGCCAAGGAACAGGCCCGCTATCTTGCCGAGCCATCCGGTACGCCCGAAGACCAGAAAGGCGGCGGCGACAAGCCCTGCTATGCTCAGTCCGGACACATTGCCGCGACCGAGGTTGCGGAAGAAGCCTCCGAGCATGTCGCCGAGTCCGCCTCCGGTGGCCTGTCCCATGAAGTTCGACACCCCGTTCAGGCTGGAGCCGATGCTTTCCGCCGCACCGCTCACCGCATCGACCGCTTCTCCGGCCTTGCCTTTCAGTTCCCTGATGCCCTCCGTCGAGCCGGCAAGGGCGTCTGTGGCAGACTCGCCGATGACGGCATCGCCCACGATCCTCGCCACGCTCTTGTCCGTGGTCAGTTTCTCCCACGCCACATAGCCTGCCGCGCCGCCCACAGCGGCGGTTTTCATCGCCTGTCCCGCGCCGCGCAGCGTCTGCGAGGGATGCAGGACGGCCTGTCCCGCACTCCTCCCGGTGGCAACCGCAGCGTGACCGGCACCTTTGGCGGCCTTGCCGCCGTATTTCAACAATGTATTCCAGAATCCCATATCCTTACTTTTTTATGGTCTCACATTCCTCCCGTTCTGCCGCCAGCGGCGTTTGGCGTTCTCCACGATGTCTCGCTTGTCCGCTACGGGGACCGAGCCGCCGTCAATCTCTATCCATACATCGCCCATCGTGGTGTACTTCACCGCTATGGTCAGCCGTTGCAGTTTCTTGTTCATCATCTTGAGTTTCGGTCGTATGCCGAACACGACCTCCATCCGTTCCTGCTCCGTCATCTTGTTGTCAGACAGGCAGGCTGTCCGGATGTCGTTCACGATTTCCACGCTGCCGAGTATCAGCTCACGGTATATCTTGTTCCGGCGTGACGACAGGGCGACGGCAAGGGCGTTGGACGGATGCCTTGAAAGCTGCTGCGTGAAATCACCCATGTTGTCCGCCAGCTGCGCTATCTCATGGTAGAAACCGTAAGTCTGTGCGGCATAGCATACGATCGAGCGGAACGAGTCCAGATAGTCGTTGAACTCCCTCTGCAGGTCGGTGGTGGCCTCTATTTCCTCTTTCGTCCAGATATGGCCGGTGGTCTGCATCAGCATCACCTTTTCCTGGCTTTTCAGTTCCTTCTGTGCCTTGTCGGTATAGAGCAGGATCATGCCCGCCAGAACGGGGTCGTTCTGCGCCCGGAGTTCCGATGTCACGAAGCACAGCAGAGGAATGAATATCAATGTTATGGTCAGTCTGTTCATGCTCCTCCTTTCTTTAATGTGCGAGGGCGGCAGCACGCCGCCACCGGGTAAGGGCCAGCTGTGCCACTTCTCCGTTGCTGCGGTCGATCATGCCTGCCGTCACATTGTTCCATACATCGCTCAGCGTATAGTACCGTATGCTCAGGTAGAGCAGGTGCAGTTTCCGGCTGAAAGAGGACAGCTTGTCGTTCAAAGCCCACAGGGTCTGGCTCCGTTCCGCGCCTGTCAGCATGTTCTCCTTTCCGCCCTTGGCCACGGCATCATTCAACAGCGAGAAAACGGATACCAGTTCCGTCGCCGTCTCGATATAGAGGTTGTTCATGCTCATGCCGGCGATGATGCCCTGCGGGTTGTCCTTGATGGCCTTGCCCAACTTGCCGAGGGTAAGGAATATCCTCACACCGTCATTGTACAGGTGCGTGCAGGCTTTCAGCGACGAAGCATAGCCGCTGGCCGTCTTCAGGTAGCTGTTGTATTCCTTCTCCCACTGGTGTATCCGGTTGAACTCTGCGGCGATGCTGTTCTGCAGTACCGCCGTCTGTGTCTGTCCCTTTATCTGTTTGTCAATCTGGCTGTTTATAAGTTCGTTGCCTTCCGCAAGGGCTACCCATTCCAACGGGTTGGAGGCCGCTATCTGCGCCTGCGCGAGCTGCGGCAGCAGGATGGCGGAAACGGCGGCAAGACAGATGCTAATGATTCGTGATCTCATATATTCCCTTTTTTCGTTTGTTGTATTCCACCCGTCCCCGGATAAGAGGCACGATGTCGTTTTTCCCTCTCATTCCCGTCAGGTCGAGCCGTGGCGTGTTCCGGTCGGTCGAGAAGATGCACACCGTCTTCAGTCCACAGAGCTGCTGCATCAGGCTCTGATGTTCCTGAAAGTCCACGACACGGTAGAGTTCCATGTAGTCCACCTTGCGGACAAGCACGCCCCGTTCGCAGACGAGCTGCTCGGTGCCGATGCGGTAGCGGATCCTGCACAGGTAGATGAACCGGTAGAGCAGGACAAGCATTAGGCAGAGGAAGACGGTGACACCGACAACCGGGTATGGCACGCCCTCCATGCCACCGTAGATGCCTCCGGCACAACAGACGACAAGGAAGGGCAGATTGTCGATGACGAACTGCATCCTGTGCGGTCTCAACTCAAGACCCTCCGGCTGTGATAGGGACGATGTGGCTCTCATCGGTGGTATCCTGATTTATGTTCTACATCTTCCTGTTCTTCCCTTGTTCCCTTGCCCGCTACCGGAACAATGCAGTCCTTTGTTTCCTGCATATATTCGGAGCTGACTTTCTCCAACAAGGCGTCGTTCCAGTCCTTATAGCATGGAAGGATGGGAAATGTCCTGATATTGTCGGGATTGATATTCATCTGACCGGCTATCTGCCTGAAATGTTCGTCAAATTCACGCCCGGCACGGTCGTTATCGAAACACAGGTAATGGTGTGTGTCGGGAGCGACGGAAAGCATCCCTCTGATCTGGGCGTCTGTCGGAGTGCCGCCGGTGGACACGAACACGCTTTTATTGGATAGTTCCGGATTGTTCCTGAATGTTTCCCTGTGTATCTGATAGAAAGCCATAGCGTCGTATGCGCTTTCAAACCATGCCACGCTTCCGGCTTTTTCCAGCGGCCCTTTCAGATTGGCTATCCACAGTCCTTCACTCGAATTGCTTCCTTCCGCCTTGCCCTTGTAACTGCCGCTTCCGTCCATCCTGGCCCGTCCCCGTTCCTCGAACCCGACAATCCTGTCCGTGTCCTTGGGCAGGCGGAGCGGAAAAGCGAGGTTGGTGTAGCTCTGGCCGCCCGGACGGTGCCGGGTCGCCAGGCAGAAGTCCCGGTGGAAGGCATACTGTGTATACAGGTCGATGCCCCGGTGCTTGAAGAAGAAATAGAATTTCTTCTGCGACGCCCTGTCCTGGGGATTGAACTTGTGGATGTCGTAGTCGTCGATGCTGAAAGGCCTGATGTCCCGTCTGGGCTGGATGATCCGTGTATCCCTGTTCTCGATGGGATGGTTCAGCAGGCGGTTGCACACGAGGTTCACAAGCCGGTCGCCGGATATGCCCGAACGGTATTCCGCAAAGAAGTGCGGATGCTCCTTGATAAAGGAGATGATGTTGTACAGTTTCTGCTGGGGCGGCTGGAAGCAGCACTGGCCGTTGGCGGTGACGATGAACTTGTCACCCCTGACGCGCCTCCCGTCGCTGTCCAGCCGGACATAGGAAGGATAGCGCAGGCCGTCCCGCCTGTTCAGCCGGTAGCCTGCATCGATGAGCACGTCCTGTATGGACAGGCGCCGCAGAAAGTCGTCGTAGGTCAGTTCATTCCCGTTCATAAGGCTACCTCCCCATACGCATGTCGCTGATTTCACGGTTCATCTCGGCCTCGAAGTTGCGTATCGCCACATCTCGCGGCGTGTCCACTCCGGGCTTGAAATAGGGTCTGGGAGGACCGCCGAACCGCTCGCCGTAGAACTCCGGCGCATGATGGCAGTGCTTTATCCCGTGTACGACGCCTGTCGTGACGACGGCACCGGCCGTCAGAGCGGCGAATATCTTCACGCCGAGCCCTTTCCGGGCTTCGGGGTGCATCTTCATGTCCACCTCGCTGAATATCTTCGAGAAGAGTTTCATGCGGTGAAAGTCATCGACTGCAAGGAATTTGTCATAGTCCTTCTGGCTGATCTCGTGGCTGACGACCTGCCCGTCGATGACGGCGGTCATCCTGTACTTGCCCTCGGTCTCTGCCGGGTGGACGGCGATCTCGTTCACTTCCACTTCGCGCCCGTGCCGTCCTTCCTTGTACCAGCCCCTGTTCTCGTTGAGATAATAGAGGTCTCTGCCGTCGATGACGGCACCTTCTGTCATCTGTCCTATAGGATTGTCTTGCTGCTGCCCCTCAAAGAGCTGCTGCTCCTGTTGCTGCCGCAAGGCAAGGTCTTCCTCCACTTCCGGATGCAGGCCGATGTCGATGCGCCGGTTGCTGTCCAGGGTTTCCATTGTCACCTTGTCCCGATAGTCCGCTGCGATGATGTCGTTGATGAGTCCGATGCGCTTCTCCACCGGATGCTCCTCGATGGAATTGGAGGTCAGCACAGCCGTCTCTTCCTCGGTCAGGTCATAGACAAGGTCGGCGGGGACCGACTCCGACTGTACGGTCAGTGTCCGGCTCTCCGCGTCCACAATAAGGCCGTGCGAGGATAGGCACTCCTGCCACTTCTCATTGGAGAAGTACACGGGCGAGCTGACCAGCTCCTTGTACGGAATGGCAGGTCCGGTGCTGCGCTCCCGGGTGACAAGCGGCGTGATGACGGTCTGGAGGTTCTGAAGCACATCCGCCGGTTGTGCCGGCGTTTCCCTCCGGTCGCCTTTGTAGTAGAATCCGTAGCCGCCGGACTGGAGTTCCCCCGGCTTCATGCGCCCGTCCCAGCGTTCGGCAACGACGGGACCGGGATAGAACAGCTGGCCGCCGACCCTGCGCAGGTGGTAGCCCCACTGCTGGCGGGGTGTCCATCCCAGGAACGGGGGCGGCATACCCATGCGTCCGGTACGCCCGTATTCGCCGATACCGATGCGGTATCCGTGAAGTCCCATGGCGACACGTCCGTTGGCGTTCCTTGCATGGACGAAATCCTTGGGCAGGAAGAAATCTTTCCCGACAATGCTTGTGAACACGTTATAGGCTTTCTTGTTGGCCGTGTTCGTCCCCCAGTCGGTAAGCGCGAGCATCTGCCGCTCGGTGATGGGATAGGCAAGCAGGGGCGAGTCATGCCCCTGCACGACCAGGCTGTAGCCTGCGCCGTCAGGCACGATATGGGCCTGCATACCGTTGCGCATCAGGATGTCGCGCATCTCCGGCTGCAGGTCCATAGCCCGTGGGTTGGTATTTTTTCGTATCGCCATTGTATGATCGGGTGTTAGATGTTATGCTTCTCCGGCTTCGAGGGCTGCCTCCAGTTCCTTGTCCTTGAAATGGACAAAGGCCTCTGCGCTTGAATCGCCGGTCAGAAGGCCGTTCTCCCTGCAATAGCGGAGATACTCCTCCTGCCATTCCGCCGAGTAGTGGTTGACATAATCGAGCCAGCCGTATTCGCCGCTTTCCAGTTTCTCTATGAGGATTTCCTCCGGATAATATTTTCCCTGCTCCATGACTGTTTCCGGTTCAGAGGGTTATTTGCGGAGGGCGGCGGCACGGTTGCGCTCGGCGCTCTTCTTCTGTTCGTTCCACAGCTCCTCGGTATAGTCGTCCTCGGATACATAATTGAGGTTGCCGTCATCGTCCATGACCCAGCAGCCGTAGCAGCCGAAGGTGTATTTGTCCCATTCCCGTTTGGACTGCTCCCTCCACCGCTGTCCGTCGCCGTGGCAGAAGCGGATGCCTGTCCGAGTATTGAGGTCGATACCGACCGTGACAGGCTCGTCATCGACGATGAGCGTCAGCGGTTCACCGCGCTGCAGGCTGTTGACTTCCGTAGTGCCGAGGTGCAGTTCCTCTGCGGCTACCTGCAGGTTGCGCCCGATGATGGGAGTGGGCACGGAAAGCACCTGCTTCGTTTCCGGGTCTATCTGGACGAACGCCTTGCTGCGACGTCCGTCGGAGGTGTCTACATCCACGATGACGGCCTTTCCGTCAAGCAGCTGTTTCTGCTGAGCCTCGCTATATTTCTCCAGCGGAGAGGTCTTCAGCACCGGATAGAACACCACGTCCGCCTGACCGTCGTCCTTACGGACGAAGGCGATGCGTGTGCGGCTTTCAAAGCTCTCACCGTTCTCGCCGGTCACACGGACGGGTAGCACGGGCGAATGTCTTCCCTGACAGATGTCCTCCAGGACATACATGGGAAGATCCTCTATCATTTCCTGCGTGAGCCCGAAGCGGGCAAGCGTTCCGAACGGCAGTTCGGTCAAATCAAATCGTACTTGTTTCATATTCTGAAATCATACTACAAATTATATGCGGCAAAGATAGAGCGATTTTAATATGACTGGCAAATATGGCTTATAATAATGATTTAGAATATACTATTTTTATGATTAGAATATGATTTTGACGGAAAAATCATATTCTGAATGGTTAAATTATCATATTCAGAAAAGAAAGTTCTCACGGCATTTGCCCGTACCGGATACGGCTTGTTACCTTTGCCGCATGAAAAAAATGATTATGATGATTGCCGCCGGTATCGTCTTGACTGCGGTGCCGCTTTCCGCACAACTCAATACGCTCATGGCCGGCACGGAAAACACGGACTGGGACATTTCTTTGGAAACCGGAACCGGCAATACGGAAGGGGCATCCGGCATGACGACTGATGCTGTCAGGGAAGTGTGGGTGCGGCGGTATCTGAGCGTATGCTACCCGCTCCGGAAGATGAAGGTCAATTCGCCATACGGCTACAGGACGGATCCGTTTACCGGAAAGAGAAGATTCCACAACGGTATCGACCTGCACGCGCGGGGCGACGAAGCCCTGGCCATGATGGAAGGCACGGTACTCAAAGTGGGTCAGGACAGGACATCGGGGAAATATGTGGTGCTGCGGCATGGCGAGTTCACCGTCAGTTACTGCCACCTCTCACGGATTCTGGTCAGCAAAGGCGCATCCGTCCGCCCGAGGGATGCGGTCGGCATCACCGGCTCCACAGGGCGCAGCACCGGGGAACACCTGCACATCACCTGCAGGCGCAACGGAAAGTATGTGAATCCGACAGAGATTTTCGGTTACATAAAAACCACGCGGGAGAAATGCGTGGCGGCATTGGCAGAAATGTCACAGGACGTGTGACCTGTGTTTAATTGCGCGGACTATATGTTCGCCCCATACATGGGCCTTTATCAGGAACAGCGGCGGCATCGTGACCGTCTTCCCGCAGAAGATGGCCGCCACCACCTCGCCGCCGCACCGTTCTATTTCACCTTTGAAATCCAGCAGGCTTTGGCCGCTTGTGAACACGTCATCGATGATGATGATTCTTTTTCCCCTGATGTTTCCCGTAATGCTGTAGTTCCTTTCCAGAATGCGCTCGCTTCCCTTGCTCTCGTGCAGGCTCTCGCGGGCATCCGCCACATCCACATCGTAAAGTCCGGAGGTCAGTTCCGGCCGGTGGGTCGTGATATACCAGTGAAGTCGCTTGAAACGCTGCCCGTACTTTATCCAGTTGCTGCACGGCATGAACATGATGTGGCACGAGGCCGTATCCAGCGGCAGGGCCGCCATGCAAGCCTTGAAAAAAGGAATGCCGTGGTTCTCTCCCTCCTTGAAGGCATAGAGGGATCGGCAGAACTCTCTCTGTTCTTCGCTGAGCAGCCTTTTGTACCGCGACGGATAGTAGTGTCCGTAAAACACCACGCAGATGCCGTGGAAGCGGAAGGGCTTGAGCGGATGCCTGTCCTCGAAAAAATCGGGACGGGCGAAACAGAACATCCGGCAGGCATCCCTGTTTCCGGCCATCACGGCCAGACGGCAGTAGCGGTCACTTTCTTCCGCCTTGTCCGTGAGCAGGGCAGCGGCAAATGCGGCATTCCCGGCCTTCCGCCGCCAATATCCGGCCAGACAGGACAAGCCTACCGCTATGCCCGCCAGTATCAGGAACAACAGCCTCGATTCCATTTGGATGATTTTAGATGGAGCGGAAACGCTCCTGAAGTTCCTGCACCTTGGCAAGCAAATCGTCGAACCGGATATGTTCTCCGTATATCATTGATTCCTGCATCGCCTTGTAGTCGTCCTGCCATGTCTTCCTCACATATTCCGGCGGTAACAGCACGATGCGTTTTCTTATATCGGGTGTATAGTCCACATCCCGGATGGATGTGAACACCTCCCTGTGGTGGTGGATTGTATTCCAAAGCACATCATCGTGAACGGCTTTCAGGGCGAAGGGTTTGTCCATCATCATGACCAGATCATATAGATGGCGGGATTTTCGATTGGCGGTGCGGCACCCTTCCGTAGTGAATAACTCATGAAGCAGAAACGCTTTTTCCAGAAATGTCTTTTCCGGTACGGCCGATATGATGTCCACGTCGGCAACAGTTGTGTCAATCGTGGAATTTTCGCTGACGAAAGACCTGACTTTGCCTTTGGCTGTAGGTTCAAACAGAGACCGTGCTCCGATTTCCAGCAGGACTTCCGGACAAAGGTAGTCGGAAGTGCCTGTATTGAATGCCGAATCGTATTTCACATGTACTTTCCGGGGTTCCGGATAAGTCGCATCCCCTTCGCCGTCAGGGTCTGCGTTTATTGTACAGTGATTATCCAGTCCTTTCAATCGGATTGCGTTTTGCAAATCTGCCGTAAACACATCCCTGACGAATACGGAAGATGCCTTGCGCAGTCTTTTCAACTGCTTCTTTGTCAAATCACCTTCAAGGCCGAAAAAATTCCTGTCTATGGCAAGGTCAATGTCCTCCGAGAACCTGAAAATCAAATTCCAGATTTTGGATAATGAGGAACCGCCCTTGAATACTAACGCACCGGAGTACGGAAGTGTAAATACACACTGTAGAATACCGGTTACCCATACATCTTTTTCTATCGCCTTGGCATCGTTGATGCCCATTCTCAGGCTGACCTGTTCATAGATGGTACGGCGTTTGTCGGCAGGGAGTTTTAGAAATTCATTCATATGCTTTCAATATTATGGAACGAATCCAGCCGGGAACCAGTCCCAGATCTTCATAGACCCGTTCCTTGGATTCATTGGACAATAGCTGTTTGATGCGGTCGAGTTGAACGTCACTGACGTTGCCCTGCCCGAGAGTCTGGAGAGCGAATGTTATCAGCATGACCAGTTCAGATTTGAAGTTGAGCCGTTTGGGGACAACATGCTTGAACAGGATGCCTTTCCCGTTATACACCTTTATCCTGCGCGGTGTGCCGTCGGTATAATAGACTGCATTCATGGGAACTTGGGTTGACAGGCCCAGTTTGTTCAATGCGGCATCACCGGTCGGCACTATGCGGCATTTGTCCCTTTGTGCAATAGCCTGTGCGACATCATCTACGCTGGGGTATATGATGCCGAAGTCGAACTCGGTATCAATTTTCGGCTTACAGTAGATGCCTCTTGCAATCCTGATTATCTTTCCGGACAGAGCGATGCGTTCAAATGCCTTGTTGACAGCTTTGCGTTCTCCGATACCGGCAAAGTCACTCGCAAACAGTATTGCACCGTGCTTCTTTCTATTTATAGTAGAAATTATTTTGTTTTCAATGCTTTGCGATGCCATTATTTTTATTGTTTTGTCGCCAAAAAACATTTTATTGGCGACATTTCCTGTGCAAAGATATAATAATTTGATAGGTCATCAAATTAAATCAAGAAAAATAATCGGTTTGACGGCCTGATTCCAGGTTACTCACCTCTTTTACCCTGCATTCCGTCCATTCAGCCGTGCAGCCTTCCGGGAATTATTTTACTGCAAAATTCCACGGCCGTCACAATCCGGACAATGCCGTCAGGCCGCCGGGGGGTGATCCGGAAAAATCTTCCTCTCCGCCGTCGAGCGTATTTCTCCGTCCAGCCTTGTACGGTTGTTCCTTGCCGCCCTTCGGGGCAGAAAAATAATCCCGGCGGTCGCAAGCAGGCCGAACAGAGGGAAAAGAAAGACGACAGACAATGTTAAATTTTAAATATCAAATGATTATGACGGAAGAAATAAGACAGGACGGCAAAGTGGTATTGTCAAGCGACGCCGAACACGCAATACCCATGATTTTCAACAACCTTTCCGGAAAGAACTTCTCAGGGGAAGAATACCGTAACTATATCCGCTATGTAGCCCTCGGCGAAATGGGCTTCAAGCCCGGACGTATCGAACTTTACAGGAATGGAAAACTGCTGAAGCATGGCGACATCCCGAAACTCTGAATACACTCATGTCATCAAATTAAAATATAAACAGTCAAACTTATGGATACGGAATCGACCAACATTCATCCGGCGGAAGCATATCTGCGTGACACGAATAATCCGCCATCGCTGTATGTGAAAATATACGGCAAACGCAGACGGCTGTTCATCAACCGGGGCGAAAACGTCATCGGTATTGTCGCACCGGGAAAACGCAAGTCGGGCTATTACTTTTCAGACTGGCAATCCATAGAGAAAATCTATTATCCGACGACAGTCGAAGCGGATACGGACAAAGAGCGAAAACTCGTCTTGAAATACAAACGCCTTGCAGCCCTTGCCACCCATACCAACAGCTGGCTCCGCAGGATTGCCGCAGCCGACCCGGAGAAGTCACTCTATGAAAACCATATCACGACAGGGACAAGGATTGACGGGATGTGCATCCGCCTGACAACGATAGAGAAATATTGCGGCAGTACGGAAATGGCTCTATTCAGAAAGGCAATGAAAGACGGAAGGAGTTTCTCGACCTGTCGCTTTGATTTTTGCGGCTATGACGGCTCACTCTGGTGCGAGCCGGACAAAGACGGGGGTATGAAAGCCGGCTTCAGCAAGGAATACCGGGGTTGTCTGAACGGCTACTATTACCTGATGATAAACGATGAGTTCATGATTGGTTATGATGTGGACTGAAGCGCATCAAGTCCAGGAAGGAGCCGTGTCGGACGGCATTGTCTGATACGGCTCCTGTTTTCCGGCCTGCCGGCGGCAAATACCTTTATAGTCTTTTATTCCCTTTTCTACCCGGCCTTTCCCGTCCCTGAAATAAGGCAAGGTGTCTGTGCCGCAGTCCGCCCTGCATTACAGGTACGGAAGGCTGCGCCGGAGCAACGGCAGCCTGTCTCATGCCGCTTCATGCCGGAGCTTCAACGACAGTTGAAACAACACGGTATTCCGCTTGACGAGGCATCCTGCCGATCGTTGCTCTGACGCATTGCGCCTTTCATCCGTATCTTTCCATTACGGGCCGATTGCGTCATGGGCAAACGGTGACACATTCCGCTTTGCGCCGTCCGTCGTGCCTCCGGCTCTCGCAAGGCGGAAAGAGTCCCCTTTGTGTTTGCCTGGCAGACCGTTGTTTGTCCCGCCCGGCCGTTGTCACTTTTATAGATTCCATCCACACCGTTTCTATTCCGGCAACGCCGTCATCCCTTTCTACCGGTCTTATTGCCCTTGTCTTCGTCCTCCGTGCCGTCACCGCCGCAGGTTTTGTCGGTGCGAATGTAGGCTGCCGTGCCTGTTCCCTCCGTTTTGAAGTGCATTTCCGGCAAATTCTTCCTTGCGGGCAAGAGTAATTCGCCGGAAAAAACATCGGGAATGGCTTCTCCGGCATCCTTTCTTGCACCGTAAAACCCGAAGCGGCTCCGGCAGTAAGGAGCCGAACAGAGGGAAAAGAAAAATCAATTATTAACAAATTAAATTATTGAATTATGGAAATGACAAACATTCAGTCGGTAGAGAGAAACATCGTATCGGTGGCATTGGCGGACATTCAGCCGAGCAGTTACAACCCACGCAAGACCTTTGACGAGACGAGCCTTGCCGAACTTGCAGAGAGCATACGGCAGCAGGGCGTGTTGCAACCTATCGGAGTGCGCCCCATAGAGGAAAACCGTTATGAGGTCATCTTCGGCGAGCGCAGATACCGTGCATCGCTCATGGCAGGGTTGGAAACCATTCCGGCAGTCATACACGAAGTGACGGACGAGGTGGCGGAGGAAATGGCGGTCACGGAGAACCTTCAGCGAAAGGATGTGACGCCCATAGAGGAAGCCAACGCCTATCAGAAACTGATAGAGAGCGGACGGCATGATGTCAAATCATTGGCGGTGCAGTTCGGAAAGTCGGAGGACTATATCCGCACAAGGCTCAAATTTACAACCTTGATACCCGAAATCGCAGCCCTCTTGGATGCGGACGAGATAACCATCAGTGTGGCGAGCGAAATCTGCCGTTACGGGGAGGACATACAGAAAGAGGTGTACGAAAGGCATCTGAAAGACAACGGCTACAACAGTTGGCGTGGCATGAAAGCCGAAGATGTGGCAAGGCGCATCGAGCAGGACTTCACGACCGACCTCAATCGCTATTCCTTTGACAAGACCCTGTGCCTGTCCTGTCCGCACAATACCAACAACATGATGCTATTCTGCGAGGGAGCTTGCGGTAAGTGCGCCAATCGCAAATGCCTTGAGGACATGAACGCATCCTACCTTGTGGAACAAGCCGTGCAGATGTTGGAGGAACACCCGACCGCCTCACTCGGCCGTCATCCCTATGCCTGCAACGAGACAGCCGTCAGCCGTCTTGCGGAACTCGGATATGAAGTGGAAACCTTGCCATACCGCTATGGGGAATATCCCGAACTGCCCGAAATCCCCACTGCGGAGGATTACGAGACTGCGGAGGAATACGAGGAAGCACAAAAGGACTATGAGCAGGAGCAGGAGGAATACAAGGCGGAATGCGAGGACATACTGCGCAGAAGCGAAGAGGGCGAAATATCGCTCTATGTCATTGTCGGGCGCAGCGACCTTTCTCTCGGCTATGTGGAGACCGCAGCGATGAATGCCGCAGAGGGCGCAACCACGGCGGACAAGGAGCAGTTGACACCGCTTGAAAAGTTGGAGAAGCAGGACAGGCGCAATAAGGAGATAGCCCTTGAAAAGACGGTAGAGGATACCAAAAAGCGGATTTTGGAGGTGGACACTACGGAAACCAAGTTCGGTGCGGACGAGGACAAGATGATTTATTACTTCCTGCTTACATCGCTTCGCAAGGAGCATTACGCAGCCGTAGGCATTGACAGTGAAAATGTGTACTGCCTTTCCGACAAGGACAAAATGAATATCATTGAAAATCTGAACGGCAAAGCGAAAGCCATTATCCGCAGGGATTTTCTGATAGCCAATTTCAAAGACGCATTCGGCAGTAATGCCGTAGCCACCCTTTTGCTCGGCTTTGCACAGAAGCACATGCCCGACACACTCGCCGAAATCCGTAAGGGCTATGATGAAGTGTACGAGAAACGCCACCAGCGTATCGAGGAAAAGAAAGCCGTCCTTATGGTGCAGGACAAGGCGAAGCAGGAAGCCGGGCAGCAGGAAGAAACGCAACCCGAAGAAAGCCGTCAAGCCGAAGATGTAGCGGCCTGACCTTCCATAATTCAGTTCAGAAGCAGGGCGGAGCAATCCGTCCTGCATACTGTCGTGTGGCGGCCATCCCTTTTTTAGCACTCTATCCTTTTCTAACCTCCCGTCAACCTTTTATACCGGTCTGAACTGTCTCTTGTCCCCGTCCTCCATGCCGCCACCGCCACAGGTTTTTGTCGGTGCGAATGTAGGCTGCCGTGCCTGTTCCCTCCGTTTTGAAGTGCATTTCCGGCAAATTCTTCCTTGCGGGCAAGAGTAATTCGCCGGAAAAAACATCGGGAATGGCTTCTCCGGCATCCTTTCTTGCACCGTAAAACCCGAAGCGGCTCCGGCAGTAAGGAGCCGAACAGAGGGAAAAGAAAACAAAACATTAAATTTCAAGATTATGGACAACATCAAGGAATCGAAAGAGTACAGGCTCGCAAAAGACTGGGAAATGGCGGTAAACGACTATAGTTTCAATCCGAAACGCTTTGCTGCGGCTATCCCTGACATGCACCCCACGCTTCAGCAGAGCCTTTACCGGCTTATCAGGGAGTGCATCAAGGTCATGGCGGACGACAGCCGCCGCTATGATGAACGCAACAGGGCTTCGCATGAGGAGGCGAAGAGCATCATGGAATACCTCAATGAACACGGAAAGCATATACCACTAAAATAAGGAGGACAATATGAAGACAAAGGAAATCCAGTTTGACGGCAAGAAATACATCTGCCGCATCGTAGAATCAATCGACGGGGAAGAATTGCTGATTGGCTCCACCGAACTGCTCGATGCTCTGCAACCGGGCAGCTTCGGGGATGCGAATGAAGGCTTTGCTAACAAGGAGGCGGAAGCCCTCTATGACGAGGTGTTCTACTTCACGGAGCCGGAGAATCTTCTCCTGCCTGACGAGGAACTGATTGAAGTCTTGAAGGAAAGCAATCCGGACTGGTTTGAATAGCCGGACATGCGCCTGTGTATTGGACACCGCCTGCATATCCGTGTGGGCGGTGTCTTCTTTTACGGTCGGACAGGCGCCGACGGGATTTCCCTTTTATGGCATAGCAACACAAACAGATACGGCCGGAACGGTCGGATAACGTCCTTTTTCCGCTTCGGACAGTGTTCCCAAATAAAAAATTGTACTTCCGGCGAAAATAAATGCCTGTCTTGACGTTGTAGCATAAAAAAATTCCATACCTTTGTAGCCGGTTAATTATATCACAATGAATTATGACGATAGAATACGAAGGACACGGCAGGCATCCCTTGTTTCATCTGCCTGCGCAGCCACTCTTGAAAGTATGGCGATGCGTCCTTTGTGTGCTTCTATCTGTCGTGCAACCGGACAGGATGCCGGAACTTCAGGAATAGCGGACAATTCCCTTACGTTAAATTTCACTAATGATAGTGGAATTTTGCAACGGGGGGGGGGTACGCGCAGGAATTTACTCCAAATTATTTAATTTCCAAGAGGTTGTCGGAAGAAATTTTTCTTCCTGCGGCCATTCATTACTCAAAAATCACACAAGACATACCGTATCTCCGCCATGCGGCAACGCGGTGGCGGAGACTTTCATATATCCCCGGAACCGTGCCACGCACGTCAATGCTGTGCCCGCAGGTTTCCGGGGCTTTTTGTATCCAATAAAGAACAAATAAACCATACATGAATATATGAGCAAGACTTTGAGAACCATAACGACCGCCATCTGCGCTTTATTCCTGCTGCCGCTGTCGGCGCAGGAGAAGGGCGATACGGTCTACACCTTCCGCTTCGTCTCTGACAGGGACATGTTCTATGTCCCGTACAGCGGCAATGACACGGAGCTGGCCCGACTGGAGGAGTGTATCGGGAATCACAGAACGGATATCCTCGACGGCAAGCTGCCGCTCTATGTGGACGGCTACAGCACGGCAGGACAGGACGAGGCGGAAAATCTTGCTATGTCGAGAGTCCGTTCCAACCGCGTGAAATCCGAACTGATTGTACGACAGAAACTGACGGAAGACTGCTTCATCACGAAGAACCACTCCGGCAGCGGCGATTATGTGACCGTGCGGATAGTCATCCCTGCTGAGAAGGACGAGGCAGAGGAAGCGAGACTGGCCGCCGAGCGTGCCGAACAGGAGAGAATAGCAGCGGAACAGGCCAAGCAGCAACAGTTGGAACAACAGAAACAGGAGCAGGAACGCATAGCGCGTGAGAAAGAACAGGCCCGTCTTGCCGCAGAACAGGCTAAGGCCGACAGCCTTGCGGCGGAGCAAGCGAAAGCAGAGGCGGAACGCCTGTCTGCCGGGAAAGCCGAAGATGCGGACAGCTACACCCTCTCCCTGCGGGCGAACCTGCTGCGCTGGGCCACGCTCACGCCCGACTTGGGGCTGGAATGGCGCATCAGCCCGTCAGTAGGTATCATGGTTAACGGCAGCTGGACGTCTTGGACATGGCAGGACAACGCCCGCCGCTACGCCCTCTGGGAGGTAATGCCGGAGGTACGCTGGTATCTGGGCGATGCAAGACGCTGGTATGTGGGAGCGATGTTCAAGGCGGGACAGTTCAACTACAAACTCTCCGACACCGGCCGTCAGGGCGACCTGCTCGGCGGCGGCATCACCGGCGGTTACCAGCTGCGCCTGACCGAAGTCCTCTCGATGGACTTCTCCCTCAGTCTGGGCTACCTGAATGCCGATACGGAGAAATACGATGTGATAGACGGAGTACGGGTGCGCGGCGGCAATGAGACCAGTCACTGGATCGGCCCGGTCAACGCCGGAGTGACATTGGTATGGAAGATATTTTAAGAAAGGAGGACGAGACGATGAAAACGAACAGCATATACAAGACATCACTTTTAACGGCAGCCTTGCTGCTGGCCGCTACCTCCTGCGTGAAGGACGAGCTGCACGACACGCCGCATCCTGACACCGGTAAGATTACCGTCACCGCCGACTGGACCGACCGTGGCGAGGGCGTGGAGCTCCCTGCGCAGTGGACAGTGACGATGGGCGACTACACCGGCACGGAGACCGGGGAGACCCATGCGCCGGATTACCTCTTCAATCCCGGCGATTACACCCTTGCGGCCTACAGCACCCCGGAGAATATTACCATAAGCGGCAGCACTGCCACCGTAGCCCCAACTGCTGGAGACGGCACGGGCTCATTCATCAGCAACGCCCCCGGCTGGCTCTTCACTTCCGTGCAGGAAGTGACCATCGAGGCCGACACTGACTATGACCTGACAGCAGCGATGCACCAGCAGGTACGCCAGCTTACCCTTGTCATCGAGCCGACGGGCGATGCGGCGGACAGGATAGAGAGCATTGAGGGCGCATTGTCGGGAGCGGCAGGCACGATGGACTTCGCCACCGGAACCTACGGAGCGGCATCCGATGTCGCCCTGCACTTCACCAAGATAACCGAGGGTGACGATGCCGGCAAATGGACCGCCACCGTGCGGCTTCTGGGTATCACTGGAAGCACACAGATACTGACCGCCACGCTGACCTACGCCGACGGCAACCCGGCAGACACGGGCCTTGAGAGCGACCTTACGGCAGCCCTTGCGGATTTCAACGCCGACAAGACAGAGCCGCTCACCCTCGGCGGCACCATAGCCGAGACCCCGACTGAAGCCGGAGTGGAAGCCGGCATCACCGACTGGGAGAAGATTGACGGCGGCGGAGTGGATGCCGAGATGTAAAACTTACCGGAAAGATAACTGAAAAGATATACGGAAAAGAAATATAATAAATTTAAAATACGATGAATACCAAGTTTTTTGCACTCGCAGCGCTTGCCCTCAGCCTGGCAGCCTGCACCAACGACAACGCAGTAATGGACAACAGCCCCGTGGCGGCACGCATCAACGCCGAAATCTCCGACGCGGTAACCACCCGCGCCAGCGGCACGCAGTGGGCCACGTACGACCAGATAGGTGTCTCCACCATAGCAGGAACGGGTACTTATTACAACAATGTGTGCTACGAATGGAACGGCAGCAGCTTTACCACACCGTCGGAGAACGCCATCTACTTCCAGACTCCCGAGAGCGTGACCTTCCGCGCCTACTATCCGTTCACGGGTACACCCGGCGAATCTGCGGGAGTATTGACCGGAGTCAGCACGGGAAGTGAGAACCAGACGGCTGAAAACCGGCCCCTCATCGACTTCCTCTATGCCACCGGAGCCACTGCCGATACGCACCATCCTACGATAGACTTCACTGACAACACCAAGGACAACGGAAGGGACTGTTCCTTCCACCACTGCATGAGCCAGATCACCCTCACCTTCGAGGCAGGCAGCGGAATAAGTTTCACCGCTGTCAAGCCTGTAAGCTACAAGCTCTCCGGACTGACGCTGACGGGCAGCTTCGACACCGAAACCGGCGTAGCCAAGGCGGATGAGAACGCGCAGGCAGCCGATCTCACCATGGGACTGGGCGGCGCACTCACCTCGTCGGTCATCCTCTTTCCGCAGACCATAACAAGCATTGACCTGACTGTGAATTTCAACGACAATGACTACAACGCCACGCTCACCGTACCAGACGGCGCATTGAAAGCCGGCAACAACTACACCTGGACCGTCACCGTCCGCAACAAGGACCTGAGCGTCGGTTCGGCTGTCATCAGCGACTGGAATCCGGTAAGCGGCGGCAATGTGAATGCAGACCTATAAACAAGAACATACAAAACCTGAGGAATCATGAGTTTCAGACATCTATCACATATACTCTCCGGTGCGGCGGTGCTGCTTCTTGCGGCGACCGCCTGCACGCAGGACGAACTGGCGGACGGCACCCGTCTGCCTGAGGGTGAATACCCGTTGATTATCAACGCCACCGGACTCTCTGTAGAAGCAACTCCTGCTTCCACCCGCGCCACCGTGGACGGCGACTGGGACGGGGTCGCGTCCGTAGCCCTCAGCCTGGGCGACGAGACGAAGGAGTACAACGTGACGGCATCCGATGCCGACGGCTACAAGACCGCCACCCTGAGCAACAACCTCTCCCCGTTCTGGTGGACGAGCCGCAACGATATCACCGTCAGCGCCTGGTGCCCATACGACCCGACCAACATCTCGCAGATGCCCGCCGTGGTGGTGAAGGCTGACCAAAGCACAGCGAAAGACTTTGCAGCCAGCGACTTCATCTCCGCTGAGAACCAGACGGTGCACTTCGACAACCCGATTTTGGAGTTCAGCCATCGCACGGCGCGTATAACGGTTAATCTTAGAGAGGGCGCCGGTATCAACGACCTGACGGGAGTGAAAGTCTATGTGACCGGTCTCTCCACGGACGGCGGCAATCCGTCATCCATCAGTACCTACGCACCGGGCAACGACACCTACGAGGCACTTGCCGCACCGCAGACCGTTGCGGCAGGCGAGCCATTCATACAGGTGGACTTGAACGGCGGCACCTTCTACTTCCGCCCGAAGAACGAAGTGGTGCTGGAGGCCAACAGCCGCTACACCTACACCGTCAATGTCACTGCCAAGGGGCTGGAACTGGCAGGCTGCACCATCGGCGACTGGGCTGACGGCGGCAGCGAGAGCGGCACGGCTGAGGATTTGGGTTATTTCATACAGGACGACGGCAGCTACACAGTCTACACCGCTAACGGCCTGCTGGCATGGAACGAGGCTGCGCAAAGCGACCCGTCGCTGAACTGCACCCTGACTGCCGACATCAATATGACGGGCAAGGAGTGGACACCGGTAGGTAATAGCGGTCAAACATACAACGGCACTTTCGACGGGCAGGGGCATACCATCACGGGCTTGGATATCTCATCTCCAAGTGAGGCGGTAGCATTATTCCATAACATCGGCGGTGGTGGAAAGGTCATGAACCTGCAACTGAAATATGTCACTTACAACGGCAGTACGGCTATGGGCGGAATAGCCCATGGTAACAACGGCACTATCACCGCCTGCTCCGTAATGGGGACACTGACGAATACGACTAATAATGGTGCTGTCGGTGGTATCGCGGCAATCAATTATGGCACCATCACCGCCTGTTGGTTCAACGGTACGATAACCGGAGGAAGCAACGTAGGTGGTATAGCAGCATTCAATTTGAATGCTGGTTCTTATGATGGAAAAATCACCGCTTGCTACTGGAGCGGTGATGGAATTAGCGATGGCGTTTGGGGTGGAAATGACACGAGCGGAACCACGAAGGTGGACAACTCGACCGTTACTTGGCAGACCGCTGTTGGTGGCATGAACGCTGCCCTTACCGGCAACGACTATCAATGGAAACTTGGCACGGACGGCCTGCCCGTATTGCAGAGTAACCAGTAAAAACAGGACGATATGAAACGATATACCCTATATACATTCCCGGCACTCGCCCTGCTCCTTGCGGCCGCAGCCTGCACGCAGGACGATGCGGGAACGTTGCCCGACGGCACGCAGCCGCTGACGCTGACCGCCGCCATAGAGGGCAGCGCCGACACTCGCGCCACCGTGGACAACCGGTGGAACGGCAATGAGACGATAGCCCTGCAGGTAACCGACGGGGACGGCACGGAGTGGTATGACTACACGGTGGATGATAAAGGCAACCTGTCCGGCGAATACTATTGGACAAAACCAAGTCCCATCGCCGTGCAGGGCATCTGCCCGAATATCATGGCGGGAAACAATGACCGGACTTGGAGCGTAAAGAGCGACCAGAGCCGCGACGCGGACTATCAGTCAGGCGACCTGCTCTGCAGTGAATCCAAGGCCGTGAGCTTCGGCCAGACGCCCGCCCTCACTTTCTATCACCAGACCGCCAAGATAGTGGTGAACATCAAGAGCGACGGCCTGCCCGAAAGCATCGGTGCCACGGCAGACGACATTAGCCTGACCATCGGCGAGGGTGGCATCCTCACGATGGACGGCTCGTTCACCATCCCGACCGCGGCGGGCAGTGATAACCGTTGGCTCGGCACCTGGAGGACTGGCAGCACCAAAGGCAGCATCAAGCCCCACCTTGCCACGACCCCGGAGACCGGTAACTTCGCCACCTACGAAGCCCTTGTCATCCCACAGGACATGACGGCAGGTACAAGGTTGCTGACCTTTACTGCCGAGAAGGATGGCAAGGCCTACGGTCCGTTTTACTACACCCTGAAAGGTGATGCCAAGTGGCAGGCGGGCTATGTCTATACCTACAACATCACCATTTTCCACCATGGGCTTGAGGTGCAGGTGTCGGAAAGCATTGATTGGGGAAACGGTGCTACAGGCAGCGGCAATATCTTCCTGCAAGATTACACTATTTCTGACGATGGAACTTACACCGTCTATACCGCCGAAGGACTGGACGCATGGGCGGAAGCGGCAAACCAAGATTTGAGTACCAATTGCATTCTGATGACGGACATAGACCTTTCGGGCGTGGATTGGGAACCGGTGGCTTTTGGTGATTATAATACATATTATACCGGGACTTTCGACGGTAATGGGCATACGATTAGCAATCTGACAATTACAAAGGAAAATCTGTCTTGGGATGATGATTGTGGAATGTTTGGTCTTGTAGGAGCAAATGCAACCATAAAGAATCTAACCCTTGAGAATGTGAGCCTGAATACTAGTGTTGATGAAGCAAGATTTCCTATGCTTGGAATAGGAGCTTTGGCTGGGGCTAATCAAGGAACTATCTCGAACTGCAATGTTTCTGGAAACATCTCTACAAATTCTGAAATGTACCATGTAGGAGGTATCGTCGGACGGATGGATTCCGGAGTTATACAATATTGCCATTCTTCGGCTTCTATTCAAGGAGGGAACTCCACTTATGTAGGCGGAGTATTGGGAGGCGAATATGCCACGGCATCAGTTATCAAAGGTTGCTCGTTTTCGGGTTCAATTACCAGCGATAGAGCAGTTGGTGGCATTGCAGGATATTGTCGATTCCTCAATGACATGATTGGATGTTATTCCGTAGGAGAATTATCTAATCTATCAACAACTGCATATAGAACAGGAGGAGTTGTCGGTTTCCTGCAATTCAACACTACGGCTAACGCCTGCTATTGGAGCAGCTTCGACGGCGAGGGTGTAGGTTATTGTAATGAAAACAATCAGTGGGACGGAGCCTACAAGGTAGATGGAGAAGCTATTAATTGGGCGCAGGCCACTGAAGCCATGAACGCCGCCCTCGGCACAGATGCCACCTACCTGTGGCATACCGATGCCCCGGATACTCCACCGACCCTCGTACCGAACAATTAAACGATAACGATATGAACAAAAGGACATTAATCACCATAATCCCTGCGGCAGCCCTCCTGTTGCTTGCTGCCTGTACGCAAGATGAACCGGGCGGACAAGGCAACGAACTGCCTTACGGCGAATATCCCTTGCAGATAAGCGGCGTCACCCTCGATGTGGAAAGCAGTGCGGAACCGTGGAGCGCAGAGGGACCGCAGACCCGTGTTACGGAGGATAATACCGACGGCAAGAGCAGCGTGTGGGAATGGAATGGCTCGGAAATGATAGGCGTGCGACTGGGCAATGAAACCGCTACCTATACGCTGAGTGCCGACAAAAACTTGATAACAGACAGACAGCTCTACTGGACAAGCACCGCCCCCACCACTGTCACCGCCTGGTACCCAACGGATGAGACGGTTAACCTCAGCGACCAGTCCGAAGGTCTTGCATACATGCTGAAAGCCGAAGTGTCGAATGCCACCTACAACAATGAAATTACCCTTGGCTTCAAGCACCAGCTTGCCAAGGTGCGTGTGGTACTCGGCGGCACGCAGGCCGCACTGGCGCAGAGTGTGGAAGTCTATGGTTACACCACCTGCACGAACAATGAAGGCACATCCATCGCCGGTAGCACGCAAGACTGGATAAAGATGAAGCACACCACCTACGCCGACGGCACCGAGTGCTGGGAGGCCAATGTTGTGCCTGGCAATATAACCCTTGAAAACTTTGTCCGGATAAACGGCCAAACTGCCACGATAAATGACGGCTTCCCCACTACATTGGATGCCTCCACGATGTACACCATAGACTTGACGGTGGGTGAAAATCAAATATTTGGCGGTGAAACCATCACTAAGCCGGGTGAATATATTGTAAAAGGTACTGTTACCGAAAGCATTACTTTAGACAGTGAGGATATTACATTGATATTGGAAGACGCGGACATTAATACCAACGGCATAGCCATTAACATTGTGAGCGGTAATCCTACCCTGAAAATCCAAGGAACAGAAAATGCTGTAAAATCCACCACCTCAACAGCCATACACGTAGGGAGCGGATGCACCCTCACCATCGAGGGTGTAAATGGCACTACAGATGATAAACTGAAAGCTGAAGGCGGGAAAAATGAAGGTACAGCATCTGGGTCAGGCAATGCCGGAGCGGGCATCGGAAGCAGCAATGGCGGAAATATCATTATTCGGAATATAACTATAGAAGCCCAAGGAAACTCTTGGTATCACTATTTGGGATATGTGCAGGGAGGCGGGGCTGCCATAGGTTCTTCAGGCCCGGGATATTGTGGCGACATCACGATAACCGATGCTACGATTACCGCAATAGGTGGCCACTATGCTGCTGCCATAGGAATGGGATATTCAGTTGAAGGTTCGGAAGATAGCAATTTGAAGATGGGGACTATTCGCATCAGCAATTCTATTATCACCGCTCAAGGCGGTGAGAGCGCTTCTGCCATTGGTTTTCCATATTTAAGCTATCTACAGAATCCGACTGCCGGTGAGATTTATATTGAAACGAAAGAATCAAGCAATACCTTTCTTAATAGACTGACGATTACTTCGGGAAAATTTAAGATTGGCAAAGGTTCTTTCAATGAATACAATTCGTTTTACGGAACAAATGGAGGCACTTGGCCGGGCGTGACATTGAAGGCAAGCGACGGCACGCAGACTAGCCCCGATGGTATAGGGCAATGAGTAGAATCGCCCATCCCAGCGGATATGCCATCTGCCTGTCATTTGAATTTGCAAATCCGGCGGAAAAACACAGTCCCGGCCAGTGACTGCAAGACTGGCGGCCAAACAGGGATGACACTTCAAAAAATCCAGCGGCAATCTGCGTTTCTTATGCAAATTGCCGCTGTTGTTTCTCTAAATCTGGTCGTTCACAAAACATTCCGGCAGTCTGTAAAACAGATTTTGCTGTAGCTTTCTCAAGTCTTTTGATTTGTAGATTAAAACTATGTATGACTTATGAGAAAGAATCAACAGCTGGTAATCGTCCTCCCGGAAAGTTCGGAGGAGTTGCCGATACGGATTGTGAGAGGTTCACGGAGTATGGAACTGAGACTGCGCCTTTGCCCTCCCGATGGTGAAGAACGACACGTCAACGAGACTTGTCCGGAAAGGAAGTATGTCTTTATCTGGAGACAGAACGACTATCTCAAAGCGGCAGTGGATGAAATCCAATGGATAGAGGCTGCCGGAAGTTATTCCCGCATCCACCTGACAGGAGGTCGCAGCCTCGTAATTTCTTTCAACCTCGCATCGGTCAGGCGCAAGCTGCCCGAAAGCGACTTCATCCGGATCCATCGTTCCCGCATCGTAAATCTCAGACATGTGGAGACATTGGTCGGGAACAGGCTGAAGATAGGCAATGAACTGTTGGCCATAGGCCGTGAATATAAGGATGCACTCTTCGAGAGGGTCATCTTCCTTGGTGTGACAGGAAATAGTTTCCCTACAAGAAGGGTTTTGTATAGGTTGGCTGTGGACTATGCAGGATAGAAAGGATTGATAGATATGAGGCATTGATAAAGTCAGGTACTACTTCGCCCCTCGTTTGTTCAGAACGTCCTTTATCATCTCTTTGACATCTTGTCCCACCTGAACAAAGTTCTTGTACAGGATGCGTTCCCGTTCCTCCCTCGACGGGAAGGTGTAGAACTTCGGCAGCGGCACATACCCGGCTTCCTCTTTCTGGATTTCCTTCATGTCGAAATCCGTCTTGCAGAAGAACTTCGTGTCATGTATGTTTGACAACGCTATTTCCCCAAGCCTCTGTGTCGTATCGTTTCAGAGATATTTTCTATCCTGTAGACTGTTTCTTCTTTTATTTTCTGCAACCAATATCCGCTTACTCCGGCCTGCTGTGCATAATGCTCATAGCGGGAAACAACATCAACAGCTTTTTCAATGAGGGCGTCGGCTCCTTTGATGTTGTATTGCTTGGCCAGTTCGAGCAAGTCGCCGCGTTCGATGTCGCAGTTCTTGTTGCATAAGGTCATGCTGTGACGGTTCACATATCCGGGTGCGGACGGATCGACGGAGAACGTGTAATCGTATGCCGGGGCGACATGCCACACGCCGTCGTCATTCATCAGGAAACTGAAGTTCTTGTTATGGTCGTCCACGTTTCCTCCCAATATGTTCATAACAGTCAGCAGAAACAGCTGCTTGAGTTCGGCAGGCAGGATACCGATCCGGTAGGCCGTGTCGAACAGGCTTTCGTAACTGCTTGCGGCAGGGTTCATGGCTGCCAGAGTCTGCACATGTACCTTTTTCCCATCCCTGCGGTCGAACCGCTCTGTCAGGAAATGGGCGGTCTGCTCTCCTTCTACAAGATGCGACGGCATCATGTTTAGGCCGACATCTTTCGCCATGAGGTAATAGCTGTACTCGATGCGTGTGGTGGGGACTTCTGAATGTTCGTCAAACTTGACAATCATGGGAACATATCCGGGTGTGGGTGCGGCGACCTGGCCGGAATAGCATTCGCCCGTCTCTGGATTAAGGTTGATGATGGCTTTGGGCCTGCGTCCGCCTGCGGATGTGCCTACTTTGAACAGGCTCTCTATCAAGAAGTCGGGCTGCATCTCGGTCTTGAAGTTCTTCGCTTCGTTCAACGCGGACTGTGCCAGCCTGTAAAGCTCGGCTATCTCCACTTTGAAGGGCTGTTCCATTTCCTCTGCAGCCGGAGGCAAAAACTCCAATGCTCCCATACCCCGTCTTCCAATGTATGCCAGACGGTCGAGGGCGGACAGCTCCCTTGTTCTGATACGATGGATTTTCGCCCATTCGTTGAACACCTTGTTGCCCCAGTGGTCAGGCAGTGAATCCGCAATGAAAGAGGGCAGCCCGCCGAAGAACTTTTCGCTTTCACCATATACAGGCAATCCGTTCCTGACGGAAACGCTATGGATAGAGGCACGCAAAGGTGCGATGTCGTATCCGCCGTCAAGGAAGTCACGGTCGAAATAGAAGCATATCTTTTCCGTGTATCTTTCCTTGTAGGCTACCAGCGAACCCACTCTCCGGTTCCATAGGAAAACATCAAGATTCCTTATCATTACTGTTCCTCCTTACTCGTTTGGGTATGTACTTGTTCATCTGTTTCAAGGCCATCGGGGGGACGGGCAGTTCGGGCAGCAGGTCGGACAAACGCTGTTCCATGCCAAGCACCCGCAGAAGCGAAATGAAATTGTTGAGCGTTATGTTCCGGTTCACTCCCTGTTCGAGATGGCTGATTGTGGTCAGGCTTACCCCGGACTTCTCCGCCATTTCCTTTTGGCTTATACGGGCGGCAAGACGGTACTCCTTCAAACGCTGGCAAAGGAGGGCGATGATGTCCTGGTTGGTGGTATATGAAAGATTGTCCATATAGTTATATATTGCTATTCATTTGCAAATATACAGATAAATATTCATATATAACTATTATCGGTGTGCATTTTTATTTCGCCCCTCGCTTGTTCAGCACATCCTTTATCATCTCTTTCACGTCCTGTCCCACCTGAACAAAGTTCTTGTATAGGATGCGTTCCCGTTCCTCCCTCGACGGAAAGGTGTAGAACTTCGGCAGCGGCACATACCCGGCTTCCTCTTTCTGGATTTCCTTCATGTCGAAGTCCGTCTTGCAGAAGAATTTCGTGGTCTTGAACTCCTCGCTCTCCTGTATGTTCATCGATCCGCCCGCGCCGGTTTTGGTTTTTACAAAATCCCTCGCCGTCTGGCCGCATATCCAGCCGGTTGACATGTCCGAGATTTTCGAGGCGGGTACAAGGCTGTCCATGTTTTCGTTCAGGTTGATGCTGGTCTTGTCCCGGTCGATGGTCACGCCTTTCTTTATCTGTACCACCTTGCCGAAGATGTCATTGCTCAGCCATTCCAATGTCTCTTTGGAGCGGGCGGCACCGCTCACCACATTGCCTACGGTCGTGATGATTTTCTCCATGCCCACCTTGCCGTAGTCGGCTTCCAGCTGCGGCAGTTCCTGAAAACCCAAGGTCACGCTCACCTTGTTGCTTCGTGCCGTACCTATCAGGCGGTCTATCTTGTGGAAATACAGGGTTGGTAACTCGTCCACGATGATGCTCACCGGGATGTTCTTGCCCTGTCCGGTGTTTACCCTTGTGACCAGCCTGTTCAGGATAAGGGCGTTCAGCGCACCGATGATGCTCTCCATCTCCGGGTCGTTGGCAATGAGCAGGTAGCTCGGATGATTCGGGTCGCTCACCTTCAAATCGAAATCATCGCCGTCCTTATGGAATATCCAATAGGATTCTTTAGTCGCCAAACGGGAGGTATAGACACGCAGCGTGCCTATCATACCCTCCAACTGCTCCATCGCCTTGTTTTTGAAGGCGGTCTGGAACGGGCCGAGCAGCGGGGCCACTTCGTTGTCGGTTTCCAACACCTCGAAGATGGTCTGGTAGCTCTCGTTCAGGAACGACAGGATATGCGGCATGTCGCTGTACTTGCCCAACCAGTAGGCGGGCTGCACGATGTTCCCGTCCTTGCGGTCACGGACGATGCCCGTAGGCTTCCAGAATTTTGTTTCCGGATCTTGCCGCTTCTCGGCATACAGCTTGTTCCCGTCCTTGTCGTATGGCTCTTTCTCGTAGTTGCAGAAGAAGTAGATGCAGGCGGCAAGGAAGTTCACCGCCGAGGTCTGGAAGAACTGGTCGCTGCCTCCGCCGCCCTCTTTCTTACCCTTTTGCAAGGATTCAAGCAGGGTTTCTGCTGTCTCGCTCGCCGCCGCCAGATTGTTGATGTATTTCAGTTGTATCGGGTTCACCCTGCGGCTGTATTCCACATCCACGAAATTGATGATGTTGAACTTGCAGCCCTTGGGTACCTTGCCGAGTTTCAGGTTCTTCTTGTAATGGTAGTAGAGCTTGGTCGCCAATGTCGGGAACTTGTAGTCGTATGCGACCATCACGAAGCCTTTGGCGGAGTGCTGACGGATGAACGGCTCGATGATGGAGAATGTCTTTCCGCTTCCCGGTGTCCCGACCACCCATGTTCCTCTGAAGGGATTGCTGATGTTCACCCAGCCCTTGCGGAATTTGCCCTTGTAGTAGTACCGCATCGGGATGTTCACACTGTACTTGTTCTCCACCAATTCCTCGCATTGCTCGAAGCTCTCGTTCTCAAAATTGAACCGGTCTTTCATCAGCCCGTCCTTGATGAACTTCGAGATGTTGTCCAGGGCGATATGCACGAGTATCACGCCCACGAGCGAAGCGGCCATGTACAGGATAATGTTCACGGGCAGCGTGTACAACTGCATCCCCATCGGTTTGTTGAACAGCCATACGGAGAGGACAAGCAGCGCAAGACCCGCTGTCAGGGGCATGACGACCTGCCGCTTGGCGTTGAACTCCAGATGCTTCTTGTTTCTCGTACCGATGCAGGTGATGCAGATCAGCAGGACGGTGGCCAGCTTGCTGTACACCAAATGTCCATCGCTGTATATCGACCACCGCTTGATGCGTCCGTGAATGTCGGCGAGGATGCCGCCCCAGTCCCCGAAAAAGGCGGGGTCGAAGGCATACTCGAAGAACTCCAATAGCACCGACACATAGACCACCGCCCGGAATATCCGGTAAAATCCCTGTAACTCCTTGCTTTCTTCCATGATTTTCCCTGTTTTCAGTCCGTCTTTCTGCGATACCAGCGGTTGTCCACACGGATAGCATCCATGCCGAAGCATACGCCGTTCTCGTCCATTTTTGCCTGTATCTTCTCTACCGTAGCCGGACCGACACCCCATATCTCCAACAGATACTGCTCGTCAAGGCGCAGCAGGTCCCCGATATATTGTATTCCGTGGGCGGCGAGGTGGTTCTGTGCGGACGGCGTGATTCCCATGCTGAATATCGGCTGTGAAAGGTAAGGCACCTCTTCCGCCGGGATATTGCTCATTGCGATTTCCAGCCCCTCCTTGATTCTCTTGAGGAGGTCGATAGACTGCTCGGCCTCGCAGATAGCCTGTTCGTCGTGTGCGATGGAGTCACGCAGGCGGGCAGCCTTCTCCACAAGTTCGGCGTTGCTCCGCTTCAGTTCGTTGTTGGTTCTCGTCATGGACTGGTTGTCCCGGTCAAGCTCGTCCCGCCTGCACTCCAGGGAGTCAACCGTATCCTGCAGTAGCCCAATCCGGTATTGCAGGGCGGAACATTTTTCATTGTCGGAGGCTATTTCTCCCGACAGGGTTTCCAATCTCCTGACCTGAAGCTCAAGGCTGTCGTGGATAGAAAGGAGTGTATCCGCAAGTTCGTTCATCCGCTGGCGGCGGGATTTTCCCCGTGCACATCGGTAAAGGATGACAAGTGCCGTTATCATCAGCACCAGTCCGATAAGCATAGTGATGTCCAATGTTTCCATATAGTTGTATTTTTATTTGTTTAATGTGATAATGGGACGCACCCTGTGCGCCTGTATCTTCGGAGTTTCCTGCATGGCTCCGCTGCCTGTCGAGTAGAGCCACGCCTTGGCGGTCTGCTGTCCCTCGACTTCCGTCGAAGTCCAGTACCAGCAGTCGCCGTCGATGTCGGCAGGCAGAGTGTCCCCGCCGCATAGCTCAAGGACGGGATTGACCGTTTCCCGTGCCGCATACAGCAGCCGCATCTGCGCTACGGATGGAATGTATGCGCTCTGTCCGTAGCACCACAGGTCGAAGACCGCTGCCGCCATAGGCGAGGCTGTTTCCTGCGTGTCGTACAGGGCGAAGGTATTCGCATTGCCGTCAAAAGCCTCCGTGTCGGCGGAAGTCCCTTGCTCCACACCGAGGCTGTCTGCAAACGCTTGGGGAGCGATGTCCCACAGATAGACGGCATAGCCGTTTCCTCCCGTGTCCCCGTGCTGTCCGGTGTCGAACACGACCGCCACGGCCTGCTTGCCGGATGCCTTGTACTGGGCGTAGGACAATGCCGTGCCGTCATCGCAGAGGACATGTCCGGGGCGTACCGTCATGTCCGGGGTCTCGATATGCGCATCGCAGGCGGCCAGTGTCAACGACGCTGCCGCCGCAATGATTGTATGCATCTTATTCATTGTCATCTGTTCTTTTTTTTATTTCCCCTTATTTTATCTGTCATCTTATCGGCAGCTTCACGCCGAGACCGACACCTGCCCGTAGCAGGTCGGCTCCCTTTATCATCACGTCACCCTTCACCTGCCAGAAGAACACCCAGCCCGACCGCAGCACATAGTTGTGCTCGTAGCCAAGGTGGATGCCTGCGAGGAACTTCTTCGTGTCGCTGCCGCCCGATGCGCCGATGCGCAGGTTGCCGAAGTGGTTGCGACCCCGTACCACGCAGGGCTTGTAGGCCACGCCGAAGCCGTAGGTGTGGTAGTTCCGCCAGAAGGATTCCGGGCAGACATGCCCGCATGTCCCGCACTCCTTCCATTGCAGGTAGCCGTTGGCAAAGAACTCCCAGGCGTTGTGGTAGTTCGTCTCATGCTCGTAGGCAAGGGTCACGTCAATGCCGTTCCGGTACAGCAGTCCGGCCCCGAGCGAGAGCCGCCCGGTGTTGCGCTGCGCCTGTGCGCTCACGGACAAGGCGAACACGGCTACCGTCAGGGCAAGCAGCCTGTTTCTTGTCCTTCCCTTATTTCTCAATGCTTCACTCATCATTTCCAATTCTTCATTCTTAATTCTTCATTCTTAATTCTTCATTTTTCATTGACATCACTCTTCCTCCAATAGCGAATGGTCAAACGAATCGGCGGCAAGCACGTCCTCGTAGTCGATGTGCAGGCTGATGTTGCGCCCGCTGATCTGCTTCTCGGTCATCTCGATGGTCAGCACCTTGTCATTGGGGAAAGTCATCTTCCGCACGACAATCACGTTGCGGTAGCCCCGCTTGAACGACTTGCCTTGTTCCAGCACCAATGCCGGTTGCAGTTCGATGACCTGCGAGTTGGTCGCTTTCGAGACTTTCTTGTCGGCGAGCTTCACCCGTATCTCGTCGATGTCGAAACGGATATGTGTCTTGTTTTCTATCGAGAAATCGATGAAGAAATAGTCTCCCGCAGCGTAGATGTTGTTCAGCCGCATGGTCATGCGGTGCGCCTTGCTCGCCACGTTCCGTATCTTCGCCGGAGAGTTCCAGATGCGTCTGGCCAGTCCGGTCATCTCCGCTGTGGACATGGTGACGGCGGGGTTGTTGTAGGCTTCCCGCTCCGCAGGCAGTATCTCCTTGTCCGTCACCGCCTCCTTCATCCTTGTGGTGTAGAGCAGCGCGTACTGCGTGCGGTAGCGTTCCGTCACGATGGTCACGATGGCGAGCACCTCGCCGTCCTCGTGTCCGGCCTCCTTGGGCTTCAGGCGGATGATGTTGTCAAGCGGCTGGTCGCCCGCCACCTTGTCGGTGGAGATGTCCACCAGACGCACCGGTTCCGATGCCGTGATGACGGTCGTCACCTGCTCGTTCACGGTCAGCAGTTCCATTTCCTCGTAGGTTCTCTGGGCTTTCGCCTCGTATGCGGCGGAAAGTCCCGCTGCAAGGAGACACAGGCCCATCATTCGATGTCTGTTCATTGTCTTTGCCTTTTATTGGTTTTTCTCGTTATCTTTTCTTTCCCTCCAAGATAAATATACAACTTAACTATCTTATAATTAAATATATAGTCTAATAAGTATTATCTTGGGTAACAATACAATAACAAACTAATATTATATACTCACTCGCAAATCCATTTCGTTTTTATGACGATTACAACATGTTAAAAAGTTACCAACAGGAATTTAAGTGATAAATATTCATTATCTTTGGAGCAAAAATTATAAAGATGGGAGATATAAATCGTTTAAAGTTGGTTCTTGTAGAGCAAAAACGCACAAGCAAATGGTTGGCAGAACAACTGGGTGTTAACCCTTCAACTGTTTCAAAGTGGTGTACTAATACATCTCAACCACCTTTGGAAACGCTTATCCAAATAGCACAACATTTGGGAGTAACAATTCAAGATTTATTGCGAGATACAGTGCAAACGCAAGGAGTAAAAAGGAAATTATAATGGCAAAACTAAAATTCATAGACTTGTTCGCCGGATTAGGCGGATTTCATTTAGCCTTAGAGAAATTGGGTTGCGAATGTGTTTTTGCTAGCGAGATTCAACCAGAACTTCAGTCTTTATACGAACGAAATTTTGGCATGAAATGCAGTGGCGACATCAATGAAATAGATATAACAAAAGATATCCCAGACCACGATATCCTTTGCGCTGGTTTTCCCTGTCAACCTTTCTCGCAAGCAGGGAAGCAACAAGGATTTGATGACCAAAAAAGAAGAGGAAACCTTTTCTATAAAATATGGGAAATATTGGAATGCAAAAAACCAGAATTTGTGTTTCTTGAAAATGTACCAAATTTGAAGTCTCACGACAACAAAAATACATATAAAGTGATTTATAGTACGTTGTCACAACTTTATGATATTCAAGATGACATTATTTCTCCGCATTATTTTGGTATTCCACAGCATAGGACAAGAATATACATAGTTGGCAGGCTTAAATCAAAAGGAGGATTAGTAGGATTTAATTTCCCAGAACATACGGAGAGGCCGGAATGCAATATCAATGATATCCTTGTTCCTGACGATTCAGACTATATGTCTTTGCGCCAAATAACTAAAGATCATATGGCTGCATGGCAGAAGTTCTTAGATTTACTCAATGAGAATAAATGTCAACTTCCAACATTTCCTATATGGGCAATGGAATTTGGTGCCACATACAACTATGAGGGTGCGGCACCTTATTATCAACAAAACCAACAACTAAGAGGAAAGAAAGGTAAATTTGGAGAAGAAATTACCGGAAACTCAAAGGATGATTATTTGCTAAAATTACCTGTTTATGCACAAGGTAAACCCAAAGGAAAAGCAAGACAGTTCCCTGATTGGAAGAAAATGTTTATTAGGTTGAATCGTAAATTTTATCAAGAGAATAAATCTTGGATTGATGAATGGATAGCAGATATTCGAAAGCCAGGTTTTGAGAATAGTCATCAAAAGTTTGAATGGAATTGTGGAGCCGAGGAACACCCTAATCTATACACAAAGATTGTGCAATTCCGGCCATCCGGGATAAGAGTAAAACGGCCTACATATTCTCCAGCACTTGTACTTACTACGACCCAAATTCCAATTATCCCTTGGATTGTCACTCCCAATGGAGAACAAGGTCGATATATGACAAGAAAAGAAGGTGCACGACTCCAGTGTATGGGTGATTTAAAAGAATATCCTGATACGATTGCCAGTGCTTTTAAAGCTTTCGGGAATGCTGTAAATGTGGAAGTCGTGAAACGTATTGCAGAAAACTTGATTCGCTTATCATGAAACAAATAGAAAGAGTTTCCATCGCGTTGAAACCGAATGTATACAATACATTTAGGAATCTTAACAACACAGTCTCAAATACGCTAGGAGAATATGTAGACAATGCCGTCCAAAGTTTTATCGACCACAAAAAAGAGTTATCCTTAATTCCGCAACACTTTGATTTAAATTAATTTATAAGTTCCTGAGCAACAAA